>Ga0134122_10000254_pt1 | contig 33913 bp, 29 predicted proteins | sample KB302_FD_96461 | JGI IMG/M metagenome (GOLD analysis project Ga0134122, IMG submission 96461) | Terrestrial soil microbial communities without Nitrogen fertilizer from Kellogg Biological Station, Michigan, USA - KB3-0-2 | ecosystem: Environmental > Terrestrial > Soil > Unclassified ...
ACGCGCAAGATCGCCATCGAGTGGCCGGCCTTTCGCTTCTCCGGGCGGCTCATCGCCATTGACGTCTCGCGCGATCAGATCCGGGCGGCGCCGGACTATAAGAGCAGCGATTATACCTCCTTGGTGAAGGCGACCAGCGACTAGTTTGCGACCGAACTTACCGCCCCGCGTCCGTCTCGTTGAGTGTGAAAGGTCTGCCGCGGTGCAACCCGCCTTGCGCAGGAGTGAACGCGGTCTCGACTGGTTCACCTTCTTCGTGGCCGACATCCAGACGGGCTTTGGTCCTTTCCTCGCGGTCTATCTCACCACCCGGAAATGGAACCAGGCCGATATCGGGCTGATCCTCGCCATCGGCAGCCTCATCGGCCTCGTCAGTCAGCTGCCCGCCGGCTGGCTCGTCGACATGGCGCCGTCGAAGCGCCGCGTCGCCATGCTGGCCATCGTCGGCATCGGCATTAGCGCCCTCCTGATCGCCCTCATCCCCTCCTTTCTCGGCATCCTCATCGCCAAGCTTTTGCACGTGGCCTCGAGCTCGGTGCTGGGTCCCGCCATCGCCGCCATCACGCTGGGGCTGGTCGGCCATGCCGCGGTTGGCCCGCGGCTCGGCCGCAACGCACGCTTTGCCTCCATCGGCAACGGTCTGGCCGCCGGCGTAATGGGTGCAACCGGCTATCTGATTTCGCCACAGGCGGTGTTCCTGGTCACGGCGGTGCTGGCGCTGCCGACCCTGCTCGCCCTAGCGCAAATTCGCGAAGCCGACATCGATTCGGTCCTCGCCGACGGCGGCATCGGCGCCGGTGAGCCGCGCGAGGGCCTCGCGCCCGTCCTGATCGGCCAGCTCTTGGGCAAGCGCTCCCTCGTGGTGCTGACCTTCGCCCTCTTCCTGTTCCATGCCGCCAACGCCGCCATGCTGCCGCTGGTGGGAACGGAAATGGCCATGCGCTCGGACCGCTTCGTGCTGCCCATCCTGGGAAGCGAGATCGACATGGGCCAATGGGCGAGCGCGCTGGTGGCGGTGTGCATCGTTGTACCACAGCTCATGGTGGCCCTGATCGCGCCGGGCGTGGGACGGCTCGCGGTGCGCCGCGGCCGACGCCCGGTCCTGCTGTTGGGCTTCGCCGCGCTGCCGGCGCGCGCGGCCATTTTGGCGTTCAACAGCGATCCCTGGGTGATCGTGGCCGCCCAGATGCTCGATGGCATCTGCGGGGCCGTGCTGGGCGTGCTCGTGCCGCTCTCGCTCGCCGATATTACGCGCGGGTCAGGACGCTTCAATTTGGCGCAAGGCATCGCCGCCAGCGCCACGGGGATCGGGGCTGCCCTCAGTACCGCCGTCGCCGGCTATCTCGCCGCTAAATTCGGAAGTGGCACGGCTTTTCTGGGGCTTGCAATCACGGCCGCCGCCGCCTTTGTTACCCTTTTGGTTGCAATGCCGGAAACTGCACCCAAAGACATCGATGGTCTGGAAGCGAACCGAACGAACCCTCACACGTTGTGAGGGTCAACGGTGGCCAACTGGACCCAGGGGAGTAGCGGTCCTGGTAGACCTTGCGACATTTGCCGATCGACCCATCGCCTTCTTCTTCCGCTTCGTGCGACGGCGGAGCAAGGCGCATGCGATCATCCTTGCCGCCGTCAGCGCCGCGGTGCTGTGCTCGATCGTCACCCAGTACGCGGTAAAGCTCCTGGTTGATACTTTATCGGGCGCCCCGCGCGCCCCGGAGGCGGTCTGGCACGTCTTCGTTTTGCTTGTGACCCTGATCACGGCCGACAATTTGCTGTGGCGCGTCGCCAGCTGGGTCGGCAACTCGACGTTTGTCGGCGTCACCGGCGACATCCGGCGCGATCTCTTCCGCCATCTGACGGGGCACGCACCGAGCTACTTCGCGGCCGCCTCGCCCGGGGCGCTGACCGCGCGCGTCACCGCGACCTCCAATGCCCTGTTCACTGTCGAGAACATGCTGGTGTGGAACGTGCTGCCGCCATGCATGGCCACCATTTGGGCCATCGTTTTCGTCGGCACGGTCAGCCTGCCGATGGCAGCCGGGCTGGTCGCGGTGGCGGCGCTCGTCATCGCCACCATGGTGCGCAAGGCCGCGGCCGGTAAACCCTTGCACCACGAATTTGCCGACCGCGCGGCGGCGGTGGATGGCGAGCTGTCCGACGTGGTCGGCAATATGGCGATCGTGAAAGCCTTCGACGGCATCTCGCGAGAGAACCGCCGCTTCGAGGCCACCGTGGGCCAGGAGATGGCCGCGCGCCAGAAAAGCTTGCGCTATCTCGAATGCCTGCGCATTGGCCATGCCTTTGTTACGGTGACGCTGACGATCGGGCTGCTCGCTTGGGTGTTGTTGTTGTGGCAGCAGGGTCGGGCGACGACGGGCGACGTTATTTTGGTGTGCACCTTGGGTCTTTCCGTGCTGCACGCCACGCGCGACCTTGCCATCGCCCTCGTCGACGTCACCCAGCACGCCGCCCGCTTCGCCGAAGCGCTCGAGACCTTGCTGGTCCCCCACCAGATGTACGACCGGCCCGGCGCCAAGGCCCTGGCGCGCGCCGGCATCAGCCTCAAGTTCGAGAGCGTGGTGTTCGGCTATCCCGACTGCCCCACTTTGTTCAAGGGCTTGGACCTGACCATCGAAAGCGGCCAGAAGGTCGGCCTGGTCGGGGCCTCCGGCGGGGGCAAGAGCACAATTTTGGCCCTGATCCAGCGCTTTTACGATATCGACAGCGGCCGCATCCTGATTGCCAACCACGACGTCACGGAGGTGACACAGCAGAGCCTACGTCAGGCCATCGCCGTGGTGCCGCAGGACATCTCCCTGTTTCATCGCTCGCTGATGGAAAACATTCGCTATGCGCGCCCGGAGGCCAGCGATGAGCAGGTGTGGGCGGCGGCGGCCGCCGCGCGCTGCGGCTTTATCGCCGACCTGCCGCAGGGGCTCGACACCGTGGTCGGTGATCGCGGTGCGCGCCTGTCCGGCGGGCAGCGCCAACGCATTGCACTCGCCCGCGCCTTCCTCAAGGACGCGCCGTTGCTTCTGCTCGACGAGGCCACTTCGGCCCTCGATAGCGAATCGGAGGAGGCGGTCCGCGAAGCCCTGGCGCGGCTGATGCAGGGGCGCACGGTCGTTGCCATCGCCCACCGCCTGACCACCGTCCATCGCCTGGACCGCATCCTCGTCGTCGATGCCGGACGCGTGCTGCAGGACGGCGTCCCGGACGATCTTGCCGCCCGCGCGGGACCCTACCGCAACCTCCTGAAGGCGGAAATGCGCCAGCGCTCGCGCGGTGCGCGCCGCGCCGCCTGACGCCGGCCTGCGGGGCAGCGCCCAAGCGCCCAAGACGCAGCTTTACTCCACGACTAAGCATGACCGATCGGCCCTTCCGCCGCGGGGCGTTCGCGACTAGCCTTGCTGCCGAGCCCTGGGTACTGAGCCCTGGGGTGATGACCACTTGTGTTGGGCGGCCGCGCGGCGAGAACAAGGATTTCGGGCATGGCGGACGCGAAGGTTGCCCTTGTGGTCGGTGCCGGTGATGCGACCGGCGGCGCCATCGCCCGGCGCTTTGCGCGGGAAGGCTTTGTCGCCTGCGTCACCCGCCGTCACGCCGACAAGCTTGCCCCGCTCGTTGCCGAGATCGAGCGCGCCGGCGGCAAGGCTCGCGCCTTCGGCTCGGACGCGCGCAAGGAAGAAGCCATGGTCGCGCTCATCGCCACCATCGAGCGCGAGCTTGGCCCGATCGAGGTGGCGGTCTTCAATATTGGGGCCAACGTGCGCTTTCCCGTGATCGAGACCAGCTCGCGCGTCTATTTCAAGGTCTGGGAAATGGCGTGCTTTGCCGGCTTTCTAATGGGGCGCGAGGTTGCCAAAGCCATGCTGCCGCGCGGCCGCGGCACCATCCTGTTCACCGGCGCCACCGCCAGCCTGCGCGGGGGCCGCGGCTATTGCGCCTTCGCCGGCGCCAAGGCGGGTCTGCGCGCATTGGCGCAAAGCCTGGCGCGCGAACTTGGGCCTGAGGGCATTCACGTCGCCCACGTGGTGATCGATGGCGCCATCGATACGGAATTCATCCGCAGCAACTTTCCCGAGCGCGCCGCCCTCAAGGACCGCGACGGCATCCTCAATCCGGAGGCGATCGCCGAGGTCTACCTTCAGCTCTCCCAGCAGAGCCGCTCGGCCTGGACGCATGAGATGGATCTGAGACCCTGGATCGAAACCTGGTGAGGCCAGCGACAGCAGCATGGAGACGGATAGATGCCAGCAAAGGTCGAATTTCATTTCGATTTCGGCAGCCCCAACGCCTACTTTGCGCACAAGGTGATCCCCGCCATCGAGCAGCGCACCGGCGCTCACTTCGACTATGTGCCCATCCTGCTCGGTGGCGTCTTCAAGCTGACCAACAACCAGCCGCCGATGGTGCAGTTCAAGGGCATCAAGAACAAAGGCGAGTACCAAAGGCTAGAGGTGCGCCGTTTCATCAAAAAGCACGGCCTGATCCGCTTTCGGATGAACCCGCATTTCCCCGTGAATACCGTGCAGATCATGCGCGGCGCGGTCGCGGCCGGCTCAGGCCCCGCCTTGCAGCGCTACGTCGAGGTCGTCTTCCAGGCCATGTGGGAGGAGGAAAAAAAGCTGGACGATCCGGAGGTGATCCGCACCAGTCTCGATGCCGCCGGTCTCGACGGTCAAGGCACGCTGGCGCGAATCCAGGAGCAGGCCGTCAAGGACACCCTTCTCAAGAACACCGAGAGCTCGGTTGCCCGCGGCACCTTCGGTGCACCCACCTTCTACGTCGGGGAGGAGATTTTTTTCGGCAAGGACAGCCTCGGCGCCGTCGAGGAGGAGATTGCCGCCACGCGCGCTTGAGCCCGAAGCCGACGCTTACGGGCGTCACATCTGGTCGTAATCGACCACCAGGCGGTCCGTGGTCGGCACGGCTTGGCAGGTCAGGATAAAGCCGCGCGCGATTTCCCAGGGTTCGAGCGAGTAGTTGGTGGTCATCCGCACCTTGCCCTCGAGCACCTTGGCGCGGCAGGTGCAACACATGCCGCCCTTGCAGGAGTAGGGCACGCGAATCCCGTGGGCCAGGGCGGCGTCGACCACGTGGCCGCCCCGGGGCACCACAAAGGCGTGCTTGATGCCGTCGAGGATGGCGATGGCCTCAGTGCCCTCGCTCGGGCCGGGGCTCGGCGCCGCGCCGGGCGGAGAGGGGCGTGATGGCGCCGCCGCCGCGCGATAGGCACCGCCGCCGGGGGCAAAAAACTCGTGGTGAACGCGCTCGCGTGGCACCCCTAGGGCGAACAGCGCGTTGCGCGTCTCCTTGATCAACGAACCCGGTCCGCACAGAAAGAAATGTGCAACCTCGGTCGGCTTGAACAGCGAGCCAGCCAAGGCCGTGACCTTGTCACCGCTAATGCGGCCTTCCAACAGCGGGGCGCTGGTCTCGTCGTTGCGCGAGAGCACATTGAGCAGCGTAAAGCGGCCGAGGTGGCGATCCTTGAGGTCCTCCAACTCCTGCCGAAACAGCGTGCTCTCGGGGCTGCGGTTACCATAGATGAGCGTAAAGCTGGTGGCCGGTTCGGTCCCCAGCGCATGCTTTAGCATGGCAAGGATCGGTGTGATGCCGGCCCCGGCCGCTAGGGCCACCACCTGTCTCGCCTCGCCTTGGGAGGGCGGCAGCACGAAGCGGCCGGCCGGCGGCATCACCTCCAGCGTGGTCCCCGCTGCCAAGGTGGCGCTCGCCCAATGCGAAAAGCGACCGTCGGCGATGCGCTTGATGGCAATGCGCAGGTCGGCTTCGCCGGGAGCAGAGCAGATCGAGTAGCTGCGCCGCTGTTCTTCGCCGTCGATCTCGGCGCGCACGCCCAAGTGCTGTCCGGGCTTGAAGCGGAACAGGGGTGCGAGCGCGGTTGGAATGTGAAAGCGGACCGAGATCGCCTCCGACGTCTCGTGCTTCACCTCGGCGATGGTCAGGCGGTGAAAGTCGAGCATCAACGGCCCAGGTCTTGAAAGGTCGTCAGAGGTCTTCAGAGGTCTTCAGATGCACTTGAAGTAGTCGAAGGGTTCGCGGCAGGCGTCGCAGCGCCACTGGGCCTTGCAGGCCGTCGAACCGAATTCGGAAAGCTTGCTGGTCTTGGTCGAGCCGCAGTGAGGGCAGGCCACCTCGGCGTCGCGAAACAACGCCCCTGGGCCCGTGGCGCGCGCCGGCGGGGCGATGCCAAAGGCCTTGAGCTTGCGCCGTCCCGTCTCGGTGATCGCGTCCGTCGACCAGGGCGGCGACAGCTGCGTCACCACGCGCGCCTCGGGCAGACCGGCGGCGGCCAGCGCCGCTTCTACGGCCAGCCGGATGGCGAAGGTCGCCGGGCAGCCGATGTAGGTCGGGGTGAGCTCGACGACGATTTGTCCATCCTTGTGGGCGACGCCGCGCAGGATCCCCAGATCCTCAAGCGTCAAAATCGGGATTTCGGGGTCGACCACGGCTGCCACCGCGGCCCGGGCGCGCGCAAGCGCGTCGGCGGAACCGGTCGAGTGTGCATTGCGCTCAAGTTTGCTCGGCATGCTTCCTCACCAGCTGGCGCCGGGATGGGCGCGGTGCAGGACCTGCATTTCCGCCAGCAGTCGGCCGAGGTGCTCGCTGTGCTGGCCCGCGCGCCCGCCGCGCTGCATCCAGCGATCAGCGGGGCGCGCCAAGCTCGCCTCCGCCAGGACGCGAGCAAGCGTCGCCTCCCAGGCCGGCTTGATCGTGCCGCGGTCGACGGCGATGCCCTGCGCGCTGAGCGCGGTCTCGCCGGCCTCCATTTCGAACATCTCGCCCGTGTACATCCACAACTCCTCGAGCGCGGCCGCGGTCCTGGCGCGGCTTTCCTCGGTGCCATCGCCGAGCCTGATCACCCACTCGGCGGCATGGCGCAGATGATAGGCCATTTCCTTGGCGGCCTTGGCCCCGATCTCGGCCAACCGGGCATCGGCGGAGGCTGACAAGGCCTTAAAGTAGGGATCGAGGAAGGCCGCGTATAGCAAGTGGCGCACCATGGTCATGGCAAAGTCGCCGTTCGGCTGTTCGAGCAGCAACAGGTTGCGATAGGCGTGCTCGTCGCGCCAATAGGCGAGCGCGTCCTCATCACGGCCCCGGCCTTCGATCTCCCCGGCATAAGCGTAGCACAGTCTGGCTTGGCCAATGAGATCGAGGGCCAAATTGGACAGCGCGATATCCTCTTCCAGGGTCGGGCCACGCCCGGACCATTCGGAGAGGCGATGCCCCAGCACCAGGGCGTCGTCGGCGAGGCCCAGCACATAGGGGACCAGCGCCGCGGCCGATGCATGCGGTGCAGGGCCGGGGCGGCCCGCGGTCTCAGCGCTCATGCTCAGCTGCGCACCCCTTGGCTCATGCGTTGGCAACCCCATGCTGCGGCCTCACATATGCCCGACCTCGTCGGGCACCGTGTAGAACGTGGGGTGCCGATACGGTTTGCTCGCCGTCGGCTCGAACAAGTGGTCCTTATCGCCAGGGTCCGAGGCGGTGATCGCGCTCGAGGGTGTCACCCAGATCGAAACGCTCTCGCCGCGGCGGGTGTAGACGTCGCGCGCCGCGTGCAGCGCCATGGTCGCATCGGCCGCATGCACGCTACCGCAATGCTTGTGCGGCATGCCGGAGCGGTTGCGAATGAACACTTCCCAGAGCGGCATTAAGGTTTCGGACATGGGATTGGCCTTCTCTCATTCGGCCGCGTGCGGCAGGCTGTTGGCGCGCTTGGCGCGCTTTGCCGCGTAGGCCAGCGCCGCCTCGCGCACCCAGGCCCCATCGGCGTGCGCCGTCTTGCGGGTGTGCATGCGCTGCCGGTTGCAGGGACCGTCACCCGCCAGCACCCGCTTGAACTCGCTCCAGTCGATTTCGCCGGTACGCCAATGCCCGCTGGCAGCGTCGAACGACAGGTGCGGGTCGGGGAAGGTCAACTCCAGGTAATGCCCCTGGGGCACGGTCGCATCGATGAATTTCTGCCGTAGGTCGTCGTTGGAGAAACGCTTGATCTTCCACTTCATGGTGTCGGCGGAATGCAGGCTCTCCTTGTCGGAGGGGCCGAACATCATCAGCACCGGCCACCAGAAGCGGTTGAGCGCGTCCTGGGCCATCTGCTTTTGGGCCGCCGTGCCCTTTGCGAGCGTGAGCATGATTTCGTAGCCCTGCCGCTGGTGGAAGCTCTCCTCCTTGCAAATGCGGATCATCGCCCGCGCGTAAGGGCCGAAGCTGCAGCGGCAGAGCGGGATCTGGTTCATGATGGCGGCGCCGTCGACGAGCCAGCCGATGGCGCCGATGTCGGCCCACGACAAGGTCGGGTAGTTGAAAATCGAGGAGTATTTGGCTTGGCCCACGAGCAGCTGCTCGACCATCTCTTCGCGCGAGATGCCCAGCGTCTCTGCCGCGGCGTAAAGATAAAGGCCGTGCCCCGCCTCGTCCTGCACCTTGGCGAGCAGCCCCGCCTTGCGGCGCAAGGAGGGTGCGCGCGTGAGCCAGTTGCCCTCCGGTTGCATGCCGATCACCTCGGAATGGGCGTGCTGGGAGATCTGGCGGATCAGCGTGCGCCGGTAGGCCTCGGGCATCCAATCGTTGGGTTCGACCTTGTCCTCGGTGTCGACCTTGCCTTGAAAGCGCGCGAGCCGTGCAGGGTCTTCGCTGCGCGCCGTGGCGGCGGCGTCCGGGCTGTTGAGGCCTTGTGTGTACATCCGATGCGACCTTGGCAACCTGAGGAAGACGCTAGTATGCCACAGATACCGGCGCCGGGGCGACCCCACCGCCACGACGAGGGGTGCGCTGGTGGGGCCTTGCGTGGGCTTTCAACTTTCACCTAGGCTGCGGCGCGGCGCCGATAAGCCCTCTCGAGGGTCGGCACCGTCCGGTCAACGCAAGCTTTGCCCGTTAGCCCCCGTCCCTAGCGTCGGAGAGTGCGGGTTGGGGGAAGTCATAATGTGTAGGGATGCGGTTCGGGTCGCAAGCGACCGCGCGGCAAGCCCGCCTCGGCCAAGATCGCCCGCTGCCCTCAGGATGGCCGCTTCGGCGGCCTGGGGTTTGGTCTGTCTCTTCAGCCTTTGCCTTCCCTGTTGGGCGGCGGTCGGCGACGTCGGACCGGAGCCGCGCTACCTTTTCGGCATCCCCGTTGATTTTATGCTGTTTGCTGTGACCCTGTTGGGCGTGGCCGTCTTCCACCACCACACGCTGCCGGTGGCGCTCGGCGGGCTTGCCGCCATTATCCTCTACAAGCTCGCCTTCACGGGCTTCAAGTTTGGCGATGGTTGGTCCGGGCTCGCCGGGCATATGGCGCACGAGTGGGTGATTCTCGCCAACCTATTCCTACTACTGATGGGTTTTGCGCTCTTGTCGCGGCATTTTGAGAAAAGCCGCGTGCCCGAGGAGATGCCGCGCGTCCTGCCCGATGACTGGAAAGGCGGCTTTGTGCTGCTGGTGATCGTGGCGGTCATCTCGAGCTTTCTCGACAACATCGCCGCCGCCCTGATCGGCGGCACCATGGCGCAGCAGGTCTTCCGCGGTAAGGTGCACATCGGTTATCTCGCGGCCATCGTCGCGGCCTCCAATGCGGGGGGGTCGGGAAGCGTGGTTGGCGACACCACGACCACCATGATGTGGATCGACGGCGTGAGCCCGCTCAGCGTGCTCGAGGCGTTCGTTGCGGCAAGCATTGCCCTTGTCATCTTCGGTGTTCCCGCGGCCATGCAGCAGCACCGCTATCAGCCGATCACCAAGAATGCCGCCGCCGGCCTGCGCATCGAATGGGCGCGCGTCGCCATCGTCGCGCTGATTTTGGTGACCGCGATCCTCGCCAACGTCGTTGCCAACCTGAAATACCCAGCCTTGCTCGATGCGTTACCGGTGATCGGCCTTGCCGTTTGGGCCGCCATCGTCGTCGCCATGCCGCTGCGCCGCCCGGATTGGGAGGTGCTGCCGGAAACCTTCAAGGGCACGATCTTTCTGCTGGCACTGGTGACCGCCGCCTCGATGATGCCGGTCGAGAAGTTGCCGCTCGCCTCCTGGCAGACAGCATTGGGTCTGGGCTTCGTGTCGGCCGTTTTCGACAATATTCCGCTTACCGCGCTTGCCTTGAAGCAAGGCGGTTACGACTGGGGCTATCTCGCTTATGCGGTGGGATTTGGCGGCTCGATGATCTGGTTCGGCTCGTCCGCCGGCGTGGCCCTGTCGAACATGTTCCCGGAAGCAAAATCGGTCGGCCGATGGCTCGCCAACGGCTGGCACGTTGCGGTTGCCTACGTCATCGGCTTCTTCTTCATGCTGGCCGTGTTGGGTTGGCACCCTGATCCACCGCATAAGAAAAAGGCCGAGGCACCGCACGCCCCCGTGGTGGCGGCCCAGGCGAGCCCCGGCAGCGGCGCCCGCTTCTAGCGAGGGCCCCGATCAGCGCGCCAGCTCTGACAGCAAGGTCTCCAACGCCCGCTGCGCGAACGCCTGCATGTTGCCCCGGCGGTCCGCACTGCCCGTTGCCAGCGTCAGAACGCGGCTCGTGGGCCCATCAACGGCGATGCAGGCATGTCCGGCCGCATCGCCGTAGCGGTTGCCGCTGGGGCCGGCGGCGCCCGTCTCGGCGACGCCCCAGCTGGCGCCATGGCGCTCGCGCACCGTGCGCGCCAGCAGGGCCGCGTAGGGTTCGCTCGCCGAGCGGATGTTTGCCATCGCCTCCTCGGGAATCGACAACAGGGCGCGGCGCGCCTGCCGGGTGTAGACGATGGCGCCGCCTAAAAAGTAGGCCGACGCCCCCGGGACCGCGAGCAACGCCGCCGAGATCAGCCCGCCGGCGGCCGACTCGGAGACCGCAATCGTCTCGCCGCGGGCCTTGAGCCTGACCGCGACCGCCTCTGCCGCTTGCTGCACCGCATCCATGGGCACCCTCCTGTGCTCCCAACGCCGATCAAAGGGGCCCGGTCTAGGCGTGCCGGATGGCCAAAGTCATCGCGGCCTGCCGATTTGTCCAAGAACCGCGCGCGCCGGTTGAGCGCCTCTGGCTTTGCGCCTATTTTCCCCAACATGCAAGACAACCCCATCCATGTCATCGGCGGCGGCCTCGCCGGCAGCGAGGCTGCCTGGCAGATTGCCCGCGCCGGCGTCCGCGTGGTGCTGCACGAAATGCGGCCGTCCCGTTCGACCGAGGCGCACAAGACCGACGCCTTGGCCGAGCTCGTCTGCTCCAATTCCTTCCGCTCCGACGATGCCGAGACCAATGCCGTTGGTCTGTTGCACGCGGAGATGCGGCGCGCGGGATCGCTGATCATGGCCGCGGCCGATACCCACAAGCTGCCCGCAGGTGGAGCCCTGGCCGTCGATCGCGACGACTTCGCCCGGCACGTGACCGGCGCGCTCGCCGCCCACCCCCAGGTGGCCATCGAACGCGGCGAGGTTGCCGGCCTGCCGCCCGCCGCCTGGGATAGCGTCATCATCGCCACCGGACCCCTGACCTCGCCCGCCCTCTCCGCGGCCATCCAGGACCTCACCGGCGAGGGCGAGTTGGCGTTTTTCGATGCCATCGCCCCGATCGTGCATTTTGACAGCATCGATCCCGGCATCACCTGGCGACAGTCGCGCTACGACAAGGCGGGCCCCGGCGGCACCGGCGCCGACTACATCAATTGTCCCATGAGCAAGGCCGAGTACGAGACCTTCCTCAGCGCGCTCATCGCCGCCGAGAAGACCAGCTTCCAAGCCTGGGAAGCCTCGACGCCCTACTTCGAGGGCTGCCTGCCGATCGAGGTGATGGCCGAGCGCGGTCGCGAGACCCTGCGCTTTGGTCCCATGAAGCCCGTCGGTCTCTCAAATCCCCATCGCGGCGGCGAGCGCCCCTATGCCGTCGTGCAGTTGCGACAGGACAATGCGCTCGGCACCTTGTGGAACATGGTCGGCTTCCAGACCAAGCTCAAGCACGGCGAGCAGGTGCGCACCTTCCGCTTGATCCCTGGCCTCGCCGAGGCGGAGTTTGCCCGCCTTGGCGGGCTCCATCGCAACACCTTCTTGAATGCGCCCAAGCTGATCGACAGCCAGTTGCGGCTCCGCGTCTCCCCGCGCCTGCGCTTTGCGGGCCAGATCACGGGCTGCGAAGGCTATGTCGAAAGCGCCGCCATCGGGCTGCTTGCGGGCCAAGCGGCGTCGGCGGAACGTCGGGGCACGGTCTGGCAGCCGCCACCGGTCACGACCGCCTTCGGCGCCCTGCTCGGCCACATCACCGGCGGGCATCTTGCCGCAGAGGCGGACGGTGCCGGCTCCTTCCAACCAATGAACATCAACTTCGGCTTGTTCCCACCGCTGCCCCCCGAGCCCGCGGGCGGCAGCCGCGGCAAGGGCAAGCAACGCGGCGCGGCCAAAAAGCGCGCCTTGAGCGCGCGGGCTTTGGCCGATCTCGACACCTGGCTTGCGAGACCCCAACGCAACGCCGCCGAATAGTTCCCGGCCTGCTTTTGCGGGCGCGACATCTTTTCCGCGCAGGATTAGGCGCGGCGAGGGCGAACCAGACGCCAGGTGGGCCGTTTACGCTCTATGAATGCTCCTGCGAACTGGCCGCGTAATCGCCTGCTCCTTGCCCTCCCCGAGTCCGACCTCAAGCAGCTCCAGCCCGACCTCGAGTACATCGAGTGCAAGCGCGAGCAGGTCTTGATCGATGCGGATAGCTCGTTGGATCACGTCTTCTTCCCGGACAGCGGCGTGATTTCGGTGGTGGCCGTCTATCCCGACGGCAGCATAATCGAAATGGCGACCATCGGCCGCGAGGGCAGCACGGGGTTCCAGGCCGTGTTCGGCGCCAAGGCGTCTTCGGCCCGCCTGCTCGTGCAGGTGCCGGGTAGCGCGGCCAAGATGACGCGCCAGGCATTCGTGCGGGCCATGGACGCGATGCCGACGTTCCTCAAGCTCGTGCAGGCCCACGTGCTGGCCTTTCTCGAGCAGGTGATGGTGTCGGCCGCCTGCAACGGTGCCCACAACGTGCGGCAGCGCTTGGCGCGCTGGCTCTTGATGATGCGCGATCGCCACGACGGTGACGATCTGCCCTTAACCCAGGATCTGCTCGCCGAAATGTTGGGCGTGCACCGCCCCAGCATCACCAATGCCGCCCAAGGACTGCAGCGCGACGGCCTGATTGAGTGCGGCCGCCGCCGCGTCACCATTCTTGATCGCGACGGCCTGATCGGCGCCTCCTGCGAGTGCTACCGGCTGGTGCGCACGCGGATCGCTTATCACCTGCCAAAAACCTTTCCCGAGGCTCCCTAGGTCATCTAGCTTACCGACAGGCTCCCGGGCGCGGGACCATGGTCCCTCCATGTTGGGCCGCCTGTGCGGGGGGCGGGTTTCCGCCCTGAGGACCTCATGAAAGCACGCCAGATCGTTGAAAGCGGGTCATTTGGACCCGAGACCCTCAAGGTTGCCTATCAGGCTTTTGATGAGGCCTGGCAGAGCGTCGCCAACCACATTGGCAACGATCCGGTGACCATCGAAGCCGCGCGCGTCAAGCTTGCCAATGCCATCCTCGCCGTGTGCCGGGAGGAAAGCCGCGACCCTCACGCGCTGAAGACGGCGGCGCTCGCCATCCTGGCACGCGACTACCGGCTCAAGGTCTAGACCCCTTGCGCCGGCGGGGGGCATTGCCCCCGGCTCCCCTCCTTAGCCTCCCTCTCTAGCTCCCGGGCGCTCCCCACCTTTTCCCAGTGCGGTTGGGGCGGACGATCCGCCTTGGAACCATGGCGGCGGGCGCCACGTTAGACGGTCGGCGGCCGGGCGGGACAGCATGGAGGTGCGTAATGGCCCAAGCTGTCATTGGCCGTCTCCCCGAAGACGAACACCGCATTCAGCTGCGCCGCGCCGTCGTCGCCAGCACCATCGGCACGGCGATCGAGTGGTATGATTTCTTTCTCTACAGCACCGTCACCGGCTTGGTTTTCGCCAAGCTGTTTTTTCCCCACTCCGACCCCCTGGTGGGGACGCTCGAAGCCTTCGCCGTTTATGCCGTCGGCTTTGTGGCGCGGCCCATAGGCGCGGCAATCTTCGGCCACTACGGCGACCGTATCGGCCGCAAGGCAACGCTGATTGCAACCTTGATGCTGATGGGGATTGCAACCTTTCTGGTCGCCTTCGTGCCCACCTATGAAAGCATCGGCATCTGGGGTGCCGTCATCCTGACGGTCTTGCGTTTCGTGCAGGGCATCGGCGTCGGCGGCGAGTGGGGTGGCTCGGTGCTATTGTCGATGGAATGGTCGCGCACGCACGACCACCGCGGCTTCATTGCCTCCTGGCCGCAGTTCGGCGTGCCCTGCGGACTGTTTCTTGCCAATTTGGCCGTGCTCGCCTTCAGCCAAATGTCCGGCGAGGAGTTTCTGGCGTGGGGTTGGCGGCTGCCATTTGCGCTCAGCATCGTCCTGGTCGGGGTCGGTCTTTATATCCGCCTTGGCATTCTTGAGACCCCCACCTTCACGCGCCTGCAGGAGGCCGAGCGCCTCGAGCGCGCGCCGGTTCCGGCCGTGCTGCGCAGTCACGGTAAAGAGATCATGTTGAGCGCCTTCGCCCGTATGGCCGAGCAGGCGCCCTTTTATATCTTCACGGCCTTCGTCTTTGCCTATGCCGTGAACACCCTCAAGGTGCCGCGGGATTTCATTCTGGTCTCCGTGCTCGCCGCCTCGGTGCTCTCCTTCATCACCATTCCCCTGTTTGGGCATATCTCAGATCGCATCGGTCGCAAGAAGACCTACATGATCGGGGCAGCGCTCACGGGCGTGTTCGGGTTCCTCTACTTTGCCATGCTCGACACCGGTTCCTATGCGCTCATCTTCCTCGCCATCGTGCTGTCCTTGATCCCGCACGACATCATGTATGGGCCGCAGGCGGCTTTGATCGCGGAACTCTTTCCGGGGCGGCTGCGCTATAGCGGCGCCTCACTCGGCTATCAGTTGGCATCCGTGATCGCCGGCGGCCCCGCGCCGCTGATCGCCACCTGGCTGTTTGCGACCTCCGGCACGCCCTACGCCGTTGCCGCCTACATCCTGGCCTGCGCCATCGTGAGCCTCATCGCCACGGCTTTCATGCGTGACTACACCGGCAAGGCGCTAAGCGATCACTAGCCGGTCTTGTGGGCCAGTCGGGGGGCCAGTCGGGGCCAGTCCCGGGCCAAGTGGCCCGGGGACCTCACGGCTAATAGGTCTTGGCCTTGGCGGCGGGCGCCTTGCCGCGCACCTCATTGATGGCATTGGCGGCGGCGACCGCCAGCAGGCGGACGTCGTTGAGGATGGTGCACATCTGGAAGCCCGCCTCGAAGCGGCGGAGCGCGGTGGCGGGGCCGTCGGTGTGCACGCCGGCGATCAGCCCCTTCTTGCGCGTGGTCTTGACGATGGTGTCGATGGCGGCCAGCACCTCTTTGTCGGTCGGATCCAGCGTCGGCGGCTTGCCGAGGCTGAGGGAGAGATCGGAGGGGCCGACGTAGACCCCGCTCACGCCCTTCACCGACAGGATCTCCTCTAGGTTGTTGACGGCCTGGCGGGTCTCGATCATCGCGAACAGCAAGATTTCGTCGTTGGCCGTCTGCCAATAGTCGGCGCCGTATTGCGCCGCCCGGAACGGCCCGAAGCTGCGTTCCCCCATCGGCGGGTAGCGTCCGGAGCGCACCAGAGCCTCGGCTTCCTCCTTGCTGTTGATCATCGGGCAGATGATGCCCATGGCGCCCGCGTCGAGAACGCGCATGATGTGGCCGGGATCGTTCCAGGGCACGCGCACCAGTGGCGTGGCGTCGCCGCCGCTTTGGATGGCCTGCAGGATCGGCACGATATCGTTGATGTCGCTCGCCCCGTGCTGCATGTCGATGGTCACGCTGTCCCAGCCTTGCGCGGCGTAGACCTCGGCGGCGAAGGGATTGGGAATGGCCGCCCAGCCGCCGACGCAATTGACGCCGTCGGCGATCTTTTTCTTCAGTGCATTGGCTTTCATTTTGCTCTCCTCGGCGTCGTTGGCTCAACCGTTCAATGAATTTCGTCCTGCTTGGCAAGCGCCTCGCGCAGCTTGGCCACGTTGAAGCCCGGTGCTCGTGCCATCTCCAGGATGACGGCTTCCTTGCGCGCCAGCAGCTCGCACGCGGCGGGAATTTTCGCCGCGAGATTGGCGGGAATCGTCACCGCACCGTGGCGATCGGCGTGCACGAGCTCGCCCGAGCGCACCAGCATGCCGGCCACCCGCACCTCCTTGCCGAAATCGTGCAGGTGGACGTGGGCGTGGCTCGGCATGATGGAGCCGGCCAACGCCTGGAAACCCGGCGCCCATTGATCGATGTCGCGGATGCAGCCGTCGGTGACCACGCCCAGCAAGCCCAGCCCCTTGTGCACGGCACTCATCACCTCACCCCAAAAGGCGCCGAAGCCCACGTCGTGTCCATCGAGGTCCTGGATCACCACGACACTGGGCGCGGGCTTGTCAGCGATATAGTCGTAGTAGGCAATGCGCTGGCTGCGCTGGGCCTTGGCATCGAGCTCATGGGCATGCACGGTGCGGATGGTGGCCGTTTTGGCGTAGCCCACCATCGGTGGCAGGTTCGGGAACGGACAGATCAGCGGCCGGGTGGTGAAACCCGTCAGGCGGCGGCCCGGATCGACGATCTCGAGCGCATTGCAGATCGTCGGCGTGTCGTAGGATTTCAGCTTTTCGAGCAAAGTGGCGTCAATCACGAAACGGTCTCCTGTCGGCGTTCTTGTCCCTTGGCCCGCGGCCGGGCGTTAAGAGACGACCTGCTATGGGCCTCAAGCGGCCCCCAACTGCTGGATCCGGCGCTCATCGACGCCGACGGCGCGCGCCGCCTCGATAATGGAAGCCCAGGTATCATCGGGCAACGGCACTCCCTCGCGCAGGCGCTGTTGGCGCATGCGCTCCTCTGGTTCCCCGGGGATCAACACCTCGCCGCCGGTGCGAGCGGGTTTGGCGCTTTTGAAGTAGGCAACGTAGCGCGCCACGTCCTGCGGGAAAACCTCCTCGGGATCGATCACCTTCGGGTCGACGTAGAAGGACAGCATGCCGTTGCCGCGGAAGCGATCCGTACCCGTGCCCTCGCCCGCACCCGTGGCCTTCATGCCCGTCAGCGAGCCGCCGAGCAGCTCGCACATCAGCGCCAGCCCCGAGCCCTTGTGGTCCCCGAAGGCACGAATGGCGCCGGTGCCCTTGCCGCCGTGGCGCGGACCCGTGGCGGTATAGTCGCCATAAAGGACGCGCGGGTCGGCGCTCACGCGGCCGTCGACGTCGATCAGCGCGTCGGGAGGCAGTGCCTTGCCGCCCTGGCTTGCCACCAACACCTTGCCTTCGGCGACCACCGAGGTCGCAAAGTCAAGGATGATCGGGGACTGGCCCGGACGGGGCACGCCGACGGCAAAGGGTGCGGTCGAAAGCCGCCGCTCGCTGCCGCCGAAGGGCGCCACCAGCACGCTCCCCGAAGCATTGACGAAGTGGATGGAAACGAGGCCCGCCTCGGCCGCCATCTCGGCCCAGTCGCCGATCCGGCCGATATGTCCGCTGTTCTTCAGGGCCACCAGCGACAGGCCGAGCGCCTTGCATTTTTCGATGCCGATGGCGACGGCCTGCGGGCCGACCGTCTGGCCGAAGCCGTGGCGGCCATCCACCACGGCCAGCACCGGCGTTTCGGTCAGCACCGTCACCGTTTGATCGGCCATGACGACCCCGTCCCGCTTCCATTGCAGGTAACGCGGAACGCGCGCCACGCCGTGGCTGTCATGGCCCGTCAGGTTGGCAGAGACGAGATATTTGCCGATGCGCACGCTCTCGGCCGCCGAGCATCCGGATTTGGCGAAGATATCCCGCACGAACTCGCTGAGTGCGGCCGCCCTAATCGTCACCATCGCTCGACCGTTCCTCTCCCTCGGGCTCCCAAGGGGCCCTTTCACCATAAACGAGGCTCCCCGCCAAGTCATGGGCCCGAGCGCCGGCGTGCGCCGGCGCTGATCACCCAAGGCGACGCTGGCCGCAGGGCTCGCACTCCTGCGCTTGGCGGGGCTTGGGACTGGCCATCGGCCACCACTGCGGGCATCATAGGTGCGAGGCACAAACGCCAAGCAATAGAGTCGAGCCCATGGCCAAGCGAGCCCCCGCCACCACGGCCAAGACGCAACCGGGAACACGGAGCGGGGCGCCCAAGCGCCAGACCAAGCCCCGCAAAGGTGCCGGCGGGCGCGCCACCCATGATGTGGGTGGGCTCACCTTTGGGGCCATCGACCGCAGCGAGCACGATCTGGCCTTGTGGGAGAAGCGCACCGACGCCATGCAGCGCCTGCTCACCAGCCCCGGCAACCGCGCCTTTAGCGTCGACGGCTTGCGGCGCGTGATCGAAGACTATGGCGAACAGGTCTATGACCGCACCACCTATTATGAGAAATGGATCCGGGCGTTGCGCAACCTGGTGGTCGAGCAGGAACTGCTGACGCGGGCGGAGGTCGAGGCGCGCATGGCCGAGGTGCGCGATCGTCACGCCAAGTCCGGGCGGCGCGTTTCCAAGGCCAAGATTGCATGGTGAGCGACGTGGGCAGCGTGCCTCCGCACGGCACCAGCCAAGCGCCGCGCTTTGCGCCCGGTGATCGGGTGCAGGTGGCGGCGCGGCCGGTGCTGGGGCACTGCCGCACGCCCTGGTATGTGCGCGGCAAAACCGGCCTCATCATCGCCGTGCACGGCCGCTTCCGCGACCCCGAACGGCTGGCCTATCACCGGCCGGGGCTTCCCGCCCAGGTGCTCTACAAGGTGCGCTTTCACCAGCGCCAGGTCTGGTCGACCTATCGAGGTTCAAATGGCGATCACATCGAGGTGGACATCTACGAGCACTGGCTCGAGCCGGCCAGATAGGAGCGCACATGCACGAGCACGATGATCACGACCACGACCATGACCACCCCCATGCGCATCCTCCCGCACAAAAGGACCACGATGCCGGACCGATGGGGGCCTACGAGGTGCTCGAAGAAGCCCTGCGTTCGCTTCTGATCGAAAAGGGGATCTTGACCGCCGCGGCCATTGCCGCGGCCGTTGACCTGATGGACAGCCGCACACCGGCGCTGGGCGCCAAGGTCGTGGCACGCGCTTGGACCGATGCCGCCTTCAAGAAACATCTCCTCAAGGATACACGCGCCGCCCTGTTGAATTGCGGCATCGACATCGGCACCATCGCCGAATTTGTAACCGTCGAGAACAGCCCCGACGTGCACAACGTCATCGTCTGTACCTTGTGTTCATGCTATCCCAAGATGCTGTTAGGGACCCCGCCCGCCTGGTACAAGAGCCTCGCTTATCGATCGCGCACCGTGGTTGACCCGCGCGGCGTGCTCAGCGAATTCGGCCTCGAGCTGCCGCCGCAGGTGGAGCTGCGGGTGCACGATTCGACCGCCGACTTGCGCTACATCGTGCTGCCGATGCGCCCCAAGGCGACGCGCGGCTGGAACGAGGCGCAACTTGCCGCCATTGTCACGCGCGACTGCATGATCGGCACGGCGCTGCCGAAGGTCGTGCCGAAAGCGCGCGGTGCCCGCGCCGCGTGAGCCGAACCGAGGCCGATCCCGCCCGCCAAAGACCAAGCCGAGGCAACGATCGGCACCTTCGGAGCGGAACAATGCACGAGCAAGCGCGATCAACACCCGCCGTGGCGGCCGTCGCCACCGCGGGCCTCGAGACCTTCAGATTTTTTAAGATCGGCGGTTGTCAGATGGCGCCGTTGATCCAGTCGGTCAGCTGCTTTTTTTGTACCAGCGCGCCCACGCGCTGCGCGGCAACCTCGCCGTTTTTGAAGATCATCAGTGTCGGCATCGCCTGGATGCGATACTTTTGCGTCACGTCGGGATTTTGATCGACGTCGAGCTTCGCCACCTTGATCTTGCCGGCCAGTTCGGTCGCCACTTGCTCCAGCGCCGGCGCCATGGCCTTGCACGGTCCACACCACTCGGCAAAGAAATCCACGAGCACCGGCTCGGACGATTGCAACACTTCCTTCTCGAAATTGGCGTCCGAGACCTCGCGCGCTGCGCCAGCCATGCCGGTATTCTCCTTGGATGAAACCCGTCGCCGGGTGAAAACGTCGACCGGAACGTAGGGAGGCCCCCGTCAGGCGTCAAGGCTAGCCAGACCGCCTGTCCAAAGGCGCTGCGCGTGCTGGTCCAACAGGAGCCGCGGTATTTCCATGATTCGTGCGCCATCCGTCCACAGCAATGCAGCCCTGACCTCCAGTCCTGGAAAGATGGCGGCTACCCCCAAACGGTAGGCGGCGAGTTGCAAGAGGTAGGTCTCTGCAACCTCGGCCACGACGCGCGGCGGCGGGCGGTTGGTCTTGTAATCGACGATCAAGACGGCCGTGCCCGTGTGCACCAAACGATCGATCTTGCCGGCCAGGCGTAAGGGAGGCTGCGCGCCGTTGCGGCTGGGAAGGGTGGCCACGATCGGCACTTCGGCGCGGCTGTCGGGTCCAAACAGCGCCGAAAGCTCCGGGTGCTCGAGCACGGTAAGCGTCTCGGCGATAATCTGGGAACGTATCTTAATGTCGAGATCGGGGGCGCGGCTGGCGAGCAAGGCCGCCGCGGTCGCCAGCCGGTTCTCGCGGCCGACTGCGGGGAGGTGCTCGAGCAAGGCATGCGTGAGCGTGCCGCGCAGGAAGCGCCCCTCTTCAAGCAAGGCGTGAGGCGACAAAACGGATGGCGCCCGCGGCGGCGGTCGCTTGGCCTTCGGGCCGGCCGCGCCATCCTCGAGCGGCGCCAGCTGCGAGGGCCGCAGCGGCACGCCGGCGTCAGCCTCCGCCGGGGCGCGTCGCCCCATCCAGGCCGGCGCTTGCACCGCGCCGACGCTTGGACTGAGGAGCTGCGCCATCGCTTGTGGGGCAACCGTCTGGGCGCTTTCGAGGCGCCAAACGCTGCGCTTTTCGCCGACCGGCGTCTCGACGACGCGACCCTCTAGACCAAGGCGCACCAGGTGGTACCAACAGTCCGCCGGGGCCTCGCGCGTGCCCTCGAAACCGGCGACGTAGAGGCGATCGCGGGCGCGGGTGAGGGCCACGTACAAGAGGCGATCAAGCTCCTTCTTGTCCGCCTGCCGTTCTGCCTGGCGCGCCGCATCGACGGCGGCCACCGCACTCGTTCCGCGCACCGGCCACAAAAACGGCGGCAGCAGCCCCGCCTCGGCGTCGGCCACGGCGAGCAGGCTGCCGGGCCAGCGTCCCGAGCGCGTCGAACAGGTATCGGGCAGGAAGACGATCGGGGCTTCGAGGCCCTTGGCGCCGTGCACGGTCATGACGCGCACCTCATCGCGCCCCTGCTCCATGTCGCGCTTGATCTCGGGCCGCGCCTGTCCCATGGCGAGCAGAAACCCCTGCAGCGACGGCGGGCCGGCCGCCTCGTAGGCGAGCGCCTGGTTCAAGAATTCATCGAGCGGGTCGGCGGCCTCGCTGCCGAGGCGTGCCAGCATGCGTGCGCGCATGCCGTCGCGATCAAGCACGCCCGCATAGAAGTCAAAGGGCGCAAGCTGGCGGGCCTCGCCCTGCCAGCGCAGGAGACGATCGGCCACCGAGCGCCAGAACGCGTGCTGAGTACCGCGCTCGATCAGCGCCTGCCATAGACTGCCCGCCCGGCCGGGCGCCAGGCTGATCAGATGCTCATCGGTGAGGTCGAAAAGGGGAGACTTTAAGAGCGCCGCCAAGGCCAGATCATCCTCGGGCAGCAGGCTGACCTCGCCGAGCGCGATCAGGTCCTGGACCGCGATCTGCTCGGTGAGAATGAGGCGGTCGGCACCCGCCACAGGGATGCGTCGGGCCTTGAGCGCGGAGACCATGGCGGGGGCAAACGGCACGCGCTTGCGCACTAGGATCAGGATATCGCCGGCGCGCACGGGCCGATCCTCGGACGCCAGGCGTTCCCCGGTTTCGAGCCACCGCTTGATGGTGTCGGCAATCCGGGCTGCCAGTCGGGTCACGGGATGCGTGGCGCTGGCCTCGTCCAGCGGCGCCCATGCGGGTGTGGCCTCGGTGGGCGCGGCCTTTTCGAGGGGCCAGATCTCGAGCACGCCGGCGTGACCGAAGCGGTGGGCAACGTGGGCAACCGGCTTGTCGGGGCCACTGACGCCCGGCGTGCGCGTCGGCGTCGCGAAGATCTGATCGACCGCACCGAGCAGCGGTTCGACCGTGCGGAAGGAGAGCGTGAGGGGGATCTGCCGCCAGCTGCGGCCCGCCCCGCGCGCGGCGGCGGCGAACGTAGAGCCAGCTTCGGCAAACATGGTCGGCGCGGCGCCTTGAAAGCCGTAGATCGACTGCTTCTCGTCGCCGACGGCAAACAGCGTGCGCGCCTGCTCCCGCGCGCCGGCACCAGCGAAGAATTCCGCCGCCAGCGAGCGGATTACTTGCCACTGCACCGGGCTCGTATCCTGCGCCTCGTCCACCAGAATGTGGTCGAGCCCGCCGTCGAGCTTGAACAGCACCCATTCCACCGCCGCCGACGAGCGAAGCAAGCTTGCAGCCTTGGCGATCAGATCATCGAAATCGAGCACCGCCAGGCGCGCCTTCGCCGCCCGATAGCGGGCAAGCGTGTCGGCGCTCAACTGCGCCAGCGCCAGGGTCGCCTCGACCACGGTCAGCGCCATCTGCTCGCGGTGGAGCGCCACGAAGCGGGCCTGTGCCACCGACAACTGCGCGGCAAGATCGGGGCGGGCACCCTCCCGCGTTGCCAAGCGCGCGCGCGGCGTTTTGCCTTGCGTGAGAAAGCAGGCTTCCATGGCGGCGACGCGGCCTCCCGTCGAGGTCGCGCCGAGGGCGCGCTCGAGATCTTCGGCGCGATCTTGATCGGTTTTGCCGCCGAGCCGCAGCGCCGCGATGAGGTCACGCATCTCCGCCTCGCTTAAGAGGCCGCCGAGCTCTTGCGCCAAGCCTTCCGGCGTCGCCTCCTGCCGCACGCCCAAGCGGGCCCGCAGCTGAGCTTCGCGCGCGGCCAGGTCGGCGTCATCGGCCTCGGCCTCGACGCCATCGCCAAAGCCAAAGGCCTCGGCCAGCAGGCGTTCGAAATTCCCATCGACCGCGTAGGCGATGGCCCCCTTGAGCGCTGACCATAAGGGCCCAGCCTTGTCGGACGTGGCGGTGCCAAGCATCTCGTCCACCGCCTGCGTGATCAAGCCTTGGCGCTGTTGATCATCGAGGATGGTGAAATTGGGCGCCACGCCCGCCTCGAGCGGAAAGCGCTTGAGCAGGCGCTCGCAGAAGGCGTGGATGGTCTCAACCTTCAGGCCGCCGGGGGTCTCGATTGTGCGCGCCAACAGCTGTCGCGCCAGGCGGCGGTCTTCCCCTGTCGGGGCACGACCGAGGAGAGGGGTGAGTTTGGCGTCGAGTTCCGCGTCGGCGGCCGTCGTCCACTCGGCCAAGCGTTGGAAGACGCGCTTTGCCATTTCCGCCGCCGCGGCCTTGGTATAGGTGAGCGCCAGGATGCGCTCGGCCGGCGTGCCCGCCAGCAACAGGCGCAGCACGCGATTGGTCAAGACATGGGTCTTGCCCGTGCCGGCGTTGGCGCTGACCCAGGCGGAGGCCGTCGGATCGGAGGCCAGCGACTGGTTGCGCAGCGTCTCAGCGCGCAGCGTTGCGTGCCGGTCGGCGGCCTCCCCCTTGGGGGGGCGCGCCAGGGCTGTGCCAAAGACCCGGATCACGCCACCTCCTCGTCGCTCTCGATCGACCATTCGGCGACACGCGCCAGATGCGCAAAGTCATCATAGTCATAGCGGAAGCGCGGCCGCCGCACGGCCCGGTAGGGCGTCTCCGCAGCGTCGAATTGCGCCACCAGGCGGGCAAGCCCGGCCTGCGCCTTTGCCGCCAACTGCGCTACTTCGGCGGGGTCGCGTTCGAGCTCGGCTTCAAGACCGGGCGGTGTGCCGCCGGCGGCGGAAATGTAGCGCAAGGCCGCCACCGGCCGCGCCGGCACCCCGGGGAAACCCCCGGCTGCCGCGATCGCGGCCTCCAGCGCCAGCTGCGGTGCGCGCCCCGCCCTGGCATTGCGCACGAGCGCCTCGAGGCTCGCGCTGGTTTTGTAGTCGGTGATGTTGAGGAAGCCGGCGCCGACATCGATGCGATCGGCGCGCGCCTTCAGCGTAAAGGCCCCACCGGGCGCTGCCAGCACCAGCGCCCCGTCGAGCTCGGCATAACTCCTGGCGACGGCGCGTCGGCGCGCCGGCTCGGTCTCGGCAAACCAGGCCGCGAAGCGTTCAAGCCGCGGCGCCCAGAAGGCGGCGACCCGTGGCGAGCCCGTGAGATCGACCAGGGCGGCCTCCGCCGCGGCCTTGAGGTGTAGGGTGGGATCAGCGGGGAGCCGATCGGGAAAGCGGCGCGCGAACCGGCTCAAGGCCTCGTGCACGATCTGGCCGCGCAGGGCCGCATCGGGCGTGCGCATCAGATCGGGCAGTCGTTCCAAGCCCAAAATGCGCGCCGCGAAGATGGCGTAAGGATTGGCCAGCCATTTCTCGATGTCTGTAACGCTGAGTTGGCGCGGACGCAGGCGAGTTGCCGGGCGCGGCTCGGGCGCCGGCACCGGCCGCGCCGGCGCCGGGCTGCGGTTTTTCTGTTCGGCCCAGGCGAGCCAAGGCTGCTTCGCGGCGGCGGCGACCCCGGTCCCCCTGATCAGGACTTGCAAGCGGATGAGCCAGCGCGATGGCACGGTCGGGGCGCCGTCGATCTTGCCGGCGCGCGTGAGATAGACCTGCTCGGCCCCCAGCAGCGAGCCAAAGTCGTGCGCCGCCTCGCCGAGGCGAGCTTCCGGCGCCGGCAGACCGAGCGCTTGGCGCATGCTGCGATTGAACCACGGCCCTGGGTCGGCCGCCTGCGGCCAGCTGCCTTCGTTGAGCGACCCCAAAATGACGATATCGGGCTGCTGCAGGCGGGCCTCGAGGGGCCCCATGATGGCGAGCCTGGGATGCCTCGGCCCGGGCGGTGCGATGGTCTGATCGCTGGTGAGACCGCGGTAGAACTCCGGATAGTCGGCCGCCGCCAGCTCGGGCGCATAGGCCATGTTGGGGTCGAGAAGGCCGGCAAACAGCCGGGCCAACTCTTCGCCCCCGTCGCCCTGCCAGAGCGCGTCTTGGCTCTCCTCGCCAATGCCGCCGGCCAGCGCTTGCGCCGCCCGCACATGCGCCGCGGCCAGCGTTGGCAAGGCCGCGCGCCCGGGCGCGGCAAACAGCTCCTCGAGCGGCTGCAAGATCGCTTCGAGGCGTGCCAGCAACTGGCGCGCCGCCTGCCAAGCGTCCGCTCCGATTTGCCGCACGGCGCGGCCGCGGTGCGCGCCGGGCAGCGTGCCCTTGGCCGCACGCTCCAAGGCGGCCACGATGTCGGCGAGGCTGCGTCCCAAGTAGGGGGCGCGAAAGACCGCCAGCTCCAGCGCGCGGGTGCCGTCGGCGAGGGTGCCCGCGTCGAGGCCGGCGCGGCACAGAGGATGCTTGAGCAGCATCAACAGGGCAACCGGCTGAAAGCGCGCGGCCGCGGCCGCGATCAGGAGGTCGAGAAAGACGCCGGCCTCCGTGCCCGCCAACGGCCGCCCGCTGAGGTCAGGGACCTCGAGGGCCCAGGCCTTGAGCCGCACCGAGACCCGTCGCGCCAGCGCGCGATCCGGCGTCACCAACATGGCGGTCTTGCCGGGATGCTCGACAGCGTCGCGCAGGATCAAGGCAACGGCTTCGGCCTCGTCGGCGGCGGAGGGCGCTTCCAGGATGGTCCAGCCCGCCAGCGCCCCAGCCAGGTCCTGGCGCTTGCTGGCCGCCAGAAAGCTGTGCCAGCGTTCGGTCGTGCCGGCGGGCCGCATGGCCTCGCTGACGAAGACTGCGCGCGCCTGGTGTCGGGGAGCGGGCGTCACGCCCGGCAGCAGTGTTACGTCCTTGCGTGCGACGCCGAGGGCGTCGAGCAGCTTCTTCAAGCCGAACTGCGGGTGCTCCGGATGCGCGGGGGAGATCGCGTTCCAGCTCTCATCATCAAGCGTTTGATCGAGGGCCGGCAGGATCAGCGCACCCTGGTTAAGCGCCAACACCGCGCGCATCAACGCGGTGGCCGCCGGCACGGTGCCCGTCACGCCGGCGACGATCGTCGGCTGCGCCGGCGGACTTCGGCGCAAGCGCTCAGCCTCGGCCAGCATCAAGCGTTTGCGCCAGCCGGCCGGCGACACCTTGCCCAATTCGTCGAGGTGCTGGGGCCAGTGCTCGGTGACGATTTTGAGGAAGTCGAGGGTCAGGCCCCAATGCGCGGAAAAGTCGTCGGGCACCAGGGCATCGAGCCCGTCGAGGCCGACATCTTCCATTTCGACCATGTCCATCAACCGCGCCAGCTCCTTGGCCTGCCGGACGGCTTGGGCCGGCGTGCGGGCGCTGCTGCGGCCGTGGCCGATGGCTTCGGACCACTGCAGCACAAGCCGGGTGAGGGCAAGCTCGCGTTCGAGCTTGCCGATCGCCGGCCTCGCGTCTGCCAGCGTGGCTTCGCCGGCGCTGGCATCGGCAAAAGGGTGGGGCGCGTCGCTGATATGCGAGATCAGCTTGATGTTGGGGAGCAGCAGGGCGGCGCCGTCGGCCGCCTTGAGGAACGCGTCCTGCAGGGCGCCGATGTCGCGTCGGGTCGGCAGCAGCAAGGTGATGCCGGCGAGCTCCAGGGGCGCGGGAGGTCTTGCGCTCGGCAGGCTAAGCCGGCCCGCCAGCAGGGCCTCGGCCAGGGCGGCAAAAAACGGCGTGCCGTGTGGCACCGTGTAGATCCGCGGCCGCCCTTGCGCTGGGCCTTGGGAAAGTTCAGTTGGCCGCATCGTTCAGGCACTGTTCGGCCTGTGCCAGGGCCTCCGGCGTGCCCACGTGCATCCACACCCCTTCCATGCGCACCCCCCATGCGCGCCCAGCGGCAATCGACCGGCTCCAGAGCAGATTGAGCGAGAAGGTCCCCTCCGGGCTGCCCTCGAATAGCCGCGGATGAGCGATCGACACGCCGGCGAACACGAACGGCACCACTTCCTGTTCGCCGCGGCGGCGAATGCGACCGTCGGCCTCGAGCGCGAAATCGCCGCGGCCCTGGTAGCCCTGACTGATCGATGCGGGGGCCAGCATCAACAGGCAGTCCATGCGGTCCTCATCCCAGCTGTCGAACAGGCGGGCGAGATTGGAGCCCACGCTTTCGATCCACACCGAGTCGGCATTGTGAATCAAGAAGGGACGGGGCCCGAGCCGCGGCAGGGCCTTTTTGACGCCGCCGCCGGTGTCGAGCAGCCGCGCGCGCTCGTCGGAGAACTCGACGCGAGGGATACCTCGGTCCTTGAGGTGGCGTTCGATCAGGTCGGCGTGGTGATGCACGTTGACCACCGCCCGGCGGATGCCGACCTCGGCAATGCGGTCGAGCACGCGATCGATCAGCGCCGTGCCATTGAGGCGGATCAAAGGCTTGGGCAGCTTGCCATTGACCGCCACCATGCGGGTGCCGAGGCCCGCGCTCAAGACCATGGCCGTGTCGACTGGAAGCGCCGTGTCAGCCCCCGTCATCCTTGTCCTCGTTAGCCCGGCAACCCCGCGCGCAGATGGGGCGGGAAGTGCCGAGCATACCATGGCGCAAGCGCGGCCATGGCCGGGTCGCCAAGGTTGCGGTCGAGATATCCCCATGTGCGTGGAATATGCTGGAGATAGTGTGGCTTGCCGTCACGCCGCAACAGTCGCACCCACAAGCCGAGCAGCCGCGTATTGCGCTGCGCCCCGAACCTGGCATAGGCCGCCGCAAAGGCCGCCCGATCGAAACGTGTCTCGTGCTCCTGCGCCCGGGCGCAATAGTAGTGGAACAAGTGGCGCTCGAGCGCCACCGGCACGTCGAGCCGGGCGTCCTGCAGCAGGGAGACGAGATCGAAGGCTGCGTGTTCGTTCAGCGCATCCTGGAAATCGAGGATACCCACCCTCGCAACGCCGTGACGCTCGGGGAGCCAGATCAGGTTGGGGGAGTGAAAGTCGCGCAGGAACCAGGCCCCCGGCAGCGCCAGGAGCCGATCGAGAACCCCGCTCCAGAGCGCACGAAACTCCTCGCGCGCCGCCGGCGGACACGGCGCACCTTTGAGCGCCGGCCAATACCAGTCCAACAGCAACTCGAGCTCGATCTCAAAGGCGGCGCGGTCCCGGCGGGGCAGCGAATAGCTGCTCCCGTCCGGCAGCGGCAGGCGCGAGGGAACCGGTACCGAGCGCAGCTTCACCAGCACATCGACCGCGCTGCGGTAGAGCTCGGCTTGCGGCGTGCCGGCGGCGACCTCGGCCGCAAACAGGCGATCGCCCAAATCCTCGACCAGGGCCAGGCCGTGGTCGAGGTCGGACGCCAGCACCCGCGGCGCGCTAAGGCCGGCGCTGGCAAGGACGGCGCCGATGGCGACGAACGGGCGCACCATGTCCTCGGCCAAATGCGCGATTCTGCTGTAGGACTTGCCGTCGCGAATGGGCGGTCCGTCGGCCTGGCGCGGGGCGTCCATCAGCAGCATGGGTTTGTCAGCCTGCCGTAGGCGGGCATAGGTCCTGGTCGAGGCATCGCCCTGCAAATAGCGGATGCGCGCCGGCCGGGTTTGCGGTTCCTGCTCGAGCAGGCGCAGGGCGGCGCCGAGGCGCGGCGCCTCGGCACGGAGCCCGCCCAATCCGCGCACCAAAACGCGGCGGCGACCGCTCGCCTCGGTGTCGGCGAGTTCGATTTCATAGCGATCCTCGGGCAGAAGCGCGGCGATCCGGTCTGCCCACTCGGCAAGCACGGCGCCGCGCTGAAGCGCGTCCTCAAAGCCAAGTTCGAGCGCCTCCTCGGCGCTGCCGAGACGATAAAAATCAAAATGCGTCACGCTCAGCCGCGGCGTGGTGTAGGTCTGCTGCAAGGAGAAGGTGGGGCTCGGCACCTCGACATCGGCATCCAAGAGCGCCCGGATCAGCGCGCGCGCAAAGCTGGTTTTGCCGGCGCCTAGCTCGCCTTTGAGCACGACGAGGCTGCCGACCCTTAATCGAAGCGCCACTAGCTCCGCCAGCCGGCCGACGCCAGCCTCGTCAAGTTCGCGCTGCCACGACGACGTCATGCATCTGCGGCCCGGGTTGCCGGAGGCGCGGCCAACTCCGTGCCGCTCTCGGGAAAGCGCACGGTCACGCGCGTGCCGAGACCGGGCTCGGAGTCGAGCGACATGCTGCCGCCGTGCAGCTCCACCAGGCTCTTGACGATCGACAGCCCGAGCCCCGCGCCGCGATGCTTGGAACCCTGGCTACGGCTTTCAAAACGCTCGAGCACTCGGCTTTGCTGCTCCTTTGGTATGCCCACGCCGCTGTCCTCGATCATGAAGGCCGTCATGCCGGCTTCGCGCCAGGCCTTGATGCCGATCGTGGCGCCCGGCTTCGAGAAGCCGATGGCATTCGACAATAGGTTGTAAAGGACTTGCCGTACACGGCTTTCATCGGCAATGAACTCTTGCGCATCCTCGGCAACGCTAATGTCGAGATTTAGGCGGGCACGGCTGGCACGATCGCGAATGCCGAGCACGGCGGTGTCGATCACCGCCGACACCTTGACGGCAGCCAACTTCAGCTCCAGGGCGCCGGCATCGATGGTGGCTAGATCGAGAATATCATTGATGATGGCCAGCAGCGTGCGCGAGGAGGCGGCGATATCGCTCAAGTACTCGCGTTGCTTGCCGTTGAGCTCGCCGGTGCGCGGGCTGGACAGCAGTTCGCCGAAGCCGATGATGTTGGTCAGCGGCGTGCGCAGCTCGTAGGAGACGTGGCTGATGAACTGGTTCTTCAGACGATCGGCCGCCACCAGCGCGTCATTGCGCTCGATCAGCGTCTGCTCGTAGCGCTTGGTGTCGGTGACGTTGACGAAGGTGATGAGCGTGGCGCCGTCGGGAAGTGGGGAGACGGCAAAGTCGATCACGGCTTGATCGGATCGGGTCATTTGCGCGGCGAGGGGTTGGCGGCGATCGGAGATGCCCGTGACCGCTCGGCTGATGCCGGCCCAGGTCGGCAGATCGTCGTAAAGCCCCACGCACTGGGCAATGATCTCATCGATGTGCGGGCCCTCGCCCAGCGTACTGCGCGAGAGGCGCCAAATCTGCGCGAAGGCCGAATTGAAGAGCTTGAGGCGGCCGTCAGTGGCGAAGACCGCGACGCCCTCCTTGAGGTTATCGAGGGTTTCGCGCTGCGCATCGATCAGCGCGTTGTAACGGCTCTCCAGCGCGAACCGCTCGGTCACATCGTCGTAAAGATAGGTCAGTCCGCCGTCCGGCCGCTGCGCCGACACCACGTGGATCGTGCGCCCATCGAGCAGATGCCACCAATCGTCATACTCCGTGCCGGTGCGGTAGCCGGCCAGGATCTTGGAGCGCCAATCGCGATAGTTACCCACCTCCGGCAGCCGCGACAGCTCGCGTAGCCGGTCTAGGATTTCGCCGTCGCTGGGCTTGCTCGCCAGCCAATCGGCATCCAAGAGCCAGAGCTTCAGGTAGGCCTCGTTGAAAAACGCCAGCCGTTGGTCCGGGCCAAAGATGGCAACGCCGGTGGCCACGCGATCGAGCGTGCGCTCGTAGGCGGCGACATGGCGCACCAGTTCGCCCTGTGCCGTCTCCAGCGCCGCCACGTCAATGGCGGCGCCAACCGCGGCGCCATCCAACGGCAAAATGACGACATCGTGCGCCTTGCGCGCGCCCTCGCTGATGAGATGCACTCGGTCGCGGTAGGCGGTGCCCTTGTCGAGGGCGGCCTTCACCGCGTCGCGCTGGCGCGTCTCGAGCAACTCAATCTGGCGCTCGCGGACTTCGGTGCCGCTGCCGGCATCGACCGCCTTGACGTAGGCCTCGTTGACCCACTCCAGGCGGCCGTCGGCGGCGCGGAACCAGGCCGGCATGGGCAGCGCATTGAGGAGAGTGCGTCCGGCAATGGTGTCACGCACGAGCTGGCGATGCTGATCGAGGATCTTGGCCAGGTCCTGTTTGCGGCCGGCGACGGCGCGAAGGCGCAGGATGGCGCGCCCGCCACCGGCGCGACCATCGGCCTCGACGTAGCCGCCGCGGATCGTCTTGAGCAAGAGCGTGAAGGATTGGCCGTCGGCGAACAGGATATCGAGGCCCTTTTTCAGCTGCTGCGCCGAAGCGGGCTCGAGCCATTTGCCAAAGGCCAGCAGCGGTTTGGGCTCGGCGGGCAAGCCGGCGATGCCGCCAAGGGTGTGCATCATGATGCGGACGGCTTGGCCCTGCTCCCAGAACACCAGCACCTGCGGCTCGGCCTTGATCACCGCCTCGGCGGCGAGCAAGCTTTTGCGCAGCTCGGCGATCTCTGCGGCCATGCTTTGGTCGCTCTTGGCATAGCGCTGCATGGCGCGGTGCAGCATGGCCGCGGCCAGCGCCGCCGCGCCGATGGCGATGGAGATCAGCAAAATCGGGCCCGATTTGCCCGCGGACACCAGCGGATGTATGCCGGCCACGGTGGCAAACAGCAGCGCAGCCACGACCAGAATGCCCGCAGCGAGGAGCACGGCCGTCTCCCCCCGCGGTCTGCCGGTATCAACCTCAGCGCTGGCCCGCGACATCAAAGTCGATCACAACCGGCCAACACGCCGAGGGCGCACGCAAAAACACATCTGCCGAGGCGCGAGGTGCCGTTCCCTACCGTTAACGACTCTTTAAGCTTTGAAAATAGGTAATGCGATTCGTGAGGTACATCAAGAAGTTAGGGAATTGAAAAGATTAACACAAATCTGCAACAGCTCCGTGATATTTCAATAAGTTAGATGTACATCTTTAATGTCCCAGTGTCCGCCTGGTGCCCCGATTTCACTGGTCCGGATTTCACGGTTAATGGCTTTTTCTGTCCATTCCGTTGGCTGGCAGAATTCGACCCCCATCATGCCATCTACAACATAGGCTCAGTGACGTTACCAAAGCCGCGTTTGTTCAAAGATGGGTCATGACTAAAGGGAAAACGGCTGCAGACAGCTTTAGAATTGAGACCGGGGGTGAGTTCATCGAATTTGCAAAGAATACAATAAAGAGTGCATGGCTGCATGGCGCGATTGGATCAGAGAAAAAACCAAAGATAATCGCGCAAATCAAAGGCTAGCTCGACTGCAGCGCAAGCATGAGTGCGTTTGCCCCAAGAAAAAGCACTCGGCCCAAACGCAGCCTCCAGGTGGAGGACAACAAAAGATTAGGCGCTGGCGATGTCTGCAACACGGCATCTCTTCACCGCCTACTCCCCATCAGCTCGCGTTAAGTCGGAAAATCAGTCCTCTCCGCAATTTGCCGATACTGCGTGAACTCAAGAAGCGTATCGCCGCCAGCAACGTGTGCATCGATCGTAATGGAGGTATTCACTGCTCGCTCGTGCGGCAGCGCCATCCCCATCTTGATCATCCCGGCGAGCGTGCCTTCCGCGATAGGTTCGCCCCGGAAGAATTGCACCCCCGACATCATTGGGCCAGCAGCTACGCACTCATGCAACACCGCGAACGCTTTGTATTCGATCTTGCAGTCACTCAACGACATCATCCCCTCCAACTTCAACCCCGATCCCCTCCAAGTTGAACCCCGCAGAACCTCAAAACGTGGTGTCCCACGGCACCTAAGTCGTTGAGATTGTTCAGCGCTCCATTCCCGAATCGTTCATGATTATGTGGGGCTTCGCCCAGCATGGCCATAGCGGAAGGGGCGCAGGCGCTTGGCTCTGCACGCGGCACCTCTCGCCCCGCTGGCGGGCCCGCTCAGGCTCCGCACGCAGGGTGAGCCGGAGAGGTTGCAAGATGGGGGTGGCAACGTGAGGGGGCTGAGGCAACCTTGCGGGCCGTCGGCGGCCAACCGCGCCGTCAGATGCCGATAGGGTGAGGGGCTGTGAGGCGGCGGCGCCCCCGGTTGCTGCAAAAGCGGGGCGCATGCGCGCCGGCCTGGCGGCATCGGGCAACTCACGGTGGTCCCGCCATCCGGCTGCCGCCAATCCCCACCGCGTGCGCCAGGAAGTCGGCGAGCCCGGTGATGTCGTCGAGGGCAAACACCGGTCGTCCCTCCCCCTCGGCGGCATGATCGGCGGCAATCGCAATGACGTTGGGATCCCCGGCCGCCAGCGGCTGTTGCTTGTGGCTGCCATGGCGGCGCGCCTCGATCTTGGGAATCGGCGCCGATTTGTAGCCTTCGACCAGAATGAGGTCGCAGGGCCCGATCGCCTCGAAAACCTGCTGGAGGCTCGGCTCGGGAGCACCGCGCAGCTCCTCGACCAAGGCCCAACGGCCGGCCGAGACGATCGCCACCTTGACGGCGCCGGCGCGCCGATGCCGGGCGCTGTCAGTGTCCTCGGCATCAATTCGGAAGGCATGATGGGCGTGCTTCACGGAGGCCACCTTGAGGCCGCGGCGCGTGAATTCCTCGATCAGGCGTGTGATCAGCGTTGTCTTACCGGATTTTTTCCAGCCGGCGATGCCGACAACGGGGGGCCTGGACGTGCGCGTCATGATCGTGATGGCGCTAGCAGGCGGCGCAACTGATCGAGCTCCTGCGGCGTGTTGGCATTGAAGAAGGGATCAATCTCGATGTCCTCAAGGCGCTCCGGAGGAAAGTCCACGCCCACGCAACCGTGGCGGTCTGCCCAGTCGAGGACCTTGCGGACACCCTTGCCAAGCGCGGCTTCGAGGTCCGCCGCCAGCGCCACCGGCCAAAGGCCAATCACGGGGTGCAGTTCGCCGTTGGAGCCCGCCATCGCGATCCGTCCGGCGCCACCGGCGACGGCGGCCAGCAGGCGGTCGACCAAATCGCGGGGGAGGAGCGGGGCATCGCCGGCGGCGGTGACGACCCAAGGTCGCTGCGGTGCTTGGGCCAGCGACCAGCGCATGCCCGCCAGCACGCCGGCCAGCGGTCCCACCTGGCCGGCAATGGTGTCG
>Ga0134122_10000255_pt1 | contig 33848 bp, 28 predicted proteins | sample KB302_FD_96461 | JGI IMG/M metagenome (GOLD analysis project Ga0134122, IMG submission 96461) | Terrestrial soil microbial communities without Nitrogen fertilizer from Kellogg Biological Station, Michigan, USA - KB3-0-2 | ecosystem: Environmental > Terrestrial > Soil > Unclassified ...
CCGGCCTTCGCCACCTGCTCGGCGAGCGCCTCGGCAAAGCGCTCGAACGCCGGGCGATCGAGCTCGCGGTCCATCCGCGCGAAATTCTGCTCAGGCAGGGCCCGGCCGTTCACCGTCAGGGTCGCGGACAGCCGCGACGAGGACAGGGCGCGGACCTCGGCGCGATAGGCCACGCCCGGCGCCCGCGCCGACACCGCCTGCTCGATCGCCGCGCAGAGCACGGCCGCTCCGCCGGACCCGGCGGGGAGCTTTCCGCCGTCGACTACGCGGCACTGCGGCGACTGGCGGGCGGGCGCATTCATGGCGCAGGCATTTCCGCAGAAAAGCGCGCCCGCCACAAGCGCAATCGCCGCCAATCGTCTCCGCACCCTGCCCTCTTCCGCCAAAGCTGGACTGATCGTCTACACATCCTTGGACAGAAACACAAACATATCAGTAGCTTATTTGCCCAGTTTACACCGGGCAACTGGTCTTCCCCGGCCCGACTCGCGCCGCACTTCGAAACGCACGGAATCATCTAGTCGGGAGACAAGTGCGCCGCTCGTGCGTAGAGGCGGGTCGATGGAAGCGAGAGCCGGCGAGCGCTATTTCGACGGCGCCTATCTGGCGCACAATCCGACGTGGCACGCCGAGCACAGCCCGACCAAGGCGCGCTGGATCGACGACCTGCTCAAACGCAATCGGCTGGAGCCGCGGGCCATCGCCGAGATCGGGTGCGGCTCGGGCGAGATCCTCGTCGAGCTCAAGAAGCGCCGCCCCGAAGCGCGTTTCACGGGCTTCGAGATTTCGCCCCAGGCCTTTGCGATCTGCTCAACCAAGCAGGCCCCGGGCCTCGACTTCCGCCTCGACGATTTGCTCCAGGCGCCGAGCGAGCCGTTCGATCTGCTGCTCGCGATCGACGTGTTCGAGCATGTGCCCGATTACATGGGCTTCCTGAAGGCGCTGAAGGGCAAGGCCGAGCATGCCCTGTTCCACATCCCGCTCGATCTGTCGGTCCAGGCGCTGCTCCGCGGCACCAGCTACCCGATCCTTCGCGACCACACCGGCCACCTCCATTATTTCTTCAAATATACCGCGCTCGCGACGCTTCGCGACTGCGGCTACGAGATCGTCGACTGGACCTACACGCGCAGCTCGCAGGAGCTGCCCGGTAAGGGCCTCCGGACCAGGCTCGCCAACCTGCCGCGCAGGCTGGTGCAGCTGGTCAGCGAGGATTTGTCGGCGCGGCTGTTCGGCGGCTATTCGCTGCTGGTCCTGGCGCGCTAGCGGGCTTCCGCAGCAGGACAATGCTGACGCTGTAGCGGCGGAACAGCCAGCTCAAGCGGCTCGCATTGGCGCGCCATTGGCCCGGCCGGTAGAAGGGCATGGCGACGCGCGCGACCTGGCGCAGCAGGCGTGACCAGCCCGAACCGGTGTCGCGCAAGTCCTGCCAGTAGCTGCCCGCTTCCAATTCCGTCGCGCGGACCGCCGCCCACTCGGGCAGCATCGCGGCGAGTTCGGTCGGCGTCACGCGCAACATCGTATCGATCGGGTCCTGTTGGTAGAAATAGCTGGGCGCCACCGAGAACAGGCCGAAGCCGCCGTCCTGCACCAACTCCCCGCACGCGCTCGCGAACCGTCGCGGCTCGGTCAGATGCTCGAGCAGGTTGCTGCACACCAGCAGCACTGCGTCGTATCGCTTCAGCCGGGTGCGAAAGGCCGCGTCGAGGATGTCGCCGACTTCGTCGACCCCGTCGGCCTGCTTCATGTCGCAATGGACGAACCGGATGCCGTCCCGCTCGAGCGGACGGATGAAGCGCTCGGCCACGTGCGGCTGCATTTCCTCGCGGAACGCCCTGGTCGACGAGCCGATGTTGAGGCACACCGAGCCCGCCGGCAGGTTCAGCTCGCGCACCCAACGGGTCAGCAGGTCCGCTTCTTCAGGCCGCACCCGCCCTCCTCAGCGCCGCATGGCAGAAATAGGTCAGCGCCAGGGAGAACAGCAGCTGGGCAAGCGCGGTTCCGGTCAGCGCCAGGATCGAGGTCAGCGGAAACACCGCGATCGCGAACAGGACGATGGCCAAGAGGTAGACGTGGAACAGCCGTTCCGGGCTGACATAGACCTGGACGTACATCGACAGGGTATGGCTGATCAGCTGCGCGGCGGCCGCCGCCGCCAGGATGACCAGTGGCCAGTAGGCCGCTTCGAACCGGACGCCGAACAGCAGCACGAGGACAAGGTGGCCGAACAGCAGCGCTGCGCCGACCGCGGCCAGGCCGACCAATCCGCTGAGCGCCAGGATTCTCCTGCGGACCCGCCGCGCATTTTCGACCTCGCCCTGCGCCGACAGCGCCGAAACTTCGGGGAACATCGCCGAGGCATAGATAGCGTTGGCCTTGCGCAACACGCCGGCGAGCTGCTTCGCGACATTATAGAGGCCCGCCGCCTCGACCGAGACCATCGCGCCGACAAGCAGCGAATCGCCGTTGGAGCGAAGGGCCTCGATGGTCGCCACGCCCCACGTCGTCCAGCAGTAGGCGAGGAAGCTCGGGACTTCGCCGGGCGCCATCCGGCGCGGTGCCAGGCGAATTTTTATGCCCGCCCGCCGGGCAAGCATTAGGCCGATGACCAGTGGAACCTGGGCATTGAGCGCGAAGAAGACCGCCCAGGTCCAGCAATAGGCGCGGAACGGCGCGCCGGACGCGTAGAGCCAGGCGGTGACTGCGAGCAGAGCCGCGGCGCACCCCGCCTGGATCACGCTCAACAGGCCGAACCGGTTGAGCAGCCGAAAGATGCCGTTGGCGGTCAGATAGCCGGTGAGCAGCAGCGAGCCCGCGAACAACGCCGCGTTGCCGAGCTGGTCGTCGCCGATGCCGACCCAGCCGCGCCCGGCAGCAAGGAAGGCGAACGCCAGTCCGGCGGCGACAATCGCGGCGAGCGTGTCGAACAGCAGGCCGAGACCGATGATCCTCCCGAGCCGGTGGAGATCGCGGTCGGCCAGCGCGGTTGCGCCGAGCTTGATCACCGGCTGTTGAGTCGAGAAGGACATCAGCACGGCGAGCATGGTCGTCGCCGACTGGAACAGCACCAGCAGGCCGAACTCGCGCGCCGACAGCGCCCGCGCATTGACCACCGCGGCGAGCATCATGAACAACGCCGAAGCCGCGGTCCCGCCGGCGAGGTAAGCGGAATTGCGCGCCAGACGGCGGTAAACCGCGCCGGCGCCGAGATCGCGTTTGGTGTCGGCCCCGCCGGTCATCGATCCTCGCCGAGCACGCGATAGACGCGCTCGTAGCGCTCGACCACCGCGTCCGGATCGAACAGGATTTCGGCGGCGGCGCGGCCGGCGCGGCCGGCGGCGACCTGCGCGGCGGAGTCAGTCGCATAGCGAACCAGCGCGTCGGCCATGCCGCGATGGTCGCCGTGAGCGACGACCGTGCCGGCCTCGTCCGACTTCTCCTCGAGTACCTCGCGCGCCGAGCAGACGTCGAAGCTCACCACCGGGCGGCCGCAGCTCATGGCCTCGATCATACCGCGCATCAGCCCCTCGTGGCGCGACGGCACGGCGATCACGCACGCCCGGCGGTACAGGGCGGGAAGGTCGTCGCGATAGCCGAGGAATCGGACCCATTCGGCATGCGGCTTCGCGGCTTCCGCGCAGGCCGCCGCATAGGGGTTCGCATGCGGCTCGAAATCGCCGGCGAACCAGCTTTCGATACCGCGCTCGGCGAGCGCCGGGACGACCTTGCCGATGAACTCGAGCTGGCCCTTCTTGGGCCAGAAGATTCCCGGCACCAGGACGATCCGACCGGTGTCGGCAGCCGGCCCTACGGGCGAGAATCGCTGCGGATCGACGATCGAGTAGGTCGTGCTGCACGACCGCGTCGCATTGCCGGCGACTTGCCGCCAGCGCTCGGCCATGTCGTCGGACAGATAGAGAACATGGTCGGCAGCGGCGAAGATCGCGCGGAACTTTACGGTGGGCGGCTTGCGGCCGGGGTCGATGGTGTCGCGCAGGTTGAGGACAATCCGGGCCCCGGACAGCCTGGCCGCGGCAACCGCCAGCTGGAACGACAGCGGGTCGTTGGCGTGGACGATCCGGGCGCCGCTCGCCGCCAGAATCTGACGAAGCGCGCGATGATAGCGCGCATAACTTTGAACCGTTCGCGTGAGATTGCCTCGGACCCCGGCCGAAGCGTCTTCCGGCACGACGTGGACGTCGATCCCAAGGTCGCGCCAGGCCCGAGCGAAGCCGCTATCGATGTTGGTCAGGACGATCGGCCGATGATTCTTCAGCCGGCCCATCAGCTCGGTGATGCTCTGCAGGCCGCCATTGGCCAGCGCGCCCGTCTGCAGGATCACGAAGACGACCGGGGGTTTCATCCGCGCCGCTTGAGCTCCTCGCGGTAGATGGCGTGCAGGTCGTGGATGCAGCGATCGAGGCCGAACGCGCTGCGCTCGACCAGGCTGCGCCATTCGGCCGCGTCGGGCCTGGGCATGGCGAGGAGCTCGGCTGCCCTCCTGGCCCAGGCCTCCTCGCCCGCGGCGAGCGGCAGGAACGCGACTGCGTCGGCGACCACCGCGGCCTCGCTCGGGACGGTATCGGACGCCAGAACCCGGGTCCCGGCCGCCTGGGCCTCGACGCAGACGATGCCGAGCCCCTCGCTGAATGAGGGAAACAGGAACAGGTCGAACAGCGCCATATAAGCGGCAATGTCCTGGGTCGCGCCGGCGAACCGGACGGCCTGCCCGATGCCGAGATCGGCGGCGAGCGCGCGCATGCCCGCCTCGAGCCGGCCGGTCCCGACCAGCACCAGCCGCGCCTGCGGGTCGGCCGCCACAATCTTCGCGAAGGTCCGGAGCAGGAACGGATGGTTCTTGACCTGATCGAACCGCCCGACATGGCCGACGATCCGCTGCTGCGGCTCGAGCTCCAGCGCCGTGCGCAAGTCGCGCGCCCGCTCCGCGGCGCCGGAGAAGCTCGAGAAATCGAAGCCGTAGAGCAGGATCGAGCAATCACCGGCCTCGCGCCAGCCCTTCCCGGCAATGTCCTCGATCGCGGTTTCGGTGATACCGATCCGACGCGTCGCCGCGAGGCCGGTCAGGAGCATGGTCCCGCGCCGCAGCAGCCGCTCGCGCACGCTGCGGAAGTCGGGACCGGCGCTGCGCGCATCGTGCTGATGGGCGATCCGGCTGGGGACCCCGGCCAGCGCCGCGATCGCGATGATCGGCCCGCCGACCCGAGACGGATGCGAATGGACCGCGGCGAACGGGCCCTGTTGCTTCAAGAAGCGGCGCAGGTCGGCAAACCAGCGCAGCCAGCCCTTGTCGTGCGGCAGCTTGTGGATGGGGACGCCGAGCGCGCGCGCCTCGGCCTCATAGACGCCGGGTTCCTCGACCATCAGCAGCAGCTCATGCCGGACGAACGAATCCCGGTCGCGGCGCAGGACGTGCATCAGCCACGTCTCGATGCCGCCCAAGGGAAGGCTCTTGAGCACGTGCAGCACGCGAGGCTTGCCGGTCGTGGTCATTGCCGTCGGTGTAGCCTTAAGCGAGCGGCCGGGGATGGCTCAATCGTCCCGGATAAGGCGCCGGTTCCAGTCCTACTGCCGCAGGCCGCGCCCTGGCGGCGAACAGCAGTGCGACTAGGTAGACGAGTAGGAGCAGCGAGGCCTGCTGCTGGAACAGCACCAGGTCGTCGGTCGACAAATGGAAGGTGGTCACGAACAGGACGAACAGCGTCACCACGAACGGACTGTCCTGCCGCGCGACGTAGAAATTGTGGGCGTAGCGGATCAGCGCCCCGTACAGCGCCGAGATCAGGATCACTCCGAGGAAGCCGAAATTCCAATATTCCTCGGCGGTCGGGTTGACCGGGACGGCCAGGCCTTCGCGGACCTCGCCGAGGAAGTTCTGGGCGTAAAGCGAGCCGGGGCCGCGCGGCTTGTCCGGCCAGATCCAACGCGGCACGAAGGCGAAGACCGCAGCGCCGTACGAGCTGCCCCACAACGGGCCGCCCATCAGATCATGGCCCTGGGCGATGACCGGGACAGTCGACTGCAGCGACTGGCGGAGATCGATCTCCTCCTGCACCCGGGCGAGCACTTGGCTGGTGTCGGTGTCCTGGATCGCCTGGGAGGCCGATTGGCCGCCGAAGCCCGCCGTGCGGACGATGTTGAGCGCGCCGAAGGCGAGGAAGAACAGCGGCACCAGGAAGACGGCGAGGCGCCAGGGGATGCGCCGGGTCTTCAGCGCCCAGGTGAGCCCGACCATCATGAACACGGCGAAGGCCGCGCTGCGCGCGCCGTTGCTGATGAACTGGGCGGCCGCCTCGCCGATCATCAGCGCGATGAACACCGGTTGCCGGACGTCGTTGGGCCGCGCCGCCACCCAGGCGATGAGCGCAACCAGGCCGAGATCGACCGCCGCGACCAGCGGGCCGAGACCCGCCATCGAGCGAAACCGGCCGCGCGCCATGTCCGCCAGGTGCAGGGCCAGTCCGCCGCGAAGCTCGATCAGGACCAGCAAGGCACCGACGCTCAAGCCGACGAGGGCGATGGCGAGGAGGCGCAGGCGCTTGCCGTCGAACTCCCGGCGATGGGGAGGCCGACGCGATTCGCCGCGCGACACGTCGCGGTCGCGCGCCAGCGCGTAGCCGACGTAGATCGAGAGCAAGGCGATCAGCTCGCACAGATTGGCCCAGGCGACGGCTCCCCAAATCTGCAGCCCCGGCAGCCAGCCGAGCGCGTCGTAGAAGGGCGGGCTGATCGGCTGGCCGAGCAGCAGTCCGCCGAGCCCGAACAATTCGTCGATCTTGCCCGGCATGGCGACGAGCAACGGCCACAGCACGGTGGTCAGGATCAGCGGGTGGAGGATTCCGAGCGGATGCCGCGCATAAAAGAACAAGGGCGCCACGCGGGCGATGTCGATCGCGATTGCGAGCAGGACGGCCGCGGTGAAGACGGCCTCGCCGCCGCCCTGCAGGCCGAACAGCGCCGCCTGGACGCCCTTTACCAGCTGGCCGGTGAGCAGCACGTAGCCGACCAGGGCCGCCTGAAACACCCGCGGGACCGAGCGCTCCGCTGTCCCCTGCCGGAAGCGCGCCGACTGGGCCTCGGCCAATGGGCGCGCCGGAGTCATGGCTTGATCATCAGCCTGACGGTGTGGGTCACATAATGCAGCCAGACCGGCTGCCCGGCGAAATATTCGTCGACGGCTTTGCGCGCTCCGGCCCACTCGCCGTAATCGTCGACGATCAGCACGCCGCCCCGGGACAGGCGCGGATAGAGAATTTCCATCTCCGCCTTGGTGCTTTCGTAGAAATCGGTGTCGAGTCGGAGCAGCGCGATCCGCTCCGGCAGGTTTTCGGCCTTCTTGAGGGTTTGTTCGACCGGCCCCTTGATCGTGCGCAGGTCGCGGTCCCCGACGCGGTAGGCGAAGTTCCGCAGCACCTCGTCTTCGGATGCCAGGCACCATTCGTTGTGACCGTCGCGGTCGAGGCTCGCGAACTTGCCTTCGACGTCGAGGTCCTCGGCCGGCTTGAAGTCGGCCGAAGTCGGCGGCGTCATTCCGGCGAAGGTGTCATACGCCCAGATTTGCCGTTGGAAGCCCATCCGCCGCCTCAACAAACCGGCGATGACGAGGTTGCCTCCGCGCCACACGCCGCATTCGACGATGTCGCCCGGGATGCCGTTGCCCTCGATGTAGCGGATCGCCTGGATCAGCTCCCACTGCGCGACGGGCGCGGTCATCGACAGGCCGCGCGCCGCGCCGAGCAGTTCCTCGCCCTCCGGGCCGAGCTCGGGAATCATCCCGTGCAGACCGGTCAGCTTCTGGCCGAGAGCCGTCAACCGCTGGGCAAGAAAGGTACGCATGCGACGCGCGTCTCCAAGGTCTGACGGCTTGTCAAGCACGCGGCCGGGCTTGCTACCCCGAGGCTCGCCCTTCATAGCCCTGCCCCGGCCACAACTCCGGAGTTGGATTTTCGATGCCGGGTATCGGTTACAATTCACGCACGCGGGTGATGGTCACCGGCGGTGCCGGTTTCCTCGGCTCGCATCTGTGCGACCGCCTGCTCGCCGACGGCCATGACGTGCTGTGCGTCGACAATCTGTTCACCGGGACCAGGCAGAACATCGCGCATTTGCGCGATCATCCGCACTTCGAGTTCCTGCGCCACGATGTGACGTTCCCGCTCTACGTCGAGGTCGACGAAATTTACAATCTCGCCTGCCCGGCCTCCCCCGTTCATTATCAACACGACCCGGTGCAGACCGCCAAGACCTCGGTCCACGGCGCGATCAACATGCTCGGCCTGGCCAAGCGGCTCGGTTGCCGGATCCTCCAGGCCTCGACCAGCGAGGTCTACGGCGACCCCTCGGTCCACCCGCAAACCGAGGATTATTGGGGCAATGTGAACCCGATCGGGCCGCGCTCCTGCTATGACGAGGGCAAGCGCTGCGCCGAGACCCTGTTCTTCGATTATTTCCGGCAGCACCGCCTGCCGATCAAGGTCGCCCGGATCTTCAACACCTACGGCCCCAGGATGCACCCCGCCGACGGCCGCGTCGTCTCCAACTTCATCATGCAGGCGCTGCGCGGCGAACCGATCACCATTTACGGCGACGGCACCCAGACGCGCTCCTTCTGCTATGTCGACGACCTCATCGACGGCCTCGTCGCGCTGATGCGCTCAGCGGAGGAGGTCACCGGCCCGATCAACCTCGGCAATCCGGTCGAGTTCACCATGATCGAACTGGCCCGGCAGGTGCTGGCGATCACCGGGTCGAGCTCGAGCCTGGTCCACGCCGAGCTTCCGGCGGACGATCCGCGCCAGCGCCAGCCGGACATCAGCCGGGCGCGCAACCTGCTCGGCTGGGAGCCGCAGGTTCCGCTCGAGCGCGGCCTGCAGCAGACGGTCGCTTACTTTCGCGACATTGTCGAAGCCGCTACCCCGGTCTAGCTGGCCGAAACCCGATCGCGATAGGCGGGCTCAGGTTCCGGAGCGGCCGGCGGCAGCGCGACACCGGCGCGATAGCCGGGCACCAGGAAGCCCAGCAGGTCCAGCGCCTTGTCGGTGTCAGCGCGGTCGATCGCCTCGCCCAGCTCGTCCAGCCGGCGCAACAGGTGCAGCCATTCGATCATCGATTCGCGCGCCTTGACGATCCGCGGGTGCGACGTCGGCAGGGCGTTCTCCTCGATCAGCAGTTCCTCGTGCAGTTTCTCGCCCGGGCGCAGGCCGATTTCGAGGATTTCGATGTCGCCGTCCGGATTGGCCTCGTCACGGACCGAGAGCCCGCTGAGCTCGACCATCGCCGTGGCCAGGTCGCGCACCCGGACGGGCTCGCCCATGTCGAGCAGGAAGATGTCGCCGCCCTCCGCCATGGCGCCGGCCTGGATGACCAGCTGCGAAGCTTCGGGAATGGTCATGAAATAGCGGGTGACATCGGCGTGGGTGACCGTCAGCGGCCCGCCTTTTTCGATCTGCCGGCGGAACAGCGGAACCACCGAGCCGCTCGAGCCGAGCACGTTGCCGAAGCGCACGCCGCTGTAGATCATTGGCCGCTGCGCTTGGGCGCGGGCCTGGACGATCAACTCGCACACCCGTTTCGACGCGCCCATCACGCTGGTCGGCCGAACCGCTTTGTCGGTGCTGACGAGGATCAGGGTCGCGCTGCCGACCGCTTCGGCCGCAAGGCAGACGTTGAGTGTGCCGAAGACGTTGTTGCGGATCCCCTGGAGCGGATTGTCCTCGATCAGCGGGACATGCTTGTACGCCGCCGCGTGGAACACCGTGTCCGGTCGCCACGCCTCGAACGCGCGGCTGCACTCCGCGACCTGCGCAACGTCGACCAGCTCGGCCGCGATCTCGATTCCGAGCTGTTCGCGGTCGCGCAGCTCGCGCAATTCGGAATCGATCAGATAGAGCGCGTGCTCAGACTGCTCGACGAGGATGATCGCCCGCGGCGCCTCGCGAATGATCTGGCGGCACAGCTCGCTGCCGATCGAACCGCCGGCGCCGGTCACCATCACGCATTTGCCGGCGATGTTGCGGCTCATCAGCTCAGGATCGGGCGCGACCTCGTCGCGGCCGAGCAGCTCCTCGATCTGCACGTCGCGCAAGTCGTTGATCGACACCTTGCCGAACGCGATCTCGGCAATGCTCGGAAGCATCCGCACCCGGACTTGGGGCGCCCGGGTCCGCAGCCGCTCGACGATCTGGCGCCGGGCCGACCGGCTTGCGCTCGACAAAGCGAGGAACACCTCGTCAACGTCCTCGAGCGCAAGGACCCGCTCGAGGTCGTCGGTGTGCCAGATCGGCTTGCCCTCGATCGACCGGTTCGACAGCGCCGGATTCTCGTCGACCAGCCCGATGACGTTGATCTGCGGGTCCTGCCGAACGCTATTGGCCAGCTGCTGGCCGGCCGAGCCCGCGCCGTAGATCAGCACGCGCTTGGGCCGTTGCCGCAACGGCCGGCTGTAGAGCGCCCGAACGAGCAGGGCGCTGAGGCCGAGCCGAGTCCCGGCGAGCGCCAGCATGAACACCAGCGGGTGGAGCACGGCGAGCGTTCGCGGAATGCCCTGAACCCGCAGGGCCAGCAGAACGACCGTCAGCGCCAGCGACATCGCCAGGCACCGTTTCGCCAGTTGCAGGAGCGTCTCCCGTCCGGAGAAGCGGACGAGCGAGCGGTAGGTGTGGCTCGGAATTGCGATCGCGAGCCAGATCGGGACGGCGATCGCGATGAAGATCTGGACGTTTCGTTCGAACAAATACCATTCGCCGAGCCGCAGCCAGAAAGCGAGGATCGCCGCGACGCAACATACCAGCACGTCGATCAGTGCGACCAGCCCGGCCCGGGCGCCGCGCGGCAGCTCGGCCGCGCGCCGAATGACTTGAAGTACGCCTTTCACTCGCCGTGGCCCTTCCCTCAGCCTCATTCGTCCACGCCTATCGGCGCTTGCGCCCCGAAGGCAACAAGGACTCCTGCGGTTTCGATCGGTTCCGCTCCCGTTTTGATTGTCTCGATCTGTTGCACCGCGGCATCGCGCGCAAGTTCACGTTAGTGAATGGTCGGGGAGAGAGGATTCGAACCTCCGGCCCCTGCCTCCCGAAGACAGTGCTCTACCAGGCTGAGCTACTCCCCGACCGGAACCCGCAAGATGCGACGGAGGGTCGCGGCGGGAGCCAAGGCCGCGGCTAGATAGAGGGGGGTTGCGGTAAGCGCAACCGCTAAGAACGCCCGAGCGTCCGGAGCCAGTCGTCGTGGCGGACCAGTTTCTCGCGCGGGCTGCCCGGGCGGGCGTTGGCGGTCTCGGTCTCCTCGATCTTGCGCCAGTCGTCATAGTCGGTCGGCATCGCGCCGCGACTCTCCAGCAAGGCCTTGAGACCCTTCGCTCCCGGGCGGTCGGATGCGCTCCCCGGCGCCATTGCGGCGGCGACCTGGTCGGCGACTTCATAACCGTCGGGCCGGTTGGTCCCGATCGTGCCCGATGGGCCCCGCCGCGCCCAGCCGACCGCGTACAGCCGGTCGGCGATGCGCCCACCGTCGTTGAGGAACTTGCCGCCGCGTTCGTCATAGGGAACACCGTCGATCGGCGCGCTCGAATAGCCGATTGCGCTGACGATCAGCGAGGCCGGCACCGCATAGGTCTCGCCGGTGCCGCGCGCGGCGCCGGCCTCGTCGAGCTCGGTGCGCTCGACGATGATCCGTTCGGCCTTGCCGTCGCCTTCGATCCGCACCGGCTTGGCGAAGAAATCGAACACCATGCGCTTGGGCTTGTCGGGATCGAGGTCGGCGAAGCCGCGCAGCAGTCCGACCGACTTGCGCAGGCCCGGCTCGAGCGGCGCGTCGGCGGCGAGCGGCGGGAAGTCGGCCGGATCGACGATCGGGACCGCGGCTTCAAGATGGCCGAGCTCGCCGAGCTCCTTGGGCGTCATGGCGATCTGGTGCGGCCCGCGCCGGCCGAGGATGGTGACGGTCCGGATGGCGGACGCATCGAGCGCGTCGAGCGCGTGGCCGACGATGTCCGATCCCTCGAACTCGTGGCGGGTCTTCGACAGGATCCGCGCGCAGTCGAGCGCGACGTTGCCGTTGCCGATCACCGCCGCATGCTCGCCCGACAGCGGCGGGTCGAGGGCGGCATAGTCGGGATGACCATTGTACCAGCCGACGAACTCCGCCGAGCCAATCACGCCCGACAGATCCTCACCTGGAATGCCGAGCTTGCGGCTGTGCGGCGAACCGACCGCGAGGATGACGGCGTCGTACAGCTCGAGCAGCTCGGCGACCGAGACGTCGCGGCCGACCGCGACATTGCCGATGAAGTCGACGCCGGCGCTCTCGGCGACCTTGTCGTAGCGCTTGCTCACCGCTTTCAGCGACTGATGGTCGGGGGCGACCCCGAAGCGGATCAGGCCGTAGGGCACCGGATAGCGGTCGAGGATGTCGATCCGCGCGGATTCGCCATAGGCCTTGTCCAGCGCTTCGGCGGTATAGAAGCCCGCCGGACCCGATCCGACCACCGCGAAATGCCGCATGCTTCCTCCCGCTCAGCCGTCTTTGGCGAGCGTAGCGAAGCAATTCAGAGGCGCAACTGGATTGCCGCGTCGCCTTGCTCCTCGCAATGACAGGTTAGTCGCGGTGATCCTCGAGGAGGACGCTGCCCTTCTTCTGCAGCGCCGCCTGGATCACGCCGGAAAACATGCCGAGCATCCCCGGCAGCAGCACCTTGACGTGGACCTTGGTCTCTTCGACGTCGATTGCGGCCTGGACGGAATCGCCCAGCGCCTGGACCTTGAGATTGAGCTGATCGCCCGCCCAGCCGGACTGGACGTTCGCGCCGCCCGGGATGTGATCCTGCAGCTTGTGGATATTGTTCGCGATCCGGCGCCGCGCCTCGTCGCGCCCGAGGTTGTGCGGCAGATCGACTTCGATGGGCTGACTCATTGCTGCGACGTGGCCCGCCGTTCAGCGCTTTTCAAGCCGAAGCATCGGAGTATGACTTGGTCATGAGCTTCATGCTGGCCCTCGCTGCGGCGCAATTGGTGCAGGCCGCGCCGCTCCAGCCCGCGCCAGCCCTTCAGCCGTGGAATCCGGCAGCGCCCTATATCAGTGCCGGCCAGGACGAGCCCGGCTATCGCTCCTGGTATCTGGCGGCGCCGTGGCGCGCGGCCCAGGTCAAGTCGTTCAACGATTATCTGGCCTCCCACCAGGTCGCCGGGATCCTGCCGACCTGGCAGCTGCTGCGCACGGCGACTTCATGGCAGGAGTGCGGCGGCCAGCCGTTCGAAGTGCCGCCGGCCGAAGACTGGCCGAACATGGTCCAGACGCTCCGCTACGTCCACGATTATGTCGTTCCCGCGGTCGGCCCGGTCGAGGCGGTGTCGGTCTATCGCAATCCGACGCTGAACCAATGCGCCGGCGGAGCGCCGGAGAGCGCGCACAAGCTCGATTCGGCAATCGACCTGGTGCCGCTGCGGCCGATCGACCGGATCACGCTGATGCGGACCTTGTGCGGCATCCATTCCGAGCATGGCGCGCCCTACAATGCCGGGCTCGGCTTCTATGCGTTCCTCCGGTTCCACGTCGACAGCACCAAGTTCCGCCGCTGGAACATGGACCCTGCGGTCGCCGCCGAATGCCCGCCGCTGATCCGGCCGGAAGACATTGCCTCGGTCGGCCAGCCGGTCCCGGCGCAAGCCGCGCCCGCACCCGCGAGCGGCCTTCCGGTGCCGGGACCCGCCGTCGCTCCGGGCGGGACTCCGGCGCCGCCGGCCCCGATGGCCGCGAAGACGCCCGAGCGCGGAGAGTCGCACTAAGCTTGTGTTGCCCCCGTGCAACACCATATCCCCGGCAATTGAGAGGGGAATTGGATGGATTTCGAGAAACTGACCGATCGCGCCCGCGGCTTCCTCCAGGCGGCGCAGACGATCGCCGTGCGCGAGCATCATCAGCGGATCGCCCCGGCCCATTTGCTGAAGGCGCTGCTCGACGACGAGCAGGGGATGGCGGCCGGCCTGATCAATGCCGCCGGCGGCGATGCCAAGGCCGCCCAACGCGAGGTCGACCTGCTGGTCTCGAAAATCCCGGCGGTCACCGGCAGCGGCGCGACCCAGGCCCCGGGCATCGACGGCGACACGATCCGAATCCTCGACCAGGCCGAGCAGATCGCGAAGAAGGCCGGCGACAGCTATGTCACGGTCGAGCGCATCCTGCTGGCGATGGCGCTGGCCAAGAACACCGACGTCGGCGGCGCGCTGGCCAAGGCGGGCCTGACCGCCCAGGCGCTGAACGCGGCGATCGACAAGCTGCGCGGCGGGCGCACCGCCGACACGCAGGGCGCCGAGGACCGCTACGACGCGCTCAAGCGCTACGCCCGCGACCTGACCGACGCCGCGCGTGAGGGCAAGCTCGACCCCGTCATCGGCCGCGACGAGGAGATCCGGCGCACCGTTCAGGTGCTGGCGCGGCGAACCAAGAACAATCCGGTGCTGATCGGTGAGCCGGGGGTCGGCAAAACCGCGATCGCGGAAGGCCTCGCGCTGCGCATCGCCAACGGCGACGTGCCCGACGGTATCAAGGACAAGCGGCTGCTCGCGCTCGATCTCGGAGCGATGATCGCCGGCGCCAAGTATCGCGGCGAGTTCGAGGAGCGCCTGAAAGGCGTGCTCGACGAGGTCAAGCAGGCCGCGGGCGACATCATTCTGTTCATCGACGAGATGCACACCCTGGTCGGCGCCGGGAAGGCCGAAGGCGCGATGGACGCCGGCAATTTGCTAAAGCCGGCGCTGGCGCGCGGCGAGCTGCACTGCATCGGTGCGACGACGCTCGACGAATATCGCAAGCATGTCGAGAAGGACGCGGCGCTCGAACGCCGCTTCCAGCCGGTGTTCGTGGGCGAGCCGACCGTGCCCGACACCATCTCGATCCTCCGCGGGCTCAAGGAGAAATATGAGCTCCACCACGGCGTCCGCATCACCGACGCCGCGATCGTCGCCGCGGCGACCTTGAGCAACCGCTACATCACCGACCGCTTCCTGCCCGACAAGGCGATCGACCTGATGGACGAGGCCGCGAGCCGGATCAGGATGGAGGTCGAGTCGAAGCCGGAGGAGATCGAAAATCTCGATCGCCGGATCATCCAGCTCAAGATCGAGCGCGAGGCACTCAAGAAGGAGCAGGACAAGCCGTCCAAGGACCGGCTGGCCAAGCTCGAGGAGGAGCTCGCCAATCTCGAGCAGCAGTCGGCCGAGCTGACCCAGCGCTGGCAAGCGGAGAAGGAGAAGATCTCGGCCGAGGCCAGGCTCAAGGAGCAGATCGATTCGGCCCGGCTCGAGCTCGAGCAGGCGCAGCGCGCGGGCGACCTCGCCAAGGCCGGCGAGCTCCAATACGGCCGCATCCCCGAGATCGAGAAGCAGCTCGCCGATGCCCAGGCCGCGGCCAAGGGCGCGATGCTGCGCGAGGAAGTCACCGCCGAGGATATCGCCGGCGTGGTCAGCCGCTGGACTGGAATCCCGGTCGAGCGGATGATGGAGGGCGAGCGCGACAAGCTGCTGGCGATGGAAGAAACGATCGGTGCGCGGGTGATCGGCCAGGAGGATGCGGTCAAGGCCGTCTCGGCCGCCGTCCGTCGGGCGCGGGCCGGCCTCCAGGACCCGAACCGGCCGCTCGGCTCGTTCCTGTTCCTCGGCCCGACCGGCGTCGGCAAGACCGAGCTCACCAAGGCGCTAGCCGAGTTCCTGTTCGACGACAGTCACGCGCTGGTCCGTATCGATATGAGCGAGTTCATGGAGAAGCATGCGGTCGCGCGGCTGATCGGCGCGCCGCCGGGCTATGTCGGCTATGAGGAAGGCGGCGTGCTGACCGAGGCGGTCCGCCGCCGGCCCTATCAGGTCGTGCTGTTCGACGAGGTCGAGAAGGCGCACGGCGACGTGTTCAACGTGCTTTTGCAGGTGCTCGACGACGGCCGGCTGACCGACGGCCAAGGGCGCACGGTCGATTTCACCAACACGATCATCATCCTGACCTCGAACCTCGGGTCGCAATATCTCGCCGCGCTCGGCGACGACGATCCGGTCGAGAAGGTCGAGGCACAGGTGATGGAGGTGGTCCGCGGTCATTTCCGGCCGGAGTTCCTCAACCGGCTCGACGAGATCATCCTGTTCCATCGCTTGAGCGCCGGACACATGGGCCCGATCGTCGACATCCAGGTCGCGCGGCTCGGTAAGCTGCTCGAGGACCGCAAGATCCGGCTCGAGCTGACCGACGCCGCCCGCGCCTGGCTCGGCCGGGTCGGCTACGACCCGGTCTACGGCGCCCGGCCGCTGAAGCGCGCGGTGCAGAAATATCTGCAGGATCCGCTGGCCGACAAGATCCTCGCCGGCGAGATTGCCGACGGGTCGGTGGTGCGGGTCGACGAGGGCGACGGGCAACTGGTGCTGACTCCGGCGGGCGAGGAGCGCGCGGCCGCCTAGTCCGCGCGCATCGGCCCGTGCTGTGGTGCGGTCACCTGGTAAAGGGTGCAGATCATCCGGCGTTCGGCTTCGCTCAAGTGCGGGTTCCAGGTGTCGAGGATCAGCACTGCCCGGTCGCGATCGGTCGGATTGCGCGCTTCATGCTCGATGGTGTCGTCGAATGCGAACGCTTCGCCTTCGACCCAGGCGCGGGTCTCGCCGCCGACGCGGAATGTGCAGCCGTCTGGCACGATCAGCGGCAGGTGGACGATCGCGCGAACGTTGGTCACCCCGGTGTGCGGCGGGATGTGCGCGCCGGCCTTGAGGATCGAGAAGAACACCGCCGGCGCGCGGCCCGGGATGCGGCACAGCGGCAGGGTCTCGACCAGCGCCGCCGTCTGCGGCGCTCGCGCGCACGTCTCCTCGTTCCGCTCGCCGTCGCGCCACAGGTGCAGCGCGCCCCAGTCGAGCGAGCGGTCGAGCGGCGTCCATTTGTTTTCCGGCACCCCGGACGGCTGCTCGACATAAGGCGCGAGTCCCGGATCGCGCCCGGCGAGGATCGCCTGGAGCTCGGCTCGGATCGTCCCGGTCGCGGCTTCGAGCGCGTCGAACCACGCGAACTGCCCGCGGTCGAAGAATTCGTCGGCCGGGAGGAACGGGTAGTGCAGCCCGTGGCAGTCGTTCGCATAGACCGGGCGGCGGCCGAGCATGACGTCGGCGGCGGCGCGGACTCGGCGGCGGTCGCGCTCCGCTGCGCCGGCGAGACCCGGTTCGAGCGCGGCATCGAGCAGGCCCGCGAGCTGGTGACGCTGCCGTTCGACGTAGGCCCGCGCCTGCGCGAGCAAGGCGGTGAGCTCGGGCGCGGGCTGATCGATGGCCGACGCCAGCGCCAGCACGTCGCTCCACCGGTTGGTCGCCGGCCCCTCCTCGGCGAGCCGCTCATGCAGCTGCGCCAGGCGGATCAGCGCCATGAGATCGCGCCGGTCGATCGCCAGCGTCTGTTCGAGTGCGCTTCGCTCGCGCTCATCATCGCCGAGCAGGCGGTAGGCGGTGGCGAGGTTGATCCACAGCTCGGCAGCCGCGGGATCGGCGCGGCACGCCTGGTTGAAATGTTCCGCGGCCGCGGCGGCGTCGCCGCTCCGAAGCGACTCCATCCCCCGCCGGTTCGCAAGCGCCGCTTCGTTGCTCATCGCGGCGCATGGTGACCGCCGCAACCGCCACGTCAACCTCGACGCGCGCGCCCGCGGCTGTTTAGGTGCGTTCCGTGGACGATTGGCAGGACCTGTTGCGCGAGGCATCGCGGCTGCGCACGCTCGGGCCCGTCGAGGAGGCGATCGCCGCCTATGAGCGGCTGCTCGCCGCCAAGCCCGATCTCGCGGACAGCTGGTACAACCTCGGCTGGCTGCAGCGCAAAGCGCGCCGCTTCGAGGCCGCGCTCGATTCCTATGCGCGCGCGCTCGACCTCGGCGTTCGCGACTCGGAGGAGGTGCGGCTCAACCGCGCGGTGATCCTGTCCGACTATCTGCACCGGCCCGCCGACGCCGCCCAAGAGCTGGACGCCGCGCTGGAAGACAATCCCGATTACGTTCCGGCGCTGCTCAATCTCGGCAATCTGCGTGAAGATTTGGGCGACCGTCCAGGCGCCCGCGCCGCCTATGAACGGGCGCTCGCGGTCGAGCCGGGCAACAGCCTGGCGCTGGCCCGGCTCGCCGGCGTGTCCCACGCAGCCGAGCTCGACGGGACGCTCGCGCAACGGCTCAAAATCGCCATCGCCGGCGCGGCCCCGGACGAGCAGGCCGATCTCGGCTTCGCGCTCGCCGGCCTGCTCGACACCGCCGGCCGCCATGAGGAGGCCTTCGACGCCGCCCGCTCGGCCAACGCCGCCAGCCGCACGGCGACCGGCGCCGCTTATGACCGCGCCGGACACGAGCGCTTCGCCCAGCGATTGATCGATTCGTTCGCGCAACGCAGCTCAGGCGCGGAACCTGCGCCGGCGATCTTCGTGTGCGGGCTGTTCCGCTCCGGCTCGACGCTGGTCGAGCAAATCCTCGGCGCCCACAGCCGGGTGACCGCTGGCGGCGAGCTCGACCTGGTCCCGGCGCTGGTCGCACGGATCGACGGTTATCCCGAAGCTGTCCCTGCCGCCGACGCGCGGACGCTGGAGGATTGGCGCGACTTCTACCGGAGCGGGCTACCGCCCCATGACGGCACGCTGCTGACCGACAAGCGGCCCGACAACTTCCTCCATCTCGGCCTCATCAAAACGCTGTTCCCCGACGCGAAGATCGTCCACACCCGGCGCGACCCGCTCGACAATCTGCTGTCGCTCTATTTCCTGCATCTCGATCCCGGCATGGCCTACGCGCTCGACCTTGCCGACGCAGCCCATTGGCACGGCCAGTATGAGCGGCTGATGGCGCACTGGAAATCATTGTATCCGAACGATATTTTCGATCTCGACTATGACGAGCTGGTGCGCGAGCCGCGGCCCGTGATCGAGCGCCTGCTGGCCTTCCTCGGCCTCGACTGGGAAGAGGGCCTGCTCGACTTCCACACCGGCGCGGCGCCGGTCAGGACCGCGAGCGTGTGGCAGGTGCGCCAGCCGCTGCACGCGCGCTCGTCGGGACGCTGGCGCAACTACCGCGAGCAATTGTGGCCGATCGCCGGCCTCGAGCGGCGATAGGTTCGAATCAGTTGGCGGGGATTCCCGTCGAGGTCGCCTGTTGCTGGAACTTCTGAAGGCCCTGGTGGACTTCATATTTGAACTGCTGCCACTCGAGCACGGTCTTGCACACCTTGCGCGCACCGAGCCGGGTCCCGGTCGTCTCGTCGACCTCGCAGACGATCTTGTTAAGGTCCTGCGCGCCGCCCTTCGGAGCCGGGTTCGCAGTTGCGATGCTGGTCACTTGGGCAGTCGCGGCCGAGCTCATCGCCGCCGCCGCCAGGACCAGGGTGGAGAGAATCTTCATCCGAGCACCTCCGCAGATGGATCGGCGCGACGCTTAGCCCAATCGCCGCGGGATGGCGAGGCACAGTCAGCCGGTACGCGCAACGTCGAACGCGACGGTCATCCGCTCGCCCTCGCCGAACGGCCGGGTCCCGTGCCACATCCACGACGGGAACAGCGCAAGCCGGCCGGGCCTGGGCTCGATGACCCGGTGCGGTGGAACATCCACACCAAGCTCCGCGTGGGCTCCGCCGAGCGTCAACCACCCCGCTTCGTCCCGACCGACATCGGGCGGAAGCACGACATAGAAGGCCGAGCTCAGCCAACCGGCGGGATGAACATGGTTCGAGTGGAAACCTCCCGCCAGCAGGCGAACCGACCAGGCCCCGGTGAACTGAATCCGCTCGGGCCGGTGGCGCAGCAGCGGATGCGCCGCGTCGACCGGAGGCAGCCGCGCCGCATGCTCGGCGGCGGCGGCGCGGACCGCCTCGCGCAGCGCGACGATGTCCGGCTCGATTCGATGGAACAGATTGCCGTCGGTCTGGGTGCCGCCGCGCACCGACTGCGACAGGAACTCGCTCTTCGAGACGTGCAATTTGCGCAGCGTCTCGGCGAGCCGGTCCAGCGACGGGAGCCGGTCGCCGATGTCGTAGACGCCGACGAATCGGTCATCTCCCTCGAGCCATTCCGACCGGCCGTCGCCGGTGATCCGCCAGGCCGTCGCCGCATAGGGCCAAAACAGGTCCTGATCGGCAGTGTCGAGCCAGCGGTCCATGAGCGCGCTGGCCTCGGCTGCACGGCCGGAGCGGAGCAGATGGCGCACATGCCACATCTCGATATTGGCGAAGTCCAGCGCCGCAAGCTCGGTGAACAGTCGGTCGGCGGCGTCGAGGTCTCCGCTCTCCGACCGGATCGCGGCCTCGTGCGAGGCGAACAGGACATGGTCGCCGAACCGCCGCTTGCCGTCTTCGACCCGGGCCATGGCGTCGTCGAAGTGCCGGGCTTCGACCAGCAGGACGAGCTGGTCGCGGCGCAGCTCCATGCTGTTGGGATGCTCGACCAAAGCCTCGTCAAAGCCTCGGGTGAACCCTTCCCGTTCGCCTTCCGCCCAGCGCATCGCGGCCAGCAGGCCGTGACCTTCGGTCCACAGCGGCGAGCGGCGCAGGGCGCTCTCGAGCCCGGCGACAGCGTCCTCGGCCCGGCCCTCGGCAAGGAGCGCGGCGACCAGCCCCCTGACAACCTCCGGCTTGTTGGGATTGACCTTCATCGCGTGGGCGAACAGGTCGACGCTCGGCAGGCCCGCCTCGAGCGATGTCTTGGCGAGGCCGTGAACGATCAGCGGCTCATTCGGCGCCAGCTCCACCGCCCGGCGCAGGGCCGGAAGCGCCAGTTCGCGGCGGTCCTGCAGCCGGTGGATCAGGCCCTTGACGTGCCACAGGCGCGGGTCGTTCGGGGCAACCCCGAGGGCGCGCTCGACGTCCGCGAGCGGCAATTGCGCGCCCGGGGCGTTGAGGGCCGCGATCGCCTGGTCGAGGACCCGGGCCGGGTCAACCCTGGCGGTCGCGGTGGTCATTGCTGGCCAGGAAGTTCGCGTTGCTCGCGCCGATCACGGCGGCGGCCGCCCTTCGGTCGCCGGGGCCGAGCGCCGGCGGCCACAGGTCGAGGATCAGCACCACGCGGAGCTCGTCGCTCTCGTTCCACGCTTCATGCTCGATCGTGTCGTCGAACACGAACGCCTCGCCGACGCGCCACTCGCGCGTCGTCCCGCCGACCCGGAAGCCGCACTTGGGGGGGACGATCAGGGGCAGGTGGCAGACCAGCCGCGTGTTCGCGACGCCGGTGTGGGGCGGGATCCTGGTATGCGGCGCGAGCAGGGAGAACATCGCCACCGGCGAAGCGCCCGGAACCGTCGGTTGGTCCATCCCCGCGATCGCCTCGAGGGTCTTGGGGCAGTGCCGCGCGTTGGCCTCGACTCGCCAGCCGTTTTGCAACAGGTGGATGGCGGTCCATTTCGGGTTGTTGTTGAGCTCTTTCCATTGCCGCAGCGGCAGCCGCTCGGGATATTGGACGTAGGGGACCATTTCCGCCACTTCGGCCGCAATCAACGCATCGAACTCGGCGCGGATCAGCGGCGTCGCTTGTTCGAGTGCGGCAAGCCCCGGAAACAAGTCGCGATCATGGAACTCGATCTCCGGCAGACCGGGGAAGTGATAATCCGACGGACGCTGATGAAAGTGCTCGGCGGTGCGCGTGCGATTGGCGACGAAGCGCTCGGCGCGGGCCCGTTCGGCCGGGCTCAGATCCGCCGGAAGATTGCCCGTCAGATAGCGTCCGAGCGTCTTACGATACTCGTCGCGACGCTGGCGCGCATGGGCGACCGCTGCCTGCAGCTCGACCGGAATGTCCTCGTCCGACCGGAGCTGGGCAAGCGCCTGTCCGTATCCCTCCCCGGCGCCCGGCTCACCGAGCTGGTCGAGGATCATGGCCCGTGCCAGCAGGGCCGAGAAGTCGAGCGGCGAGAAGGTCAAAGCCTGATCGATCGCCATCAGCGCGCCGCGCGGGTCGCCCGAGGCTTTGCGCATCGCCGACAGCTTGTGCCACAGCTCAAAGCTCGAGCCGCCGCCGCCGACCGCCTGCTCGAGCAGCGATTTCGCCATCCCGTATTGGCCGGCCGCCGCGGCTCGGTCGGCCTGCTGTTCCAGTTGCTGGGCTTCCGTCATTTCCCGCCATCATGGCGGCGGACGATGGAATTGCAAAGCGCTGAAGCGCGCCCGACCGTCCGTTCAGCGCCCAGGCAGGCGATCGCGAATCCATTGCGAAAAGACCCACTTCTCGCCCGCAGTCGGTGGCAAACCGGCGTGGAGCGTGCTCGGATCGGGGGCCCCGTCGCGAGTCACATTCGCGAAGAACAGGGCATCGCCCGGTTCGGCGCGATAGTTGAGGCCGATTCTTGGAAAGCTGGTCTCGCCACCCGAATAGCCGGCGTTGAGATAGATCAGGAAGGTCGCGATCCGCTGCCCGAACGTTCCCAGCGACTCGGCATAGGCGGGGTTGGCCGGATCGAGGAAATCATGGTGCAGCTTGAACCGTTGGCCGACCGAGTAATGGAGCAGCTGGGACGGCTCGAACAGCGGCACCGGCAGCCGCGTCGCGGCCGAAATTCGGTTGCGGATCACTTCGGTCAGGACGTTCATCTCGCCGAGCCGCAGGACGAAGAAACTGTTGTCGCGGCTCGGGTCAAGCATTTGCGTGCCGGTGGACTGGTCAAAGACCGTCGCCGGACCGAGTTGCGGCCGGCCGAGCGCGATCAGCCAGCGGCATTCGGCGGGGGTCGCGAACCGCCGGATGAGGCGGATGCGCGGCGAGTCCGACAAGCTTTGCGTCTCGCCGGGCTGCATGCGTTGCTCGAGCGGGATGCTTGCTCGGACTTTTGCCCACGCCTCGGGATCCGCGTCCGCCGGGACCACCGGGTCGGATTGGTTGTCGCGCAGCAGCAGCAACTGTTCCTGGGCGAGCCGCGAACCTTGCCGGGCGGCGAGAGCGAGATGATCGAGCGCCCGGTCCCAGTCCGGCGGGCGCGCGCTGCCGAGGGCGTCGAGCAAGGAGCGGCGCTCACTGGCTTCGGCATGCCCCTCCGCTGACGCGGCTTCGAGCAGGCCTGCTGCCTGCTGCACATCGTCCAGCGTCGGCCGGTCGCCGAGCAGCAACTGCATCGCGGTCGTGAACTGGTCGGTCATGACCGCGGAAGTCTAACCGGAACGCCGCAAAAGAAAACGGCGGACCTCACGAGGAGGCCCGCCGCAATCTTGGTCGTGGACGATCGGCTTAGAAGTCGACCGTCACGCCGGCGAACAGGTACCGTCCCAGCGCGTCGTAGACCTGCGGGAAGGTGTTGCCGTTGCCGAACGGTGCGTTCGACACTTCGCCGCCGACGATCGGAGGCCGCTTGTCGAACACGTTGTTGGCGCCGAGGCGGAAGTTGTAGCGATCCGCCAGGCGAGCCGTCAGAGCCAGGTCGAAGTAGCTCTGCGACGGGATCTTACGGTTGGCGTCCGCAACGTTGGCTATGCAAGCGCCACCAAGTCCCACGTTAGGCTGGTTGATGTCGCAATCCTCTTCGAGGCCGTCGTTCTTGACCGACGAGAAGTAGCGCCACTGGCCGGAGATTCCGAGGCCGTTCGGCATCGTGAACCCGAGCCGCAGCTTGTGGCGATATTTCGGGTTCGGAGCGCCGGTCAGGAAGCTGCCGCAGGTGTTGCCGTAGAGGCCGGCGCAGTCGAACCGGCCATTCCCAGTCCCGGTAGACGGAACAACGCCCGTATCGATATCGAGCTTCTTCAGGAAGGTTGACACGTAGCTGACGTTGACCGTCCCCATCCCGCCCAGGCGGCGCGAGTAGGTGCCGTTGAGGTCGATACCCTTGGTCCGGAGGCCACCGATGTTGGTGTTGGTGGTCTCGATGAACCCGGTCTGCGACAACCACAGCGAACCGTTGCCCGGCGTACGATGGATCTTCGAGCAGAAGAACGCATCGCCAGTCGCCAGGCACTGGCTCATGATCGTCTGGAACCCAAGTGTGCTGATCAAGTTTTTGATCTTGATGTCGAAATAATCGACCGTGAAGGCGAAGCCCGGAACGAACCGCGGCTGGATCACGAGGCCGACCGTGTAAGTATCGGCCTTCTCCGGTGACAGTTGGGTGTTGCCGCCGAACAGAGCGTTATACTGGTTCGCCGGGTTGGCGGCGATCGCCCCGTAGGTGCCGAAGCCGGACCCGACCCCAGTGTTGGCGCATTGCAGGGCGGTCGCCGTCGGCACTGCGCCGGCGCACGGGTCGACCGTTCCGCCGAGACCGACGAACTGGTTGGTGAAGAGCTCGACCACGTTCGGTGCGCGGACAGCGCGGTTGTAGCTCGCCCGGGCCCGGACGTCGTGGATCGGGGCGAACTCCACCGACAGCTTGTAGGTGTCGGTGTTGAAGTGGTTCCCGGCGACCTTGTAGTCTGAATAGCGATAGCCGGCGCCGAGCGTCAGTTCCTCGAAGAACGAATGGCTGACGATCGGGATCTGCAATTCGGCGAACGCCTCGCGCACGTCGAAGTGGCCGCTGACCGGCAGGGTCGGAGCACCCTGGCCCGCGCCGTCGCCAGTCTGGAACTGGACGTCCGGCGTAGTCTCCAGCGCTTCCTTGCGATACTCGCCGCCGAAGTTGAGGCCGATGCCGCGATCCGACCACGGCGTCTGCACGCCGTACTCGCCGCCGTCGACCGTGATGTTGGCGTTGGCGATGGTCTCGTTGACGTGGCCCTTCAGGATCAGCGGGGTCTGCAGGTAGGCCAGGGCCTCCGGAGTGACTCCGCCCGTGATGAAGATGTTGTACGGGACGCAGGTCGCATCGAGCGCACCGCCGCCCGGGCCGGTGCCCGGAAGGGCCGCGCGGCAGACCGGGGTGCCGGCCGCAACGCCCGGCACGCCGCCGACCGCCGGGTTGGCGATGACGTCGAGCGCCATGTTCAGCCGCCGGACCGAGAAGTCGTTCAGGTAAACCTGCGACAGCCGGGTGGTGCCGAACTGGTAGTAAGTGTCGTAGGACACGCCCTTGAGCAGGTCGCCGCGGATACCGCCGACGATGCGGTAAGCGGTGTGCTCGAGGTGGTCCTCGCGGCCGCCGCCTTCGACGTTGCGCCGGCCGGTGTAGGAGATCGCCCGGGTCACGCCTTGCGAGTCGACGAACGTGTTGGTCGGCACGCAGATCTTGTTGAACTGCTGGGTCGAGAGCAGCGGGTTGTCGCAGTTGATGGTGGTGGTGTTGAAGAAGTCTCCCGACGGCGCGATGCGCGAGTTCGACACGTCGTTCATGAACATCGCTTCGAGGTACGGCTTCGCCCCCGAGCTGATCTCATATTCGGCAAAGGTGCCGAACGTGTAGCGCTCGTCCGGCCGCTGGTAGAAGTTGTACGGGCCGAAGTTGAACGGGATCGAGCCCGGAACGAACTGGTTGCCTTCGACGTGGAAGGTGCCAACGTTGGTGAAGAAGGTGCCGAACGCCGAGGTGGCCGAACCGCCGCAGTTGAAGTCGGAACCATTCGTGCCGCTGCCGGCGCCGCCCTGGGCCGCCGTGCGCGCGGCGAGCGAGCAGAACGAATAGTCGCGGCTCGCCTCAAGGACGGCGTCCTGCTTGCGGTAGGTGGCATAGGCCGTGATCGAGCCGCGGTTGTCGTCGAATCCGGCGCCGAACGCGATCGCGAGGTCCTGCGCGCCGCCGTTGACGCTCTGGCCGTGCGGCGGGCGGAAGTTGCGGTTGGCCGCGAAATTGCCGCCGATGATCCGGTCGGGCGAGTCGTTATAATGCATGAACGTCGAGGCCTGGGCGTCGATGCGCAGGCCGCGGAAGTTGGTGTCCATGATAAAGTTGACGACGCCCGCGACCGCGTCCGCGCCGTAGACCGACGAGGCGCCGCCGGTCAGCACGTCGACGCGCTTCACGATGGCCGACGGGATGAAGTTGATGTCCGCGATCGATCCGAGACGCGGGTCGCCCGGCTGCAGACGGCGGCCGTTGACCAGCACCAGGGTGCGCTGCGAGCCGAGGCCGCGCAGGTTGACCGAGGCGGTACCCGTCGAGCCGTTGGAGATGTTCGACCCTTGCGCCGCGAAGGACTGCGGCAGCGAGTTGATCAGATCCTCGGTGCGGGTCGTGCCCTGGAGCTTGATGTCCTGGCTGTTGAGCACCGTCACCGGGCTCGCCGAGGTCAGGTTCGGCTGCGGAATGCGCGAGCCGGTGATGACGATGTCGCCACCGCTCTGGACCGGAGCGCCCTGGGCGTTGGTCGACGGAGTCGTGGTCCCTTCGACCGGAGCGGTCGTCTCGGGCTGATTGCTCGTCGCAGCGTCCTGCGCCGTGCAGTTCGCATTGGGCGGCGGCGCGCCCGGCGGGCAGAGCGGCTTCGGCGTCTGCGTGTCCTGCGCGAACGCAGGCGAAGCGGCCAAGCCGGCGCCAACCAAAAGAGTGGTCGCGAGCAGGCGCTGACGGAAATCGGTCATAGAAATCTTCCCCTTCACTAGCCGCGCCGGAGGCACGACTGCCGTGGAACGGCAAACGCAACTTTGCCGAACTGCACCTTGTGATAAGTGAACGCGGGAGAGGCTGGCAACGGGCGCGACGGTTGCGGGCGCGAGTTGTCAATGCGCTGTATCAATTTTGCAACAGCGTTCGCTTGTGCTTTTCGCTAAGGTCGGCATAGCTTCACGAGGCACTGTCGGGGACCTGTGAACATGCGCAAATTTCTTTTGATTTCAACTGCTTTGGCCCTACTTGCAAGTCCGGCCGCCGGAGCCAGGCGGCAGCCTGCTTCCGGCACTCCGGCAAACATGCAGCGGCTGCTCGCCTGCCGCTCGATTCAGGACAGTGCGCAGCGCCTCGCCTGCTTCGACCGGGAGACTGCGGCGGTCGATCAGGCGATCGCCAAACGCGACCTGGTGATGATCGACAAGGCCCGCGCGACGGCGGCCAAGCGCTCGCTGTTCGGCTTTTCGATCCCGGACTTCGGCGGCCTGTTCGGCGGCAACGAGGACGAGGTGAAGGAGATCTCCAGCACCGTTACGTCCTTCTCCCACAACGCCTATACCGGCTGGACGATTACCCTGGCCGACGGGTCGGTGTGGGGCCAGACCGACGACGCCCAGCTCGGGCTGCCGCCGGCAAAGGGGCAAAAGGTGGTCGTCCACCGCGGCTCGTTCGGCGCCTTCTTCCTGCGCCTCAACGGTCAGCCCGGGTACAAGGTCAAGCGGATCGGCTAACGATTCGCGCCCGCCCGGCGCTCGGCTTCGAAGCTGGCGGCGGCGTCGGCGTAGGGCTCCTGGCGCGCGACGCTCCAATAGCGCAGCTCGTGCAGCGGGATGTGGGCGCCGGTAATCGCGCAGACAACGTGATCGCCGTCCGACAGCAGCCGGAACGTCCCGGCCAGATAATGGACCCGCGCGGCTCGGCCGCTTCCGCTCATCAGCATGCTTGTCACTCCTCCGGCGGATCGAACAGGCCGGGCTGCGGAACGACATAGGAACGCCGCGGCTTCCGCTCAACCGGCAGCTTGTCGCGCTCGCCGGCGACGACGGCATCGACCGAGCCGTCGCCGAAGCGCAGGCGAAGCTCGCGCGCGGCGCGCGCGTCGGACGCGTGAATCAGAGTCTTGCCGTCCCGGTCGGTGACGCGGGCAAAGCCGCGCGCCAGCGGTCGCTCGGGATGCGCCAGCTCGGCCGTCCGCCACAGCGCACCGAGCTGCTCGGAGAGGCGCGCAATCCGCTGGTCGATGAGCTCGCGGCGGAGGCGGCCGGCGACCAGATTCATGTCGGCGCGCGCATGGCCCGCGCGCGCGGCAAGCGACCGCGGAAGCCGTTCGCCGAGATCATCGAGGCGCTGCCCGACCGGGGCGAAGATCGCCTGCGGCTCCGGCCAGCGGGCGGTGGTCAGCTGGAAACGCTCGCGGGCGCCGTCCGTCCCGCGCTCGAGGCAATGCCGGGCGCGGTGCGCGAGCTCGCCGATCTGGGCGAGCAATTCGGAACGGACCGGAACGGCCAGCTCTGCGGCCGCGCTCGGAGTCGGCGCGCGCAGGTCCGCGGCGTGGTCGATCAGTGTTGTGTCGGTCTCATGGCCGACGGCGGAAATCACCGGAACGGGCGATTCGGCCGTCGCTCGCACCACCTCCTCCTCGTTGAACGCCCACAGATCCTCGATCGAGCCGCCGCCGCGCGCGACGATCAGCAGGTCGGGACGCGGCTCGACCTTCGGGAAGCCGCGGATGGCTTCGGCGATCCGCATCGCCGCGCCTTCGCCCTGGACCGGAACCGGCCACAGGATGACATGGGTCGGGCAACGGTCCTCGAGCCGATGCAGGATGTCGCGGATCACGGCGCCGGTCGGCGAGCTGACCACCCCGATCACCCGCGGCAGGAACGGCAGCCGCCGCTTCCGCTCGGGCGCGAACAGCCCTTCCGCGGCCAGCGCCTTGCGCCGCTGCTCGAGCAGGGCGAGCAGGGCGCCCGCGCCCGCCAGCTCCATCCGCTCGACCACGATCTGATACTTTGAGCGGCCGGGATAAGTCGTCAGGCGGCCGGTCGCGATGACTTCGGCGCCGTCCTCCGGGCGAAAGGCGAGCGCGACTGCGCTGCTGCGCCAGATCACCGCATCGATGCACGCATTCTCGTCCTTGAGCGTGAAGTAGCAATGGCCGGATGCGTGGCGCTTGAAGCCGGAAATCTCGCCGCGGACGCGAACCTGGCCGAAAGCGGTTTCAATCGTCCGCTTGAGCGCCCCCGACAGTTCGCTGACGCTGAGCGGCGGCGAATTGTCGCCGGGAGCGACACTCGCTAACAGGCCGGGACTGGTGTCGTCAGGGAGATCCATGAATATTCTGCTCTTGGGGTCGGGCGGCCGCGAGGATGCGCTCGGCTGGCGCCTGAGGCAATCGCCGAGCTGCGACACGCTCGTCGCCGCGCCGGGCAACCCGGGGATTGCGCGCTGGGCGGAGTGCCTTGCGATCGATCCCTGCGACCCCCGCGCGGTCGTCGACCTGGCCCGGCGCGCGGCCATCGACCTCGTCGTTGTCGGTCCCGAGGCCCCGCTCGTCGCCGGCGTCGGCGATGCGTTGCGCGCGGCGGGGATCGCCGTGTTCGGGCCGAACGCCGCCGCCGCCCGGCTCGAAGGGTCGAAGGGCTTCACCAAGGACCTGTGCCGGGACCATGGAATTCCGACCGCTGCCTATGTCCGGGCGGAGCGCATGGACGAGGCGCTGGCGGCGCTCGACCGCTTCGCCGTCCCGGTCGTGATCAAGGCCGACGGGCTCGCCGCCGGCAAGGGCGTGACCGTGGCCATGAGCCGCGCGGAAGCCGAGGCCGCGATCAACGCCGCCGGCGACGGGCCGCTGGTGGTCGAGGAATTCCTGGCTGGCGAGGAAGCGAGCCTGTTCGCGCTGGTCGACGGCGCGACCGCCGTCCCGTTCGCCTCGGCGCAGGACCATAAGCGAGTCGGTGAAGGCGACACCGGGCCGAACACCGGCGGAATGGGCGCCTACGCCCCGGCGCCGGTGCTGACCGCCGGGCTGCAGAGCCGGGCGATGGACGAGATCGTCCGGCCGACCGCGCGTGCGCTGGCCGCGGCCGGGACGCCGTTCAGCGGCGTGCTCTACGCCGGGCTGATGCTGACCGCCGAAGGCCCCCGGCTGATCGAATATAACGTCCGCTTCGGCGATCCCGAGTGCGAGGCGATCATGCCGCTGGTCGAGGGCGATTTTGCCGAGCTGCTGCACGCCGTCGCGACCGGCCGGCTGGCCGAGATCGAGGCGCCCCGGCTCGCGGCCAGGCATGCGATGACGGTGATCGTCGCCGCGCGCGGCTATCCCGGGCAGCCGGCGAGCGGCGGCGCGATTCGCGAAATCGAGGCCGCCGAGCGAGTCGACGGGGTCACCGTGTTCCACGCCGGCACGGCGCTGACCGCCGGCGGGCTGGTCGCCAAGGGCGGCCGGGTCCTCGCCGTGACCGCGGTCGCCGACACGTTCGCCAGCGCCCGGGCGCGCGCCTACCGGGCGGTCGACCAGATCGATTTCGCCGACGGGTTCCACCGCAGCGACATCGGCTGGCGCGAGCTCGAACGGTCCCCGGCGTGAGCCCGCTGTGGGACTATGTCTGGCCGCTCCTGGCGGCCGGCCTGGTGATCGGCGCCGTGGCGGCGACGATCGGCTTCCGCCGCGGCCGGTGGAAGCTGGCGATCGCGGTCGGCTTCGCCGCGACGATCGGCGCGGCGGCGCTGTGGCACGGGCCGCTCGGCGCCGCGGACCGGTTCGCTGGCCGCGTCGACCGAATGGCCCGGGAGTCGCTCGATTATTACGAGATGAAGGCCGTGACCGCCCAGCTCCATCGCGGGCCGCTGACCCGCCGGCTGATCCTGACCGGTCCGGCCGACGATTTCCAGCGCGGCGAGCTAGCTCGCCTGTTCAGCCAGGTCCCCGGAGTCAGCGGCGCGACCTGGCGCAACGAGCCCGGCGGGCTGCCGCTGATCGCCGAGGGCGCACTTGCCGCCATTCTCGGCTTCCTTGTTGGGGCCGGGCTGGCCTATCTCATCGAGCTTCGCCGACGGTATAACGCGCAGTGGAATTGGTGACCGGAATGGATGTGATCCGCGAATATTGGTGGCTGGTGGTGATCGTCGTGGCGCTGGCCCTGGCGCTGATCCTGCTCCGGCCGAGGCAAAGAGTGACCCTGACCGACAGCGCTCCGGTCCGGCCGCACATGGCCGCCCGCACGGTCGGTCGCGGGCTGGCGGGAGAGGCGGCGTCGGCGGCCAGCGACGTCACCGGCGAGCTGCTCCGGGCGCCGGTCCGGCGCGAGCTCGATGGCGCAAAGGAGCCGGGTGACGATTTTTGCCGGATGAAGGGCGTCGGGCCCAAGTTCGCCGACGCGCTGCACGCGCTCGGCTTCACCCGGTTCGAGCAGGTCGCGCACCTCACCCCGACCGAGATCGAGCGGATCGATGCGCAACTGGGGGCCTTCAGCGGCCGCCTGACCCGCGACCGGATCGTCGAGCAGGCCGATTATCTCGCGCGCGACGACCTCGACGGGTTCGAGCAGAGGTTCGGCAAGCTTTAGCCGACCGCTTCGGCCTCCGCTTCCGGCGCCTTGCGCCGCGGGCGGGAGGCGATGAGCTTGTCGATCTTGCGCCCGTCCATGTCGACGATCTCGAACTTCCAGCCGTCGTGGCGGAACGTCTCGCCGGTGTCCGGCAAATGCTTGAGCACCGACAGCGCGAACCCGGCCACCGTCGAATAGTCGCGGTCGTTGGGCAGGTTGACGCCGAGCCGGTCGGCGAGGAGGTCGGCGCTCGCCGCTCCCGAGACCAGCCAACTGCCGTCGTCACGCTCGACCAGCGGCGGCTCCTCGCCCTGCTCGACGTCGTGGGCGAAGGTCCCGGCAAGCGCGGCGAGGATGCTCCCCGGCGTGACGATCCCGTCGAAATGGCCATATTCGTCATGGACCAGAGCGAGCGGGACGTCGGCGCTGCGCAGCACGGCGAGCGCGTCCATCGCGTCCATCAGGTCAGGGATCACCGGCGCATTGCGGCACAGGCTGGACAGTTCGAGCGGGCGGCCGGCAAGCGTGCACGCGAGGACGTCTCCAGTCCGGATGACGCCGACGATATTGTCGATCGATCCGTCAGCCACCGGAATCCGGCTGTGGGGCGTTTCGAGCAGCGCTGCCCGAATCTCCTCCTGCGTCGCGTTGACGTCGATCCAGTCGACGTCGGTGCGCGGGGTCATCACTTCGCGGACCGGCCGGTCTGCGAGCCGGACGATGCCCGAGATCATCGCCCGCTCGTCCTCCTCGAGCACGCCGGCAGTCTGGGCTTCGGCGACTACCAGGTGCAGCTCCTCGGCCGTCACATGGTTCTTCGATTCCTTGTTGAAGCCGAACAGCTTGAGGACCAGCGTGCTCGATTGGTTGAGCAGCCAGACGAACGGCGCGGTAATCTTGGCAAGCCATTTCATCGGACGCGACATGACCACGGCGATCGGCTCGGGAGAGCGCAACGCGATCTGCTTCGGGACGATCTCGCCGATGAGCAGTGAAACATAGGTGGTCAGCACGATCACGAGGCCGAAGCCGACCGTGTGGGCAGTTTCCGGCTTGAGGCCGAGAAGTTCCATCCGCTGCGCCGTAGGCTCGCCCAGACTCGCGCCCGAGAAAGCGCCCGCGAAGATGGCGATCAGGGTGATTCCGCTCTGCACGGTCGAGAGGAACCGTCCGGGATCGGCGGAGAGGTCGAGCGCGCACTGGGCACCGCGGCTGCCGCCCTTCGCCATGGCCTTGAGTCTCGCCTCGCGGGACGACACGATCGCGAGCTCGCTCATCGCCAGCACGCCGTTGAGCGCGACGAGAGCGAGGATCAGGAGAACGTCCAGCCACGGGATTGGAGTCAGGTCGCTCATCGGCGTTGCATAGCGTCTAGCCTGTCGTCGCCGCGCTTCACAAGCTGGCGTTTGGTTCACTCGCGGAACCATCCGTGGCATGGGCCGGTTTCATCGCGTCACAGATTTCCGGAGCCCGACCATGACTCCTGCCCGCAGCTGTCCTGCGCTTGCACTGACGATATTGCTGCTGTCCGGCTGCGGGGTCGGGCCCTTTTCGCAGCCGCCGCCACCGCCGCCGGTCCGCCCGGCCGCCTTCACTGCCCTGGGCCTCGGCGCGGCCTATCTCAACGGCGACATCATCGGCGGCCGCAAGGCCCGCGCCGCCAAGCTCCGCGCGGCCAAGGTCCGGCCGCTGAGCCCGGCGGCGATCCCCAACTACATGTACCGCGCCGAGCAGGAGCTGCGCCGGCAGACCGCGGGCATCGGGATCGACGTCATCCGCCTGCCCGACGGGCTGCTCGTCCGGGTTCCGGCGACCATGACCTTCGATCCGGGGAGCGCGGCGATCAAGCCGCAGATCGACGCGACCCTGACCGAGCTCGCGCGGACTCTCAAGACCTTCAACCAGACCTATGTCGACGTGCTCGCGCACACCGACACGTCGGGCACTCCGCAGGGCAATCTGGCGCTGTCGCAAAAGCGGGCGAGCGCCGCGGCGGCATTCCTCGGCAGCCACGGCGTCGCCAAGGCGCGGATCGCCTCGCGCGGACTCGGCGAAGCATCGCCGCTGTACGCGGTCGAAACGAGCGAGACCGAAAAGGCCGCGAACCGCCGGGTCGAGATCCGCCTCGTCCCTTATTCGGGCTAGCGCGGCCGAGCGGGACAGGGCTTCGGCCAGCGCTCGTCGCCGCCGACCAGCAGCAGTTCGCCCGAGCGGCGGTCGTCGAGCGCCCGCGCGAACAGCCATGACCGCCCGCTCGGCGAGAAAGCGGCGCCGATCTCGCTGCCGTTGGCGTTGATCTCGGAACCGAGCCGCACCCGCTTCGACCAGCCGCCGCGGACCCGGTTCGACCTGTAATAGCCGTCCGCGGACAGCAGCAGCCAGCGGCCATCCGGGCTCGGCAGCGCCTCATATTCGTCGCCCTCGCTGTTGATTGCGGCCCCGAGGTTCTCGACCGTCCAGCGGCCGTCCCGCAGCTCGCGGGCCCGCCAGATGTCGGTCCGGCCGAGGCCGCCGGGACGGTCGGAGCCGAAATAGAGCCAGCCGTCGCGGTCGGGGCGGGGAAACCATTCGTTGCCGGCCGAATTGATCGGCTCCGGCAGGCGCCGCGGCACGCCCCAGCGCCCGGCGCGGTCGCGGGTCGCGCGCCAGATGTCGAGCCCGCGCCCCTTCACGCCGTCGCCGGTCCGGGTGGAAATGAACCACAGGGTGCGGCCGTCGCGGCTGAACCACGGATCGGCCTCGGCCCCGTCGCCGGCGATCGGCGCATCGGTCGCGGCGCTCCACCCGGACCGGGTGCAGCGGCTGACCTTGAGGCGCCAGCCGCGGAATTGCGGGCTCGAGCGGAC
>Ga0134122_10000257_pt1 | contig 33744 bp, 29 predicted proteins | sample KB302_FD_96461 | JGI IMG/M metagenome (GOLD analysis project Ga0134122, IMG submission 96461) | Terrestrial soil microbial communities without Nitrogen fertilizer from Kellogg Biological Station, Michigan, USA - KB3-0-2 | ecosystem: Environmental > Terrestrial > Soil > Unclassified ...
CGCGCAACGGGGCGATTATCCGGGTGGCTGGGAAGGTGAAGGAGCGCGGCGGCATCGGCCACCACTGAGGGTGGCGGAGCTCACGGGTCGACAGTCGCGGTGACGGCGGAGGCGCCGGAGGCGGCGCCCATGCGGATCCCGTGCGTGCCGAGGCGCGGGCGCGCCGCCCGCCCTCCGTTACTGGCCCGTGCCGTCGAGCGGCGCGGCGACCCCGTTCGCCACCACCGTTCCGCCTCGGGGCCCGCTCGCGGACGGCACGAAGCGGACGGTGGCGGTGCAGGAGGCGCCCGGGGTGAGCGCGGCGCCGCAGGTGGTGGAGCGGAGGACGAAGTCACTGCCGCCGGTGGTGCTCACGGCGACCGTGCTGGAGCCCAGGTTCCCCTGGTTGGAGAGCTGGAAATCGAAGTCGCCGGTCGCATCGTCCAGCCCCACCGGCCGGCTGCCGTAGTCGTGCGCCGGTGGCGACCAGGCGAGCGCCGCGGAGTGGAGCGCGGTGCCGGCCAGCCCGAGCACCAGGCCGCCCCCCATGTGGAGGGTCGCCGTATGCGCACCGGTGGCGGCGAGCGGCGGCTGGAAGGTCACCACGAACGAGCAGCTGGCGCCGGCGGCGAGCGACTTGCCGCTGCACTGGTTCTGACTCAGCACGAACATCGAGACGTCCGGGCCGGAGAGGGACACCACCAGCGGGGGGCCGGTCACGCCGCCGTCGTTGCTGATCAGGAACACCTGCGCCTGGCCGGGCCCGCCGGCGATCACCGCGCCGTAGTCATGCGGGTCGGAGGCCGGGGCGACGCGCAGCATCGCCGGATCCACGCCCTCGCCGCTGAGCTGCGCCGTCGCCGAGGAGCCGCCCGAGCGGACCTCGAGCGTGTCCTGGCGCGTCGCCTTGGCGTTGGGGGAGAAGGTCACCACCAGGCCGCAGCTGGCGCCGGCGGCGATCGACTGCCCGGGGCACCCGTCGGTCGCGACGGCGAAGTCGCTCTGGTTGGTGCCCAGCTCGACGACCAGGGGCTGCGTCGCCTCCGGGCCGTCGTTGCTGCAGATGAACAGGTGCGGCGCGGAGGTCGCGCCCAGCGCCACCGGGCCGAAGTCGTCATCGCCGGGGGCAAGATGCAGGTCCAGCGGCGTCTCCGTGCACCCCAGCACCACCGCCGCCGCGGCCACCGCCGCGCCTCGCCACGCTGCGCTCATGCGCGCATCCTAGTGCCGGAGACCTGGGGCAAACTGTGGGCATGTCCATCGCCCCTGCCCTGGCACCGGCCGCTCCCGTCCCCACCATCGCCGACGGGCAGCACGGCCCGCTCACGATGGTGATCGCCCGCCGCATCAAGCGCGGCATGGAGGCGGCGTACGAGGACTGGGTGCGCGGCGTGCTGGCGGTGGCGGAGACCTTCGCCGGCCACCAGGGCGCCACGCTGCTGCGGCCGGGCGCGCCCGAGGACCGCGAGTACGTGCTCGTGGTGCGCTGGGCCACGTTCGAGGACCTGCGCCGCTGGAACGAGTCGCCGGAGCGGAACGACTGGGTGCGGCGGGCCGAGCCGCTGGCCGAGGAGCTGAAGGTCACCACCCAGACCGGCCTGGAGACCTGGTTCACCATCCCCGGCCGCCCGCCCCCCGCGCCGCCCTCGCGCGCCAAGATGGCCGTCCTCTCCTGGGTGGCCATCTATCCGCTCATCGTCGCGCTCAACGCCACGCTCGGGCCGTACCTCGGTCCGCTCCCCATGCCCCTGCGGGCCCTCGTCACCAGCCTGATGCTGGTCCCGCTGATGACCTGGGTGGTCATGCCGCGGGTCACCAAGCTCTTCTACCGGTGGCTCTACCCGCAGCGCCGTTGACAACTCACGTAACAGTTTGTGGAAGTTTTATGCGCACAACTGCGCACCCAGGTGCCCCGAGAACTCAATTGAGTCGTACACAGCGCCGCCACCTCAGCCTCACGTCCCTCGGCGGCCGCGCCGGCTTTACGGCCGGTTGACCCCCCAGCACCTGGAGAACCCCAGACCATGTTCAAAGTCGAAACGGGCGGAGCTCCGCCCAGGGCGCCCGCGCGCCTTCAGAACGCCAACTCCACGTCCACCACCAACACCACCACCAACGCCAACCCCTCTCCCTCGCCATGGGGGCGGGACGGCTTCGACGCCGCTCCGAGGAGGACGGTGGCGAACGACGCCGCGCTGCTCGGCCAACGCTCCGGCGGCGGCGGCGGGAAGCTGACTCCCGAAGAGCGGACGCAGAAGCTCCAGGAGATCCGCGCCTCGCTGGGCGGCGACCTCGACTCCGCCCAGGCGGGGGAGGCGCTGCAGAACCTGCGACCCGAGGACCTGAAGGGCCTGGAGCTGGGCCTCGTCGCGTCGAAGGGCGACCGGGTCGTCTACGTCGACGGCCAGGGGAAGATCGCCGACGTCCGGGTCACCGCCGCCAACGCCAAGGGCGTGATCGACCAGGTCAAGGCGGCGGACCAGGAGCTCCGCACGGGCAGCTACGACCTGCGCAAGGCGGTGGTCGAGCGCAGCGGCGGCAAGGTCTCGACCGCCGACGGCTACACGTACCTGCCGGATCAGCCGCTGGCGGGGGATGCCCTGAAGGAGTGGCGCACCAACACGGCGAACTGGGTCCCCGAGCGCGTGGAGGTCCAGAAGGCGATCTTCGACGAGGGCCTGGGCAAGGCCGAAGCGCTGTCGAACCTCGCGGGCAAGGAGACGGAGAAGAACGTCATCTACGCGCTCCGCGGCAATACCGCCGCCGGCAAGAGCACCGCGGTGAAGACGCACGAGCAGTTCGGCAAGCTCGCCGCCGCCCTGGACGGCGCCATCAACCCGGACACGTACAAGTTCGAGCTGCGCCAGGCGGACGCGTCCGGCGGGCGGATGAACACCGCCTCGCGGCAGGTGCACGAGGAGGGGTCGGTCATCGCCTCGCGCATCGAGAAGGAGATGCTGAAGCAGGGCGGGTCCTCGCTGGTGTTCGACAAGCGCTTCCACGAGGCGCGCGACATCCCCGACCTGATCCAGAAGGCCAGGGACAACGGCAAGACGGTGAAGATCATCGACATCGACGCGCCGCTGCAGCTCTCGGCGGCGCGCGTGCTCGGCCGCAACGCCAACAAGGACGCGCCGCTGGTGCCGTTCGAAGCGGTGGCGGACGGCTTCCGCGGCATCCGCCGGAACCGCCTCGACATGCTGTCCGAGATCGTCAGCGACCCGCTGGTCAAGGACTACGCGATGTACGTGGCCGACGACCAGGGGACGTCACACCTCGTCGCCTACAAGAAGGACGGCGAGTGGCACGGCCCCGACACGCCGGAGAAGGCGGACCTGTACCGCCGCGCCACCAGCCTGGACGTCTCGGCGGACGTGGAGAAGGCGCGCCACCAGAAGATCGACGACGCCTTCATCGAGAGAATGGTGGCCGCCGCGCCGGAGAAGTTCCGCCCCGAGGTGCGCGCCTCGCTGGAGGACTTCCGCGGCAAGACGCTGGAGCAGGCGCTGGACGCCAAGGCCACCCAGGTCAACGACCCGAAGCTGGGCTACGTGCAGAAGGCGGAGGAGAACCTGCAGGCCACCAGCCGCACCGCCAACGGCACCGTGGACACCTCGGCGTCGGCGGACAAGGCGGACAAGATGCAGGCCAGCGGCCAGGAAGCCGCGGAGAAGGCGGCGGCGAACTTCGACGGCGTGATGAAGGGCCTCTACGACGACCGCCACAAGACGTTCGAGAGCCCGAAGGGGCTGCGCAAGTTCGTCGAGGGGCAGGCGAAGGCCATCAACGACGGCATCACCAAGCCCGGCGTGCTGATCCGCGAGGGCGCGGACTCGGCGAGGTACCCGTACACCAAGGTGGCGGACCTGCCGAAGGCGATGAACCAGTTCTACGACGAGCTGTTCCGGCGCCTGAACAATCCCAAGCAGGACCCCAGGCAGCTGGCGGCGTGGATCGAGTACCGGATGGACCTCACCGACCACTTCTTCGCCGACGGGTGCGGGAAGGCCGCCAAGGCCATCTCCGCGTGGGCGCTGATGCGCGCGGGCCAGCAGCTGCCCACCTACGGGAGCCGCGACGCGTACTACGACCTCGGCCGGCCGGAGGGGTCGCGCGTCCCCACCCAGGCTCGCGACCTGTACCGGTGGACCGAGGCTGATCCGCAGTTCGCGCGGTGGTACAGCAAGTACCTGGAGTTCTTCCCCGGCGGGAAGGTGGGGTAACGGCCATGACCAGCAAAGCGGCGGAGCAGTTCCTGGAGGAGCAGAAGAAGCAGCGGGAGGCGATCCGCGCCAAGGTGGCGAAGGCGAAGGCGTCGTCGGGGAAGGAGGCCTTCGACTTCCAGGCGTTCGCGAAGGCCTACGACGTGAGCCAGGACTACGGGTCGAGGCCCGTCACCCCCGAGGTGATGGAGCGGTACGAGGAGGAGTACTACCTGGGCCCCGTGCAGGCGAAGACCGTGAAGGAGTTCGCCGAGCGGAAGACGGAGCTCAAGCTCCACGACGCGGGCTGACGCCGGAGGGAGCGGCGCCAGCGTCGAGCGAAGTGGAAGAAGCCGCCTGCGGTCCTGGGGCTCACTGGCAGGTGTATGCGCTGTAGCCGGTGGGCCGGCAGGTGGTGCCTGCGCAGCATGGGGTGTCGTCCAGGCCACACGGTGCCCCCGCCCCCAGGCATTGCGCGCAGGCGCCCTGAGCGCACTCCAGAGCGTACCCGCCGAAGGTCCCCGCACAGCAGGGGGCCCCGGGGCCGCAGGCGGCCGGTGGTTGTCCACAGGTGGTGAGGCATGCGCCCGCGTCCGCGTCGCAGGTGAGGGCGTTGCCGGCGGTGTCGGTGGCGCAGCAGTGGAGCGCCGGGCCGCAGCCGCCGTTGACGCGGACGCAGCCGTCGGTGGATTCGCCCTGGCCGGAGTCCGGGTCGCCGCAGTCCCCGCCGGAGCAGAGGCCGCGGGGGCAGGCGTCGAGGAGGAGGGCGAGCGCGGCCAGGGGAGCGAGGGCGGCGAGGAGTCGGAGGGGGGAGGTCATCTGGTGGGCAGACCTGGGGAGGGGCGTTTCGGTCACGCCGTCAGACCCGCTTGATACATCGTCCACCGCTGGATGGACGGGTGGCTTCGGCGCCGTTCAGGGGAGGGTGCGAATGCGGGAGTGGGCGGAGCGGAGGGCGGAGGTGCGCGCGGCGTCGGCCGCCACCATGCACTTCCTGCCGGAGCGGACGGAGGAGCGGCGTCGGCACGTGCAGGGGATGTTGTCGCTGCTGATGAGCGAGGACGCGGGAGTGGGGCGCTCGCTGGAGCGGTGGCAGTACCTGGGGACGTTCTTCCATCCGCACCTCGGGACGTGGGTGCACGACCTCCGCTACTGGGAGGGGGAGGAGGGGCCGGTGGTGGCGCTGCGGGTGCCGGTGTCGGAGCGGCACCGGCCGGCGCAGGGGCTGGGGTGGCTGGAGGGGCGGGTTCGGAGGAGCCGTGGCTTCCAGGGGCCGCCCAACCTGGAGTTGGTCATCTCCGCGGCGGACGACCGCGCGCTCGCGCTGGTGGTGCCGGTGGCGGAGGGGCCGGAGGTGTGGCGCTGCGTGCGGGAGGCGCTGTTCCCGGCGCGGGAAGAGGCGGTGGTGCTGCACTGAGGGTGCGGCCTACCGGAACAGCACCAGGCCGTAGTCGCCGATGAGCTGGAAGCCGATCGCCTCGTAGGCGCGGCGGGCGGGGCCCTGCTCGTGGGTGAAGAGCACGGCGCGGGAGATGCCGGCCTCGCGGGCGAGGAGGAGGGAGCCGGCGGTGACCGCGCGCCCGTAGCCATGGCTGCGGAGAGCGGGGGGCGTGTAGACGCCGCCGATCTGGACGGCGTCCGGGAGGCGGGCGTTGAACGCGGAGGTGGCGACGATCTGCCCGTTCCGTCCTTCGAGGAGGAACAGGTTGTCGCCGGCGGCGTGCCCCTCCACGGCGTCTCGGGCCTGGCGGTCCAGGGCTGGCCCTGGCTGCTCGCCGATGGCTTCGACCAGGAATTCGGCGCGGAGCTGGGCGAGGGCGGGGAGGCCCGCGGGCGTGGCGAGGCGGCAGCGGACGTCGCCGCGGGCGAGGGCTTCCGGGAGGCGGAGCTGGGAGAGCGGGAGGGCGAAGAGGGCCTCGCGGACCTCCAGCTTGGTCGGGGTCTGCTCCAGTCCCAGGAGCGCCCGGGCGTGGGCGACCTGCGACCAGGGGCCGGTGAGTCCGGCGATGGGTCGGAGCGCGTGGCGCGGGAGCTCGCGGAGGAGGGCGGCGAGGTCGTCCGGGGCCTGGAGGCCGAGGTTGCCTTGCCAGAACTGGGCGACGACGCCGGTGATGGCGTCCCCCTCGAACGCGGCGAGGTACGTGCCCTGTCCTGGTTCGCCCCGATCCACCAGCCCGGCGCTCCGGGAGTTGGAGCGGAGGAACATCGAGGTGTCGGTGAGCGGGCGGAGGAAGGACTCGAGGGCGGCTTCGTCGCCGGGGTGGAGGAGGCGGATGGTGGGCGACGCGGTCACGGGCGGGACTCTCCGGGGAATGCAGACGAGGTCAAGGGGCCTCACCTGACGGACCCGCGGCCAGCACCCCAACTCGAGCTGATGCGGTATGCCTGTGTGAATGACCGCGACGCTGCTCTCCATCCTGCCCTGGGTCGGGCTCGAATGGCGCTGCCGCTCAATCTGCGTCGAGGACTACGGCTTCAAGTACAACGAGTACGTATGCCAGTGAAGCCCGCTTCCAGGCGCTTCCGGCCAACCTCGCGCTCTAACCGTCCAGCTGATCCAGCGCGACCGCGTCGTCCCGCAACAACTCCCGGCTGAGCGACACCTGCTCCTCGTTCGCCATGTCCGCCCGCAGCGCCTTGGCGAACGTCAACACGTCCTCCGCCAGCGCGGTCGGGTCCGCCTCCTCCGCCTGCCTCCTCAGCTCCCCGATCTCCACCCGCTGCGTCTGGTGGTCGTTCTGCACGCGCTCCACCCGCACCTCTCCCCAGGCGTCCAGGCTGCGCAGCAGCGGCACGAGGATCTCGTCCTCCGTCGCCAGGTGGAACCACAGCGACTCGCAGAGGTTCCGGCACCGGTCCCGGAGCCGCGCGGACTCCGCGCTCCTCCCGGAGAGGACCGCCGCCGCGGACGCCTCCACGAGGGTGAGCTTCTCGGACAGCCACAGGTGCTCGGCCAGCACGCGGCCGCGGACGTCACTGGGATTCACGGTTCAACCTCCAGAGGGGTCTCCACCTCTCCCAAAGCACCCTCCATGCCGGCCCCCTCCCGCGTGAAACCACCCGCCACACCCGCAGCCCGTGCACCCGCGCCTCCCCCCGCCGCACGGATTGCGCACACCCGGAGTGATGTCCAGGACCGGGGGCCCCGCCTGGTCATCCCCGCCATCTCGGGCCAGGTGTACGACCACTTCGCGTGGTCTCCGGGCAGAGGAAGCGGACCTGCGCCACCTTCCCCTCCGACCGGGAGTCGTCCTCGGGTCGTCGCCTCCGAGGAGAGGTAGGTTCCCGGTCCCATGGCCCCCGAGATCACCCGCACCTCCTCCACCTCCGATCCCCTCGTCCTCGACCTGGGCGACGTCGGCCGCGCGGACCTGGCGCGCGCCGGCGGCAAGGGCGCCAACCTGGGCGAGCTGATCCGCGGCGGCTTCCCCGTCCCTCCCGGCTTCGTCATCACCAGCCAGGCCTTCCGCGAGGCGCTGGCCACCGCCGGCGGTCCGGAGCGGCTGGAGTCCGGCCGCGTCCCCGACCTGCTCTGGCGGCGGATCTCCGAACGCTACCGGACGCTGGGCGGCGGCGCGGTGGCCGTGCGCAGCAGCGCCACCGCCGAGGACGCGCCCGGCGCCACCTTCGCCGGCCAGCACGCCACCGTGCTCGAGGTCCAGGGCGAGGAGGCGCTGGAGAAGGCGGTGCGCGCCTGCTGGGCCTCGCTCTGGTCCGAGCGCGCGGTGGACTACCGCCAGCACCAGGGCGTGCGCGAGGGCGACGCGGCGATGGCGGTGGTGGTGCAGCGGATGGTGGAGCCGGCGTGCGCGGGGGTGATGCTCACCGCGGACCCCATCTCCTCCGACCGCGGCGTGGTGGTGATCGAGGCGGCGCCGGGGCTGGGCGAGGCGGTGGTGAGCGGGACGGTGACGCCGGAGCGGGTGGTGGTGGACAAGGCGAACCGCACGGTGACCTCGCGCCGCGAGGGCCGCTTCGCCGAGGGCCAGCCCAAGCCCACCGGCCCGGTGCTGCCGGACGCGCGCGCCTCCGAGCTGGCGGAGCTGGCGGCGCGCGTGGAGCGCCACTTCGGCTCGCCCCAGGACATCGAGTGGGCGGTGGCCGGCGACCGCACCTTCCTGCTCCAGGCGCGCCCGATGACCGCGCTCCGCCCGGCGCCGGCATCGGCCCCCGCCCCGAGGCCCCCGCCCGGCAAGCGCCCCGCGCGCGCGGACATGGCCCGGCAGATCGCCGGCGAGCTCTTCCCCGAACGCCCGTACCCGCTGGACCTCACCGCGCACACCATCCCGGTGCTGGGGGCGGTCATCGACAACCTCTTCCGGCCGCTCGGCGCCGCCGCCAACAGCGCGGAGGAGACGCTGCGCCACGAGGACGGCGTGCTGGTCAAGCTCCAGGGCTTCGGGCCGCGCCCGTCGTGGCGGATGTTCTACCTCCCGGGCCTCAACACCTGGCGCGCGCGCCGCCACCCGCTGGGCGCCTGGGAGTCGGACCCCATCCTCATCGAGGGCCTCCGGCGGACCCGCGCCCTGCGAGCGCGCGACCTGGCCGCGCTGGACTGGGTGGACGTGCTGGGGACGCTCGACGAGGCCATCGCCATCGCGCCGCACATGGCGAGGCTCCGCTCGCGCTACTTCCCCAAGGCGGTGCTCTGGATTTTCGTCTATTGGCTGATGCTGGCCGCCGCGCGGCGGTTCGGCGCCCGCGAGGCGCTGGGGACCGGCATCCGCACCAAGACCATCGAGCTGAACGAGGCGCTGGAGGCGCTCTCGGAGTTGGTGCGCGGAGATCCGGCGCTCGCGGAGGCGTTCCGCACCTCGACGCCCAAGGACCTGGTGGCGAAGCTGCGCGGCGGCGAGCTGTCCGCCGACTTCAAGCGACGCTTCGATGACTTCCTGGACACCTTCGGGTCGCGGGAGACCATCGTCACGCTGGTCACCCGCCCGTGCTGGGCGAACGCTCCGGAGATCCCGCTCGCGGTGGTGCAGGGAATGGCCGCCGGGGACCGGCCGGCCCGCCGCCCGGGCAGCAACGCCGCGGGGTGGGAGCAAGCGCGCGACGAGGTGCTCCGGACCACCTTCCTCGGGCGCTGGCCGTTCCGCGGGCTGTTCCTGCGCGCGCTCGACGCGCGGCGGATCGCCTACCAGGTCCGGGAGAACACCCACTTCTACCTGCTCGCCGGCCAGCCGGTGGTGCACGCCTGCCTGGGGGAGCTGGCGCGGCGCCTGAAGGCCGCGGGCGTGCTGGAGCGCGAGGAGGACGCCGCGCACCTCCTTCTCACCGAGCTCCGCGGCGCGTGGCCCCCGAGCGATGAGAAGACCCGCGCCCTGCGCGAGGCCGTCGAGCGGCGGAGGCGCCGCCGCGAGGAGTTGGGCGCGTGGAGTGCCCTCAACCGTGAGGACATGCCGTCGGTCCAGCTCCAGGCCCTGGCCCCGGACGACGAGGCGCTCGTCTCCGGCCTCCCCGGGAGCCCGGGCGTCGCGGAGGGGGTGGTGCGCGTCATCTCCGGCCCGGAGCGGTTCGGCGAGCTGCGCGCGGGCGAGGTGATGGTCTGCCCGTACACCAACCCGTCCTGGACGCCGCTGTTCCACCGCGCGGTCGCGGTGGTGGCGGACTGGGGCGGGGCCAACTCGCACGCGGCCATCGTCGCTCGCGAGTACGGCCTCCCGGCGGTGATGGGCACCGCGGACGGAACGAAGAAGCTCCGCGACGGGCAGCGCGTCCGGGTCGATGGAACCTCAGGGCGCGTGTATCCGCTGCCCTGAAGACGCCCGCGGCGCCGGCGTGCGCGCCGATGCCCCAAGAACCTTCGTGGCGCGTCACCCGGTGGCGTGACGGCGGTCCTCTGCCAGCGCCTCCGGCCCGCGCACGGTGAGGACCGGCACCGGCGACTCCGCCACCACCCGGTGCGCCACGCTCCCCAGGAAGAAGCGGTGGAGCCGCGAGTGCCCGTGCGTGCCCATCACCACCAGGTCGTAGCCACCTTCGCGGGCGACGCGGAGGATGGTGGCGGCGGGCTCGCCGGAGTCGATGCGGGTGGACGCCGCGAGGTTCGGGTGGTCGGCCCCATCGAGGAAGATCTGCACCGCCTTGCGCGCCTCGCGGACGCTGAACTCCTCCAGCGAGATCGCGCTCCACCCCGGGACGGAGAGCATCACGTCCGGCGTGAGGTAGTTGGGCGGCTCCCAGACGTGCAGCAGATCCACCGGCGCCGCGCAAACCTTGCCGATCTGGAGCGCGCGCTCCAGCGCCTGGCGCGAGGCTCCGGAGAAGTCGACCGGGACCAGGATCTTCGTGAACACAGGCATCGTCACACCTCCCATCCGCCCACCCCATGCATCCGCCGCGCCCGCCTAGTGGACGTGCACGCCGGGCATGTCGCGGTCGGACTGGACCGGCTTGATCACCTTCCCGCTGTCCAGTCCGGGCGTGGCGCCCGGGCCCTGCGCGGGCCGCACCACCGGCGCCTCCTCCAGCAGCGGCGCGTCCTCCTCCTCCGGCCGCTGGGCGTCCCGCTGTGGGAGCTTCCGGCCGTGCTCCGGGTCCGGCTGAACCGGGTTCATGCGCGCACCTCCTCCCCGGAAGGTGCGTCGCCTCAGCCTCGCGCGCAGGTGCGGAAGCCGGCCCAGACGTCGCGGCGGTCGGGCGGGTAGAAGTTCCGCCACGTATTCCGGATCAGCCGGGCGCGCGTCACCCAGCACCCTCCGCGGAGGACCTTGTGGGTGCCGAACCAGGGCTGGGAGTAGTCCGTGTACGGGTCGGCGCTGAAGCCGGGGTAGGGCAGGAAGTCGTCCGCGCACCACTCCCAGACGTTGCCGATCAGCTGGCGGCAGCCGAAGGCGCTGTCGCCGGCGGGGAGGGCGCCCACGTCCACGCGGCCGAGCGCGCGCCAGTCCAGGTTGGCCCGATCCGGAGAGGGCGGGTCGTCTCCCCACGGGTAGCGGCGCTTGCGGGAGGAGAGGCGGCCGTCGGCGGTGGGCTCGCCGGCGGCGGCGACCTCCCACTCCAGCTCGGTGGGCAGGCGGCGGCCGCGCCACCGGCAGTACGCCTCCGCCTCGTGCCAGCAGACGTGCAGCACGGGGAGGTGCGGCTCCAGCGGCACCCAGCGGTCGAAGTCGCGGCGGAGCCACCCCGTGCCCTCGCGGCGCCAGTAGACGGGGTGCTGGGCCTGCTCGCGCTCGCGCCAGGCCCACCCGGCGTCGCTCCACAGCTCGCGGCGGAGGTAGCCGCGGTCGTCGGTGAAGGCGGCGAGCTCGGACTGGGTGACGGGGGCACGGGCGATGGCGAAGGGCTCCACGCGGCGCTCGTGCGCCCACTTCTCGTTGTCGTGGATGAAGCCGGGGCCGTACGGGGCGCCGAGGAGGAACGCCCCGCCGGGGACCTCGACGTCCCCTTCGCAAGGCCCAGCGGGCTCCGTGGGGCGGGGAGGGCGGCTGACGGGCGGAGGCGGCAGCTCCAGCGTCTGGCGGGTGTAGCTGAACGCCTCGTCGTGCATGTCCTCGTGGGCCACGGAGAGGTCCAGGTAGTACGCCTCGTTGGGGAGGGGTTCGGCGCGGGCGAGGCGCTCGAGGATGCGGTCGCGCACCTCGCGGAGGTAGGCGCCGACCTTCCCGCGCGGGAAGAGGGGCAGGTCCCAGCGGACGTCGTGGGGGACGGTGCTGGAGTTGTAGAGGGAGTCGGCGTCGGCGTGGAGCGGCGGCTGCTTCCAGGCGGTGCGGAGGACCCACAGCTCCTGGAACCACGCGACGTGGGCCGCCTCCCAGAGCATGGGGTTGACGATCTTCAGCCGCGGCCCCAGCAGCTGCGCGTCGGTGAGGTCCGCCATCAGCTCCAGGGTGCGCGACCGCGCGTCCGCGATCTCCGAGGCCAGCGTCTCCGCCCGTCCGGTCACGGCGGCAGTGTACGCGGTACGTTCGCAAAGATGAGCGACCCGAAGATTCCGGACGAGCAGGCCCGCACGTGCTGGGACGACTCCGCGGACGCGTGGGAGCATTTCGTGGAGAGCGGCCTGGATTACTACCGGACCGACCTCCACGGGCCGGCGCTGCTCGACGCCTGCGGGCCCGTCGGCGGTCTCTCCGCCCTGGACCTGGGGTGCGGCCCGAACTTCCTGATCTTCGAGCTCCGGCCTCGCTAGCCCGAGCCAGGCCCGCAGCCGCTCCTCCAGGAAGGAGATCAACCGCATCCCCAGCCCGGCTAACGGCGCCCTCAGGTTGGAGAAACCCACCGGATCCGCTACACCCGGGTCCGGGTGCCCGAGCCGACGCTCAGCACGTGGTTCCTGGAGGCCCTGCCCGCGGGCCACCGCCCCGCGCCCTCCGCCGCGCTGGAGCGCGCGCTGGGCCAGGCGATCGGCGCGGCGCGGGCCGCCCACCCCGAGCTGTCCTCCGTCACCGACGAGGCGCTGGCCCGCCACCTGGCCTCCTGCGCCGGCGGGCCGGAGGAGCTGGAGTCCCTGCAGGCGGCGGACCTGCTCCTGGCGCTGGCGTGCGCGCGCCGCGACCAGCGCGCGCTGGAGGAGCTGCACCGCCGCATCGGCCAGGTGGTCCCGCGCGCGGTGGCCCGCCTCCGCTCCTCCGGCGCGTTCCTGGAGGAGGTGCGCCAGCTCCTCTCGCAGCGGCTCCTGGTCCCGTCCGAGGGCGGCGGGGTCCGCGTCCTCGACTACAAGGGCAAGGGCCCGCTGGAGCGCTGGCTGCGCGCCGCCGCGCTGAGGGTGGCGCTCAACCTGATCGAGACCGACAAGTCCCCCCGCGAGCAGGGCGACAGCGCCATCCGCGGGCTGCCCGACCAGGGCGGCGACCCGGAGCTGCTCCACCTCCGCCGCCGCTACGCCCCGGAGTTCAAGCAGGCGGTGGAGACCGCCCTGCGCAGCCTCTCCACCAAGGAGCGCAACTTCCTCCGCCTCTACTTCGTGGAGGGGCTGACGGTGGAGCAGATCGGCGCCATGCAGGGCGCCCACAAGTCCACCGTCTCGCGCTGGCTCACCCGCGCGCGGGAGACGGTGGGCGTGCACGTGCGCCAGCTCCTGGGCGAGCGGCTCAAGCTGTCCGCCGGTGAGCTCGAGAGCCTGATGGGCCTGCTGCAGAGCGAGCTGGAGCTCAGCCTCCTCCGGGTCCTCTAGGCGTGCCGTGAACGGGCGGCCGCTCAACCCACCCGCCCCGATCCAGAGCTACCATCTCCTCCCGATGTGCCCGTCCGAGAGCCTGGTCCTGGACTTCGTGGAGGGCGCCCTGGAGGGCGAGGAGGCGGAGGCCTTCCACCAGCACCTGGACCACTGCCAGAGCTGCCAGCGGCTGGTGGCGGAGGTGGCGCGCGCGGAGTCGTCCCCGGCACCGCAGCGCGGCGACCGCCTGGACCGCTTCCTCATCCTGGGCGAGCTGGGCCGCGGCGGGATGGGCGTGGTGTACGCCGCCTTCGACCCGCAGCTGGACCGCAAGGTGGCGCTCAAGCTCCTCCGCCCGGACGCCAGCGCCTCGCACGTGGAGCCCGCGGAGCAACGCCGCCGGCTCTTGAAGGAGGCGCAGGCGCTGGCCCGCCTCTCCCACCCGCACGTGGTGCGCGTCTACGAGGCGCGCGAGGTGGGCGACGAGGTCTTCGTGGTGATGGAGCTGGTGGAGGGCCAGACGCTGGGCGAGTGGCTGCGCGCGCCGGGCCGCTCCTGGCGCGAGGTGCTGGACGTGTTCCTCAAGGCCGGCGGCGGGCTGGAGGCCGCCCACCGCGCCGGGCTGGTGCACCGGGACTTCAAGCCGGAGAACGTCCTCATCGGCAAGGACGGCCGCGTGCTGGTGACCGACTTCGGCCTGGCGCGGGTGGAGTCGGTGGACCAGACCCCCGCCACCGCGCGCCTGGCCGCCACCGCCGTCGCCGTGGCCGAGCGCGGCGACCTCCGCCCGCTCACCCGCACCGGCGCGCTGGTGGGCACCCCGGCCTTCATGGCCCCCGAGCAGTGGGAGGGCGCCCCCGCCGACGCGCGCTCGGACCAGTTCGGCTTCTGCGTGGCGCTCCACCTGGGCCTGTACGGCTTCCGCCCGTTCGAGGGCGACCGCACCGCCGACCTCCGCCGCGCCGTCCTCTCCGGGCAGGTGCCGCCCGCGCCGCGCGGGAGCCGGGTGCCGCGCTGGGTCCGCCGCTCCATCCTGCGCGGGCTCTCCGTCTCCCCCGCGAACCGCTTCCCCTCCATGGGCGACCTGCTGGGCGCGCTCGCCGAGAACCCGCTCCAACGGTACCGCGCGCCCGCCGCGGTGGCGGCGTCCGTGTTGCTGGTGGCGTCCGGCGCGGCGCTGGGGGCCTTCCGCGCCGACCCGCGCGTGCTCCTGTGCACCGGTTCGGAGCAGAAGCTGGCCTTCGCCTGGGACGGGGCGCGCAAGGAGGCGGTGCGCCAGGCGCTGCTGGGCGGCAACTCCCCCTACGCGCAGGACGCCTGGACCGGCGTGGAGCGCACGGTGGACGCCTACGCCGCGTCCTGGGTGGCCATGCACCGCGACGCCTGCGAGGCCACGCGGGTGCGCGGCGAGCAGTCCGAGGCGATGCTCGACCTCCGCAGCCAGTGCCTGGAGCGGCGCGCGCGCGACCTGGAGGCGCTCACCAACTTCTTCATCCACGGCGGCGCCGAGGCGGCGGAGAGCGCGGTGCAGGCCGCCTACGCCCTGCCGTCGCTCAAGGAGTGCGCCGACGTGGACGCGCTCGCCGCGCTGGTGCGGCCGCCCACCGCCGGTCCCCAGGCGGCGCGGGTGGGCGAGGTGGACCGCAAGCTGTCCGAGGTGCGCGCGCTGGCCGCCGCCAACCGCTGGGAGCCCGCCATCGAGCTGGCCCAGGGCGCGGCCGCGCTCTCGCGCACCGTGGACCACGCCCCCACCCGCGCCGAGGCGTACTACCTGCTGGGCCTGCTCCGCCTGCGCCGGGGCGACGGCCCCGCCGCCGAGGAGTCGCTGTTCGAGGCCGCGCTGGCGGCGGAGAGCGGCCACCACGACCGGCTGGCGGCGCGCGCGCGCATCGAGCTGATCACCGCCGTGGCGGAGCTGCAGAACCGCTTCAACGCGGTGGAGCCCGCCATCCGCGAGGCGCGCGCCGCGCTGGACCGCTTCGGCTCCACCCCGGAGCTGGAGAGCCGGCTGGAGACCGCCGTCGCCGGCGCGCTCAACGCCCAGGACAAGTGCGAGGAGGCGCTGCCCCACCTGAGGGCCGCGCTCCAGTACGCCGACCGCGCCTACCCGCGCGCCGACCCGCGGCGGGCGCAGATCCTCACCAACCTGGGCAACAGCCAGCGCTGCGTGGGCGACCTGGACGCGGCGAAGGAGACGCTGGAGCAGGCGCGCAGCCTCCGCGAGGACACCTTCGGCCACGTCCACCCGGAGGTGGCGCTCTCCCTCCACGTGCTGGCCAACGTCCTCTTCTCCCAGAACGACTTCGACGGCGCGCTGCGCTCGCACCGCCGCGCGCTGGAGATCCGCGAGCAGGTCCTGGGCCCCAACTCCGTCCTCGCCGCCCAGTCGCGGGTGGACGTGGGCGTGGACCTCATCATGATGAAGAAGAACAAGGAGGGCCGCGAGCAGGTCATGCAAGGCCTGGCCGTCTACGAGCGCGTGCTGGGCAAGGACAGCCCCCGGCTGGCGCACCCGCTGCTGGTGCTGGGGCACGTGGAGGTGGAGCTGAACAACCCGGAGGAGGCGGTGCGCGTGTGCGACCGCGCCCTCACCCTGCTCCAGGGCCGCGACGACGAGCAGCTCGCCATGGCCCGCTTCAACCTCGCCATGGCCCTGCGCGCGCAGCACCGGGACGAGCCCCGCGCCCAGCAGCTGGCGCTCCAGGCCCGCGAGTACTTCGCGCGGCGCAAGGACGCCCGCCGATCGGAGCTGGACACCATCGACGCGTTCCTCGCCCAGAACAGGGCGCTGTAAGTTTTTCAACAAGGACGCTGAGCTCGTTACCGGTTGGCGCTCCGTCTCAGCGTCCGTCCGAGGAGAAACAGTAGCTCGGGCGAGCGGTTCCGCGGCGACGCCTCTGCGGCACGGGCCTGGCAGACCTCCCCTCTTCCTCGTGTCCAACGAACTGCGGAGACGCGTGCCCGCCCTGTTCAAGGTCCACCTCACCTCCGAGGCGATGGACGTGTGGAACGGGTTGCCGCCGCGGACCCGCGGGAGCCTGGAGAAGCAGCTCAACGGGATGGCGAAGGTGATCGGCTTCCGGGACCTGCTCACGGACAGCGAGCGGTACGGGAGCGTCCGCACCGGGAAGGTCGAGGCCCTGTACGAGCTGGACACGTCCGCCCGCCTGCTGCGCGTGTACGAGCTGAGGCGCCACGGGCGCTAGCGCCCTCATTCGCTCGCACCCGCATTACAGTCCCGACCCATGACCCCCCGGACCCCTCGCCTGGCGACGCTGTGCGCCCTTGGGCTGGCCGCGGCCGGCGCCGGCTGTCTCACCGTGCCCCTGGCCCCGGACCGCCCCGAGCTGTGGCAGTACGCGGTGCCGAAGCCGGGGGTGAAGGCGGAGCTGGAGATCTGGCCGCTGCGGGTGGGCCGCCGGGAGGGCGCGCCCCGCTGCGCGGCGGCCGGAGCGGAGTCCTGCCTCGCCTTCGCCGACATCGTCCAGGCCGCGTACCTGGTGAAGCACCCCAGCGGGAAGTTCTTCCTCATCGACGCCGCGGTCTCCGCGCGCGGCAAGGACGACGTGAGGCGCTTCCCGTGGCTCACCCAGATGCTGCTGGACTACCAGCCCGAGGGCTCGCTGGCGGAGGCGCTGAAGCAGGCGGGGTCGCCGCCGCTGGACTTCGTGCTGCTCACCCATTCGCACTGGGACCACGCCGGCGGGGTGCGCGAGATGGACCACCCGCGGGTGGTGATGGGGCCGGGCGAGCTGGAGTTCGTCCGCTCCATCAAGAAGGACGACCAACCGGTGTCGATGGCGGACCACCTGGAGGGCGCGGCGCTGGAAGCGGTGGCGTTCGACGGCCCGGCCTACGAGGAGTTCCCCGCCAGCCACGACTGGTTCGGCGACGGCAGCGTGGTGGTGGTGCCGATGCCCGGTCACACCCCCGGCTCCATCGGCGTCTTCCTCAACGGCGTGAAGGGCCGGCGGCTCTTCTTCATCGGCGACACCGGCTGGTCCATGGACGCGGTGGAGGGGCCCAGCCACAAGCTGGGGCCCATGAGCAACCTCACCGACTGGAACCGGCCGCTCCTGGCGGAGACGCTCTGGCGGGTGCACCACCTCCACCGCCGCGACCCGTCCGTGCTGATCGTCCCCGCCCACGACATGGCCGCGCTGCGGTCGGTGCAGGCGCTGGTCGCACCAGAGCGGCGATCTGCGCCGCGATGAGCCGCGGGTCGCGGAGGATGTCCGTCTCCCAGAAGCGCAGCACCGTCCAGCCCGCCTGGCGGAGCTCTCGCCGGTTGCGGCGGTCGCGCGCCACGTTGCGGCGGATCTTCTCCACCCAGTAGCCGGCGTTGTGCCCGGCGGCCAGGAGGGCCAGCCGCCGCTTCAGACCGCGCCCGTGCCAGAAGTCGCCGTCGCAGAACACCGCCACCTTGCGCCGCGCGAAGACCAGATCCGGCCGCCCGGGGAGCGCGGCGACGCAGGGCAAGGGGGACAGCCGCAGCCGCCGCAGCGCCCGGGCCAGCGCCACCTCGCAGCGCGTGCCCGACTTCTTGCTGGACGCCCGGGCGCGCTCGGAGGCCGCGGGGGACGCAGGCCGCAATCCCGAATAACGCGGTGAATCAGGGAAGGGGCGACGGCTCGGCATGAGCGGGGGCACCGTGGCATAGTGCGGGGACTCGTGGCCACCACTCTGCCCCCGACGTTCCTCGCCGAGCTCCGGCACGACCTGGCCAACCCGGTGAACCACGTGGTGGGCTACGCGGAGCTGCTGGTGATGGGCGCCACCGAACGCCAGGCCACCGAGCTGCAGCCTCCGCTGGAGGCGATCTCCCGGGTCGCCGCGGATCTCCGCCGCCACCTGGAGGAGCACCTGCCGCTGACGCGGATCCGCAGCCAGGACGTGGACCTGCCGGCCGTCCACTCCTCCGTCACCGCCAGCGCCTCGGAGCTGCTGGTCCACGTCGCCTCGCTCAAGCCGCAGATCCGCGGGCGGTGGGCGGAGGCCGAGGACGACCTGACGCAGATCGAGCACGCCGCGCAGCGCCTGCTGGAGCTGGCGAAGAAGAGCCTCGAAGCGTAGAGGCGCCTAGCGGGCGCGCATCACGTCGAAGCGGTAGCCGACCTCGAAGCCCAGCCCGCCCGTCTGCGCCCGGAAGCTCGGGTCGTCCACTCCGGCCCAGGAGAGCACCACCTCGCCGAACGCCTGCCCGGGGCCCAGGTTCCAGGTGCCGCCCGCGAAGAGGAGCGCGCTGGGGGCCATCCGCCACAGGTCGACGCCCGGCTCCGTCTCCACCCTGCCGACGAACGTCTGGTAGTGCGTGAAGGTGGTGGTGAAGCCGGCGCCGGCCATCAAAGACACGCCGCCCAGGCGCAGGGGCAGGAAGCCCACCCGCACCGCCACCGGGAACAGCGTCACGTCGGCGCGGGTGAGCGGCACCGCGGCGGACCCACCGGTGATCTCCTGCTCGGCGCCGGCGCCGTAGCCGGCGGTGAGCCCCACGCCCAGCGGGACGCCGCCCGGGTTGAACGTCGCCCAGCCGTCCAGCGCGGCGCGCGGGCCCGCCATCGCGCCCAGCGACTGGGTGAACCCGAGGCGCGCGCCCACGCGCACCGCCAGGCCTCCCTCGGCGGACTTGCGGGCGGAGCAGGTGGCGGAGGAGACGGCGTCGCCGTCCACGGCGACGGTGAAGGTCACCTCGGCCGGGGGCGCGCCGCGCAGCTCCCAGCGGTAGCGCAGGCGGGCGCCGTCCACCTTCTCGAAGGTCAGCGTCCCCGCGGACGCCTTGGCATGCACCGCCGCCGGGTCCACCGGGCCGCTCACGTCGTAGAGCACGTCCAGCCGCCCCACGCCGTCGAAGCCGGGGGGCAACGCGCTGGGGGTCACCACCGCGCCCAGCCGGTTGTACGGCGGCGTCTCCACCTCCACCGTCCGCTCGGTGGTGACGCCGCCCACCTTGGCCAGCAGCACCACGTCGCGGGCGCCGGGGGGGATGGGGACGGCGATGACGGCCTCGCCGTTCTTCCCGGCGATGGCGGGGCCGTACGTCTCGTCGCCGGCGCGCGCGCGCACCTCAGCGCCGGGTCGGCTGGACGCCTCCAGCTTGGTCACCCCGTACAGCGGGAGCCGGACGAACTCGACGTCGGCCGGGCCGGAGGTCTCCTTCCAGACCGCCAGCAGCGCCATCTGGGGGAACTTGGTGGGCGGCGGGGCGTAGCTCATCCGCACCTTGCCGGAGCCCACGTCCACCGGGTCGCCCAGGTCGCCCACGCTGGCGCGCACGCGGAGCCTGCCGGGCGCCGACGCCAGCGCCGGGTCCAGTTGCAGGACCAGCGCCACCACCTGGGTGCGGCCGAGGATGATGGGCGACGGTTCGGGGGTGACGGTCGTCGCGGCGGCGGCGGGAGGGGCCGCGGCGAGCGCGAGGGCGGCCAGCGCGGGCGCGATGTGTCTCGGCATCCTCACGGTCTGCTGGGGAGCACCCGGGCCTTGGAGGTGGCGCGGATCTCCGCTTCGATCTTCGCCAGTTTGTCGCGGGCGGCGTCGCGTTTCGGGTCCGCCTGCACCGTCGCCTCCAGGTGCGCGGCGGCCTCCACCCGGTTGCCCTTCTGCGTGGCGGCGTCCGCCAGCGCCTCGAACTTGTCGGCCAGCGCGCCCAGCCGGTGCTGCACGCGCTCGTCCCCGGGGGCCAGCTCGCGCGCCTTGAGCAAGAGGCCCAGCGCCTCGTCGTTGCCGGCGCCCACCAGCCGCCCGGCCTTGATCTGCGCGTCCGCCTGGGCGACCAGCGCGGAGAGCGCGCGTTCGTGGGAGATGAAGCGGCCGGCGAGCAGCCCGCCCCCGCCGACGACCAGCACCAGCGCCCCCAGCGCGGCCAGCCGGAGCATGGGCCGGCGCGCCAGCTCCACCATCACCCGCGACCCGGCGACGCGGCGGCGCAGCGCGCGCGTCCGGGTGATCACCGGCGCCAGGAACGCGGGCACCTTCTTCGCGGCGCGGCGGCGGGCCTCCGCCATCAGCTGTTCGATCTCCTGCTCTTCCTCCTGCAGCTTGTCCCCGAACAGCCGCTGGACCTCCGCGCCGATGTCCGGGAAGCCGATCTCCAGCTGCAGGTCCTCCAGCGCGCGCTGCAGGTCCCGCGCGGTGGCGTGCCGCTTCTCCGGGTCCGGGTGGGTGGCCTTCAGCGCCAGGTTGCTCAGCGAGGTGGGGATGCTGCGGATGAGGTCCTTGGGCGGGATGCGCTCGAAGTGGCGGCGGGTCTGGACGAACTGGTCCGCGGTGACCTTGGGGTACGGGCGGCGGAGCGTGAGCAGCTCGTAGAGCACCACGCCCGCGGAGAACAGGTCCCACGCCGGCGCCGGCTTGCCGCCGATGGCCTGCTCCAGCGGCATGTACTCCGCCTTGCCGATCATCAGGCCCTGCCCGAGCGCGCCCTCCGCGTTCGCCGCCGCCACCCCGAAGTCCATCAGCTTCACCTCGGAGCGCGCGGAGAGCACCACGTTGGCGGGGCTGACGTCGCGGTGGACCAGGTCCAGCGCCCGGCCGTCCAGGTCCTTCTTCTCGTGGACGTACGAGAGCGCCTTGCACAGCTCGATCACCACCGCCACCGCGAAGGCGGGGGGGATGGGGGTGCGCGCCTGCTTGTGCGCCTTGAGCACCGCGGACAGGTCGCGCCCGTGGATGTACTCCATGGCCAGGTACGGGTGCCCCTGCGCCTCGCCGAAGGCGAACACCTGCACCAGGTTGGGGTGCTGCAGCGTGGCGCTGATCCGCGCCTCGTGGAGGAACATCGACCCGTAGGGCGTGGACGGGCCGAACTGCGAGAGCACCGTCTTGAGCGCCACCAGCTTGTCCACGCCCTCGGAGAGCTGGGAGCGCGCCAGGTGGACGTCCGCCATCCCGCCGCCGCCCAGGCGCTTGAGCAGCTGGTACTGGCCGAGGGCGTCGAAGGCGCGCAGCCCGGTGCTGGGGCTCTTCACCTTCCCGGGCGTGCCGGGGCGCGAGTCGGACTTCTCGCCCTTGTCGCCCGTCTTCGGCTCCTTGGAGACCGGCGTCCCGCCCGCGCTCCCGCCGGTCTTGGGCTCCTTCTCCCGCGTCACCGCGCCGGGGCCGGTGATGGGAACGGATTCGGGGGACGCCGCCGCCGCGGGCATGCGCTCCTCGGGCGTGGGCTCGTCGTCGCCCGGCTGGACCTCGCGCTGCTCGACCGGCGGCGGCGCAGGCTTGGCGCCCGAGGGCCGCGCCGGCACCGGCCCGCGCCGCTCGCCGGAGATCGCCGTGCGCGGCATGGGGGTCCTCGGCGGGGGCGTCGCGCCGCGCGCCGGCGTGGGCCGCGGCTCCCCGGCGAGCTCGGCGTCGATGAGCTGGCCAAGCTCGTTCGGTGCCGTCTCCGGCGGCGCGGGCTCCGGCGCGCGCGCGGCGGCGGTGGCGGCCGCGGCGCCCGCGCCACCTCCGCTCGCGGTCAGCGCGCGCTGGGGGCCGCTGGCTACCTTGGCGGCGATGGAGGGCGGAAGGCGGAAGCCGCCGCCGGAGGTGGTGGAGGCGATGCGCGGCTGCTCCGTGCCGTCGCCGGAGGGCGTGGCGCCCAGCGGTGGCGCCGACGAGGGCACCGGGTCCGGACGGACATCCCAGCGCGTGATGCGCAGCAGCATCCCCTTGGCGCCACCATGTTCAATGTGGCGGGAGATCACCGCCTCGGCGAGCGCGCCCGGCGCTCCCTCCGACATCAGCAGCTTGAGCGAGACACGCGACCCCAGCGGGCGGGGTGGATCCGCCGGCACGAAGAGCCCATTCGCGGAGACGGACCTGAGCTCTTGACGCAGCTCATCCTCCGTCGTGGCGGCGAGCTTCACCTTCACTTCGTGTAGGGAAGGGTGATCTGCCAAGGGGGTCCCGACGTCACCATCTTGCCATGACCTTGGCTCAATCACCCCAGCGAGGCGCCTTCTTGGTGACGCGGAGGGTGGAGGCGGAGACCCGCTTCACCAGCAGTGGGCGGGCGGCGAGGTGCATGGGGCGGGCGTCCCCGTCGCTCTCCACGGCGAACACCCCCCAGTAGTAGGACCCCGGCGTCAGGCCGCCGATCTCGGCGTGGTCGGTCCGGCTGGTCTCGGTGGCCACGCGCTCGCGCTCCAGGTCGGGCGAGCGGGCGATCACCACCTTGTACTGGGAGACGCCGGGCTCGGGCCGCCAGCGGAAGGCGATCCGGATGGGGTCGCCCGCGTAGCCGTAGGCGGAGCCCGGATCCGGCTCGATCAGGTGCTCGCTGGGCGCGCTCGCCTCGAGGTGGATCCGCCGCCCGGTGGAGTAGGGCCCCAGGCGGCCGGCGGTGTCGCGGGTGGCGATGCGCCACGAGTACCCGGTCGCCTCTCGGGCGGCGAAGGCGTACTCGGTCCGGTCCACCTCGCGCGTCTCCACCACCGAGCGGAAGGCGGGGTCGCGGGCGATCTGCACCCGGTACCCGGAGGCGCCCTCCACCGGCTCCCAGCGCAGCGGCACCGGCTTGCTGGCCGCGAAGAGGACGCGGGCCTCCGGGCGCGGCGCGGTGAGCGCGGGCGGCTTGAGCAGTACCACCTCCACCAGCTTGCCCAGGTCCACCTCCTCGGCGATGCCTTCCTTGAGGGTGCGCTTCTCGCCGGAGAAGGCCAGCGTGGCCTCGCCGGAGCTGACCGCCACCTCCGTCTTCTTGTCTCGGCGGGTGAGGCTGAACTCCACCGGGCCCTGGCCTTCGCTGGCCTCCAGCCGGCCGCGCTGGCCGTCCGCGGTGGCGAAGCCCAGCGCGTGTGGCGTGCCGCCGTCGGCCGCCTGCATCAGGCCGCGGACCGCGCCGGACTCCACCGCCACCAGCGCCATCTTCCCGGTCGAGGTGCCGCCGTCCACCGCGGGGGGCGCCTCCTGCTGGTCGAGGATGACGGTGGCGTTCTCGTCCAGCTCCAGCGCGCCGCTGCCCAGGAACTCCACCCGCGCGTAGGCGCCCGCTCCGGCGCGCAGCCAGTCGCCCGGCCGGAACACCGAGCCGACCACCGCGTTCCCCCAGAAGCCCTCGCCGCGCCGCCGCACCTCCACCGGGCCGGAGGTCGCCGAACAGGTGGCGATGATCTCGTCCAGGGAGTGGAGGGCGGAAGACCCGTCGGAGTCGTCCTGCCCGCACGCGGGGGCCAGCAGCGCCGCCGCGAGCGCCGTCAGGCCCAGTCGGAGGCCCAGGAGCTGGCCGGCGCGCCGCCTCAAGGCGTCTCCTGGCCTCCGCGGTCCGGCCCGGCGTTGAAGAAGAGGCCGGGGGCGTTGCCGTTCACGTCCAGGCTTCCGCCGTCGGCGGCGGAGTCGCGCGCCGGGCTGGTCGGGAGGTCGCGCAGGTCGCCGATCTCCGGGAGGAAGTAGACAGGGTCGGCGGAGAGCGTGCCGGGGTCGGCGATGCTCAGGCAGCCGTCGGACGTGTTCCCGAAGAGGAGGTTGAAGTCGCGGGTGGTGAAGGTAGCGGAGCCGCAGCTGGTGGCGTTCCCCTCGCCGGAGAAGATGCTGTTCTCCAGCACGTGGCCGCTGCCGCTCGCGTAGGAGACGCCGGTGCCGCCGCCGTGGAAGGTGGCGTGGAGGATGCGCGAGGAGGAGGCGGAGGTGCAGTCGTCGCGGATGCCGGTGGCCGTCCGGGTGAAGGTGCTGCCCAGGACGTCCACCGCGTTGGCCGCGCAGCCGCCGGGGCCCACCTGGAGCGCCCCGCCGGGCGCGTCCAGGAACTGGCTGAAGAGCGCCCGGAGCGTTCCGCCGGCCCCGGCGTTCCGGGCGCACGGGCTGCCCGCCGGGCAGTTGAACGCCAGCACCCGGGACAGCGTGAGCGTCCCGTTCGTGGAGAGCGAGGCGCCGTCGCGGAGGAGCGAGTCCTGGATGGTGGCGTTGTTCATCACGTTCCAGTTCGCGTTCCCGGAGATGTCCGCGTTGGCCAGCACCGCGCCGTTGCCGTTGAGGGGGAGGGGGTTGCCCACGAACTGCGTGCCGGAGGCGAAGGAGATCCAGGTAGCGCCGTTGACCGTGGGCAAGGGGTGCGCCGGGTCGAAGACGAAGCGCATGGGGCCGTTGGTGGTGATGGCGCGGTTGGCCCCGCCGTTGGTGAGGGCGATGGCCTCCGGGAGGGAGATGAGCTGGTCGGTGCCGGCCTTGTTGCTCATGGTGCAGTTCATGGCGCCGTCGGCCACCATGCTGGTGGTGTTCACCACGCAGAAGGTGCTGGCGGTGGCCGCCACGGTGGCGCTCGCGTAGGCGATGGTGGTGCCGCCCTGCTTGCGCACCGCCACACGCGCCTGCCAGAGGCCGGTCGCATAGCCCGTGGCGATGTACGTAGGCCCTTGCCAGTTGGTCCAGGGGAAGGTGCCGGGGAGGGTGCCGGCGGTCCCGTCCTTGTCGAAGCTGAACTCCAGGGCGCCCTGGCCGTAGTCGGAAGAGAGCGAGGCGTCCAGCGTCACCGGGTCGCCGGTGTTGTTCACCGCGCCCGGGGAGACCATCAGGCGCGCGGTGGGCGCGGTGAGGACGGCGCCAGGCGCGTAGACCTGGAAGGCGTTCGAATCGCCCTGGATCGTCCCGCTCGTATTCGACGCGTGGACCATCGCGCTCGAGGCGGCGCCGTTGAGCTGCACCCAGCCGGACCATCCCCCGCGCGTGAAGGTGGTGGTGGTGGTGCCATTGATGCAGTTGTAGGCGCAGCCGGCGGTGGGGCCGCCCACCCCGCTGAGCTGGGCGGTGCCGACGAAGCTGGTCTGCACGGTGCCGAAGCCGTCCTGCGCCTCGATGGTCACCGGGAACGGCGTGAAGGTGCCCTGGGGGCCGATGGTGGTGAAGACGAAGATGGTGGGGTTGCTGATGGTCTCCGCCTGCGACGTGCCGATGAAGCCCGAGGAGGAGACGTTGATGGTGTAGGTCCCGGTCACCAGGCCCTTGATGAAGAACGAGGCAGACGACCCCAGCGCCGGGATGACGATGGACGAGAGGGTAGGGGCCGTGCACGCGGAGTCGGCGTAGAGGGCGAGGTTGGCGCTGGTGGAGAGGGTGACGGTGGTGGGGGTCGCCACCGCGGACGCGTTGCCGTTCGGGTCGCGCGTCTCGATGGTCAGCGGGACGCTGAAGCATTGGTTCACGTTGGCCTGGACGGCGCTGGTGGTGAACGCCAGCTGCGTGGGGCCGAAGACGAAGGTGTGCGCGGCACCGGTGAGGCCGGTGGCGGACGCCTGCAGGTCGGCGGTGGCGCGGTCGGCGGCGCCGACGTAGACGGTGATGCTGGTCTGGCCGGCGGCGATGTCCGCCGAGGTGACGGCGGCCGTGCAGTTGCTGTCCGAGAAGATTCCGAACGACGCGGCCGGGTTGGTATCCAGCGTCACCGTGGTGGTGGTCTGGCTCACGGTGGCGGTGCCGCCGGCGTTCAGCTGCGTGACGGTCGCCTGCAGGCAGGTGCCGATGGGCGCCACGTCGACGGGCGCGGAGATCGACAGCTGGGTGGGGACGCCTCCGACCGGGATGCCGAAGTACGCCGCCGGCAGCACCACCGTCCGGCTCCACGGGTCCGTCACCTCCAGGTCGTTGTCCCCCTGGGCGACGCCGGGGGGGAGCGTGCCGGTCAGCTCCTCGGTGGAGACGTGCTGGACGCCGGTGAGCGCGATGCCGCCGACCTTCACCCCGTAGGTGTCGTCGGTCGCGTTCTGGGTCGGGTCGTTGAAGTTGGCGAAGACGCGCACCGCGAAGCCGGTCCCGCTGATCTGCAGCGGCTGCGTCAGGTCCACCTGGCCGGAGGCGGGCGTGACGCCGGTGAGCGTGGGGGGTGGTGGGAAGCGGTCAGCGCACCCGGTGAGCGCCAGCATCGCGAGCAGCGCGGGGGCCATGCCGCTCGAGCAGGGGAGGTCGGCTCGGCGCATGGGGCCACTCTACCGCGAGGGGAGAGGTACGCTCCACGCCATGCGCTGGAGATCCGCGGCCGTCCCACTGCTGCTGCTGGGCGCTACCCTGGGGCCGGTGCTCGACGGGTTCCACACCTGGTCCGGTACCACCTGGTACACCTCGCCGGGCTGGCTCCGGACCGTGTGGTGGTGCCCGCTCCTCTTCAGCGGCGCGGCGGCGGCCATCGGGCTGTCCCGGGTCGCCATCGAGGGCCGAGCCCCGCCGTTGGGGACCCGGCGCATCGCGGCAGCCATCGCCTGGTTCATCGCCGCCTACGCCCTCTCCGGGTTCCTCCCGGCGAGCAGCCTCGCCAAGTGCGCCGTGGTGGGCGCGATGGCGGCGGCCGGGTGGGCGGCTTTCGATCGGACGCGCCTCGGCCTCGCGCACGGCGCCCTCACCGCCGCCGGCGGGTGGCTGGTGGAATTCACCCTCGTGCGCGAAGGGCTCTTCGTCCACCGCACCGCGGAGCTGGCCGGCGTGGCGGTGTGGATCCCCTGCCTCTACTTCTCCGGCGCCACCGCCATCGGCCTGCTCGCGACGCGGCTCGCCGCGAATCCGGCTCCGGCTCAGTAGTGCGGCGGCGGGTCCTTGTCGGTCGAGGGGTCGACGAGGCCGGGCTCCCCCTGGAGCTTCTTCTCCAGGTGGGCGACCCGGGCGCGCAGCGCGTCCATCTCCCGCTGCTGCGCGAAGAGGACGCCGGACAGCTCCTGGAGGAGGCGCTCCTGTTCGGTGAAGCGTAGCTCCAGCTCGGTGATCCGCTCTTCCATCCGCGCTACTGCTGGGGCGCGGGAGGCGGCGACTCCGGAGCCGGGGTTGGAGCCGGCGCGGGCGTCTCGGGTGCGGGGGCCGGCGCGGGAGCAGGGGCGGCGGGAGCGGTTGGGACCGGAGCGGGGGTCTCCACCGTGGCCGCGGTGGGAGAGGCGGCGGAGGACTCCGGCCCGCCGAGCACCTTCTGCGAGCCGCCGAACGCGAAGCCGGCGTACACCCGGAAGGTCGGCTGGCCGATCATGCTCCCCACGCCCGGGCCCGCCTCCATGAACAGCTCCGGCCCCCGCGGCGAGAACGGCAGCCGCACGCCGCCCTGGATCTCCGCGCCCCACCCCGGCGCGAAGAAGTTCCGCGCGTACCGGGTGGTCACCTCCACCTTCGCGCCCGTCCCGCCGGTGTTCAGCGACAGCGCGGCGCTCCAGGTGTTGAGCGCGCGGTCGAAGGTCGAACCGGAGACGTCCTCCAGCGAGGCCTGGGGCCGGAAGAGCGCGCTCAGCTCGAAGGCGGCCTCCACCTGCCCCAGGGTGAAGCCGGCGGCCAGCCGCGGGATGAAGCTGGCGCCGGTCGGGTTGGTGTAGAGGTCCTTCGGGCCGATGGGCAGGCCCAGCGACAGCTCGCCGCCCACCCGGAGCGGGAGGTCGATGCCGAAGAGGCCCTTGCGGTAGATGGGGAAGCGCGCGCTCAGCCACGACGTGGCGAACTCCTTGCCGCGCGGCACCTCCAGGCCCTGCGTCTTCGACCCGTTGCTGTAGAAGACCCACGGCACCTGCCCGTCGACCTCCACCCACTCGTTGACCGTGAAGGCGAAGGTGGCGTGGACGGTGGCGCGCTCCTTCACCAGGATGCCGAACGGGAAGCCGTCCGGGCGGTGCAGCACCAGCGGCGCGTACTCGTAGTGCCCGGTCGCCCCGGCGCGGATGCTGCCCGGCGACATCAGCGTGCCGTCCCAGACGGCGAGGCCGCCGCTGGCGCTGGGGTTGAGCTGCAGGCGCTCCAGCTCGAAGTCGTGGTTGTCCGTCTGCGCGGACGCGGAGAGCGCCGCCAGCGCGACCGCGGCGGTGGCGAGCCGCGCGATCCAGGTAACCTTGACGTTCATGGTGATGGCTCCGTCCGGAATGGCGGCGCACCCTAGCGTCTCGCGCCCAAAAGAAAAGCATTTCCGACCGGAGGGCCCTCCGTGGAGCTGACCGGGGCCGCCGAGGAGGAGAAGGTCGCCCGCGACCGCCTCACGCACGCGCCGTGGGGCTCGCCGCTGGACATGGATTCCTGGCTTCGCCGCGAGGCCCGGTTGCGCGCGCACCCCTGGTCCCGGGCGGCGATGCGGACGTGGTTCCTCCGCGGCGAGGGCGGGGAGGTGCTCAGCTCCTGCGAGACGTTCGCGATGAAGAGTACGGCCGGGAGCGCGGCCGGGACGACCTACGGGGTGGCCAGCGTCTTCACCGAGGACCGCCTGAGGGGCCGCGGCCACGCGTCGGAGCTGCTCCGACGGGTGCACGCGCGCGTCGCCGCCGAGGACCCGCTGGCGCAGGCGTTCATCCTCTTCAGCGAGGTCGGCGCCGGCATCTACGAGCGCGCCGGGTACGCCGCGCGCCCGGAATGGGACGAGGACCTGGTCTTCCCGCCCTCGCGCGCCACCGGGCCGGGCGCCGCCGAAGTGGCGCCGGAGGAGGAGCTGGCGCGCGTGCTGGCGTGCGCGCCGCGCCTGCCGCCGCGGGGGTTCGTGGTCTGGCCTTCGGCGGAGCAGCTGGACTGGCACCGCGAACGCGAGCGCATCTACGCCGAGGCGCTGGGCCGCCCGCGCGCGCCGGGCTGCGGCGCCCGCCACCGGGACGGCGTCGCCCTCTGGACCGGCAACCTCCGCTCGAACCGGCTGTACCTCCTGCTGCTGCGCGCCGACACCCCGGAGGCCGCCGCCGCGCTGGTCGAATCCGCCCGCCGCGCCGCCGCCGCCGCGGGCCTGGGCGCGGTGCACCTGTGGAAGCAGGCGATGCCGGAGGCCGCGGGCGGGCGGCTGGTCCCGCGCGACCAGTCGCTGCCCATGCTCCACCCGCTGAAGCCCGAGGCGCGCGCGGAGGACTGGACCTTCATCCCCCGCGCGCTCTGGATCTGAGCGTCACTTCCCGGGGGTGAGGAGGCGGATGATCGCCTCCGCGCTCCGGGTGCCGTCGGTGGTGACGACCTTGATGAGGTGCTCGGTGGCCTTGGGGTCCAGCTTCACCTCCTGGCTGTTCCCCGGGATCTCGAACGCCTGGTCCGTCCAGTGCGCCCCGCGGTCGGACGAGTAGAGCACCGACGACAGCAGCGCCAGCGACGGCACCGCCGGCTTGGCGGTCCAGAACACCTTCACCTTGTTCCCGGGCTGCGCCGGCACCACCCGCGCCAGGTCCTTGGGCGTGTCGATGGCCACCTGAGGCGGCGTCTCCGACCGCACCTTCTTGTCCAGCACCGCGCCGCCCGGGCCCTGCAGCTCCAGCGACGTCCAGCCGGGGACGATGGGCACGCGGCCCACCCAGGAGATCACCTCCAGCTTGGCCTTGGTCTCGATGTCCGCCTGGCGCGGGTTGAACGGGAAGCGCGCCAGCACCTTGTCCCCCGCGCCCTTGAACACGAACGCGTAGGGCCCGCCGCTCTTGGCGTTGGCGGTGAGGTCGGAGGCGCCCTGGATCTCATACACCGGCCGCAGCTCGCCGATGGCCTTGCCCTTCTTGCTGGCGCCGATCATCGCGCGGACCATCAGCACCGGAGGGTCGGGCGGCGCGGTCAGCATCTTGGTGAGGTGCCAGTAGGTGCACTGGTCCACCCATACCTTGCTCAGGGGCTCCCACGGGCCCATCAGGGAGATCTGCGCCACCTTGCGCTCGCGCGTGGTGGGCTGGCTGTCGAGGGTGATCTTCTCGCCGTGCGCCAGCGGGTCCTCCTTGTTGTGGTAGGCGTGGCCGCACTCCGCCTGCATCTCGTCCTCCGCCCAGCCCTCCGGCAGCGTGTGGAGGATCTCGTGGGCCACCGTGTCCCAGGTCTCGGTCTTGGGGACCAGCATCACCTTCCACGAGAGCGTCCGCGCGGCGTTGCCCCGCTGCCGCACGTTCACCGAGTCGGACACCGTCATCCCCGCCGCGCCCGTCCCGAAGACGGCCTTGAAGTCGTCGCGCGACATCACCGCCACCACCCGCCCGGCGCCGTCGAGGAAGGTGCTGGCGGCGAGCGAGTCGTTGAGCGCCGCCACCAGGTACGAGACGCGGCGGGCCTCGAACCAGCGGTCGGGCACCTGCGCGTCGATGAGGTTGCGCAGCACCCGCGTCGAGGTGGGCAGCCCGCCCGGGGCGAGCGGGAACACGTCCGGGATCTTCGCCGCGGAGTCCTTCTCCAGCGCCTCCGTCTTGGCGATCAGGTCCGCCTCGCCCGCCTCGTCCGTCTTGGAGAGCAGCACCGGCACGAAGTGCACCGCCGGGCCGGTCATGTGCTTCGCCTCGCCGCTCACCGTCATCTGCAGGCCGGTGGGGTTGCCCTCGGAGAGCAGCTCCCCGGTGATGGTGTAGCCGCCCGCGTTGTCGATGGTGAACGTGCCGTCCGGCGCGACGCCGTCCCGCACCGGGAGCCGCACGCTCCAGGCCTCGTACTCCTTCTGCGCCGTGCCGGAGAGCTTGATCTGCCCCACCTCCGGGGAGACCCAGATCACCTGCGGCGAGCCGGAGTTCGCCACCCGGAAGCGGAACTTCACCGGCTTGGGCGTGGAGCAGTTGGTGAAGCCGGCCAGCACGATGAAGTCGCGGCTGTCCACGATGGTCGGCGCGCCGCCGCGCAGGTAGTGGTGCACGCCGAAGAGCAGGGTGGGCTTGTGGGTGGTCATCGGCATCTCGGCGGTGTAGGCGACCGCGTCGCCGTTCTGCCGCGTGAGCTGCTTGCCCGGCTTGTCCTCGAAGCTGAGGTCGTCCTGCCAGACGTCCTGCGTCGGCTCCATCCAGCCGTCGCTCACGTAGATGCTGCACGGCGTGTTGTACGAGTCGTTGTGGGTGATGACCTCCGGCGGCGTGGTGGGCGGCTCCTCGGGCGGGACGGTGCCGCCGTCCGGCGCCGCCGGCGGGGAGACCGTCCCCGGGTGGCTGCTGCACGGGCCGGGCAGGGACCAGGACCCCACCACGGAGACGTACAGGCCGGTGGTGACGCCGACGTCCGTGGGATTGATGTCGAAGAGCGTGTGCAGGCCCAGTTCGCCGCCCAGCGTCCAGTCGCTGGTGATGGGGTACTGCAGGCCGCCGGCGAGCGTGAAGCCGAACAGGGGCGCCGTGTAGCCGGATCCTCCCGCGGTGCCGGCCTGCAGCTCGGCGTCCACGCCGCCCAGCCCGTAGGCCTTGAGCAGCCCGCTGCTGCCCAGCTCCAGCGCGTAGGAGGCGCCCAGCTTGAGGTTGAGCGTGGAGTAGCCGATGGAGGGGCTGGCGCCGAGCTTGAGCCCGAGGTCGGCGGAGAGGAACCCCTTGGGCAACCAGAGCCCGCCGCGGACGCCGGGCAACACGCCGATGGTCCCGGGGGAGGTGTTCCACCCGAGGCTGAGGACCTCCGAGCCGAGGGCGGGCCCGACGAACAGGCAACTGCCGCCCTCGCCCGGCTTGTTGGCCGGGGCGGAGGTGGTGGGCGCATCCGTCGCCCGGGTGCTGGTGGTCTGTCCGCCCGCCGCCGGCGCCGTGCCGCCCGCCGGCTGTGCCAGCGCCGCCGCCGTCAGGATGAGCCCCGCCAGCGCCGCCGGCAGGCTGTGTCCGCCTCGCATGTGGTCCCCTCCCGTGCCGACTCCAGTCTGGCACAGCGGGGGCTCAGCGGCGCGTCACCCGGCGGAGACGGCGGCGATGGGCTTGCCGGCCTCCTTCCAGCCCTTGAGCCCGACCTTCAGCACGCTGACGTTGGTGTAACCGGCTTCGACCGCACGCTCCGCGGCGGTATGGGAAGCGTGTCAAAGCCTGTTGCTGCAGTAGAAGACGAGCGCTCCGGCCTTGTCCTTGGGCAGCACGGAGACGTCGTACTTGCTGCTGCTGTCGAGGAGGATGGCGCCCGGGATGACGCCGTTCTCCTTGCGGAAGTCGACGGTGTTGGCGTCCGCGAAGGTGACGGGGTTGAGGGCCTGGAGCTGCACGACCTCGTCGACCCCCAGCTCCTTGAACTTCCCACTCGAGTGAGAGCAGCCGAGGGCCGCGGCGACCGCCGCCAGGCCCACCGCCGCGGTGAACAGGTGTCTTTGCATGCGGCAGAAGGTAACAAGAGCCGTGGCCGGAGTGGAGTGGTTCTGCGGTAAATGATTCACGGGGAGGAACACGCATGCCTCAGAGCACGGCCTTGCGGTTGCTGGTGGTCGCGGTGGCGCTGTTCATCGGCGTGTCGGTGGTGTGGTGGGCGGTGGGGTTCCAGTTGGGGAAGGGGTTGCTGGAGGAGCTGAAGGGCGGCGCCGGGTTCCGCCGCGCCTACGGCTTCGAGCCGGACAACATGGTGGCGCTGCTCATCCTCTGCTTCGGCTCGGCGGTGGGGGTGGCGCTGCACGGCGCGGCGCCCGCCGGGTCGCGGCTGCTCTGGCTGTCCGCGGCGGCGCTGGGCACCGGCTTCGTGATGGGCGGCCACGCCTCCTCCATGGTGGGCGGCGGGATGGCCGTGTTCGCGGCGGCCGCGGCGGCGGAGACGGAAGGGAGGCAGCGGCTGATCGCCTCCGGCATCGGCGCGGTGATCGCCGCCTTCGCGTTCGCGCTGGTGCTGGGCCTGGAGGGCGGGGGATGGGCGGTGGCGTGGGCGCTGCGGGCGGTGTTCTTCTTCTTCCCCCTGGTGTTCGGCACGGCGTACCTCGGCGAGCAGCTGCCGAAGTGGCTGAAGTCCACCGCGAAGGCGTGACGCGCGCGGGCGCGTGGCCGGGGTGGCAGCGGCTGCGTGAATAGATACGCGCGCGGCGCGTCGAAGCGCGGCCGCTCGTGAAGCGGAGTGCACATGCCAGGACGCCGGTGTCGTGGAACCCGGCGTCCGGCCTCGTGCGCTCCCTCCGGAGCGCGATGTGGCGTGCCCCTTGCTGATGGGGGCGCGCGGCCGCGAATCACCCCTTCACCCCTTCACCCTTTCCCCGAAATCCGAAATCCAAGGAGCACAATGAATCCGTCGAACCTGGTCCGCCTCTCGGCGGCGAGCGCAGTGCTTTTGGCGTCCTTCGCCTGTCACCGCCCCACGCCGGAGGAGATCGCCACCCAGACCGCGGAGAACACCGCCGCGCTGATCACCGAGGCGGGTGAGACCGCCCAGTCCGTCAACGACATGTCCTCGCTGGACACCGCCAGCGCCGGCATGCGCAGCGTCTACGGCACCCCGTGCGCGGTCTCCGACCCGGCGTGCGCGGCGCCGAAGGCGCCTCCGCAGGACTCCTTCGACGCGCAGGTGGCGCAGATCCGCAAGTTCCTCAAGGAGCGCATCTTCATCGAGGAGAACCTGGAGTCCTCCGACTCGTTCTCCGCCACCTTCCGCGTCCCCGGCACCGCGCTGTGCTCGGACGGGACCACCGCGCCGGATCCGTCCTGCGTGTCCCAGGTGGACGCCCTGCACCTGCGCGTGAAGGCGATGCCGCAGCTCGGCGGCGGCGTGAACCTCCAGGTCTTCGTCTCCGACGACCGCTTCGAGCTGATGTCCTTCGAGCTGGGCAAGCAGACGCTGGCGGTGATCACCGACCTGCCGCAGACCAAGAAGGCGCTGGACTTCATCGCCACCACCGGCGGTTCCACCACCACCCCCACCCCGAAGGTGCTGGAGGGCAAGATGGAGGCGCGGCTCACCAAG
>Ga0134122_10000258_pt1 | contig 33740 bp, 24 predicted proteins | sample KB302_FD_96461 | JGI IMG/M metagenome (GOLD analysis project Ga0134122, IMG submission 96461) | Terrestrial soil microbial communities without Nitrogen fertilizer from Kellogg Biological Station, Michigan, USA - KB3-0-2 | ecosystem: Environmental > Terrestrial > Soil > Unclassified ...
CCAGGAGGCGATGAGCAACGCCGTCCGCCACGGGCGGCCGAAGGTCGTCACGGTGGAGCTGGGCGCCGGAGACGGCGCGGTGCGGATGGTGGTTCGCGACGACGGGGCCGGGTTCGAGCCGGGGCGCGACGGCTCCGGCGCCGGCAACGGGCTGCGGAACATGCGCGCGCGGGCGGAGGAGGCCGGCGCGACGCTGGAGCTGACCAGCGCCCCCGGGCGGGGGACGGAGGTCAGGGTGTCGACGCGGCCTCGGAGGCGCAGCGCACGCTGACGTCGTCGAGGAGGACCTCGCAGTTGCCCTGCGCGTTGGCGCCGGGGGGGTCGAGGGCCCTGAACGTCACGGCCGTCAACGTGGTGGTGGTGAGGAACCGCAGCCACTCCTCGTGGAGGCCTTGGTGGGTGGGAGGGCTCTGGTACAGCGAGCGCGTGCGCGGCGACCCATCCTGATTGTTCTCGTGAACCGTCACCTCCAGCGACGACTGCTCCGGATGGCATCCGGTCGGCTTCCGGTAACCGTGCCAGAAGTGCAGCATGCAGTACCGGCCGGCGGGCGTCTGGATCGACTGCGACAGGTACTCCGTCAGCGCCCCGTGCGGATGGATGGCGGCCACCTGGTCCTGTTTCGACGGGACGAGCTCCTTGAAGCGCTCGAAGTAGAGCCCGGTGTTGTAGACCCAGGCGGAGCCGCTGCTCCACACGAGCTTCCTCGGGACCTGTTCGCCGGCGAACGAGTGGAAGCCCAGAGTGCCGTTGCCGTACGTCTCCAGCGAGGGCGCCTCGAAGCCGCCGTTCTGGATCAGCTCTCGGCCGAGGGTGACCAGACCGATCCGGTAGGCGATGTTCCTGTCTCGAGTGTGGCCGATGGGGACCACTTGCGGCGTCCGCAGAGAGATCCCGGACGAGTCGCCTCCGTCCATCATCATCGCGCCTCGCACGTTCAGGCACTCCAGGACCTGACAGACCCGCGCGCGCGTCGCCTGCGTGAACTGGGCCATGACGACCGACTGGTCGTTGTATCCGACCGCGGACTGCGCGGTGTCGCCGAGGTCGTATGCCGGGGTCTTGGCGCAGGTCTCTCCGTCGCTCAGGGCAGGGAACAGGCTCTGCACCCCGTTGTAGGCATGCGACGCCTGGTTGGCCGTGGTGGGGAGGAGATCCACCCCGATCTTGGGGCCCACCGGGCTGAACATCACCAGGTGCGCCGGGTACGGCGGCGTATTCGACGCGAAGGCGTTGGACGAGAGCTGGTGGGTGCTCTCGTAGACCTGGGTCATCGCGCGCTCGTCGATGGGGAGCCAGTAGCAGAACGGCCCCGGCAGCGCGCAGTCGAACGTGTACCCGTTGATCTGTACCGCGGCCTGGGAGCGACTCCACATCGTCTCGTCGTCGAGCTTGGATCCGCGCAGGTACGTCTCCGGATGAGTCTGCGCCGTCGCCTCCGTCCAGGAACCATCAATCTCCTCGATCGTCCAGATCTCCGAGTTGGGCCGGCTCCGGTCGATCCAGACGATGGTGGCGGCCCGGCTGCCGGTGCCGCACTGCTGCGTGGTGATGAAGGGATCCCCCGTCGGCTGGGGGGGCCCGCAGATGACCGACTCGCACGCTGGACCCACCGGCGCGCGCTCCGAATCGAGCACGTAGGTCGGCAGCTGCCTCTCGCACCCGAGCCCGAGCGCGCATCCGACCACCAAGACAATCCTGGAATTCATGCGTCGCATTGTAGAGTCCCGGGCGCGTCGAGATCCCCTACAAAAGTCGTAGGCGCGCCCCCTCCCCGGGTCGAATGAGAGGCCGGATCGAGCCGGGTATCGTCGCGCGCGTCGTTCTCCAAAGGGGGGGAATCGTGCGCAACACCATGCTGTCCCTGCTATCGGGCCTCCTGGCCCTGGCAGCTCCCGGTGCATTGGCGCAAGCAGCGGTGACACCGGACGGGCACTTCGACTGGCCCCTGGGCCTCGACGAGCCCTCCGGCCTGCAGCGGATGGGCTACGGGTATTCCGTCATGCAGAAGTTCCACAACGAGAATGGACCATTCCCGACCCAGCCTCACTCCGGCGTCGACCTCACGCAGTCCAACGGAGTGGGGTTGACGGAAGACGATCCCGTCTATGCCTCGGCTGACGGCGTCGTGGCATGCACCAACGACAACCAGTACGACGCTCGGCGGAGCTACCCGGGGAAGGTGGTGGTGATCCGGCACCGGCTGCCGGATGGAACGACGGTCTACACGCAGTACGGGCACCTGAATTTCTGCGCGGCAGGCCCCCAGGCCTGCGCGCAGCCGGGCGATACCCTGCGCCGAGGCCAGCAGATCGGCACCGTCGTCTATCAGGACTACAAGGACAAAGACGGGAATACAATCAACAATACGCACCTCCATTTCGAGGTTTGCGACTTCGACTCGACCCGGCCGTGACGCACAGTGGGCGCGGTCAGCCCCTGGCCAGCGCCCGCTCCAGCCCGTCGAGGATCAGCTCCAGGCCGAACTCGAACTCGTTGCCGTAGGAGTAGCCCGGCTGGAGGACGTGCCGGGTCGCGAACTCGATCAGGTGCGGGTACTGGTCCACCGGGAAGCGGCTCATGAGGCCCTCCGCCACCTGCTGGGTCTCCTCTGAGGTCTGGAACGGCAGGTTGAGCTCGGTGTGGACGAAGCCGTAGGTGTAGCTGTCGAGCGCCGAGTACGCGTGCCCGGTGAGCGCGAGGGAGAACCCGGCGCGGCGCAGGCAGCCCAGCACCGCGTCGTGGTGCTCGAGGTTCGCCGGGCCGGGCGCGGCGCGCGACTCCATCAGGCGGATCGCCCAGGGATGGCGCAGGAGCACCGCCCGCGCGGAGTGGGCGCGCCGCCGCATCGCCTCCTTCCAATCCGCGGTCAGGGGAGGGAGCTCGATCTCGCCGAAGATCGCGTCCACCATGCCGTCCAGGATGTCGTCCTTGTTGGCCGCGTGGTGGTAGAGCGACATCGCCTCCACCCCCAGCGCCTCCGCCAGCCGGCGCATGGTCAGGCGCTCGATCCCTTCGGCATCCGCGAGCCCCATCGCCACCTCCACCGCCCGCTCCCGGCTCAACGGCGCGCGGCGCCTCGCTTTTCCGCTCCGGCTCATGTCGCCCCTTGACAGCCTTACATTGTACGGTTATGGATCGACCCGTCAACCTTACTTTGTAAGTCGGAGGAGCCGAACGATGAGCGCAGCGATCGATGCCGGGATGAGCCTCGCCGGGAACGCCGGAGCGGCGGTGGAGCAGCAGCGGATGTCCGCGATGGTGGCGGGGGCGTACGGCTCCGCCGACGTGCTCCACCTCCAGTCGGTGGGACGGCCGCGGATCGGCGACGCCGAGGTCCTCGTCCGGGTGCGCGCCGCGGGGCTGGACCGGGCGGCGTGGCACCTGATGACGGGCAAGCCGTACCTGCTCCGCCTGATGGGCTTCGGCCTGCGCCGGCCGAAGAACCCGGTGATGGGGCTAGAGGTCTCGGGGACGGTGGTGGAGGTCGGCGCGAAGGTGACCCGCCTCCGGGTGGGCGACGAGGTGTTGGGGATCGGCCAGGGCACGTTCGCCGAATTCGCGCGCGCCCGGGAGGACAAGCTGGCGCGCAAGCCCGCGGCGCTGAGCTTCGAGCAAGCCGCGGTGGTGGGGGTCTCGGCGCTGACCGCGCTGCAGAGCCTGCGCGACGCCGGGAAGGTGCGGGCCGGGCAGCGGGTGCTGATCATCGGCGCCTCGGGAGGCGTCGGCACCTACGCGGTGCAGATCGCCAAGGCGTTCGGCGCCGAGGTCACCGCGGTGTGCAGCGCGGCCAAGGCGGACCTGGCGCGGTCGATGGGGGCGGACCACGTCGTCGACTACGCCCGCGAGGACTTCGCCGGGGGCGGGCGGCGGTACGACCTGATCCTCGACTGCGCGGGCAACTCGAAGGTCTCGCGGCTGCGCCGGGCGCTCGCCCCGGAGGGGACGGTGGTCTTCGTGGGCGGCGAGCACGGCGGCCCCATCACCGGCGGCTTCTTCTCCCGCCCGCTCATCGGGTTGGCGCTGATGCCGTTCGTGCGCCAGCGGTTCGCGATGTTCCAGAGCAAGGAGCGCTTCGAGGACCTGGAGCGGCTCGTGGAGCTCATCGAGGCGGGGAAGGTCGTCCCGCCGATCGACCGGGTCTACCCGCTCCACGGCGTGCCGGACGCGATGCGCGACCTCGAGGCCGGCCGTGTCCGGGGGAAGATGGTGATCTCGGTCCAGTAGCTGACGGCCGCGAGACGTTCATGCTATGGGCGCCCCGGCATGAATCGACTCCACTCCGTTCTTCCATCCGCGCTGGCCCTGGCGTTCTTCGCGTCGCCCGGCGCGCAGGCCGGGGCCGCCCGGACCACCTACCCCGTCGTGTTCGCCCACGGGATGGGCGGGTTCGACAACCTCCTCGGCTTCGAATACTGGGGCGACGACTACGGCACGTTCGTCGGCGATCCCTGCGACCAGCTCCTGGAGGTCTACTGCAACGGGGACCTCGACTCGGGGCAGAAGGCGTACGTCGCCCAGGTGCAGGCCTTCCAGAGCTCCGAGGTGCGGGGGCTGGACCTGGCGAACGACGTCGAGGGCTTCATGGCCACCGCGGGCTCTTCCCGGGTGAACCTCGTCGGGCACTCCCAGGGCGGGCTGGACATCCGGAAGGCCGCGCGCGTGCTCTACGAGCGCAAGGGGCGCACCGTCGCCGACGTCGTCATCAGCATCTCGGCCCCCCACCGCGGGTCTCCGGTCGCCAAGTACATCCTCGACCTCAACCCCGGCGTCACCGGCGTCATCAACGCGCTGGCCACCTACTTCGGGAACGCCATCTACCAGCCGGGCAACGACGGCTACGCCGGGGCCAAGCAGCTCGTCTACAACGACTACAGCGCGAGCGACGGCGTGGTGACGGGAGCGAAGGCGTTCAACGCCGCCTACCCGGTGGACGCGCGGTACGCCTCCCGCTACGGCTCGATCATCACCGCGCAGGACGGCCTGAGCGTCAACCCCGCCCTCTACCTCCTGCAACAGGCCTTCTACGACATCGACGGTGACGGCTACTGCGTGGACGACTGCGACAACGACGGCGCGGGGGGCCGCGGCGACGGCGTGCGCAACGAGCAGGACGACGACGGGCTGGTGGGCATCAACTCCCAGCAGATGGGCTACCGGCTGCGCTACGACGAATATCCCTTCGCCTTCGACTACGTCAGCACCGACTACGACCGCGGCTACGTGGGCAACCTCAACGCCCCCACGTCGGCGCAGATGACCTCCATGGCCAGCGTCGTCTCGCAGGACCACCTGGACGTCGTCGGGGTCGGCCCGGACTTGTTCGATGAGATGGAGTTCTACGCGGCCCTCATCGACTACATCGCCTACTTCGACTAGTGCGCCGGGTCATCCTGGCGGCGGCGATCACGCTGGCGGTCGTGGTCGCCGGCGTCCTCCTCTCCTCGCGGGGTTCGCGCTCCTCCACTTCCGGGGTGGAGACCGCGGCCCCCTCTCCACCGCGCGCCTCCTCACGGCCGGGTGGGGCGATTCCCGGCGCGGGCGCGGGCGTGGACCGGGACGCCCTCGTCGCGCAGCTCCGCTCCCGCTACGGAGCGCGGATCCAGCATCCGTACGTGCAGCTCAAGATGCTCGAACGGCTCATCCCCTACTTCCGCGCCCAGAGCCCCGACCACTGGCGGGAGTCGCTGCTGGACCTCCTCCGGGCCGCCTTCCCGGACCACTTCGCGGAGCTCGCCGCCAACCTGCAACACTGGCTGGACTACGAGCGGTGGATGGACGAGCAGCGGACCTCCTTGCAGGGGATGGATGACGAGAAGCGCCGCGCCGCGATCCGCGAGGCCCGGGAGCGGATCTTCGGCAAGGAGGCCGCCGCGAACATCTGGGCCTCGGAGCTCAAGAACCAGGCCGCCGCGGACGCGCTCCACGCGGCCGATGCGCTGCAGGGCGCCACCGTCTCCGATCGCCTGGAGCGATACAAGGAAGGCCTGGAGGACGTGTACCAGGAGCAGACGGAGTCGTACCTGGAACGGCACCGGCAGGAGGCGCTGGATCGCTTCCTCGACCTCGACTCCGTCCAGAAGGACCTCTCGGCCCTCGGCCCGGAGGATCGCGAGCGAAGCCTGCGCGAGATCCGCCAGGGGCTCGGCCTGTCCGAGGAGGCGCTCCAGCGCTGGGACGTCCTCGACCGCGAGCGCGACGCGCGCTGGGACGCGGGCGCGCGATACATGCAGGAGCGCGAGGCGCTGGCGAAACAGTACGTCGGAGACGGGCTCGAACAACGGCTCCGGGAGCTCCGGACGCGATACTTCGGCGCCGAGGCGGAGACCATCGCCGCCGAGGAGCAGGGCGGCTTCTTCCGCTTCTCCCGCTCGAGGCGCTGGGGGCGGAACTGAACCCGGTGCGGTAACGTCGGGCCGTGCCTTCCACCGCCCAGGCGCTCACGCCGGAAGCTCCTCCGCCGCCGGATCCGTCGGCCGTCGCGCAAGCGCCGGCGGTCCGGCCCAGGATCGACTCCCTGGACGTCCTCCGCGGCCTGGTCATGGTCCTGATGGCCCTCGACCACACCCGCGACTTCTTCTCCAACGAGACCTCCTTCGATCCCCTGGACCTCACCCACACGCATCCGGCGCTGTTCCTGACCCGCTGGGTGACGCACTTCTGCGCGCCGGTCTTCATCTTCCTGGCCGGGAGCGGCGCGTTCCTCTCCAAGGGGCGCGGGAGGACGGCGAAGGCCCTGTCATGGTTCCTGCTCACGCGCGGCCTGTGGTGCGTCGTCCTCGAGCTCACCGTCATCCGGTGCCTGGGTTGGACGTTCAATTTTGATTACATGATCATCCCGGCCGGCGTCTTCTGGGCCATCGGCTGGTCGATGATCGCCCTCGCCGGGTTGGTGTTCCTGCCGCCACAGGCGGTGGGGGCCTTCGGCGTGGCGATGGTCTGCGTCCACAACGCGTTCGACGGAGTGACCGCCGCGAGCTGGGGCTCGCTGGGGTGGCTCTGGACGATCTTGCATACCGGCGGGCCCATCGCGCTCGGCAACGGACGGGAATTCAGCATCTGGTATCCGGTGGTCCCGTGGATCGGCGTCATGGCCGCGGGCTACGGGTTCGGCACCCTGCTCCACCGGCGCAGGACCATCCTCGTCACGGGCGTCGCCCTGACGCTGCTCTTCGTCGTCCTGCGGGCGAGCAACGTCTACGGCGATCCGCATCCCTGGGCGCCTCAGCAGGGCGGGCTGTTCACCCTGTTCGCCTTCATCAGCTGCAACAAGTACCCGCCGTCGCTGCTCTACCTGCTGATGACGCTGGGCCCGGCGCTGATCGCCCTGGCGCTGCTGGACCGCGGGACGTCCCGCTGGATGCGACCGATCCTCGTCTTCGGCCGCGTGCCGCTGTTCTATTACCTCCTGCACATCCCGCTGATTCACGGGCTCGCGGTGGTCGCGACGTACCTCCAGCACGTCGACGACGCCTGGCTCTTCGGCCTGGGGATCCCTCGCCCCGCCGGCGCCGGGTTCGGCCTGGCGGTGGTGTACCTGGTGTGGGCGGCGGTCGTCGCCGCCCTCTACCCGGCCTGCCGCTGGTTCGCGGATCTCAAGCGGCGCCGGCGCGACCCGTGGTTGAGTTATCTCTGAGACGCCGGCCGGCGAGCGCCTCGCGGCAGAACCGTTCGAGCTCGGCGGCGAGCGCGAGGTAGCGGCGCTCCGGCGTGCCCAACGCGTACTTGAAGAAGACGCCCAGCCACGGCTGCACACCCGAGCAACCCTCCGCCGCCGCCCAGCTCAACAAGCGGGTGAGGTCGATCAAGGCCGGCGCGGCGAGCAGCGAATCCGAGCATTGCCAGTCGAGGCGCAGCCGGCCCCGGGCGCCGAGCAGGCCCTCGAAGTCGATCGCGTCCCACGCCTCCTTCTCGTCGCCCGCCGGGAGGTAGTGGCGGATGTCCACCAGGTGGGCCTGCACCGGGTAGCCGAGGATCCGCTCCAGCAGCTCGGTCTTGTCGACCTTCTTCACGTCGCAGTAGCGCGGGTCGGACAGCATCAGGCCGTCGTGGTTGCCGAGGATGTTGGCGCTGTACCACCCGCGCACGCGCAGCTTCCGCGTGGCGAACGTCTGGGCGAGCACGGACTTGAGCAGCGTCTGGCCGGTGCTCCCGTCCCTCCCGGCGAGCGGCACGCCCTCCCGGCGCGCGAGGTCCTCCACGCCCGGCATCTCCAGGGTGGCGGACGCGGTGTAGTCGGCGACGGCCGCGCCCTCCAGGATCGCCGCGGCGACGTAATACGGGGGGGCCGACTCGAAGGCGCCCGCGTCGAGCTGCTCCAGGAAGGCGTCGGCGTCCCTCGGCCACCGCTCGCGCGGACCGAGCAGCGCCGGGGCGGAGACGTTCAGCAGCACGAGCTGATCGGCGCCCGTCCCCTCGCGAAAGGCGCGGATGTCGCGGCGGAGGCCCGCGAGGATCTCTGCCCCCCGCCGCCTCGCGGGGTGGGTCTCCCCGCTGGTGACCGCGTGGTCCCGCGCGAGCGCGATCGGCTCCAGCTCCTTCACGCCGGCCATCCGCTCGGGCAGGTCCGGCCAGCGGCGGAGGTCGAGCACCCCGTGCCGGGTGAGCGTCTCCGCCCAGCTCTCCCGGGCGGCGAACGGATCCCATCCTCCCCACGCGAACGCGGCCGGGTCCGGGAGCGGCAGGCGCGCGGGAGCACCCGACTCGGACAGGAGGAACGGCGCCAGCTCGCCGCGCGCACAGAGCCGGGTGGCGGCGATGGTGGTGCTCGCCGTCGCGCCGCGATGCCCTACGACCAGGACGCCGACCTTCATGGTGTCATCTCCTTGTCTTCGGTCCGCCGCCAGAGGTCGATCCTCCGCGCCACGCCGGCGGGCACGTGGCGGGCAAGGCGTTCCGGATCGCCCAGGAGCGAGCGCACCACCCGGCCGTCCGTCGTGGGGCGGAGCGCGACGCGGAGGACGCGGTCGCCCCGCGCGCGGAAGAAGGCGGCCTTCGCGTCGTCGAACGACTCTCCGACGTCGGGGACGATCCAGGCGCGAGCGCCTGGGAGCAGCGCCTGCACCAGCGGCCACTCCGCCTCCGGGCGCGGGAGCGGGATCACCCGGACGCGGTCGCGCGCGCGGCCGGGGAGCGTCTCGTCGAGCGCCGTTTCGAGCAGCTCGATGCGCTGGGCCACGGTGAACGGGCAGCGCTCCGGCGCGTGCTGGGCGCGCGCCTCGGCCTCGAAGGCGTCGGCCGGCTCACCCTGGGGCGCGCGCTGGAAGACGACTCCGACGAGCAGCGGCGACGGGACCACGTCGAGCGCCGCGCGGATCAGCGCGAGGTGGTCGTTGTGGGGAGGTTGATGCCGGCCCGGCAACACGAAGGTTGTCATCGCGGCGAGGGAAGAGCAGCCGCCGTGCCATCGAGAACTCCGCGCCGTCACACGGGCGCGGGCCCAAGGACGCTCTGGATCGGAGCGCCCGGGCGGTCGAGGATGGCGCCCCCATCATGATCTCCCCCTCGTGGCTCGCCGCTCCCGGAACGGGAGAAGCGCTGGTGGCCGGCGCCTTCCCGTTCAAGGAGGCGACCGGGGGCGGCTACGTGGACTTCACGGTGGACGGCTCGGTCACGGAGCAGGCGCGCACACAGCAGCGCCTCTACGACTCGAGCGAGAGCCGGTACCACCAGCAGCTCGCCGCGAACCCGAGCTACGTGGCGGAGTTCGTCGACCGGTACCGGAGCGGCCGGGTCAAGAACAAGGACACGCTGCTGCGGCGGGCGCTCCTGGAGCTCCCGCTGGGCCCGGACAGCCGGGCGGCGGAGGTCGGCTGCAACGACGGCCGCTTCATCGACGCGCTCTGCGCCCTCCACGGGTGCGAGGGCGTGGGTCTCGACATCTCGCCGGTGGCGGTGGAGCGCGCGCTGTCCGCCCGCCCACCATCCCTGCGCACGTCCTTCCACGTCGCCGACGCCGCCGCCCTGCCGCTGGCGAACGACGGCGTGGACGCGCTGATCGCCCTGGACGTCCTGGAGCACCTCGGCCACGACGGGTGCCGCCGCTTCCTCTCCGAGGCCCGGCGCGTCCTCCGGCCGGGCGGCCGCGTGCTGGTGTACGTGGTGTCCCGGAAAGACCGCTACACGCTCCACGAGACCTTCCGGAACATCTCCGGGGGCCGGGCGGGCGTCGACGCCGGCGAGGGCCACGTCTACGAGAACTTCCTCCTCCCGGACGAGTGGCGGGCCATGGTGAGCGAGGCCGGCCTCTCCAGCCGCTCCCTCGAGGCGTACCACGGCTTCTGGACCCTCTACTTCGAGGAGCAGTTCGCCAACCGCCTCCCGGAGCCCGGCTTCCGGCTGCTGCGCTGGCTCGACCTCCCGCTCACCCGTTCGGAGCACGGGAACGGGTTCCTCGCCCTGGCGGAGAAGCCCGCGTGAAGTGGCCACCCCCTTACCGCCGCGCGCAGGCGGCGAAGCTGGCCGCCATCCTCGCCGCCGAGGTCGCCATGGCGCCGCCGCTGCTCGCGGTCACTTTTCTCCTCGGGCGCGCGCCCGACCGGCTGCTGGCGCTACAGAACCGCTTCCGGCAGCGCTCCCTGCGGTGGCTCCATCCAGAGGTGCTCGGCCCACCTGGACCCGCGTGAATCAGAACGCCCTGCCGGTCAAGGCGACTTGCAGAACACGTCCGTGAAGGGACCCGGCATGCCGTTCAGCGCGCCGTGGAACGCCTCGGTCTCCTTCGCGTCGTAGCTGCCCTTGGGGCACTTGAAGCAGCCCGGGTGATCGCCGTGGGTGAGCGCGCCCAGGTCGGTGAATCCCTTGGGGCATGAGCTGACCGCGCAGCCCACCTCCCCGTCCTCGAGCTGCGCGACGGCTCCCGACGGACACAGCTCCTTCGCGGTGAAGGTCCTGGTGCACGCGTAACTGGAGTCGTCGTGGCGCGCCCTGGTCCCCGCGGGGCACTGCGCCAGCTTCAGGTACTTGTCGATCAGCGTGTCCACCACCTTCTGCCGGCGCGGCTCGGGGAACTGGTCGGCGAGGGCGATCTCCTTGTTCAGCTCGGTGGAGAGGCGCGGCTCGGAGGGCGTGGGGACCGTGCAGCGGTAGCCCTTCTCCAGCTCCTCGACCTCCACGTGCTTCCCGTACTGGCGTTCACACTGCGTCGGGACGTTGCTGGTCTGCGGGGGCTCCACTGACGCGGAGTAGTAGTCGACCCCTCCCCGGCTGTAGGCGGGCTGGAGACCTTGGCCAAGCGACAGGAGGAGGACGGTGACCGTCATTCGCCACATGATGGAGAGACGACTGTCCCTCCTCTTCAGTTCCCTCCGCAAGACACGGGGAACCGAAGGCGCGGGCCGCATGTCCTGGCACTAAGCTCCACCCCCGGGAGGACCCGACCGATGAGTGACCTGATGTCCGCGGAACGGAGACAGTGGCTGATGCGAGCGCTCCTCGCCCTCGCCGTCCTGGGGGTTGGAGGGGTCCTCTTCGCCACGCTCGGCGGCAAGGCCCCCCACAAGAGCGCCACGCTGCAGGCGCGCATCGAGCTGGCGGCCGGCACCGTCCGCGTGGACAGCGGCCAGGGCGACGTCCCGGTCGTCTCCGGCACCCCGCTGCGCACCGGGGCGAAGGTGAGCGCCGCCGAGGGCTCCCGCGCGCTCATCCGCCTCTCCGACGGCACCGGGATGTTCCTGCGCGGCGGGACCGCCGTGAAGCTCACCTCCGACGGCACCCGCCTGGAGAACGGCCAGCTGTGGATGGACGCGGCCGCCGCGGATCGCAAGCCGTCCGTCCACCACGTGGGCGACGCCACCGTCTCCGCCGCCGGCACGGGACTGGAGCTGACGCTCGCCGGGCCGGTGGTCACCGTCTACGTCGCCCACGGCCTCGCCACCGTCGAGGCGCCCGGGGGGCGGGTGGAGCTGCAGGCCGGAGAGCGCGCCACCGTCAACGGCAAGGACGCCCCCCAGGTCAAGCCGGTCACCTTCTGGGAGGACTGGACCGGAGGCATGGCGGACCACGCCGCCGCCATGGCCGTCGCCGGCGCGGGGACGCTCTACGGGGTCGACTTCGGCGGCGCGCCGGGCACGGCCGCCCAGACCCTGGAGATCAGCCGCCAGTCCGTCCGCACGGTCATCCGCGACGGCCTCGCGGAGACGGAGGTCGACCAGACGTTCTTCAACCCCGGCGGGCGCGCGCTGGAGGGCTGGTACTGGTTCTCCATCCCGCTGGGCGCGCACGTCACCGGCTTCGCGCTCGACTCCAACGGCACGCTCGTCGAGGGCGAGGTGATCGAGCGCAACGAGGCCAAGCGCCACTACGAACAGGCGGCGGCGGAGGGGTACCAGCCGGCGTTGCTGGAGTGGGTCGACGGCCGCACCTTCCGCGCGCGGATCTTCCCGGTCCCGGCCGCCGGCTCGCGGCGCGCCGTGCTCCGCTACCTGCAGCGGCTGCCCCTGGTCGAGGGGCGGATGCGGTTCGTCCACCCGATGCAGTCGAGAGATCCCTCCCGCATCGGGGAGTTCTCGCTCACGGTGGACCTGGGGGAAGCCGGCCAGAGCATGGAGCTGAGCACGCTGGACGACGCGCGGATCGAGGACGGCGGCCGGCTGATCACCATGCGCCGCTCGGGGTTCAAGCCGCTGGCCGACTTCCAGCTGGAGGCGCGCCTCAAGGAGGCGGTGGCGCCGGTGCGCGTGTCGCGGTTCGCCGCGGGAGGAGACAGCGCCGACTACGTGATGGCCCGCTTCGTCCCCGACCTGGATTGGACCAAGGTCGAGGTCCAGAAGATCGAGACGGTGGTCGTGGTGGACACCTCCGGGGGCGGCGACGACTCCGCCCGCCAGCTCAAGACCGCGACCGCCGAGGCGGTGTTGCGCGCGCTCTCCGCCGACGACCGCTTCTCGCTGGTGGCCCTGGACGTGAAGCCCACCGTGCTCTACCCCGAGCAGGGGCTGGCGCAGGCCAACGAGAAGGAGATCACCACCGCGCTGGAGCGGCTCGCCGGCCGCCTCCCCGGCGGCGCCACCGATCTCTCCGCCGCCTTCGACGTGGCCCTCTCCCGCGTCCACGGCGCCGAGCAGCCCGCCGTCGTCTACATCGGCGACGGCTGGGCGACGAGCGGCGAGACCAGCGGGGAGGCGCTGGGGGAACGGCTCCGGCGCGCGCTCTCCACCTCCCGCGCCCGCTTCTTCACCGTGGCCGTGGGCTCCGACGCCAACCAGCCGCTGCTGGCGGAGCTGGCGCGCTCCGGCGGCGGCCGGTCGTTCGCGGTGGACGACAGCGAACAGGCCACCGAACGGGCGCTCCAGCTCGCCGCCGCGGTCAAGACCCCCACGCTGACCGACCTGGAGATCGACCTCGGGTCGGGGCTCGACGAGACGTTCGTGTCGGCCAACGGCAAGGTCAGCCGCGGCGAGGAGGTGGTGCTGCTGGCGCGCACCCACCACGACCTCCCGCCGCGGGTGAAGGTGACCGGCCGCCTGGCGGGGAAGCCGTTCGAGCGCGACTACCCCGTCGCGTACGAGAATTCGGCGGCGACGTCCCTGGTCCCGCGGCTGTGGGCGGTGGAGGCCATCCAGCGGCTCCTCGGCACCGCCGCCGACCCCGACGCCATCCGCGGCAAGATCGTCTCGATGGGCATGGAGTACGGGTTGATGACGCCCTACACCAGCTTCATCGCCCTCGAGAGCGAACAGGCGTACCAGCAGCGGGGCATCCGGCGGAACCGGTCGCGGCTGCAAGGCATCCGGCTGACCTCGCTCACACCGGTCAACGAGACGGAGGTGGTCGCCCAGGTGCTGGGGCTGTCGCTCGGCGTCGCCTTCGGCTGTTCGCGCGACGAGGCCCCTGCATCGCGGGCGGCCCCCGAGCCCATGGCCCAGCGTCCCATGACCCCACCACCCGCCTCGGCCAATTTCGGGGCGCCGATGAGAGATGTCGCGGAGGCCAAGGAAGCGCAGGTGGACCGACTCGCCGGAGTGCCAGTGCCGGCCGCGTCGTCGCCGCCCGAGGCCGCGCCTGCCACCGAGGGTGAGGCGCCGATGCCGGCGAGGGCGAAGTTGTACCGCGAAGGCCCCGCGGGGAAACCCAAGGCGGGGGCCGGCAAGGTCGCGCACCTCGGGCGAGGGCCGCCGCCGCCCCCGGCGATGATGGTGTTGCCGTCGCAACCGCAACCGGCCCTGTGCGCGGTGGCGAAGGTCCAGAACCCGTGCAGCGACCTTGCCCGCCGCCCGCTGGCGGAGCGCGCCGTCATCTGGTCCCGCCGGCTGCAGGCGGCCGAGAACGCGGCGGAGCTCACCGAGCGCTTCCAGTCGGCCCGCGCCTCCTGCGAGCTGGGCGACTGGCGCGCGGAGTCGCGCTTCCTGCAGCTGATGCAGCGCTACGTGCGCACCCCGGACGACGCCTCGTACGTGGTGAACCAGTTCACCTGCGAGGGTGAGTCCCGCCTCTACCTGGCCCGCCTGCTGCTCCGGCGCGCGGTGGACGAACCCTTCATCACCGCGGTCGAGCGCGCGCTGTTCTCCGGGCAGGTGCGCTGGAACGAGGTGGATCTCGAGCTGTCGTCGATCTCCGACCCCAACAAGCGGCTGGAGAGGCTGCGCGCCTACGCCGCCCGCGCCCCGGACGACGCCAACGGCACCATCCGCCTCTGCCGCGCCCTCGCCAAGGCGGGGCTGGCGGACGAAGCGCTGCTGAACGCGCGGCGACTGCACGAGCGCGGGCTGATGACCCCGCTGCTGTTGCGAGAGGTCGGAGACCTGCTCACGGCCAGGGGGCAGAACGACGAGGCGGTGCGGACGTATTCGGAGATCGTGGAGTTCGATCCCAGCAACCTCGCCTCGCGCCGCCTGCTGGGCGACATCTACCTGGGCCGCGGCTGGTACGACGCCGCCTACCGGCAATACCGGACGCTGACGGAGCTGGAGCCCACCGACTTCTCGGGCTGGCTCCGCCTGGCGTCTTCAGCGGCGGGGACCGGGCGCCTCGACGAGGCGCTGCGGCTGGAGAGGAAGGTGGCCGAGGCGGAAGGCACTCCCGGCCCGAGCGACCCTCGACGCTGGGCGCGGCTGTCGTCGGCGGCCAGGTTGGCGAGCGTGATCTCCGCGCCGCCCAAGACGGAGGCCGATCCCGCGAAGCTCACCGAGGCCATGAAGCGGAAGCTCAAGGAGCTGCAGCTCTTCCAGGGCCCCGGCAGCCTGGTGCTGGTGACGTGGGAGGACCTCGCCGTGGATCTCACCCTCTCGGCGGCGGACGTCGCGGCCGGCCGGGGTGAGTTGGTGGACGCGTCCGCGGTGGGGCTCTCCGGCGCCTTCCTGCCGCAGGGCGCGTCCGTCCGCCTCCATCCCCAGGCCGTCCTCCGCGGGGGGCACCGCTCGGGGCCGGTGAAGCTCGTCCGTCACGACCTCGACTGGGACGGCAAGGACTTCACGGTGAACGTCAGGGAGATTGAGCTGGACGCCGGCCAGGACCGGATCACCCTCTAGGCGCATGACCAGCTTCTCCTTCTTCGGCACGCCGCTGTTCGTCATCTACAGCGCCGTCGGGCACCTCGGGCTCGTGCTGGCGAGCGGCGCGACCGCCGCGCTCGCGTTCCTGCTCCGGCAGCGGGTCGGGGCGAGCCGGCAGAAGGGCGCCACGGTCGTCGCGGCGCTGGGGGCGGGCGCGGTGGCGGTGACCCTGCTCGCCGGGCTCCGGGTGGAGGGGACGGCCTTCGATCCGTCTGCGCCGCCGATGTTCTGGGAGTGGATGACCGCCGCCGGGGCTGGGGCGGGTGTCGTCGCCGCCACGTATGCCGCCGCCGGGGCCCTGGCTGCCGTCGTGATGGGGCGATCTGCTTCCGTGGACCCGGCATTGCCCACGGCCGCGGCCGATCGCGACGAGGTCCAGACGGCACTGATCGCCTTCGGGACCTTGAGGATCGCCACGGAACGGTTGCGCCAATCCGAGCAGGAGGCGGCCGCGCGCGCCCGGACGGTCACCGACGGCGTCGTGGCCGCGGAGTACGGGCGGACCGCGGGAGCCATCCGGCACCGGCTCCAGCTCGCCGAGGAGCTGCAGGCCACCGCCGCGGCCACGGTGCTCCGCCTGGCCTGCGCGGAACCGCTGCGGCGTCTCCTCGAACGCCGGCCGGACGCGGCGCTCGCCCGGCTCAACGACGCGGGAGAAACGGCGCCCCTCGCCGCGCGCGTCGAGGCCGCGCGCGAGGCGGTGCGCGGCTTCATGGGTGAGCTCGAACGGGCGCGCCTGCTGCTCCAGCGCGAGCTGAGCGGGGCGGCGGGCAGCGTGGCCCAGCAGGTCGGGCTGGACGCGACCGAGCGGGCCAGGCCGTTCGAGGCCGCGGTGAACCAGCTGGAGGCGACCTACGGCCGGGTCGGTCACCGCCTGGAGGCCCTCCGCCTGCAGCTCGGCGCGGAGGCGGACGCGGGCGCCGTCGCCGGGGCCGCGCTGGCGGTCACCGGCAAGGATCAGTCGGTGCCGTCACCGGCGCCGGACGCGGTCGCCATCGCCATGGAGCTCTCCCGGGCGGAGCAGAGCGCTGCGACCGCGCTGGCCATGGCGGGCACCGTGCCCTCCCGCATCGCCGAGGTGGTGGTGGAGGCGTCGTCGTCGCTGGCCCGCGACACGGGTGACGACGAGGCCCTGGCGGACGTGATCCGTTCGGTGAGGCGCGAGCTGGAGCGCTGAGCTTCTCTCACGCTGTCGGTTCGACGACCGCCATGCCGATGCCGCCGTGGCTCTCCATGCCGGCGAGATGGGCGGGCGCCTCGTCGAGCCCGAGGCGTGGGCCGACGAGGCGATCGAGGGGGACGCCGCGCGTCGCGATGAAGTCGAAGACCTCTCGATACGAGCTGGCCGCGATGCCGTGGCTGCCGTACAGGACGAGCTCATTGGCGATGACCCTGCCCATGGGCACGGGCGGCCTGGAATCGGCTCCAACCAGCAACCCCACCTGGACGTGCCGGCCGCGCTTGCGCAGCGACTTCAGCGATTGCTTCAGGGTGATCGGGCTGCCGAGCGCGTCGATGCTCACGTCCGCGCCGCCGCGCGTGACCTCCACGACGTGCGCGGCGACGTCGGGGTCTTTCGACGCGTCGAGCGTCGTGTCGGCACCCAGGCTGCGCGCCAGCTCCAGCTTGGACGCGTCGACATCCACGGCGATGCTCCGCGCGCCCAGCGCCCTGGCGATCGAGATGCTGCTGGTGCCCACGCCGCCGCAGCCGAACACCACCAACGTCTCGCCCTGGCGGAGCGCCGCCAGCTGGACGAGCGCGCGATAGGCCGTGACGAAGCGGCACCCGAGGCTCGCCGCGGCCACGTACGGCAGCGAATCGGGCAGGCGCACCACGTTGCGCTCCGCGTAGTGCAGGCCGACGTACCGGGCGAAGGAGCCCCAGTGGGTGAATCCAGGCTGGAACTGGGCGTCGCACACCTGCGGATCACCGCGGCTGCACGGCGGGCAACGGCCGCAGCCGCTCACGAACGGCACGGTGACCCGATCGCCCACCGCGAGCCCGCGCGCCTCCTTGCCCACGGCCACGATGTCGCCGGCCAGCTCGTGCCCGGGGACATGCGGCAGGCGGATGTCCTTGTCGTGACCCATCCATCCGTGCCAGTCGCTGCGGCAGATACCGGTGGCCCGCACCTCGACGACGACGCCGTCGTCGCGCGGGGTGGGGTCGGGCACGTCCCGGACGCTGATGGGACCGCGAAACTCCTCGTAATAGACGGCTCGCATCGCGCGGAGCATAGACTATGGGCCCATGATGGCCTCCGCGCTCCGGTCCGCGGCTTCCGCGGGCCTGGTCCTGTCGCTCTCGGTGCAGGCGCAAGGCATCACCGCCATCTTCCAGGACGGTCAGTCCCCCACCTCGCGGTACGCCGGCACCACCGACGTCATCATCACCGAGCACCTCGACTTCGACCGCGCCCCGGACGCCAACTACTCGGGCTCGGGCAGGGCCTCCCTCCAGGTGGACGGCTTCTCCGCGCGGCAGACCTCGCTCCTGCGGTTCCCGTTCGGCCCCGGCGCGCTCCCGGCCGGGGCGAACATCACCGGCGCGGCGCTGGAGATCTACGTCAACGACGCGACCTCCACCGGCCCGGCCGTCTACGAGGTGCTCCGCTCGTGGGACCAGAACCAGGCGACATTCCTGCAGGCGCGCTCCGGGCAGCCGTGGAGCAGCCCCGGCGCGTCCAGCCCCGGCGTCGATCGCGGCGACGCGTTGCTCGGCACCGTCCCGGCGGCGCTGGACGGCGGCTGGACGATCGTCCCGTTGACGGACGCCGGCGTGGACCTGGTCCGGCGCTGGTACGGCGGCGCGCCGAACAACGGCGTCATCATCCAGGACTTCGACTCCTGGGATGAGCTGTACTTCGACTCTTCCACCGGACCGCACCCGTCGAAGCTGAAGGTGTTCTACGACACGGGCGCCGTGGCCACCTTCACGCCGCCCAGCGCCGACACCATGCTGGCGTATCAGCCGCCCAACTTCGAGGGCTGGGGACTGGGCGCCTCCGGCCTCGGGGGCGAGCTCAGCGCGTCGCTCATCCGCTGGGACCTGCGAGCCATCCCAACCGGTGTGTCGATCACCGGCGCGGAGATGGAGGTCACGGTGAATCGCATCGGCTCCCTGGTCGGGGGCGGCAACGCCTTCCAGCTCTATGCCGCCGCGCCGGCGTGGACGGAGGACGCGGACTGGTTCACCTATGACGGCCAGAATTTGTGGGGCGGCGTGGGCGCCGGCGGCGTCACCGACAAGGGCCCGGCGCTGGATTCGATGCCGGCGTGCGACACGCCGGGGCAGACGTGCGTCGTCGACCTCGGCCAGTCGCGAAACACCATCCGCGGCTGGACGAACCTCCCGAGCACCAACCAGGGCTTCCTCATCCAGAACTACACCACCCTGGACCAGCTCCAGCTCTTCGACAGCGAGACGCCGGTGGCGGCGCGGCGGCCTCGCCTGGTGGTGAGCTTCACCTGGAGCAACACCCATCCCACCGCCGTGTTCCCCGCCTTCGCCGACGTCGTCACCGGCGAGCGCGTCCAGATGCAGGCCTTCGGGGGGGACGGCGGGTACGAGTACTCGGTCTCGGGGGACTCGGACGCGAGCATCGACCCCACCGGCGCGTACGTAGCCGGGCCGACCCCCGGCGTGGACAGGGTGCGGGTGGTGGACGAGGGCGGCGGCGGCATCGAGGCCTTCGCCACCATCACCGTCCACCAGGGACCGGTGACCTCGCCCGACGGCGGCACGGGGACCGACGGCGGAGGCGGCGGCGGTGGAGACGGGGGCGTGGGGTTCCTCGTCGCGCTCTCGCTCGCCGGGCCAGCGGAGGCGGTGGAGCCGCGAGGGCGGTTCGTCATCACCGCGGCCGTCACCAACCGGGCCACGTTTCCGCTGTACGGGATGACGCTCGCGCTGGTGCCGGACGGGCTGGAGGTGGAGACCCCCGAGTTGGACACCGGCGCGCCGCTGCAGAGTGGCGCCGCCGGGTACGGCCTGCCCGCGCTGGGCGGGGGACAGACCATCCACCTCGTCATCCGCACCAAGATGATCGCCGCCGCCCCGGCGTCGCCGTCGCTCACCGCCACCGTGAGCGCGAGCGGCACCGCGCTCACCACGGCCAAGCTCCCGGTCGAGCTCGGCTCGCCGGGCGCGCTCTCCACGGGCTGCAAGTGCGACTCGGGCGCCGGTGGGCTGTCCGTGGTGGTGGTGGTGGTGCTGGCGGTGGCGCGGGCGCTCCGGCGGAAGAAGGCGGTCAGCTGAGGACCGGGACTCACCGCTCCTTGGGGAAGATGCCGATCATCATCGAGTGGTTTCCCTCCCAGATCTCGACGACCAGCACCTCCTCGTCGTTCTCGCGCACGAACACCGAGGGGCCGGGACCGGGGCTGGCCTCGACGTTGAACGACAGGCTGCCCAGCCTGGATTCGAGTGGGCTCGCCTCCGGAGGCGTGACCTGGCTCAGGTACTGCATCAGCGCCGAGGTCCGTGATGGAGCCTTGCCCTGGTGGATCTGTTGGAGCGCTTCTTCCATCTCCTTCGCCTCGGACTCGTTGGACGGCCTCACGGTGCCGAACGAACCCTTGCCGTCCTTGACGTGGAGCGCGTGGAGATTCTCGACGGCGACGGCGAGCTTGCCCTCGCGGTCAGCCGCCGCCATCAGCGCGCTGCCGGCCCAGACGTGACTGGTCTCCCTGGGGAGGGGAGCCGCCTTGGCGAATCGGTCGAGCGCGCCACAGTAGCGACTCATCTTCTCCGCCTTGCAGTCGAGCGCCGCCTTCATGGCCGCGAGCGTCTCGCCGGAGAGGGTCGCCGCCGAGACTCCGGGAAACATTCGCGCCTGCTTGGACCAGTCGAGGATGATGAACCGGGCCAGCGAATCGTGGGCGCTGGCCGTCAGCGCCTTCCCGTCCTCGGCGTCGCGCGGGTAGGTCGTGACGTGAGCGTCGAACATGTATCCCAGCGGGCCCTGCCGCGTGGTGAAGAAGGTGTCCTGTGGGAACAGGGGCAATACCTGGCCCGCCGGCGCGTCGATCCTCATCTCGAGGCCGTGGATCTCCTCGCCGTCGGCCCTGCGGATCGAGAAGACCGGCTTGTCGCTCACCCGGAAGCCGGCGGATTCCAGGCCGGTCTTCAGGCGCGCGCCGATGTCCGCGAGGTATTTCGCCGGGGTGACGTCTTCACCGGGCTCGGGTTTGTACAGGGTGACCGTCACCTGCATCCTGGCGGCGCTCGAGGACGACCAGAAGAGATGCTCCCCGTCGCACTGGAACCTCCAATCCGGAGCGGTGGGAAGGGCGATGAGGAAAATGCCGCGTCCACCGGCGACGAGGGTCACCCGCCGGCCTTCGCCGGTGTCGAAGTCCTCCTGAATGACTTTGCAGCTCTCCATGGTCCCGTTGGGCCCGTCGCCGTCGCTCTCGGGAGGGGTCGAGGCTTTCGAGGGAACGGTTGCACACCCCGCCAACATCACGACCGGGACAAGGAAGCAGGGAGAGCGCATGTGTTCTCCCAGAGTAGTGCTCGAGTGGCCCGCCTCGCCATCCGCCCATCATCGGCCCGCCATGTGCCCGTCCGGGGACGAGATCGCCGGCGAGGAGCAGGGAGCGCATGACCGGAATTGCTGCGAACGCTCGCTAGCGACCGCCGATGAAGGTGACGCGGCCCGGGTAGCCGGAGGACCCGTCATTGCCGGAGAGGCCGCCGGAGCCGTCCGCGCCGCGGCTGCCGGCGGAGCAACCCTCCTCGTCGACGACGGTGTTGCCGTCGCTGTCGACGTGCGTCCGCTGCGACTTGCCGGACCCGCCCGAACCTCCCGAACCGCCGCGGCCCCCCGAGCCACCGTGCCCGCCGCGCCCGCCCTGGCTGGCGATCGCCTGGCCCAGCGGCTCCAAGAGGTCGTCGCAGGTGAGCGTGCCGCAGGTGAGCCGGATGCGGATGTCGCCGCCGTTCGCGCCCGGGCCGCCGTCCCCGCCCGGGCCACCGTCGCTGCCGGGCCCGCCGTCCTGGCACTCGCCGCCGCTCGAGCCGTCGGAGCCCGACGCGCCGTCATCGCCGTCGGAGCCGGACAGGCCGCGGCTGACCAGCTCGAAGCCGGAGAGGTCGCGCGCCTCCACCACCTCGTCGTACTCACCGCCTCCGGGCCGCACGCGGAACACCACGCGCTCCGCCCGCGGCCGCTCCACGGTCACGTCCAGGTCCGGCCCGGCGCCGTACGCCCCGCCGCCCTTGAACACCATGGGCTCCGCCGAGAAGGTCAGGCCCCACTGCAGCGTCACCGCGTCCCGCCCGCCGATCTGCACCGGCAGCGCGAACGACGCCTCCCGCGCCAGCGGCAGCACCGAGCCCAGGTCCAGCTCGTCCCTCAACCGGAAGGTGGCGCCCTTCGCGCGGTACGCCAGCGCGCTGGAGATGGCCAGGTCGCTCCCGTCGATGCACGGGTCCACGTCCAGATCGCCCTTCCGGCCGCACGCGCTCACCGCTCGCGACAACCCGCTGAGCTGGGCCCAGAGCAGCCCGCTGAGCCGGAGCTCCGGCACCACGGTGGCGGTGACCTCCGAGCCGCGGGTGGGCTCCACCGCCAGCAGCGTCGCCTTCTGCGGCCAGACGTGCTGCTGCACCACCACGGACCGGATCGGCGCCTTCGGATCCAGCGCCGCCTGCACCAGCGGGTGCTGATCCAGCGAGACGCGGTTGTGCCCGTCCCGCAGCACCGCCTCCTCCACGGCGGCCGCCTGCTGGTGCACCTCCGGGAACGGCGAGATGGCGATGTGGACGCGGACGATGCGGCGGCGCGCCTCCTCGCGCAGCGCGGGGTCCGGCAGCCGCTGCGCGAACCGGCCCAGCGTCATCTCGTTCCCGGCGGCGGCCAGCGCGTCCATCATCGCCACGTCCACCTTCCGGCCCTGCCACAGGCCGCGCCCCACGTCCGCGGTGCTCACCAGCTCCTCGCCGAAGCGGGAGGCGACGGGCCCCAGCTCGCGCTTGGCCAGCATGGCGCGCACGCCGTCCAGCATGGACATGCAGGGCGAGCTGGGCGGCCCGCAGATCACCTGCCCCGGGTCGCCCTCCAGGCCCGCGCGGCGGTCCAGGTAGAGACGGTGCACCGCGGTCAGCCGGTCCACCGTCGCGGGCTCCGTCTCCACGCGGTGGTCCGAGATCAGCGAGCGGTACACCGGCGCCAGCTCGTCCAGCGCGGCGGCGGCCTCCTTCGGCTCCGCGCGCCGGAGGATGCGGTCCTCGCAGGCGCGCCATGCCTCCGGGTCGATCGCCCCATCCAGCATGGCGCGCAGCAGCGCCTGGCGCGTGCGCCCGCCGAACGAGGACAGGTGTGGCCCCTGGTCGCGCGCGTCGCACACGGACGGGGAGGCGTCCTTCTGGCCCAGGTACGCCACCAGCGCCTCGGCGCTGCCGTCCTCGGCGACGCGCGCGGTGGTGAGCGGGTACGGGTAGCGCGGCAGGCAGCCGCTCGCGAGCGCGGCGGCGGCGAGGACCGCGAGGGTGGTGAGCGACAGCGGTGCGGTTTTCATCCCCTCTCCTTCAGCGGCGCGACGTGGGCGCCGAGGTGGATCCGGTACACCTTGAGCTCGCCGTTGGGCCGCATGGGCACCTCCAGCACGAAGCGGGCGCCCTCGTTGGCCAGCGCCTGGTCCCCGTACTCGGCGAGGGTGAACGGGCTGAGGCGAGCGGTCTGCGTCGCGCCGGCGGGCACCCAGCCCAGGTCGGTGTCCGGCCGGAGCGCGCGGGCGCGGCCGTCCGGCCCCATCACGGAGATCCGCGTCCAGTCCACCGCCAGCGGCGCCGCGGTGCGGTTGGTCACCGTGAGCGTGATCAGCCTGGCCCCGGTCGGGTCAGCGGCCGCCTCGGCCACCGCGTCCACGTCCCCGGCCTCCTCCGGCCGCTCCGGGTCGAAGCGGTACATGTAGCGTGTCGCGCAGCCGGAGAAGCACAACAGGCACGACGCCAGGATCCCCCACCATCCTCGTCTCATGCGCCATCAGACGGGCGATGCGGCGATTGAATTCAACGGCTGTATTTTCGTCGCGGAAATTCGGGCGAAAATCGAGGTTAAATTCAGAAACAATCTGTCAGGAACTTCAGGCGTCTGAGGCAGGGCCGGTGGGCGCTACTCCCCCCTGCGAATGCGCACGCGAGGGATCGGCGGCGACTGCAGATCGCCCGGCGCCGGCCTCATCGGCTCGCGACCCAGGCCGCCCGGTGAGCGCGCCGCCGGGCCCGGGCCGCGCCCGTTGCCGAGCCGCATCACGTCACCCGGCCCGTCCCCCTGGAGGACCGTCCGGGGCTCGCCGCGGATCGAGCCGCGGAAGTCCGGCGAGTAGCGCTTGGGCACCGCGGTGCCGAAGTCGAGCGGGACGGTGCCGCTCACGCCCTCGATGGTCTTGCCGCCATCCATCCCGACCATCGGGCGTCCGCGCGGCGTCACCACCTCCATCGCGCCTGGCCCGAGGTGCTCGAGGCCGGCCGGCGGCGGCGCGTGGCGGGTGATGAACGCATCCTCCGGGCCGAGCCGCCCGCCCATCATCGAGCGGATGTCGGTGAGCTGGTGGGGCGGCATCCGCATCATGTCGCCGTAGTTCGCGCCGGGCAGCTCCGGCGCCCAGTACTGGCCCGGGCCGTTCACGCGGTACGCCATCCGGCCGCGCGCCACCTCGTCTTGAAGCGACAGCGCCTCGGCCGTCCGCTCCTGCACCGCGAACCCCGAGTCCGTCGGCTTGTACTTCGGGATCTCGATGCGGTCGGGACGCTCGGCGCCGGCGAGTCGCGCGCGTCCGGCGGCCGCGTCCGATTCCAGCTTCTCGGCGGCGCGCCGGATCGACGCCGGGTCCATGTCGCCCGCGCCGGACATGGTGAAGGAGCGACCCCGCCCCGGCGCGACCTCCAGGCGGCCGTCGAGCGTCCCGCGCAGCCGCTGCGCCAGCTCTTCCTTGGCGGCGACCTGGTCCGCGAGCGCGCGGTACTCGGGCGATCCGGCGGTGAGCGGCGGGTGCGCGAGCGCCTCGCGCGCCTCCGGCGTCAGCTCGAGCGGAGTGGTCCGCCCCGCCTCGCCGGCGCGTCCGGCGGCGGTGCCGGCCTCTTCGGACGTCTGCAGCGCCTTGACCTCCTCGGAGCCGGCGGCGAGCTTCGATCCGGCGCCCGCGGCCTCCTCCGCCTTCACCGCCGCCTGCGTCGCCTCGCTGACCTGGCCCGCGTGCTCCAGGCCGTTGGCGACGCGCCCGGCCTCGCCCAGCTCCTCCACGCCGTGCGCGAGGCGCGCCGCCTGGCCGACGTGCTCGGCGGCCTCGGCCGCGCCCACCACCTCCTTCGCCTGCCCGCCGGGGATGAAGAAGCTGCCGATCTCGAACCCGGCGCGCCCGATGAGCTCCGCCGGGTCCTTGTCCCACGCCTCCGTCAGCTCCTTCTTGATCTGCTGCGCGGTCTCCGGCGCGTTCGCCACCGCGTTGCCCAGCGCCTTCGCCGTGTCGATCGGGTTCGTGGTCGCCAGCGAGTGGAGCCCCTCGACCGTGCCGGCGGCCTCCATGCCCACGCCGTAGGTGACGCGCTCGCCGACCATCGCGCTGTTCATCAGCGCGCCGTTCGACAGGATCGGCTTGGTCACCGCGTCCGCCGCGTCGAGCACCGCGTCCGGGACCTTCACCTGCACCTTGTCCAGGCCGGTGGCCTGCGCCGCCTTGATGGTCTTGTCCGCCGCGAAGTCGCCGATGGCGGCGCCCGCGTCGTTGAGCTGCTTGACGCCCGGGACGTTGTCCCGGAACCAGTCGCCGGTGCGCTGCGCCCACCCGGTGAACTGGTTCCACTTCTGGGAGATCTCGCCCGCCTGCCGTTGCAGGTGCGCGCGGTTCTCGGGGGAGATGTTCACCTCGAACCGGTCCCGCTGCCGCTCCTGCGCGACCGCCGGGGCCTGCGCCTGAGGCGCGGGAGCGGCCGACGGGCGGCGCGCGCTGGCCTCGAACTCGTCTCGGTGCTGCTCGCCGCGGCGGACCTCGTCCCGCTGCACGTCCGCCTGGCGCGCGTCCGCCTGCGGTGCCTCCGCCGGGCGCTCGCTCCCGCCGCTCTGCTCCGCGGCGGGCTCGAACTGATCCTGCTGGAGATCGCGCTGGACCTCGGTCGGCTCGGAGGAGGAAGTGCTCGACTCGGGTGCGCCCCCCGCCTCGTCGACGCCACCGACCTCACCCGAGTCGCCGCCGTCCGCAGGTCCTACGTCGCCGACATCGCCCGAGTCCGCCGGCTCATCGGCGGGCAAATCGGGAGGTTCAAAGGATGGTGATGCGCCACCGACGTCGTCGACACCCATGGGAGAGGCTCCAGTCTTCTCCGGCTCGGGACACGTGAGAGCAAGTCGCGCACCAGCGCACATCGCTCGCCGAACACCGCGGAATCAGGCGCGGTGCGACCTCAGCACGCCCTCGCTGTCCCGCCGCTTGCGCGCAATCGCTTGCGTACCTGGGCAACGCGCCGGCGCACCATGAGCCCCCCTCGCGACGCGCTCTCGAGGTGACGCCCGCAGCGGCTGCCCGGTCTCAGTGTCCGCCGAGCGCGACCGCCAGGACGGCCACCCCGACGCGCGGCGCGTTCACGCGGGCGCCGAGTGGTAGATGCGATCCTCCAACTCCACGCTCGCCGCGACCGACCCTGGCCCGAACGGAATGTTGACGCCCTGCTGGGAGGTGAGGAACGAGTTGACCTCCATCCCCTGGGAGGTGAACTTGTACTCGGTCCTGTCGCCGCCGACGTTGTTGAGGATCCCGGCGCCCGGCGCCGCCGCGCTCCCGGACACCTCGGCGATCGATCGGTGGCTGATGGCCCCGCCGTCGTCGATGGTCGTGAAGCTGAGCTTGTCGCCGGCCTTCAAGCCGACGCCGTGGAAGTCCTCCGCGCCGTTGACCTCGAACTCCGACTTCAGCTCGGTGCCGCTGACCCGCCCGTTCTGATACTTCACCTTCAACGCGGTCGTCCCCGCCTCGTCGGCGGTCACCCCGTTGCCGGCCGCCTTGGCGGTGGAGGAGTAGCGCACCTCCTGCGCGGAGAGCGCCGAGTTGAGCGCCGCCGCCTCGTTGGGCGACGCGACCTTGCCGCTCATCAAGATCTCCGCGGCGCGCGCGGCCTTCTCCGGCGTGTCCACCGTGTAGATGACGGTGCTGCCGGTCCTGGCGCCGATCTCCACGTCCGGGCCCTTGTCCTCGGCGGCCGGCGTGCCGCTCTGCCCGTTCTGCGCCGGCGGGCGATCGAGCAGTGGACCGTCGAGGCCGAGGCCGCCGCTCGGCGCGGGCTTCGTCTCCGGCTTGGTCGCGATACCGATACCAGGAGGCGTGAGGATGCTCGGGCCGCCGGGGATGGAGACGACTCCGCCCGGCCGCGGGCTCGTGGACTGGCCAGGCCCCTGCTCCGGCTTCGGGGCGGTGTCGATGATCGGACCGCGCGGTTGGTCGGTCCGCCCGGGCTCGGCCTGCGGCGCGGTGGTGGCGTGCGCTCCAGGGGCGGGCGGCTCCGGCGGCACGTTCAACCCGACGCTCGCCGCGGTCGCGCGATCGGCCGAGACGTCGTACTTGCCCTTGTCGTTCTTCCTCACCGCGACCGACGACTCGGCCTGGGCGTTGGCCTGACCGGCGTTGGCGCTGGCGGAGGTCTTGACCTTGATCTGGTCACCGGCATCCAGGCGCTTGACCTGCGCGACGCTGGTGTCGCTGGGCGGCTTGAGCTCGGGCTTCGACGGGGCGCCGCTGATGTCTACCGGGGCCGGCTTCGAGGGCTCCGATATCTGGTCCTTGTTCGCCGGGGCGGTCGAAGCGGAGGTGTTGCTCGCCGGTTTCGCCGGCTCCGAGGAGGAGGTCGCCGGCTTGGCGGCAGCATCCTTCGACGATGGCGATGACGATGGCTGCGGCTTGGATGAAGCGTCCTTTGACGACGGTGATGATGACGACTGCGGCTTGGACGAGGCGTCCTTTGACGACGGTGACGACGACGACTGCGGCTTGGACGAGGCGTCCTTCGACGACGACGACGAACTGGAAGACGGCGTCGACTTCGAGCTGGAGTCGCCTACGCGCATCAGAGACCTCCCGGGGGGTGCCGTGCCTCTGCACGAATCCGACCAGCGCGTCGCATCACCGACATCTGCGGTGTTTGGAGCATCAAGGCCCGAGAAACCGTCAGGTCGACCTGACACTGGAGCGCGGGCGCGCATCGGCTGTTGAGATTCCGGCACTCGGTCCCGCGGATCATCATTTGGAGCTTGGGGAGTGGGAGCTCGCCGGATCGGCAGGATCGGACGTTCGAGGATCCAGACGGGTACCGCGTGGTGTTGCACGGTCGGGGCGGCCGCGGGACACGACCTCGGCAGATGATCCGTGGGAAACCCATCGGCCCGCTCGCCTTGCTTGGGGCCTGACCGCGACGCAGCGGGGCACTCTCCGTCAGGGCTTCCAGCCCCACCCAGGCAGGTCTTCCGCATTGGCGGCCGGGGCGAGGAGATGGAGCTTGTCGAGCAGCAGGCTCATGAAGCTGTTCGAATTGGGCCCGCGATCGAATCGATAGTCGTGGGGACGCAGCTCCGCGATCAGCTCCTTGACCATCGCGCGCAGGTGCGCCTCGTCCAGCCCCGAGACGGTGAAGGTCGCCAGCGTGCGCGTGGGCAGCTCGCGCGCCACCGTGTCCTCGCCCCAGTAGGCGCCGACCGCCCTGGTGAAGTCCCGGTCGGGGTCCGCCGACGGGATGACCCATGCGGTGCAGGCCATCCGGGTCGTGCCGGTCACCGGCGAGGGGCCGCCCTGGACGATGAAGCCGCCGGCCTTTCCCTCGAAGCGCACCAGCAAGGCCGCGTGGGCCTCGCGCATGGGAGGCTCGCCGCGTTTCGAGCCGATGCTGCGCGACGCCAGGATGACGGTGGCCCGGGCGGGCGCGCTCGCGGGCGTGGGGGTGGATACCGGCGGCGGCGCCGCCGAGGCGGTGAGCCCGGTGAACAGCAGGCCGAAGGCGAGGCACCAGGAGGGAGAGCGCATGGTGGAAGGATGGTCCGGCAGCGGCCCCCGGCAAGCAAGGCGCGGCGGCGCGGGACGCCTTCCGCCGCATCCAGGCTCGCCTGGGTAACGTGGAGGCCGGGCGCGTGGCGGTCGTTGACGACCAGCACGGCGCGGTGAGCCTGCCGGACCCGGTGGGTGCGGTGGGGGTGGTAGAGGCGGAGGTCTTCCTCTCCAGCAGCTCCACATCGTGCCGGCTCAGGGGTGCAGGAAACATCCTGCACCTACCGCCTCCCTTTGTAGTGCTTCGACTACAACCAGCGCGCGGTGGAGTGGGCTTGCACTCCCGCAGCCAGCGCGGCACGCCAGTTGCTGCTGCCCGGTTGTCGCAAACCCAACTCCCACAAAGGAACGCCGATCCATGAATCCGATGCGAACGTTTCTTCGCACCGCCGCCGGGCTCTCTCTGCTTCTTGCCCCCGCGGCTGCGCATGCCGGGTGGCAGTCAGGGCCAGCCTCGCGTTTCAACGGCACCTACGACCTGACGTGTCAGCAGGCGACGTGGACCCTGCACTTCAGCCTCGCGGGAGGGACCGCCGCGGGCTCGGGGAGCTTCAACGCGGACGTCTCCGCGACGCTCCCCTGCGAGGCGCTCTCCGCCGACGATCCGGCCGTGGTCGCGCTCGCCAACGACGTCGAGGGCCGCTGCCTCGCCGCCGGTCTGCCCGCCGCCATCTGCACCGACCTGCGCGGCCGCACGGTCACCGCGGCGCTGGACACGACCGGCATGGTGCCGCGCCAGGCTCAGTTGACGGCGCAAAACACGTGGGACTGGTGGAACCAGCTCATCGGTATCTACCCGGCGCACGGCAATCACATGTTCGACAACAACGCAGCGATCGGTTGGGATTACCTGCTCGACAACAATGATGGGCCCCAGAATGGGCACTTCGCGATCGCGGCGATCAACGTGCTCGACGGCGCCTCGGTTGACCACGCCGGATGCCTCGACGTCGCGACCGGCTTCATCGATGGGCGCATCAATCGCACCGCCGGGTACGCGCTCGGCGCGACGTTCGGCGTGGATCGCAGCCTGACTTGCCTCGTGGTCGACGACACGGCATGGCTGTGGGGCACGATCGGCATCACGTTCCGCGGCGCGGTGGACGGCGCGCGGCTCTGACGGCGCCCGGTTCCTCTCTCGACCTGAAGTCCTCAGAACACTTCAGTCATCGAGCGGATCCACGCGGTGATCCCTCCTCCCGGTGGTCGATCCGGACTCGGCCAGGCCGGCGAAGCGAAGCACCCCTCACGTATTCCAGCCGTGCAGGCCCAGGAGCACAGATCGGCGGCGCGCGCTTCGTCCCAACCGTGCGACCCCAGCGAGCTCCCGCCCGTCCGGGTCGGCAACGCCATCCGGATCGAGCCGGGCGGGCTGAAGCGTCGCCGGCTTCCTGTGCGGATTGCTCGCGCTCGGGACGCTCTCGCTTCGCGCGCGCGGGCGCAGACTTCTCTCGGAGGTCGCTGGCGGCTCCCCGCTCAAACCGCACATCGGCGATGATGATGACATGGGAAATGCGACCAGACGGGCGTTGGTCCTGGCCGGCGGTAGCTTCGCGGCAAGCTCGTGGGAGATCGGGCTGCTTGCCGGCATGGCCTCGGCGGGCGTGGATCTGCGCGATTCGGACCTGTTCATCGGAACCTCTGCCGGAGCGCGAGTGGCCCTGCACCTGGCGAACGGGACCGATCTCAACGAGCTCTTCGAGCAGCAATTCAAACCGATTCCCAACCTGCCCTCGCCGCCTCCACCTGATTGGTCGAGCATTCGCCGCGAGTGCGCCGAGGCCAAGGCGGCAGGCGGGAGCCTGGACGCCATTCTCGGCCGCTTCGGGAAGATTGCCCTGACCCACGCATCTCTGGCGCCCGCGGATCTACAGGCCCGGCGAAATACGATGGCCGCGCAGCTTACCGTACAGACGTGGCCCGAGAAACCGGTATCGATCGTTGCAGTCAACGCGGAGACAGGCGCGCGGCGGGTGTTCGATCGCACGAGCGGAGTCAGCCTGGTCGACGCGATGATCGCCACGACCGCCTCCTTCGGCGCGCCTCCCGCGGTGATCGACGGGCACCATTACATTGACGGCGGATACCATTCGAGCAACAACGCCGATCTGGCGGCCGGTTTCGACGAGGTCATCGTCCTCTCGCTCCGCGCACCCCCTGGAGCGCTGGCGCTCGTTCCACTGGAAGAGAGCGTATCGGCGCTCAAAGCCTCCGGCGCACGGGTCACCGTCATTCAACCCGACAAGGCCTCCGAAGACGCCGTCACCTCCGGAAGCCCTGGGAGTCCGGCCGTCCGCACGCCGACGGCCAAGGCGGCGTTCGAGCAGGGGAAGCGCGTGGGAGGTGGGGGCGAGCCCGGTCGGGCTTAGGGCGCGTCGATCAGCTGCTCGCGGGCAGGTGCTGAGCGGCGGGGATCTCGTGGACGCAGGACTGCGCTGTGGGGGGGGATTCCTTCGGGGTGGAATTCATTTTCCACGGCAATGAGGTTCAAAAAGCCCGGCCATCCGGGCGTATTTGCTTCAACGCACTCGCCCTCGCTTCTTCCCGTGCGTGCGTTGCCGCTCCTGGTAGCATCAGCCGCCTCGGGGCCGGCCGGGAACACCGTGGTGTGAACCATGAACCTTCGCCTCCGGCTCCCGGCGCTCGTGTTGGTGCTGGGAGTCTCCTCCGCAGCGTCTGCAGGCAACCCCTCCAACCCCATCCTGTTCGTCACCCAGGTGCCGATGCCCTAGGAGGTGAACTCCCGGAACGCCACCGAGAGCTACCAGTCCTGTGTCTCGCCCTTCAGCAACCACCTGGGCGACACCGCCTTCGCGGGCCGTGGCGGCTCGCTCTACGTGCGCTTCAGCAACGGGCAGGTGGTGGACCTGCTGTCGGTGGCGAACTGGTCCGCCGTCCCCGGGGGCAAGCCGCCTGCCAACGCGGTGGCGGTGCGCAACCCCAGCGTCAACTGGGCCGCGGACAAAGCGGTGTTCAGCATGGTGGTGGGCGTCCCCAGCGGCCCCACCGATACCACCCGGTTCTTCTGGCAGTTGTATGAAATCACCCTGCCCACCCAGGCGCAGTTGGCCGGGGGGACCCTGCCGGCCGTCACCCGGGTGGCCAACCAACCCGCGTACAACAACGTCTTCCCCACCTATGGATTGAACGGGAAGCTCATCTTCGCCAGCGACCGGCCCTACAACGGCCAGGCTCACCTGACCCAGCGCGAGGAGTACCTGGGCCTGCCCACCGTGACCGGCCTGTGGAGCCTGGACCCGGTCACCGGGGCGCTGCTGTTGTTGCACCACTCGCCCAGCGGGGCGTTTTCGCCCATGGTGGACAGCGCCGGCCGGCTGGTGTTCACCAACTGGGACCACCTGGCGCGCGACAGCGAGGCGGTGACGGACTCCCGCCCGCCCGTCACCGGGGCGCCCTACAACGAGACGTTCACCCAGACGAACAACGGCTCGGGCAACTTCGCGGACGAGACCGCGGGGGCGGCCTTCACGCCCGTCACCGGCATGGCCCCGAACACCTGGGACCTCTTCCCCGAGCCGCGCAACTTCGATCGCAAGACGCTCATCGACGTCTACGGGGACGTCATCAACGGGAACGCCTTCAACCTCTTCATGCCCTGGACCATCAACCTGGATGGGACCGGCGGGGAGATCCTCAACCACGTGGGGCGCCACGAGGTCGCCGGAGGCGCCGGGCGCAGCTACAAGAATGACCCGAACATCGTGGACCTGAACGCGCTGGCGAACCCCGGCTACGGGGGGATGGGGGTGCGGACCTTCTTCGGCAACCTCATGGCGATACGCGAGGATCCGCTGCAGCCGGGCAGTTACTTCGGCACCGACGCGGCGGACCTGGGCACCCACGGGGCAGGGCAGCTCGTCCGGTTGAACAACGCGGGGGTGAACCCGTCCGGCGTGCCGCTCGACCCTGACAACATCACCGTCACCTATGTCACCCCCGGAGCCACCGGGCCCAAGCCCGCGTTCATCCCGGTGGTGAAGCCGAGCATCAACCTGCCGCCCACCGGCCAATCTCCTCTCACCAACCCGGAGAACCTGTACCGCACCCCGGTGCCGTTGGCGGACGGCAACCTGGTGGCCTCGCTGGCGGCGGGCGTCACCCAGACGGACTACAACACGGGCACGCTGGCCCAGCCGCAGACGCTGTATTCCTTCCGGCTGCGCTCGTTGAAGCCGCAGAGCGGTTCGGCCCCCCCTTACATCCCGGACGTGACGCTGACCCCGGGCTTCAACATCACCACCAGCTACTTCGTGGGCTCCACCCTGGTCAGCTACAGCGGACCGGCCTGGGAGCTGGATCCAGCCGAGGTGGTGGCGCGCGCGCCCCCGGCCGCCGCCACCGCGGGAATCGACCCAATCGAAGCGGGGGTGTTCGCCACCGCCAGCGTCCACATCCCCACCTTTCAGAGCTACCTGCGCTCCATCAACGCCGCCCTGAGCGTCAGCCGCAACGTCACCAAGCGCGACCTGCATGACCGGCAGCAGCCGTTCAACCTGAAGATTTCATGGTCCTCCACCCAGACCACCGGCACCGCCGGCACCCTCTACGACATCGCCTGGATTCAGTTCCTCCAGGCGGACCTGCGGCGGGGGTACCTGCTGGGCGGCGCGGCGCCCGTGCCGGGGCGGCGGGTGGTGGCCACTCCGCTGCACGACACCATGGCGGAGAACGTCCAGACGCCGGGGGCTCCGCCGGGCGCGGTGCGGCTGGGGGATGACGGCTCGTTCGCGGCCATCCTCCCCGCGGGGAAAGCCCTCACCTGGCACCTCCTGGCCAACGACGCCGCCAAGACCAGCCATGTGAAGGAGCGCTTCTGGGTGACGTTCCAGAAGGGAGAAATCCGCACCTGCGCCAACTGCCACGGCATCAACACCGCCGACCAGGCGGGGGCGGGCCGTCCCACCAACCCGCCCCAGGCCCTGCTCGCCCTGCTCCAGCAATGGAAGGCCAACCACCCCGCCGGAACCGTTCAGCACACCGCCGCCGCCGCGAGCGCCTCCAACACTGCTCCGTCGGCGACGCTGTCCATCAGCCGCACCGGTGGCAGCACCGGCCCGGCCTCGGTGGACTATGGAACCCTGGACGGCACCGCCCTGGCCGGAGTTGATTACACGGCCACCACCGGCACCCTGAGCTGGGCGGACGGCGACACCGCCGACCAATCCATCACCGTCCCGTTGCTCCACCCGGCGAC
>Ga0134122_10000262_pt1 | contig 33490 bp, 23 predicted proteins | sample KB302_FD_96461 | JGI IMG/M metagenome (GOLD analysis project Ga0134122, IMG submission 96461) | Terrestrial soil microbial communities without Nitrogen fertilizer from Kellogg Biological Station, Michigan, USA - KB3-0-2 | ecosystem: Environmental > Terrestrial > Soil > Unclassified ...
CCGATCGAGACGCCGATCTCGAAGATCCGCTCCTGCCAGCCGAAGCGGTACTGGCGGACGGCGGAGCGCAGGCGCTCGCCCAGCTCGCGGGCGTCCTCCAGGGTCGCGTCCTCGAGCAGCACGCCGAACTCGTCGCCGCCGAGCCGCGCCAGGGTGTCCGTCTTGCGCACCAGCGAGCGCAGGAGGGAGGTGACCTGCTTGAGCAACTCGTCGCCCGCCAGGTGGCCGCAGGTGTCGTTGACCACCTTGAACTCGTCGAGGTCGAGGTAGAAGAGGGCGTGCTCCCGCCCGTCTTCAAAGGCCGTGTCGAGGCAATGCTGGAGGCGCTTCTCGAACTCGCGGCGGTTGATCAGCCCGGTGAGGGGATCGTGGCGGGCGAGATAGATCATCTCGCGCTCCATGCCGCGGAGCTGGGTGACGTCCTTGAAGACGAGGACGCTGCCGGTGGTGCGTCCCTGGCGGTCCTGGAGGGGAGCCACGGATTCGCGGATGGCGGACTCCCGGCCGTCGCGCCGCACCAGCATGGAGTAGCCGGCGTGCTCGATGACCCGGCCTTCGGCAAGGCAGCGCTCGACGGCGTTGGGCAGCGCCTTGCCGGTGGCCTCGTCGATGACCTTGAAGATGCGGGTCAACGGCTGGCCGCAGGCCTCGGCGGCGTTCCAGCCGGTCAGCCGCTCGGCCACCGGGTTCAGATAGTCGATCACTCCGGCGGCGTCGGTGCGGATGACGCCGTCGCCGATCGAAGCGAGCGTCACCTGTGCGAGCTCCTTTTCTTTGGCGAGGGCCTCCTCGGCGAGCTTGCGCTCGATCTCGGCGGCGGCGCGGGCGCCGAAGATCTTGAGGATCGACATCGCCGGAAAGTCACCGGCGAGCGGCCGCGTGCCCATCACCGCCATGTGCCCCAGCGGCCGGCCGCCGCGGTCGAACAGCGGCACGGCGATATAGCTTTCGATGCGGGTCTGGACGATCCAGCGGTCTTCGGGGAAGAGGCGCCAGACGTCCGACGGGCGACAGCTGAGCTGCTTGCCGACGACCTCCTCGCAAGGTGTGCCGCGGAGGTCGTACTCGAAGGGGTCGCGGTAGTCGTCCTTCTCCCACAGGACGAGCAGCCGCATCCGCGTCATGGTCTCGTCGGCGAGTTCGGAGACGAAGGCGTACTCCATGCCGAGGGCGATCGCGAGATGGCGGACGAGAGAGCGGAGAAAGTCGGTGCCGGTGGTTGACGAGGTCCCCTCGACGATGGCCCGCAGCCGTTCTTCGCCGTCGCGCAGGGCGATCTCGGCCTGCCGGCGCTCGGTGATGTCGACGGCGGTGGCCAGGGCGGCCGGCCCGCCGTCGTCCAGCTCGACCACGGCCGCGGTGAGCTCGACCCACCGCTCGTGCCCGTCCTTGGTCAGGATGCGCGTCTCGTAGCGCTCCGGCACCGGCTCGCCCCGGAGACGGGCCGCCGCGCGGTCGCGCAACGCCGGCTGCAGCTCCGGGGGGACGACGAGATCCCAGGACGACTTGCCGAGCAGCTCCTCCGCGCTGTAGCCGGTGAGCTCCTCGCAGGCCGGGTTGACGTAGAGCACCTGGTCGCCGCGGCACACGAAGATGGCCGTGGAGGTGGTCTCGGCCAAGGCGCGGAACAACTGGTCGGTCTCGCGCACCGGAAGCCCGGCCTCATTCGGGAGCGCCCGGCTGCGGCGTTCACGATCTCGGGACGAAATGATCAGGAGACATGACCTCCTTGACTAAAAAATGAAGCTGCAACTTAGAATATGGTCTCGCGGGGTCCAGCGCAAGGCGAGCACCCTGCCTGCAGCGGCTAATCCCGCACTGCCGGCGCCAGGAGCGCACCGGCCTCGCGCCCGGCGAGGGCCATCAGGCCCTTGATGCCGTCCTTGAACTGGAAGGCCGCGAAGCCCTCCTGGCGCATTTTCTCGGCGAGATGGGCGCTCTTGAGACCGACCTCGCAGACCAGCACGTAGGACTGGTCGCGCGCGAAGGCGGGATAGGCCGCCAGGGCGCGGGGCAGGTCCAGATGGAGGGCGCCCGGATAGTGCCAGCTTCGATAGGCATTGGCTGAGCGGAGGTCGATCACCGCGGCGCCCGGCGGCACCTCGCCGACCTCGGGGAAACTGGCGTCGAGGCGCTCGGGGCTCACCCGGCGGAGGTCGAAGATGCGCCGCGCGCCCACCAGCCGGTCGAGGCGGTTCGCGTCGAGAGACGCCTCATCGCGCAGCACGTCCCTGAGGGCGGCGCGGGTGGCGGGCTTGGCGGGCATCAGGTCGCAATACTCGGCCACCGCCGCCGCCAGGTCGTAGATCCCGATGCGGCGGGCGAGATCCATGATCTCCTCCTTGTTGAAACCGAGGAGGGGGCGCAGCACCATGGCCGGAGAGGCCTGGGTGATCACCGCCAAGTTCTGCAGCGTCTGCGAGGAGACCTGACCCATCGCGTCGCCGGTGACGACGCCGATCCGTCCGCCGCGGTGGGCCACCGCGGCTCCCGCCCGCAGGATGAGCCGCTTCAGCACGATCTGCCAGTTGGCCGGCTGAACTTTCTGCCGCAGCTCGTCCAGCAGGGGAGCGAGGTCCACCTCGTGGAGGTGCGGCGTGTAGCCGTAGCTCCACCGCTCGGCGACGCGCTGCATCACCTTGAGCACCCCCAGCCGGTGGGCCGCGCCGCCGAGGTTGCAGAAGACGTAGTCGAGCTGCACGCCCCGTTTGAGCATCAGCCAGCTCGCGACGGCCGAGTCGAAGCCGCCCGAGACCAAGGCCACGGCCCGTCCCTCGACGCCGATGGGCAGGCCGCCGTGTCCCCGGACCTTGTCGAAGAAGTAGTGGGCCGTGCCCGGCTCCAGCTCGACGTACGCCGTGACCTCGGGCGCGGAGAGGTTCACCCGGCCCGCGCCGGCGTCGAGGAGGGCGCGGCCGAGGGCGCTCTCCATCCCCATCGAGTCGAAGCCGATGCGCTCGCGCTCCCCCCGGCGGCTGGCGCGCACGGCGAAGCTCCGGCCGCGCACGGCGTCGCTGAACAGCTCGACTCCGGCCGCCACCACGTCCTCCAACCGCTGCCAGGAGCGCCGCTGGACCTCGGAGACCGACTGGATTCCGAAGACGCGCGCCAGCACCTCGGCCGCCCCCGGCTCGGGAGTCTCCACGTAGATGCGGCTCCACGTCGGCTCCAGCCGGTAGGGAATGCCATGGAGATCGAGCGCCGCCTCGGCGTTGGCCACCAGCCGGCGGAAGAACCGCATGCGGGTCTTCGGTGCCTTCGTATAGAAATCGCCGGAGAGGCGGAGGATCAGGAGATGGTCGGACATCGTCGCGCTTCCACAACGGGAAATTCTAGCAGGGCGGTTGTGCCCGCCCGCGCTTCCGCACCGGGCTAACGGAACGTGGCTTCTCCGAAGCCAGCGCCGAGCCTACGGCCGCCACGCCGTGATCAGCCACCACCGCGTATCGTCCTCGAGCTCGCCGAAGGGATCCTCGAGGACGCGTGCCACTCCTGCGCGCAGGTCGAAGGTCGGCAGGCGTCCAATGGGTAGGGGACCGAAGCTGAACCTATACTCCAGGCCGGCGAGGGAGAGCCAGTCCTGGCGCGATTCGCCGCTGTTCCACAGCCGGTGCCGCTCGTAGAACAGCGGCGCCGGCAGGAAGCCGAGCGAGAGCTCGGCCCGCTGCCCCTCGTGGCTCTCGCCCAGCAGCTCGCCTGCCGGCAAGCCCGGCACGGCGATGCGATTGGCGAGGACCGACTCGGGCAGCAGCGAGGTCTCCGGACCGCCGAGCTGGTAGAGATCGAAGCCGTAGGCCAGGTCCCGCGAGGCGTCGCGCCGCCAGGAGAGGGTCAGGCGGGTGTCTTCGTACCTCACCCCGAGCCGCGCCGCGCCGCCCCAGCGCGCCCAGGAGCCGCTCCCCTCGGTGTGGCCCGCCTCGTAATGTGCCGCCGCGGCCGGCCGCAGCCGCCAACGCCCCCACCGGCGGGAACCGTCCCAGGAGAGGGCGAACGCCGCCAGCCGCTGATCCAACGCCTCGTCGCGGTTGACCGGCTGCACCTGGTTCCAGAGCGTCCGGCCGGCGACGGCGAACCCGCCGCCGCTCCACTGCCAATGCCGGGAGGCCCACAGCTCGAAGCCCTGCCGGTCCAGGTCCAGAAGGTTGCCGCGGCGGGCCGCAGGCTCCTCCTCGGTGGGACGCTCCCTGGAACGGAAGAGGTGGAGGCCTGCCTCGACCGGCCAGCCTCGCCAAGCGGCGGCCAGGGCTCCGCCTTCGGGCCAGCCATGCTCGCCCAGGGAGCCGAGGAGCAGCCAGTCCAGGCGGCCCACCACGTCACCCCCGCGCAGTCCCAGCTCCAGGACGCCGCCGGTCGAGGAGGCGCTGCCGCCGAAGAGGGGAAACAGCTCCTGCCGTCCCAGGCCGTAAGGTCGGCCCGGCGCCACCTCGGCGCGGACGAACGGCTCCGGCCGTTCCGGCGCGGGAGGCTGGATGGCCGGCGCCAGCTCGCCGGGGAGATCGGCCGGCGTCCGCGTCGCGGCACCCGCCGCGCCGCGGGCGGGAAGGTTCAGCCGCCGGAGGTCGAGACCACCAGGCTCGAGGGAGAGGAAGAAGAGGCCTGTGCCTTCCGGCGTCGGCGCGGGCGCCAGAGCCGCCGCCTGCGTTCGGGTCAGCGCCACCGGCTCGGCGGCGCCGCCCTCCCCGCCGGCCGGGAAAGCATAGAGGTCGATGAAGCCGGCGATGCCGACGACGGCAAAGATGGAGAGCCCGTCCGGGCTCCAGGCAGGCGAGGAGACCGTGCCTCCGGGTGGCGGCGCCAGCTCGGTCGTCGCTCCGCCCTCGATGTCGCGGATGGCCAGCCTCCACGCACCCTCCCGGTGCAGGGCATAGACGACCCGCCTGCCGTCCGGCGAGACCCGCGGCCGGTCATAGACCTGTTCCACCGACGGCGGGCTGAGCGCCTCGACCTCGCCGGAGCCGAGATCCACCCGCATGATCTGGGAGGAGCCGTCGCGGTTGCGCACGGCAACCGCCCAGCGGCCGTCAGGCGCCGGATCCGGATCCCGTAGATCAGCCTCGCGAGTGATCCTCCGGACCTCGCCGCTGCCGGGCGCCCAGGAGAAGAGGTCGGGATGGAGGAAGCCTCCGGCGTCCGGCTCGAAGCGGACGAAGAGAATGGTCTTGCCGTCCGGCATCCAGCGCGGCATGGTGGGCTCGGTACCGTCGTGGCCTTCAAGGCTGTAGAGGACCTTGAGCGGCAGGGGCTTGGTGCGGACCGCCGGCACGTCCTCGGGGTCGCGCTTCCGGAGAGCCCGCTCGCGCTCGCGCCACTTCCTCTCGGCGTCCTCGTCGGGCGCGGCCGACCAGACGACGAGGCGGGCGGGGCCTTGCTTGGAACGAAGGACGATGGCGATGCGCTCGCCGTCGGGCGACACTGCGGGGGCGCCGGTCGTCCACGCGAGGTCCTGCCACAGCTCGCCGTCCACCGGCTCGGCGCCGCTCCGCCGCTCGGCCTCGAAGGCCCGCCAGGTCAGCTCGGCCCGGAAGCGGTCGTAGAGGTCGGCAGGCGAGTCGCCGAAGACGCCGCGGAAGGCGTCGTCGAAGCTACGCGGAGCACGCGCGGTCATCCGCGCCCAGAGCTTGCGCAGGCTGCCCGCTCCGGCCCGCTCCTCCAGCCATTCGAGATAAGCGGAGCCCGCGAGGTAGGCCATGGACTGGCCTTCCCAGGTCTCGGTATCCGAGGCCAGCCGGCCGTAGCCGGGGAGCTTGCCCGCCTGCGCCCAACGCCGCAGGAAGGCGGCCCTCAGATCGCCGTTGGGCCGGCCCGAGCCGGTGAGCCGCCCCTCCACTACCGTGGCATATCCCTCGATCACCCAGCGCGGCGCTCGGAGGGTGATGGGCCCCAGCGGGAGAAGCCGCTCCAGCAGCCGGCGCGTCGGGTTGCGCGAGGGGCGCAGCAGATGAACGAGATGGGTTTCCTCGTGAACGATCAGCACCTCCGCCCAATCGGCGTAGTGACCGATCTCCGAGTCGGGCCCTGGCGGGCTCGTCCATAGGATCAGGCGCGGCCAACCCAGAAAGGGTAGGGCTTGGCCGTTGGGATCCGCCAAAGGGTCGGAAACCAGCACGTCCACCACCTCCGGCGGCTCATAGCCCACCTCGGCCACCACGCGCTCGCGGATCGATTCCAGGCGCACAGCGGCTTTGCGCACCCAGGCCTCGGAGGGGGTGGGGTAGTGAATCCGGAAGTGGGGCGTGGAGAGCGTGCGCCAGTCGGCGGCGGGCCCCTGGGCATGGCCAGGCAAGGGGAGGAGGAGCAGTGCGAGCGGGAGCAGACGGCCGAGTTGCATCGGGAGAAAAATATCGCAGGCTGAGCGCTCCGCGGCGCCCGGCGAGACGATGCTAGAGTTGCAGCGCCGTATGCGGAGCGACCGGCTCCTCTGAAACCCGTGCCCGAGGCTCGCAGCCCTCTCGAAGCTCTCCAGACGCGGGCCGCCGCGGCGCGGCCCGCCGCCGCCATCCTCCTCGCCGAGGGCGAGGATCCCAGGATCGTCGCCGCGGCGGAGCGCGCCACCGCTCTCGGTCTCTGCAGGGCCTCGCTGGTGGGCTCGCGGCAAGCAGTGGAGGGCGCAGCGGCCGAAGCCGGGGTGCCGCTCACGCTGCCGGTGCTCGAGCCGGCGGCCGACCCGGACCTGCCGCACCTCGCCGCCCGGCTCGCCGAACGTCTGGCGGCGCGGGGGCTCGATGCCGCTCTCGCCGGAACTCTCTCCCGCGATCCGCTCTACTACGCCGCTTTGCGGGTGGCCGACCAATGGGCGGAGGGGGCGGTGATGGGCGCGCTCGCGACCACCGCCGACACCTTGCGGGCGGCGCTGCGGGCGATCGGTCCGCAGCCCGGTCTCAAGACCGTTTCGTCCTGCTTTCTGATGGTTCTGCCGGACGGCCGCGGGCTGATCTACAGCGACTGCGGCGTCGTGCCGGACCCGGCGCCCGAGGAGCTGGCCGACATCGCCGAAGCGGCGGCGGCGAGCTGCCGTGTGCTCCTCAATGAGGAGCCGCAGGTAGCGCTCCTCTCTTTCTCGACCCTGGGGAGCGCCCGCCACCCGAAAGTCGAGAAGGTCCGCGCCGCCGTGGAAATCCTGCGGCGGCGGCAGGTCGGTTTCGCGGTGGATGGAGAGTTCCAGGCGGACACCGCCCTGGTGCCGGCAGTAGCGCGGCGCAAGGCGCCGTACAGCGCCGTGGCGGGCCGCGCCAACGTACTGGTGTTTCCCGATCTGGACGCCGGAAACATCGCTTACAAGCTGACCGAGCGGCTGACGGGAGCGCGAGCCATCGGGCCGCTGCTGCAGGGGCTCGCCCGGCCGGTCAACGACCTGTCGCGCGGCTGCTCCGTGGAGGACGTAGTCGACGTGATCGCGATCACGGCCCTGGACGCGGCCGAGCGGAGGCGGAGATGAAAGTTCTGGTGGTCGGCGGTGGCGCACGGGAGCACGCCCTGTGCTGGAAGCTGCGGCAGAGTCCCCTGCTGAAGGAGCTTTATTGCGCTCCGGGCAACCCGGGCATCGCCGGCGTCGCCGACCGGGTGCCGCTGGCGGCGGAGGAGGTGCAGCGGCTGGCCGACTTCGCGGCCGAGATGAAGATCGATCTCACGGTGGTCGGGCCGGAGCTGCCGCTCACCCTGGGGATCGCGGACGAGCTCGCCAACCGGGGGCTGGCGGTCTTCGGCCCCACGCAACGCGCCGCCGAGATCGAGGCGAGCAAGGTCTTCGCCAAGCAGTTCATGGAGCGGCACGGCATTCCCACCGCGCCCTTCACCGTCGTCCACGACGCCGCTGCGGCGCGAAAGGAGTCCGGGCGCTTCGGCTATCCCGTGGTGCTCAAGGCCGATGGCCTCGCCGCCGGCAAGGGAGTCCTCATCGCCGGCGACCAGGACGAGCTGGAGGAAGCGGTCAGCACCCTGTTCGAGGAGCGCCGTTTTGGCGCGAGCGCCGACCGGGTGGTGATCGAGTCCTTCCTGACCGGCGATGAGGTCTCGCTCATGGCCCTGTGCGACGGCGAGCGGGTGCTGCCGCTCGCGACCGCGCGGGACTACAAGCGCCTCGGTGACGGCGATGCCGGCCCCAACACCGGCGGCATGGGAGGCCACAGCCCGTCGGGAGGGCTGTCGGCTGAAGCCGCCGCGGAGGCTGTCGAGACGATCCTGCGGCCGGCGGTCTCCGGGCTCGCCGCCGAAGGGCGCCCCTTCGTCGGCGTCCTTTACGCCGGCCTCATCCTGACGCCGGAGGGGCCGCGGGTGCTCGAATTCAACGCCCGCTTCGGCGACCCCGAGGCGCAAGTACTGATGCTGCGCCTGGAGGACGACCTGCTCGCCGTTCTCGCCGCCGGCGCCGCGGGGAGGTTCGATGCGCGCCGGCTCTCCTTCCGCCGGGAGGTCGCGGCCTGCGTCGTCCTGGCGAGCCCCGGCTATCCCGGCCGGCCGCTCGCGGGCGAGCCCATCCAGGGGCTCGACCGCGCCGCCGCTCAGCCCGGCGTGGAGATCTTCCATGCCGGCACCCGCCTCCTCGAAGGCGAGCTGGTGAGCGCCGGCGGACGGGTCCTCTCCGTCTGCGCCCTGGCGCCCGATCTCGCCGGCGCGGTGAGCCGGGCCTATACGGCCGTCGCCGAGATCGACTGGCCGGGCAAGGTCTATCGCCGCGACATCGGGCGACGTCCGCTCGACGGACTGCAGCCCTGAGGATCGTGATAACGTCCCGGCGCTGTTGACGCCGGGGCTCGCCGCGGTGAAAATGATCCCAGCGGTCTCTAGCATCGAATCATCCAGCAACCTGACCCGGAGGTGCCGGCGCTCGTCGGGCGTTGGTACTTTTCCTGCATAGGCTTTCAGGTCGCTGTTGCGTATGGAATGGAAGTCACCATGTCTGGATGCAGCGGTTGTGCTTTCAAGGGTATGTCGACGGCCGTCGAGGACGCTTTCGTCGGCGTGCGGTTTCGGGAAGAGACCAATCTGACGCTGTGCTCGTCCGGCGGACAGATCTATGCCAGAGGGGAGAAGGTGGTGGTGGATCTGGAGTCGGGACCGACCTTCGGCTGCGTCGAGCAGTCTCCCATGCCGGTCTTCAAGCCCTGCCAGAAGGCGGGAGCCCGGCCAATTTTGCGCCCGGCGGACGCCAACGATCTCGCCGCCTACGACCGGCAGCGCCAGAGCGAAGTGAGCGGCAAGCTCTTCGCCCAGGAGCGAGCCCGCGCGATCGGCCTCGACATGAAGGTCTCGATGGTCGATTTCTCCCTGAATGGCAAGAAGGCGACCTTCTACTTCACCTCCGACGGCAGGGTGGACTTCCGGCAGCTCGTCCGCGACCTGGCGAGCCGCTTTGCGGTGCGGGTGAAGATGGTGCAGGTCGGAGCGCGGGACGAAGCCGGCCTGATCGGGGGGATCGGCATCTGCGGCCGCACTCTCTGCTGCTCGACCTGGTTGAAGGACTTCCGGCCGATCTCCATCCAGATGGCCAAGCGCCAGAACCTGAGCTTGAACCCGTCCAAGATCTCCGGCCAGTGCGGCAGGCTTCTCTGCTGCCTCGCCTACGAGGACGAGAACTACAAGACCCGGAACCCGGACAGCCGGTCTGCGGCATCAGCGACGGCATAGCAACCGCGACGGAATCCACATGGCCAACCGCAAACTGATACGCCCGGACATGAACGAGCTCAAGAAGGAGCTCCCTTCGCGCAGCGTGCGCCGCAAGCAGACGCCGCCCGAGCAGACCAATGCCGAGGAGTTCTACTACCTCAAGCAGATGGCGGCGAAGACGCCGATGGTGGTGATCCTCAACGACGGCGAGGAGCTGCGCGGCTGGATCGAGTGGTACGACAAGGGCGCGATCAAGCTGAATCGGCACTCCGGCCCCAACCTGCTCATCCAGAAGCAGATCATTCGCTACATGTTCAAGGAAGAGGAGCTGAAGCGGCGGGGCAAGCGGAGCGGCGACGGCGAATTCGACCGGTGAAGCCCATCCTCGCCCTCACCCAGGGCGATCCCGCGGGCATCGGGCCCGAGATCCTGCTGAAGCTCTTCCTCGACTCGCCGGAGCCGCCGGGCTGGCGCCCGATCCTGGTGGCCGAGCGCGCGGCCCTCGAGGCGCTCCGGCCGGTTCTGCCGCACTTTCCCTGGGAGCGCCTGCGCTACCTCGCCGCCCCGCCCTGCCGCGAGGCGGCGGCCGGCGGCGGCATCCCGGTGCTCGATCCCGTGGGCGCCCGCCGCGCCCTGGTTTTCGGCTCCTCCGGCCCGGCGGATGCCGGCGGCGCCATGGCCGCTCTCGACGCCGGCATCTCCCTCATCCGCTCGGGTGTCGCCGACGCCCTGGCGACCGCCCCGGTCAGCAAGGAGTCCATCGCCCGTCACCATCTCTCCGGGTTCGTGGGACACACGGATTACCTGGCTGTGGCGTGCGGCCTGGAGCGCTACGGCCGCGACTACCTGATGGCCTTTCTCGCCCCGGAGCTCCAGGTGGCGCTGCTCAACGTGCACCTTCCCTTGCGGGAGGCTCTGGACGGGATCACCGGCGAAGCCGTAGGCGAGGCCCTCGACTGCCTGCATCGTCACGCTGGCGGCCGGATCGCCCTCGCCGGCCTGAACCCGCACGCCGGCGAAGGCGGGCTCCTCGGCGCAGAGGAGGACGCCGTGCTCGCCCCGGCCGCGGCGGCGGCCCGCGCCCGCGGCGTCGACGTACATGGACCGGAGAGCGCCGACTCGCTCTTCGCCCGCGCCCGCCGGGGAGAGTTCGACTGGGCGCTGGCGCTCTACCACGATCAGGGGCTGATCGCGGTCAAGACGGCCGCCTTCGGCCTCGCCACCAACTGGACGCTCGGCCTGCCGTTCCTGCGCACCTCGGTCGATCATGGGACGGCGTTCCCGCTCGCCGGCCGCGGAGTCGCCGACGCTGGACCGCTCAAAGCGGTGGTGGAGACGACGCTGAAGCTGATTTCCGGGGAGCTGCCGAGAAGACGCGGTTGATGGGAGCCCGCCATCCTGTAGGGGCCATCCCTACACCTTCTTCGCTACGGCCAGCAGCGAGTCCCCGAAGGCCGGGGTGTGCACCACCCGGCCGATCACTCGCAGGGGCTTCAGGAACTTGGTCCCCTCGCCCACCGAGCAGAAGTTGGACTCGGTCGTCAGGGCTTCCACGGTAAAGCCGGCCTCCTGCAATCCCTGGCGCAGCATGCGGGCGCTGAACATGTGCACGTGGGTGGGGTCCTGGTGCCACGCCCAGCGCCTGCCGAGGAGGGGACGGGCGAGGCTGTGAGCGTTGAGGGTGATGACGAAGAGCTTGCCTCCCGGCCGCAGGCAGCGGCGGCAGCTCGCCAGGGCGGCCGGGTAGCGGGGGAGGTGCTCGATGACGTCGAGCAGGGTGACGGCGGCGAAGTGATCGTCGGGAAAGGGGAAGGGCTCCTCGGCGCCTTGTTGGAACACCTGCCCTCGGGTCCGCCGCCGCGCCTGCTCCGCGGCGTGGGCGGAAAGCTCGATGCCGTGCGCCTCGTAGCCAGTTTTCTCCAACGCTTCGAGCAGGAAGCCATAGCCGGCGCCGACGTCGAGGACGCGGCCGCCCGGGACGCCGTGAGACCGCAGCAGCCCGACCAGGTAGTCCAGGTACTTCACCTTGCCGGGGTGGAGCTGGAAGTACTCGCGCTCGAAGTAGGCGGCCTCTTGCACGGGCGGGGATGCTAGCACCGGCCCCGGAGCCTGTGCTAACAATCGCGCCCATGTTTTTGATCGACCTGCTGGGCGCCGGGCTGACGCTCGTCGCGGTGGGATTCCTCGCTCTCGGGGGATATCTCGCGGCCGTGCGCCTGCTCGGCGGCGAGGAGTCGGCCCGCGATCCGCTGGCGCTCGCCATTGCGTCCCTGCTGCTGGCCACGGCCGAAGCGGTGGGCATCGGCCTCCTGCTGGGCGGTCTCGGCTGCCTGCGCATCGACCTCGCCCTGGCGCTCCAGGCGGGGCTCTCGCTGCTCTTGCTGGCCGGGCTCCGCAAGGCGCCGCCGCCGGGCGGCATCGCGGCACCAGCGGCGGCGATCTTCCGGCGCGGTTGGGAGATCGTCCGGGAGCATCCGGCGCTCTCGCTGGTCACCCTGCATGCGGTGGCGAGCGAGGCGCTGCGAGGCCTCCTGCGCCCGCCCCTCTCCTGGGACAGCCTGATGTATCACCTGCTGCTCGCCGGCACCTGGCTGCGGGACGGCAATCTCGCCCCAGTCTTCGGCAACATCCCGATCAACTACTACGGCTACGTGCCGGCCAACGGCTCGATCTGGTTCTGGTGGTGGATGGCGCCGTCCCACAGCGAGTTCTGGGTCAACCTGGCGACGCTGCCCCACTGGCTCCTGCTCGGCCTGGCCACGGGCGGCGTCGCCCGGCGGCTCGGAGCGCGGCGACGCTGGCCGCTCGCCTGCTTCCTGGTACTGCTCACGCCCACCGTCATCCGGTTCGTGGCCGCTCAGTACGTGGACGTCTTCGTCGGGGCGGTCATCGTCGCGGCGGTCTTTTTCGTTTCGCGGTGGATCCACGAACCGGAGTGGAGCGCGGCGGTGCTCGCCGGCGCCGGGCTGGGTTTGGCGGCCGGAGCCAAGGTGCTGGGGGTTCCCTACGCGCTGGCGCTGGCCGTTGCCGCCGTGCCGCTCGCCCGGGGACGCTGGGGTCGCCGCGTGCCGCAGGTGCTCGCGGCGCTGGCGGTGGCGGCCCTCCTGGGGAGCTTCTTCTATCTCCGCAACGTCGCCGCCGGCGCGGACCCGCTGGCGCTCACCTGCGAGCAGACCGCGAGCGGCAAGCAGAACGCCAACCGGCCGACGATCCCGCGCAAGAACTCGGTTGTGGACCTGCACCGCCAGATGCTCTCTCAGGGGTTGCTCGTCGACGCTTTTCTCGGCGTGACCCGGCCGCAATCGGTGGAGCTGGGGGTGGGCCCCCAGGCCTTCGTGCTGTTGCTCGCGGCGCTCGTGCTGCCGTTCGGCCTCGGCCGTGAGCGCTGGCGGGAGGGGCTGGTGGCCACCGTCCAGATCTGGGCGGAGCTCGCCTTCTGGCTGACGGTCCCTTTCGCCAAGAACCTCCACGTCTTCGCCAACGTCCGCTATCTGATTCCGGCTCTCGGCCTCGCCTTCGCCGGCGCCGTGGCGCTCGCCGAGAGGAGGGGCGTGCGGGACCGCTGGATGGAGGGGATCACCCTGGCTTTCCTGCTCCAGGGTCTGCTGCAATTGCACGCCGAGATGCCCACCGGAGCGCGGCTGGCGATCGCCTTCGCCGACCTGGGGGCGGTGGCCCTCGCCCTTTCACCCGTCCTGTGCGCCTTCGCCGTCCGGCGGTGGCGCGAGCTGGCCCTGGCGGCGGTCGCCCTGGCGATTCTCGGCGCTCCCTTCCTCACCAGGTTCCGCGTCCAGGATCGTGGCCGGGCTCTCGCCAAGGAGTTCACCGTCCACATGACCTCGAACCGCTTCTTCGCCGGCGGCTGGACGTGGCTCGACGAGCATGGCGGGACGGGCAACGTGGCCGCCGTCCACTCGCCGAACAACTACTTCGTCTATCCGGCGATGGGCCCCCGTCTGGAGCGGGACGTGCGCTACGTCAACTTCAATCGGGCCGACCGCCGCAACGCCGTCGACTACCCGCAGTGCCAGCCGCGGGTCGATCCCTCGCCCCAGGCCTGGGTGTCGAATCTGGAGAAGCTGCGGATCCGCTGGGTGCACCTGAGCCGCTACCCGCAGTTCGGCTTTCCTCCCGAGCGCGGATGGGCGGATGCCCTCCCGGGCCTCTTCGCGCGGCGCTACGAGGATGCCACCAACGCGGTCTACGAGTTCCTGCCGGTGGCGCGGGCCGAGGCCGCGGGGGCCGAATAGCGGCGCGCGCCGTGCTACCATTTTCAGCTCCGAACAACCCACTGCGCTCACCAGCGAGAAGGATGCCATGCCGACGATCGAGTTCACGGGCAACTACCAGGATCTCTCCACCGACCGGGGCTACCAGTTCAAGTTCTACTGCGAGAAGTGCGGCAACGGCTACATGTCGACCTTCAAGAGCTCGAAGATGGGCATGGCCGCCTCGGCCGCGCAGGTCGCCGGCAACCTGTTCGGCGGCATCTTCGGACGCGCCGCCGAGACCGCCTACGAGATCCAGCGCGCGGTCGGCGGACCGGCCCACGACGCCGCCCTGCGCGAGGCGGTCGACGAGATCCGCCCGCTGTTCAAGCAGTGCACGCGCTGCGGCAACTGGGTGTGCGAGCCGGTCTGCTTCAACAAGAGCGCCCAGCTCTGCGAGTCCTGCGCTCCCGACATGGACGAGGAGATCGCCGCCGCCCAGGCCGAGGCGGCGCGGCAGCAGGCGTTCGAGAAGGCTCAGCAGGTCGACTGGATGAAGGGCCGCGACCTGGGGAAGGTCACCGGCGCCGTCTGCAAGGCCTGCGGCGCCAAGACCGGCGGCGCCAAGTTCTGCCCCGAGTGCGGCACCCCCACCATGCAGAAGAAGCAATGCGGCGGCTGCGGCAGCGAAATCGAAGGCAGCCCGCGGTTCTGCCCCGACTGTGGCCAGAAGCTGGCATAGGGGCCACTCCGACTTGAGGTCACAATTTGTGACCTCAAGTTTCTTTGAAGCCGATCCGCCGGGGTGCCGCTGCCGCCGGAGCCATCAATTGCCGTAGCGCGTCGAACACCGCCTTGAACTGAGCGTCGTACCTCTGCTCCAGCTCGTCCAGCCGGCGGATCAGGTCCGCTCGCGTGCTCATCACCTGCCGCAGGCGCACGAAGGCGCGCATGATCTCGATGTTGACCCGCACGGCCCTCTCGCTCCGCAGGACGCTCGAGAGCATGGCCACACCCTGCTCGGTGAAGGCATACGGCGGGTACCTGCGGCCGCCCCAACTTGAGGTCACAAACTGTGACCTCAAGACCTCGACTTCCTCCGGGGTGAGCTGGAACATGAAGTCCCGCGGGAACCGTTCGAGGTTCCTCTTGACCGCCTGCACAAGGACTTTGGTCGCCACTCCGTAAAGGGCGGCGATGTCCTTGTCCAGCATGACCTTCTCGTCCCGCAGCAGAAGGATGGCCCGGTCGATCCTCTCCGCGGTCAGCGACTGTGTCCCTCCCATGTCTCGCCCTCCAGAAGTTTTTGAGGTGTCAAATTGGTACCTCAAACCGGAGGCACTTTCCTCCATGCCTATAAAGAACGGAAAAACGGCCGGTTATCGCTCAGCTTTTTTTGCGCCGGCCGAGCCAGCGGGCGGCGAAGGGGAGGGCGAGCAGCCCGAGGAGGACGGCGAACCACAGGGTCGCGCCGCGGATAAGGAGAGTGACGGAGCCCGCGTCAGCCGTGTCCAAGCCCTGAGAGTGGAGCAGAGCCGCGAGCGCTCCCTCGGCGGCGCCGAGCCCGCCGGGCAGCATGGAAAGAGCTCCCAGGAAGGTGGAGCCCGTGTAGTTGAAGAGCGATAGCAGCAGCCCCGCCCCGGGCGCGTACTGCCGCACGACGAGGAAGAAGCCGAGCCCCTCGGCACCCCACGCCGCTACGGACAACGCCAAGGCGAGAAGCACCAGACTCGGCGACAGCAGCGATCGGAGACTGGCGTAGATCTCCTCCAGGTGGGGAACCCGAGGGCCAAGGACAGGCAGCCTTCGCAGCCAGAAAAACAGCAGCGCCGCGAGCCGCTGCCAGGTCAGCACGGCGATCGCCGCGGCCACTCCGGCGAGGCCGGCCGCGGCGATCCACGGCCCGCCAGGAAACGACAGGCTGCCTAAGGCGATCAGGAGAAGAACCCCCAGGACATCCGTCAGCCGCTCGCCCAGGACCGCTGACACCACACGCAAAGCAGGACCGCCTCCCAGCTCCCGTACCAGCCAGGCTTTGCCCAACTCTCCTGCCTTGCCGGGGGTCACCGAGAGGAGAAACCCGACTAGAAAGACCGCCAGGCTACGCGAGCGGGCCAGACGAACCCCGAGCCGGGAGAGGTAGACCTCCCAGCGCACAAAGCGCAAGAAGTAGTTGACCAGGGAAAGCGAGAGCACGGGGATCAGCAGGCGGAGATCAAACCCGCGCAGACTGCGGGCGAGATCCTGCGGATGCGCGGTGATCGCGAGCCCCACCACCACAAGGACGCCGAGCCCCAGCGGCGCCAGCAGTCGCCGGCCGAGCCGCTCCAAGCCGGAGCCCTTCGGCACGGTCTCCGCCGGCATGCTTCCCCCCAGCGGAGGCTCCGGCGTCAGGCCGCCTTCTCTTCTTCCTGGACCGCCTCCGGATACTGCTCGAAGAGGCGCATCCACTTGCTGGTTCGCTTGTACTGCTCGATGCGGTGCTTGCCGATCGTCGGGTACCAGGCGAAGTCGTGGTAGAAGTTCGAACCGAAGACGAAGAAGTAGACCAGCGGCGTGCGGAACAGCAGCTTCTGGATGCCGCGCAGGGGACCGAACCAGACGAGGTCGCCGAAGCGGGAGACGGCGTTGTCTCCCACCGAGAAGCGGAAGTTCCAATTCGCGACGTCCTCGCCCACCACCTCGATATCCCGCGGATCGCCGACGCCCAGGCCGGCGTCGTGGGCCAGCCGGATGTAGGGGATCGACAGCGGATCAAAGCCCATCATCTTCGCCGACACGGCGTCGATGGCCACCTGGTCGCCCGAGGCCAGCAGGATGTCCTTCTCCACCGGGATCATGGTCCGCGGCCCCGGGCCGTTGCCGCAGGTCGTGCCGTCCATCACCGCGAAGAGGCCGGAATGGATCTCCTTCTGGATGGTCAGCAGGTCGACGAGCGTCTCGTGGATCCATGAATGGGTGTAGTGCCGGCGGGTGTTGAGCAGACCGCCGAAGGCGTTCTTCATCGCGCCGGTGGTGGTGGTGTAGATGTGGCACTTCACCGTCGGCAGGTGGACGACGTTCTTGCCGAGGAAGAACTCCGGGATGGTGATCCCTTCGGGGTAGATCTTCGGCAGCACCAGCATCTTCCCCTTGGGCTGGTACCTCACCCACTCGAGGTCGTCCGGGAAGCAGTTGTAGCGCACCGGCACGCCGTACTTGTCGAGCACCGGCAGGTAGCGGTTCAGCCGCTCGCCCTTCTTCGGGTCGGTGACGACGGTGTTGTTCTGCACGCAGACCTGGTCCGCGTAACCCTCGGCGCGCAGCTTCTGGATGGTGCCTTCGAGCTGCCACGGCGTGGTGTTGGCGCCGGGGAAGGGGAAGTGCCAGGAGATGTTGTCCTTGAGGATGGTGGTCGCGCCGGGGGCGAGGTGCCGCCGGATCTCGGCCAGCTCCATGGTGCGCCCGACGTCTTCGAGGACGGTCTCGGGCTGGGTCTTGAGGACGGCGACGCGCGCTTTGGGCATGAGAGGTGCTCCAGAGTGGAAGGTGCCACGCCGGCGGCCGGCGTGGCGGGCCTGCCTATTATACGACCTGGAGACTCGCTCCCGTGTTTCCGCCGCCGCCCGCGCGGCTACGGCGCGAGGGGCACCCGCTCGCGGATTCCCTTGAATCCCAGCCGCTGGAACAGCGCGTCCACTCGCGCCGGGTCGGCGCCGCGGTACGCGAGGCTCGCCAGCGCGCCGTCGATCTTCGGCACGGCGCGCTCGACCGTGGCCAGGCGCTTCGAGAGGAAGGCGGTATCCCGCGCGGCGGCGAGCTTGGCGTGCAGCGACCTGGCGGCGCGGACCGGCAGCCAGGGGAGCTCGTCCAGCCGCGCGTAGAGGTCTTCCAGGTGGTCGAAGCGGGCCAGCAGCTCGGCGGCGGAGGTGGCGCCGATCCCCTTGACGCCGGGGATGTTGTCCACCGTATCGCCGGCGAGGCCGAGGAAGTCGGTCATCTGGTCCGGCCGCACGCCGAACTTCTCGCGCACCGTCGCGGCGGTGTAGCGCACCCCCTTGCCGAAGTCGAGGAGGGTGGTGCGCTCGGTGACGAGCTGCGCGAGGTCCTTGTCGGAGGTGACGATCACGGCGCCGTGCCCCGCCTCCTCCAGGCCGGTGCAGAGGGTGCCGATGAGGTCGTCCGCCTCGTAGCGGTCGTCGATGAAAGTGGCGGCGCCGAGTGCTGCGGCGATCTCCAGGCAGACGTCGATCTGCGCCTCGATCTCGGCCGGCGGCTTCACCCGCTGCGCCTTGTAGGCGGGGAAGAAGTCGTTGCGGAAGCTCGCGCTCAGGTGGCGGTCGAAGGCGACGCCGAGATGGGTGGGCTTCTCGTCGGCGATCAGCTTGAGCAGGAAGGAGGTGAAGCCATAGGAAGCGGCGGCCGGCTCGCCGGCGGGCGTCCGGATGCTGCCGGGCAGGGAGAAGTGCGCCCGGAAGATGTACGGCGAGGCGTCCACCAGGTGGACGGTGGCCACGCGTCAGGCTCCGAAGAAGCTCCGCGCCGCCGCCGCGACCGCTTCGACCTCCTCGTTGGTCAGCTCGGGGAAGACGGGCAGGCAGAGGACCTCGCGGGCCGCGGCGGTGGCGATGGGGAGGTCGCCGTCGCGGACCTCCACGAGGCCGGCCAGGGCGGGCTGGTGGTGGAGCGGCGAAGGATAGTGGACGGCGGAGGCGATGCCCCGTTCCTTGAGATGCGCCATCAGCTCGTCGCGGCGCGCCGTGCGGACGGTGAGCTGGTGGTAGACGGACTGCACCCCGGGGCGGTCCGGCGGGAGCCGCAGGTCGCCGACGCCGGCGAGGGCGCCGTGATAGCGGCAGGCGATCTCGCCGCGGCGGGCGTTGTCCTCGTCGAGGAGGGACAGCCGGCAGTTGAGGACGGCGGCCTGCAGGCTGTCGAGCCGGCTGTTGGTGCCGAGGGCGGTGTGGTGGTAGCGGCCGGCCTGGCCGTGGTTGCCGAGGCTCCGCACGCGCTCGACGAGCTCGCGGTCGTTGCCGGTGACGGCGCCGCCGTCGCCGAAGCAGCCGAGGTTCTTGGTGGGGTAGAAGCTCCAGGCGGCGAGCCGCCCGAAGCCGCCCACCCGGCGGCCTTGCCAGCGCGCGCCGTGCGCCTGGGCGGCGTCTTCCAGGAGCCACAGGCCGCGGCGCTCGCAGAGGGCGAGGAGGGCGTCGACGTCGAAAGGCCGGCCGTAGAGGTGGACGCCGAGGATCCCCACGGTGCGGTCCGTCACCCGGGCCGCGGCGTCGTCCGGATCGAGGTTCAGGGTCTCGGCGTCGACGTCGGCGAAGACCACCCGGCCGCCGAGCAGCGCGACCGCCTCCGCCGTGGCGAAGAAGCTGAAGGCCGGGACGATCACCTCGTTCCCCGGCCGCAGGCCGAGCGCGCGCAGGGCGAGGACCAGCGCGTCGGTGCCGTTGGCGAGCCCGACGCAGGCCTCGACGCCCAGGTAGGCGGCGAAGGCGGCCTCGAAGTCCCGTACCTCGGGGCCGAGGATGAAGGAGGACTGATCGAGGATGCGGCGCCAGCGCTCGTCGAGCTGCGAGGCGATGCGCCGCCGGGTGCGGCCGAGGTCGAGGATGGGGACGTTCACCGGGCTCATCTTCCGCGGCGCATTGTATCCGCTCCCGGCAGTCCCCGTCCCGCCGCGGCCGCTGTGGCATACTGCCGGCCCGATGCTCCCCCGTCTCCGTTTCTTCTGGGTCGTCGCCGTCAGCGGCGGTGTCCTCATGGCCCTGGAGATCCTCTCCAGCCGGGTGCTCGCTCCCTACTACGGCAACAGCGTCTACGTCTGGGGCTCCATCATCAGCGTCTTCCTGGCGGCCCTGTCGCTCGGCTATCTGTGGGGAGGACGGCTGGCGGACCGCCAGCCCGCGCTGGCGTCGCTGGGCCGCATGGTGGCGCTCGCCGCCGCCTTCCAGGCCGTCCTGCTGCTGGCAGGCTCGCGGCTGACCGCCGCGCTCGCCGGCCTCACCGGCGGCAGCCCGGCGGGCACGCTGCTCGCCGCGAGCCTCCTGTTCGGGCCGGCGAGCACGCTTCTCGCCACCGTCTCCCCCTGGGCGGTCCGCCTGGCGGCGCGCGACCTCGGGCACCTGGGAAGCACGGCCGGGCGGCTCTTCGCCCTCTCGACGCTCGGCAGCCTGGCGGGGACCCTGGCCTGCACCTTCCTCCTCATCCCGTTCCTGGAGCTGCGCCAGATCCTCGGTCTGCTCACCGCATTGACGGCGCTCACCGCCTGCGTGGCGCTCGCGGGCTCCTTCCGTGCCGAGGCGCCGGCGGCGGCGCTCTCTTTCCTCCTCCTCATCTTCGCCCTGCCCGGCGCCGCGTTCGCGCCACGCGGCTCGACGGGCCTGATCTATGAACGGGTTACCCCCTACCAGACGCTGCAGGTCTGGGAGCGCTCGGGAGTGCGCGTCCTGGAGAGCGACCGCGTGCCGCAGGCCGCCCTGCACCTCGCCGACGGCGATTCGACGCTGCCCTACAATCGCACCGCCCCCGCCGTGCTGCTGCTCAACCCGGAAATCCGGCGGGCCTTGCTGATCGGCCTGGGCGGCGGCACCGTCGGCCGCTATCTCCAGGCGCGGCTGCCGGAGCTGCAGGTGCGCTACGTGGACGTCGATCCCGCCGTCCCGGAGATCGCCCGCCGCTTCTTCCATTTCCAGGTGGGGCCGCGGACCGTCGTCACCGTCGCCGACGGCAGGAGGTTTCTCCAGAGCTCCGGCGACAGGTGGGACCTGATCTACGGCGACGCCTACATCGGCCAGAGCGTGCCGTTCCACCTGACGACGGTGGAGTTCCTGGACGAGGTCGAGCGGCACCTCGCTCCCGGCGGGGTCTTCGCCGTCAACCTGGCGGCGGGCCTCTCGGACCCCTTCTCGCAGGCGATGTACCGCACGGTGCACGACCGCTTCGGCGCGGTCTACGTCTTCCCGGTCCGCCGCGCCCTGAACGTCCTGGTCGTCGCGACACGGGAGCCGGACGTGCTGCCGACGGCGGAGCTGGTGCGCCGCGGCCGGCTGCTCGACCGCACGCTGCGCTTCGATCCCACGCTCGCGGCCCTGGCGTCCTGGCGCAGCCCCGTCGAGCTGGAGACGTCGGAGATCCCCGTGCTGCGGGACGGCTTTGCTCCCGTGGACCGGCTCGTCCGGCTGGGCGTCGGCGCGCGGCTGCCGGACGCGGGTCGCTAGCGCAGCGGCCGGCGGGTCCAGGGCGTCTCGTAGACCACGACCTCGTCCCCGCCCATGGTGATGTTGCCGCGGATCGATACCGTGTAGATCGCCCGGAATCGGGGGTCGCGGGCCAGGCCGGGGAACCAGGAGGGGAAGATCACGACGTAGTCCGGCCGGCGGCGCGCCAGCGCGGCGAGGAAGGCCTCGTCCCAGGGCACCCCGGCGGCGGCGGCCCGCCGCACCTCACGGCCGATCTCCGGCGTGGCGATGCTCGCCAGGTCGATGATGCGGTTGGGCAGCAGATACTTGATGGCGCCGATGTCGTTGACCGCCAGCACGGCGGCAGGGGGCAGGCGGCGGGCGAGCCAGCGCGCTACCGCCACGTCGCTCTTCTCGACGTTGGCGACGTTCTGAGCGTAGAACCGCTCCCCCTGGACCAGGGTGAAGAGCGTGGGAGCGACGATCAGCGCGGCGGCTATCGCAGCCATCGCGGCCATCGCCGTCCGCCGGCTGCGGAGGCGGGATGAGAGAGAGAGCACGGCCGGCTCGAGCCCGAGCACGCCGAGCAGGATGAGCACGGGGAAGAGCGGAAAGTAGTAGCGGCCGAAGTTGCCGAGCAGCTTCGTGGGTCCGGGGGTGAGGAAGGAATAGGCGAGCGGCAGGCCGAAGGCCCAGAGGCCGGGCAGCAGGCCGCGGTCGCGGGCCGTTCCGAGCCGTCCGCACAAGGAAACCGCGCCCGCTCCGGCGACCAGGGTCATCCAGGGCTGCTGCCGGAAGAAGATGCCGATCACATTCATCAGATAACGGAAGTCCGGCAGCAGGCGCAGCCCCCCGCCGCCTTTGGCGGCGAAGGTGGTGGGGAGGAGGGAGCCGCCCGCCCAGCCGTAGAAGAGAAGCGGACCGGCCAGGGCGCAGGCGGCGAGCGCCAGGCCGGCCGCGAGGACGCCCGGCGCCGGCCGGCGCCAGCGGAGCCCCTCCTCGCCGGCCGCGAAGGTGAGGAGGCGGTCGAGCAGGGCGAGGAGGAGGAGGAGGAGCCCCTCGGGCCGGGCCAGCACGGCCACGGCCAGCACGGCGAAGGAGAGCGGCGGCCGGCCAGGCCGGGCGCGCTCGCGCAGGTGGAGGATCATCCCCCATAGGGAGAGCAGCACGAAGCAGGGGATCTCCATGCCGGAGAGGGCCGACCAGACGAGCCAGCTCGTGGCCAGCGTCAGCCCGGCGGCCAGGGCGCTGAGGCCGCGGCCGAGACCCAGCTCCCGGCCGAGCCGCCAGGTGGCGTCGATGCCGGCGAGGTAGAGAATCATTCCGAGGAGCTTGGCCCAGAGGATCACGTTGCCCGGCAACGGCAGGAGCAGGGCCAGCAGCGCCGTCCAGAGCGGCGCCGTCGAGCCGGTCACCAGCTCGCCGGGGTTGTAGGAAAGCCCGGCGCCGTGCGCCAGGTTGCGGGCGAACTGCAGGTGGATCCAACTGTCGTCCAGGGGAAACCCGAGGCCGCCCCGCAGCCGGCCGATCTCCGCGAAGAGGTAGCGCAGGCAGGCGACCACGCCGGCCGCGAGCAGCAGGGACCGCAACGGGAGCCGGCGCAGGGGGCCGGTGGGCGTAGCGTTTTCATCCATGACGTTGACGTTGTAGGGGCGCCCCTGCGTGGGCGCCCTTCGAGTCCGGGCGGCCACATAGGGCAGCCCCTATGGTCGCGGCGAAGCATACACAACACCCCCGGCCAACTCGGTTATCATCGCCGGTCCCATGACCCTGCTACGGCTCGAGCGCCGGCGCCGGCGGGCGGCGCGGATCGCCTTGTACGGCAGCCTCGTCCTGGTGGCCGGCTTCGCCTGGGCCGCCGTCTCGTTCCTCAACCGGCCGTTCGCGGCGCGCAAGGCCGAACGCTGGATGGACCGCGACTATGCCAACCTTCCCGAGGTCCGGCTGCTCCAGGAGTACGTACGGATCGACACCAGCGAAGCGACCGGCGACGAGCTGGCGGGAGCCCGCTTCCTCGCCCGGCAGTTCGCGGCGGCCGGCATCCCCTTCCGCATCGAGCCGGTGGGCCCGCGCAAGGCCAACCTCTACGCCTGGCTGGACGGCAGGGATCCCCATCCCCTGGTGCTCCACAACCACATCGACGTCTCGGCGGCCGATCCCAAGGAGTGGTTCTCGCCGCCCTTCGCGGCGAAGCTCGAGCTGCCGTGGATCTACGGCCGCGGCGTCTTCGACATGAAGAGCGTCGCCATCGCCCAGTTGCAGGCGATGATCGACCTCAAGCGGAGCGGCGTGCCGCTCGCGCGGTCGGTCCTCTTCCTCGGCACCAGCAGCGAGGAGCGCGGCAGCCGCCTGGGCGTGCGCCGACTCATCCGGCTCCACCCTCGGATGGTCCGCAACTTCTGGGCGGTGCTCACCGAGGGGGGCGTCGTCGAGGCGCGCTCCCGCGACGAGATCAAGTTCTGGGGCACGGAGTTCGCCCAGAAGCGCTACGCCGACCTGATCGTCTGCAGCGGTGACCGCGAACGGCTCGAAGAGCTCCGCCAGACGCTCCTCGCCATGGGACCCACCGAGACCGATCTGCATCTGACGCCCGCCGCCGCCGCCGTCTTCGCCTCCTACGGCCCGACCCGCGACCGTGAGGACCTGCGCGATCTGCTGCGCCATCCCGAGGATCTCCTGGGGGATATCGCCGCCTTCCGCAAGCTCCCTCCCTACCTGCGGTCCATGCTGCGCAACGAGGCGGTGCCCTTCGCGGTGGAGGAGGCTGCGGGCGGCGGCTATCGGATGACGATCAAATTCCAGCTCCTGCCGGGCGAGGATCTGGCGGCGGCGCGGGAGAAGCTCGTTCCCGGCTGGCTGACCTTCGGCTTGACGGCCATGATCGACGAGCCGCCGGCCGCCCGCGGCGGCAGCCCGCTCGACCACCCCGCGTTCCGGGAGATCGAAGCGACCCTGCGCGACGAGTACGCCGAGGCTCCGGTGGGGCCCTGCTTCCTGCCCTGGACGGCGACCGACGCCCGCTTCTTTCGGACCCTGGGGGTACCCACCTACGGCTTCTCGCCCTTTCTGATCATGAGCTCCGACACCCTGCAGGTGGACCAGGCCAACGAGCGGTTCGCCCTCCCCGGTTTCGTGGACGGCGTGGCGCTTTACGCCAAGCTGGTCCGGCGCCTCGCCTTTGACACTTAGTGCCATCCGCGGGTGGCAAATTTTGTCGCGGCCGAAACCGAAGTCAAAGAAAACAAAGGGCTTGATACTCTGGAGCTCCCTGGCATCGACCCTGCTTAGTACCCCTGCGGAAACACCTCGGAGAACCCCGGGGCAAGCTCTGTAAATCAGGGAGGAGACCCGAAATGTTGAAGAAGATCCGTAGTCGCCAGAAGGGCTTCACGCTGATCGAGCTGCTGATCGTGGTGGCGATCATCGGCATCATCGCGGCACTGTTGATCCCGAACTTCCTCGATGCGTTGCAGAAGGCGAAGCAGAAGCGGACGGTGGCTGACGAGCGCAACACCGGCACCGCGATGTTCTCCTGGCTGACCGACCAGCTCGGAGCCGCCGCCGCCGGCGCGGCCGCCACCCAGGTTTCCGTCTCCGACTATGCGACCGGCGCTTCCACCACCACCGCGCTCACGGCCCTGCTGGTGCCGCAGTACATTCAATCGGTCTCGGAGCTCGACGGCTGGAAGAACACCTACTACTACCGCCTGAAGACGGGCACCAACGTCCTCGACCGCCAGGTGATGCTGATCGGCAGCGGCGGCCGCGACAAGAGCACCCCCCAGGGCAACTACACCACCGGCGCCTTCGACCCGACGGACTACGATCAGGACATCATCTGGGCGGACGGCTTCTTCGTGCGCTGGCCGCAGAAGACCACCACCTAGCTCCGGACGACGGTCCACGCGCTCTTCCCACCCCGGGGCCGTTGCGACGGCCCCTTTTTGTGTACGCTTCACCGGCACGAATGCGTCGCCCACGCTTGATCGCCGCCCTCGTTGCCTGGTTTTTTTTCCTTTCGCCGCAGGTTCCCGCCGTGGAGCCTGCGGCTCTTTCAGAGGCGGCGGACTGGCTGCAGCAGTACATCCGCCTGGATACCTCGAACCCTCCCGGCAATGAAGGCCGGTCGGCGGCCTTCCTGGCCGGAATCCTCCAGCGGCAGGGCATTCCTTCGCGCATCCTCCTGGCGCCGGCGGGGCGCGCCAATCTGTACGCCCGCCTCTCGTCTCCCGGCAGCGGCGGCCGCGCCGTCCTGCTGCTGCACCACATGGACGTGGTCCCGGCCGGTCCGGGCTGGACCGTCGAGCCCTTTGCCGGCCGCATACGCGCCGGCAATCTCTGGGGCCGCGGCGCGCTGGACGACAAGAGCCTCGGCATCGCTCAGCTCGTCGCGATGATCGACCTCAAGCGCCGGCGCGCTCCCCTGGAGCGCGACGTCGTCTTCCTCGCCGTGGCCGACGAGGAGAACGGCGGGCTCGCGGGAACCGGCTGGCTCCTCGCGGCGCATCCGGAGCTCTTCCGGGGCATCGAAGCCGTGATCGGCGAAGGGGGCCGCAGCCAGATGGGGGCCGGCGGAAAGCTCCTGTGGTGGGGCATCGAGGTGGCGCAGAAGCGTCCGCTCTGGCTCGCGGTGTCCGCCTCCGGCAGGGGAGGGCACGGCTCGGGGCTCAATCCCGACAGCGCCAACCACCAGCTCGTCCAAGGGCTGGCCCGGCTGCTGGCGGCGCCGGCGCGCTGGCGGGTGACGCCGCCGGTGCGCGCCTACTGCCGCGCCATCGCGCCGCTGCACAACGCGCACTGGCGCCGGATCTTCTCGAACGTCGACGCGGTGATCGCCGAGGGCGGCCCCAAGGAGTTCCTGCTGCCGGGCATGGCGAACCTCTTCGTCGACACCGTGCAGGTCACCGTCCTGCGCGGCGGCGAGCGCATCAACGTCATTCCCGAAACCGCTCGCGCGAGCCTCGACATCCGGCTCCTCCCCGACACCGACGGCGAGGCGTTCCTGGCCGAGGTCGAGCGTCTCCTGGGCAAGGATCTCGAGGTCAAGGTCGTGTTGCGGTCTCCTCCCGCGGCCCCATCGCCCGCCTCCGGACGCCTGTACGAGGCCTTGAAGCGGGCGCTCGAGCCCGAGGGACCCGTCGTGCCCACCTTCATCCCGGGCATCACCGACTCGCGTTTCTTCCGCGAGCGGGGGATTCCCGCCTACGGTGTGCCCTGCTTCGAGATCGCGGATTCCCGGGGTATCCACGGGCCCGACGAGCGGATCCCGCTGGCCGAGCTCGACCGCGGGGTCGAGAGAATGCGGCGGATTCTCCGTCTCTACGCCGCGCCGCGAAGGCGGTGACGCCCCGTGGTCCCCGGATGACGTTTTTTGGCAGCGAAGATGCGATACAGGAGATCGACACCTTTGTTTTCAGAGGCTTCACCGCTGCCCATGATTGGCACGGAGCTTGCGCAGTAAGCCGATATCCGGATTGGAGGGATTGGGATGAAGCGTAGATTCGCAAACCCGCAGAGGGGCTTTACGCTGATCGAGCTGTTGATCGTCATCGCCATCATCGGCATTCTCGCCGCGATGATGATCCCGAACTTGTTGGACGCGATGCAGAAGGCCAAGCAGAAGCGGACCATCGCCGACATGCGGATCACCGGTACCGCGATGTTCTCCTGGCTGACCGACGAGGTGGGCGCGGCCGCCGCCGGCGCCACGGCGACGAACGTCAACCTCACCAACTACGCCGAGATCGACCTGCCCGACCTGGAGGAGCTTCTCATCCCTCAGTACATCGAGCGCATCCCGGAGCTGGATGGATGGAAGCGGCAGTACACGTTCTACTGCGACGTCGCCGATCCCCATTCGAAGCACGTGCTGGCGATGGTCAGCGCCGGCCGCGACGGGATCTCGACGGGACCGGCCTATTCCGTCAGCGGATTCGACCCTACGGACTACGACCAGGACGTCGTCTGGGCGGACGGCTTCTTCGTGCGCTGGCCGCAGAAGTGACGCCGCCGCCGCGCCGGAGGTAGAATCCGGCGCCGTCTTCGCCGCTGCCGACGGGCTCGCGAGCACTGGAAGCCTCCTGCATGCGCCGCCGGATCATCGCCCTCTGGCCGCTCCTGCTCGGCTCGGTCTGGCTGCTGAGCCTCTTCGCGCCGCTGCTCTCGCCCGGCCGGGCGCTGGCCAACCGCGACATCGCCGTCCTGCAGATCCCCCTGCGGCTCAGCTTCCGCGACCTGGCGCAACTCGGGCTGCCGGTGTGGAACCCCTGGCTGCACGGCGGCCAGCCCATCCTCTCGAACCCCAGCTACGGCGCCTTCTATCCGCCGAGCTGGCTGGTCTTCGCCGCGCCGCCCGCCTACGCCCTGAGCCTGATCGCGGTGCTGCATGCGGTCCTCGCTTTCGCGGGGGCGTGGCGCCTGGCCCGCCGCTTCGGCTGCGGCGGCGGGGCGGCGGCGCTGGCGGGTATCGGGTACGTGGGCAGCGGCGCCTATCTCTCCCTGCTGAGCCTCTTCAACCTGTTTTGCAGCATGGCCTGGCTCCCCTGGGTGATCGGCTGGGGAGACGAGTCCCTGCGACTGCCGCCGGGAGCGCGGTGGTGGCGGCCGGGGTTGCTGGCCGGCGGCGCGTTGGGGCTGCAGCTCCTGAGCGGTGAGCCCTCGCCGGCCGTCATCAGCGGCCTGGCCCTGCTGGCCCTGACGGCTTCGGCCGCCTTCCGGCGGCCCGCCGCGGCGCCGCGGGCGCTGCTGCCGTTTCTGTTCGCGGCCGCTCTCGCCGCGGCGCAACTGCTGCCCACCCTGGGCCGGCTCGCGGACACGCCGCGCAAGGGGCTCCCTTCCCCCGTCGCCACCCTGTGGTCGACGCCCCCGGCCCGCCTGGTCGAGATCGTCCTCCCCCGTTTCTACGGCGATCCGGCGCGCGACGTCGAAGGGTTCTTCTTCGGCTGGAACCTGCACGACCGCAACTACCCCTTCATCGAGTCGCTGTATCCGGGGCTGCTGCTGGCGGTCCTGGCCGCCTCGGCGCTGCTCGTCTGGCGCATCCCCCGGCGCGCGGCCTGGGCCCTTTGCCTCGCCGGCGGCTGGTTCCTGGCCCTGGGGCGCCACAACCCGGCCTACGAGGGGATCCGCCGAGCGATCCCGGTGCTGGCGGTCCTCCGCTACCCGGAGAAGTTCATCCTCCTGGCGCTCCTCGGGCTGCTCGTCGCCGGGGTCCTTGGCTGGCAGTGGCTGCTCGACGAGCGGGAAGCGGGCCGCCCGCAGTGCGCGGACTTTCCCCTGACCCTCGCGCTGGTGGCGCTGGCGGCCGCCCTGAGCCTGACCGCCCTCCTCTTCTGGGCGCCCCCCGCCGCGTTCTCGTTCATCGGCTCCCATGGCGACCCCTTCCTGCCCCTCAGCCGGGTCCTCGCGCTGCAGTACCTGCGGAGCGAGGGCCGGGCCGCGGTGGCCACCACCGCGGCCGTCGCCGCTCTGCTCGGCCTGTGCCGCTGGCGCCGCCCCTCCCGGCGGCTGCTGGAAGGCGCGGCGATCCTCCTCCTGGCCGCCGACCTCTGGCACTATGGGCACGGTCTCGTGCAGACGCTGCCGGCGAGCGCCTACCGCACGCCGCCGCCGCTCGCCGCGGCGGTGCTCCCCTCCCGCGACCGCATCTTCGTGCAGGCCCCCCGCGAGGGAGCGCCCGAGGTGGTGCGGCGCTGGGGGGACTCGGGAACCTTGTACACCAGAGCTCAGCTCGCCGGGCTGAAGCCTTACACCGGCCTGCTCTGGCATCTCCCCTACGCCTTCAGCACCGATTTCGACCTGATGCTCACCGGCTGGGGACGGCAGGCCGGCAGCATCCTGGAAGGCGAGGTGGCCGAGCACCAGAGGGTCTATCGATACCTGGGAAGCTGGAACGTCGGAACCCTTTTTCTCCAGAAGCCGTTCCGCGAGCAGTTGGCGGAGCTCGGGGATCCCGCCGCGCCGCCGCTGCGCAAGGTGGTGAACCGCTACGTCCTCCCTCGTTTCCGCCTCGTGCCGCGCGTCGTGTTCCATGCCACTCATGCCGAAGCCCTGGCTGCGGCCCGCGCAGAGGACTGGCAGGTCGGCCGCACCGAGCACTGCGTGCGTCCGGGGTGGACGCAGAGCGCGGGCTACGGCCCTGCGGCGCGCCTGCTGGCCGTGCAGGACGAGGCCGCGAGGATCGCCGTCCGCTACCGGGCCGCGGAGGGAGCTTTCTTCGTCGCCGCGATGACCTACGATCGGCAATGGCGGGCTTTCCTGGACGGCAAGCCCGTAGAGACGTATCCGACCGCGGCCTGCCAGCTCGGCGTGGCGCTGCCGCCGGGCGAGCACCGGCTCGTCCTCCGCTATGGCGAGCCCCGCGTCGGCGCCGGGGCCGCCGTTTCGCTGCTCACCCTGGGGGCCGGGGCCGCCGTCTTCTTCGGGCTCGGGCGCCGCCGCCGGATGGCGTAGAATCCGGCTCTTTCGATCCGGCGAGGCCGCAACCTGAAAACCCTTGGCCGTTGGACCCCCGCGATCTGGCCGGCCCTGCTGGGCGCTGGCTGGCTCCTCTGCCTCTTCGGCCCGCTGCTGTCGCCGGCGCGGGTGATGGCGAACCGCGACATTCCGGTCTTTCACCTGCCCCTGCGGGCCAGCTTCCGGGATCTGGCGGCGTTCGGGCTGCCGGTGTGGAACCCCTGGCTGCACGGCGGCCAGCCGATCCTGTCGAACCCGAGCTACGGCGCCTTCTACCCGCCGAGCTGGCTGGTCTTCGCGGCGCCGCCCGCCTACGCGCTGAGCCTGATGGCGGTGCTGCACGCGGCCATTGCCTTCGCGGGCGCCTGGCGGCTGGCGCGGCATTTCGGCTGCGGCCGGGGAGCGGCGGCGCTGGCGGGGGTGGGGTACGTCGGATGTGGAGCCTATTTCTCTTTGTTGAGCGCCTTCAACCTCTTCTGCAGCACGGCCTGGCTGCCCTGGGTGCTCGCCTGGGGGGACGAGTCTCTGCGTCTGCCGGAAGGTGGCCGCTGGTGGCGGCCCGCCCTGCTGGCCGGCGGCGCCCTGGGCCTCCAGCTCCTCAGCGGCGAGCCGTCGCCGGTCATCATGAGCGGCCTGGCGCTGCTGGCGCTGGCCGCTTCGGCCGCCCGCCGGCGGCCGGCCGCCGCGCCGCGGGTGCTGCTGCCGTTCCTGTTCGCGGTGACGCTCGCCGCGGTGCAGCTTCTACCGACCTTGGGCCGGCTCGCGGACTCGCCGCGCAGGGCGCTCCCCTCCAAGATCGCGACGATCTGGTCGATGCCGCCGGCGCGGCTGGTGGAGATCGTCCTGCCCCGCTTCTTCGGAGATCCGGAGCGGGTCGTGGAGGGCCTCTACCTCGGCTGGAACATCACCGACCGCGGCCCCTATATCGGCTCGCTCTACCCGGGCCTATTGCTGGCCGTGCTGGGGGTCTCGGCGCTGCTCCGCGGGCGCATCCCCCGGCGAGCGGCCTGGGCCGTTGCCTTCGCCGCCGGTTGCTTTCTCGCCTTCGGCCGTCACAACCCTTTCTACGGCGGGCTGAGGCAGGCGATTCCCTTGCTGGCGGTCCTCCGCTACCCGGAGAAGTTCATCATCCTCGCCGTCCTCACTCTGGTCGTCGCCGGGGTCCTCGGCTGGCAACGGCTGCTCGACGATCGCGACGCCGGCCGGCCGGAGTCCGCCGGCTTTCCTCTCGCCGTCGCGCTGGTGGCGCTGGCGGTCGCCCTGACGCTGACCGTTTTGCTCTTCGAGGTCCCCCGCGTCGCCGCCTGGTTCGTCATCTCCCACGCCCTCCCCATCCTGCCGGCGGCGGGCCGGGGCCTCGCCTTGGAGTATCTGCGCAGCGAGAGCTGGGGCGCGGTGAGGACCGCCGCGGCGGTCGCTCTCTTTCTCGGTCTCTGCCGCTGGCGGCGTCCACCCCGGCGGCTGCTCGAGGGCCTCGCGGTCCTCCTGCTGGCCGCCGACCTCTGGCATTACGGGCATGGCCTCCTGCAGACGCTGCCGGCCGCCGCCTACCGCGAGCCGCCGCCGCTCGCTGCCGCGCTGCTGCCGGCTCGCGATCGCATCTTCTGGCAGGCGAGCCCGCTGGGTGTGTCGCAGCTCTTTCGGCGCTCGGGAGATCCGCGGACGCTCTTCGCTCGCGCGAATCTGCGGCAGTTGGAGCCCTATTCGGGAGTCCTCTGGCGCATCCCCTATGTCTTCGACGTCGATTTCGACCTGATGCTCACCGGCTGGGGACGGAACGCCGACGAGATCCTGCTGCAGGAGTCGAGCCGGCTGCCGATGATGTACCGTTACCTCGGCGCCTGGAACGTCGGGACCCTCCTCCTCCAGAAGACGTTCCAGGAACAGTTGGCGGCCCTGCGGGATCCCTCCGCCATGCCGCTTCGCCGGGCGGCGAACCCGCGTCTCCTTCCGCGCTTCCGTTTCGTGCCGCAGGCGACGTTTCATCCCAGCCATGCCGCCGCTCTCGCCGCGGCCCGCGCCGAAGGTTGGGAGGTGGCCCGCGCCGAGCACTTCGTCCGGCCGGGACGGCCGGAAGAGACGGCGAGCTATCGGCAGCCGCCGCGCGGGCTCGAGGTAATGGATGAAGGGGGGCGGATCGAGGTCCGCTACCGGGCCGAGGAGGGAGCGATCTTCGTGGCGGCGGTGACCTACGATCGGGGTTGGCAGGCCTACCTGGACGGCGGCCGGCGGGCGACGTATCCCACCGCGGCCTGCCAGCTCGGCGTGGAGCTGCCGCCCGGCGAGCACCGGCTCGTCCTGCGCTATCGGGAGCCGCTCGTGGGCGCCGGCGCCGCCGTGTCACTGCTCGCGTTGGGGGGCGGAGCGGCGGCCTTCCTCGGACCTGGACGCCGGCGCCGGAGGGGCTCGGGCGCTGCTCCTTTGCCTCCTGCGGGGCACGCGACCTGAAGGCCCTGCGAATGCGCCGCTGGACGATCGCCATTTGGCCTGCCCTGTTGGGTGCGGGCTGGCTCCTATGCCTGTTGGGGCCGCTGCTGTCTCCCGGCTGGGCGCTGGCGAACCGCGACATCGCCGTCTTTCACCTGCCCCTGCGCGCCACCTTCCGGGATCTGGCGTCCTTCGGGCTGCCGGTATGGAACCCTTGGCTGCACGGCGGCCAGCCGATCTTGTCGAATCCGAGCTACGGCGCCTTCTATCCGCCGAGCTGGCTGGTCTTCGTCGTACCGCCCGCCTACGCGTTGAGCCTGATGGCCCTGCTGCATTCGGGTGTCGCGTTTGCCGGCGCCTGGCGGCTGGCGCGGCACTTCGGCTGCGGCCGGGGAGCAGCGGCGCTGGCCGGGGTCGCCTACACCGGCTGCGGCGCCTACCTGTCCCTGCTGAGCGCCTACAACCTGTTGGGCAGCATGGCCTGGCTGCCCTGGGTGCTCGCCTGGGGAGACGAGTCCCTGCGCACGCCGCAGGGCGGCCGCTGGTGGCGGCCGGCGCTGCTCGCCGGCGGCGCCATGGGGCTCCAGCTCCTCAACGGCGAGCCGTCGCCGGTGGTCATGAGCGGCCTGGCGCTGCTCGCCCTGGCCGCTTCCGCCGCCGGCCGGCGGCTCGCCGCGACACCGCGCGTGCTGGTGCCGTTCCTGTTCGCGGTGGCGCTCGCCGCGGTGCAGCTTCTGCCGACCTTGGGCCGGCTCGCGGACTCGCCGCGCAAGGAGCTCTCATCCCGCATCGCCACCGTCTGGTCGATGCCGCCGCAGCGTCTGGTCGAGGTCGTCTTCCCGCGGTTCTTCGGCGATCCGAAACGCGACGTGGAGGGCTTCTTTTTCGGCTGGAACCTCAACGACCGCGACTACCCGTACGTCGAGTCTCTCTATCCGGGCCTGCTGCTGGCCGTGCTGGGGGCCTCGGCGCTGCTCCTCGGCCGTATCCCGCGGCGGGCGGCTTGGGCGCTCGCCTTCGTCGCCGGCTGCCTGCTCGCCCTTGGACGTCGCAACCCGGTCTACGAAGGGCTCCGGCAGGCCATTCCAGTGCTGGCGGTCCTCCGATATCCGGAGAAGTTCATCATCCTCGCCGTCCTGGCGCTGATCGTCGCCGGGGTCCTCGGCTGGCAGCGGTTGCTCGACGACCGTGATGCGGGCCGGCCGGAATCGGCGGATTTTCCGCTCGCGCTCGCGCTGGTGGTGCTGGCGAGCGCCCTGGCCTTGACGGCGCTCCTTTTCTGGGCGCCCCGCGCCGCCGCCTGGTTCATCGCCACTCATGGCGCCCCCGTGCTGCCCGCGGCCAGCCAGGGCCTGGCCCTGGAGTACCTGCGAAACGAAGGCTGGACCGCGGTCCGCTCCGCCGCCGCCGTTGCCGTTTTTCTCGCCCTCAGCCGGTGGCGGCGCCCACCGCGGCGCCTGCTGGAGGGCGTCGCGGTCCTCCTGCTGGCCGCCGATCTCTGGCATTACGGCCACGGTCTCGTGCAGACGATCCCGGCAGGCGCCTACCGCACGCCGCCGCCGCTCGCCTCCGAGCTGCCGGCCGCCCGGGACCGCCTCTTCGTGCAGGAGCCCAAGCCGGGAGCGCCCCAGG
>Ga0134122_10000263_pt1 | contig 33231 bp, 51 predicted proteins | sample KB302_FD_96461 | JGI IMG/M metagenome (GOLD analysis project Ga0134122, IMG submission 96461) | Terrestrial soil microbial communities without Nitrogen fertilizer from Kellogg Biological Station, Michigan, USA - KB3-0-2 | ecosystem: Environmental > Terrestrial > Soil > Unclassified ...
ATTTGGGCGTCTGCTCTTAATTCCCAAATCCAGTTGTTTGTTGTTTCCTCGGGCGCGTTGGTCAGTTCTGGTGCAGATTCCGTGTTTACGGTCAGCACTGTTAACTTCACCAACTTCACGGTGACGGTAACGGGTACCACGACTGGTATTACGGCTCTCGATACTGCTGCCACTGCTCCGCTTGTGATTTATTTCAATGGCGCAGCGACAAACAGTCTCACGACTTGGATCGAAGGCGTTGGATTGATGAAGATCGCATCTAACACCGGCATTTTGTTCAGTGTGAATGCGGCCACCTTCCCTCTCTGGCAGGGCAATACGTATGATGCTGGTGCGGCTCCTCTGTCCTTTGGAAAGTTGCAGAAAGCCATCACGCTTCCTGGTGATAAAGGTTTGATGGGAGAAGATTGCACGGTTCTCGTGCCTTTGACAACCTTCAGTGATCTTTTGACCGAACAGGCTGCGGCTCGTCGTTATGGCGATGTGAAATCAAAGAAAATGGATAACGGGGCTGATAGCCTTGAATTCTATTCTCCTTCAGGTACGATGACGATTGTTCCTCACCCTCTGGTGAAACGTGGACAAGCAGTTATCTATCCTACGGATTCACTCAGCCGTATCGGTTCCTCAGACTTGACCTTCCAGCTTCCGGGCACCTCGACGGACAGCTATCTTCAGGTTCCTCTCGGCGACTTCGCCGGTTATCAGGTTCGTATTTGGGCAGATAACACACTCTTTGCGGAGACTCCTTCGCATATGTGTTACATCACCAACATCGTTCCTCGCAGCTAAAAAGTAGTTCTTGCCTCTCCCTTGCCGTCACATAGACGGCGGGGATAGAGGCACAGACTACATTAATCTTAAGGAGATTTAAAATGGCCACACTCGTAATCACAATCGTTACCCCTGACTCTGTTGCAATGGTGACTGACCAATTGCAGGGAGTTGGTACCATTTCTTTTAATCCTGCGGCTATTGATCGTGTTTCTCGCTATGTCGATGGCGTGGCCACAATGGCTTTTGGACAGACCTCTGTAACTACAGCTGTTTCCTAATAAGGAGTCTAACATGGACGGATTTGATAAAAAAAGAGAGATGATTCAGCTTTTGCTGAAATCTCTTAAACACAACGCTGTAGAGGAAATGTCCAAGGGTGGAATAATGCCCCAAGATCTTCCTAATGAAACTCAAACGCCCGCGGGTCATCCCCATGAACAGGACTTGACCCAGACGAATGCCCTTCAGCAACGAACTAGTGATAGTTCTAGAATGGCAGAAGGTGGTTTGGCCGGAACGGATATGCTGGCTTCCGATGAACCTAACCGTTTAACAGAACCGAAAGGTCCTGCGGATTCAAATCAAGACGAAACAGCCCTCGCTGCTCTTTCTGAGCCGCCACAAGATGAACAGGGTCAAGAAGAAGACCGTCAACAGCTGCACGATGAAAATATCGAGCACGAAGACGAAGATAATAATAGTTCTTCTTTTGAAGCCTTTCTGCCCCGTAAACGTAAGAAATAAAGGAGTCTCTATATGTCAGAATTAATTGCGTTCCCTCTCCCGAGTGGACCGAATTACACCATTCCTGATGTAGGAGATGAGAATTGGGGACAGAATGTCACTAATTTTCTTGTAGCCCTGCCTCTAGGTGTTCCTCCCACAGCCGGTACCTTCACTCTAACTGGAGATCTTTCCTTTGGTGCGTCGTTTGGTATTATTTCTAAATACCTCATATCTACAACTATTAATCCATCGGCCACAGGTCAACTTCGGTTATCTAAAACAGACACTCTGTCTTGGCGAAATAATTTGAATAGCGCAGATCTACCATTAGGTATAGATGGATCAGATAATCTGACGTTCAATGGGTTAACAATTCAGTTTAATGGTACTGTGAATGCTGGTACAGCCAACCAATTAGCGTATTATCCCGCCTCTAGTAACGCTGTTAGTGGTCTAACCTCAATTACAGCTTCTAGGGCCCTTGTAAGCAATGCCAGCGGCCTTCCTGTGGCTTCTACAGTCACTACTACAGAATTGTCGTACGTTTCTGGGGTTACATCCTCCATTCAGACTCAATTAAACACACTTAGTTCAGAAATTGGTGCGGGTTCTGTACCTACTGGTACAATGCTCGATTTTGCTGGTTCTTCAGCGCCGACTGGGTATTTATTATGCGATGGTACAGCCGTGAGTCGAACAACCTACGCCGATCTCTTTAGCGTTATTGGGATTATTTGGGGGGCAGGGGATACAACCACTACTTTTAATATTCCAGATTTTAGACGTACCGTTGCTGTTGGATCTGGCGGTTCTGGAACCGGTACTTTAGGTAATGCAGTCGGAAATACAGGCGGAACTGAAACAGTTACTTTAACGGCTGCTCAAATCCCTTCTGGTTTGACTGTTACCGACCCCGGTCATAATCATACTCAGAATGCGCATGGACATGCAATTACCGACCCTGGCCACCAACACAATATAGTGGAAGGGGATAATACCGGTGTTAATAATAGAAATTTCACCACTAAAACCGCCGATAATAGTCCCTATGGACAAACGACTGATGCCAGTATCACAAATATAACTGTAAATTCTACAACTGCAACAAACAACTCCAATACGACTGGTATTTCTGTTAGTGGCGGCGGTTTGTCTCATAACAATCTTCAGCCTTCAGCAATCGTAACGAAAATCATAAAGATTTAAGAAGGAGCCCTTCATGGCGCTCGATTATACCACAACGTCCCTCCTATCCACATTGCGTCTATTACCCTTGATGCCGACTGTTCAAGCGTTATTCACTGATGCGAACTTATTAACCATTTTGAATTTTGAAATGGTTAGTAAGATCTATCCAATGATAGATAATCAAACAGAAGAGTATTTTGTTGAATTATCTGATCTTCCGTATGTGCAAGCTAATACGATCTATCCCATGCCTTCACGGGCTGTTGGTGGAAAATTACGATCAGTGTCTTTTGTAGATCCCAACAATAATGAGATACGGATACCGCGCCTACGCCCTGAAGACATCATGTCCAACGTCAATGCGACAGGACTTGCGATTAACCCAGCATTATGGGGTTTCTACATTCAAAATAATCAAATCCGTCTCTTCTTGACAAGTGTTAATGGCGGCACATCGAATTATCAGACTTTACGATTACGGTATATTCGTCAACCTAATAGTCTAGTAGCCGTCTCAGCAGCTGCTCTTGTGGTATCAGTTAACACTGGAACTAATACAATAACAACTACCGGTATTCCAAGTAATTACAACACTTCCAGTACCTATGACTTTATTGAAGGAAAACCACAGTTTAGTTCTTTACAAGACGATGCGATTTGTACCGCCATTTCTGGGAATGACATGACTTTTACATCTCTGCCAGTAGATATGCTAGGTAATGTCACAATTCAAGCTGGCGATTGGGTCTGTTTATCTGGACAGGCACCTGTTGCACAAATACCCTATGACCCTGGTTATAATCTCTTACTTCAATTAGGCGCAGCCAAATGTCTTGAAATCCATGGAGATATTCAGGGATTTAATGTGGCTATGAGCCAAGCTTCAGATATGAAGAATTATTTTATCTCAGTTCTTACACCCCGGGTTGATGGTAATGTGATCCGTTTAACGACCCCCAATAGTTTGTACGGTTGGGACTAAAAGAGTTTGTTTAACGCTTTTAGATAAATTTCATGTTGTCTTTTATTGATTCTAGCCAAGATAATTTTAAAACAATCTACACACGTCAACTCAATGGTGCCTTTGAACTTTTTACCGCAGTCTCGACAAACTTTAATTTTAGTCATATTTCAGTATAACAGAAAAACCAGTAAAAATCAAGGTTTACTATAAACCATAAACTATAAACTATGACACTTGAAACTGATCCGCACCAACTTCAATTAACTTGTAAAGGGCTATTTACAATGCCCAATACCTTGGCTGAAGTACCGGCAGGTTCCTTATTATCCGCTGAAAATGTGGTTGTGGACTATGATGGACTTCTTTCCGGTAGACGGGGTATTAAACAATTTGGAATTTCTTTAGCGACACTGACAAGTATTTCAACTACACAGGTCTTTGAAGAATTCTTCTACGCAGGTACTAAGCTTATTTGGTTTGGTGATTCTACAGTTTCAGATAGCGACCCTAATAGGTTCTTTTTAGCGTACGATTCTGATGGACTAGGAACCTGGGTTCAAACAACTCACCCATTTAGTCCTCCAGCCTATACTTTTACAGATACCTACCGAAGTGTTCAAAGTAATGGGAATCTGTATTTAACCTCTACAACCGGTTTACTTAAAACAGACGCACCCGCTAATGCCCTCTATCCTGCCGGAGGATTTCCAGGACTAGACGGGTCTGCCGCACTTACCGGTTCGTCTGGTTTCATGTCCACAAATACCCAAGTGGCGTATCGGATGACGTGGGAAACGACCGATGCGAACAATAATTCTTATGAAGGTACGCCTAGTACCCGTGTCATTATTGCCAATGCTTCTGGTGGAAGTCGAAATGTCAACGTAACCTTTACGATACCTAATGGTGTAACGACAGCCATTAAGTACAATATTTATCGTTCAAAGATGAGTGCCAGTTCAACGACAGATCCGTCTGATGAATTACAACTAGCCTTATTTGGATTTCCTACAAGTGGCGAGATTACAGCTAGATCATTTACCGTCACTGACAGTACACCAGAATCTCTTTTAGGCGCTGCTCTTTACACCAATTCCGGTCAGCAGGGGATAACCCAAGCTAATAATATTCCTCCTTTAGCCAATGATGTTTGTTTCTTTGAAGGCTATGTTATTTATGGATCTGCTACAACTCAGCAAAAATTCTTATTGAGTTTGTTATCTACTGGCGCTCCAAATGGCCTTCAAATTGGGGATACCTTTACAGTCAAAACCGGGGCAACGACCGAAGTCTATACCGCTGGTGCTGTTGAAAATGTGGGTACACAGACATTTAAAGTGTTCACTGGCGGAACTCCAGCCGATGATATTTTAGAAACAAAAGAATCGCTAATTCGTGTTATTAATCGTTCAACTCAACTTCTAGTATATGCCTACGATGCTACAGACCAGAACAGTGCCACATCTCTGCCTGGCGACTTCTTTCTACAAGAACAGGGAATTTCTCGTGTTCCATTTGGTGTGGCCTCAAGTCGTTCTACTTGCTGGTTTCCAGCATTAACAACCAATCCTGATGATAATCCGTCTTTAGCAGGTGGTTTTATTGGCAGTGGTTATTGTTCTAAATTTCAACAACCTGAGAGTGTGCCAGTAGCCAATACAATCTCTGTTGGAAATCCCTATTTTGAATGGTATCGCTGTCTGCCTTTAAGAAACAGTGTAATCATTCTTAAGGCGGATGGTTGTTTTCAGTTAACTGGATCGACATTCCCATTTACCGTCACTATCCTAGATACTGGTACTATTTTAACAGCTCCTGAAAGTGCGGTTATTATGAGTAACCAGGTTTTTGCTTATACAAACCAGGGTATTGTTGCGATTACCGAAACTGGTCCTGGCATTATTTCGAGACCCATTGAAAACCTGCTCCAAGTCATTAGTGCCTTTTCATTTCCAGATTTCCCTAGAATAACCTTTGGCACAGCATATGAAACGGATCGTAAGTATATTATGAGCACCATTTCCCCTACCGGGAATTTTACTAAAGCTACAATCCAGTATGTGTATGATACGATCACCCAAACATGGACCACTTATAAATATCCATTGGCTATTTGGGATTTGAAAGAAAGTCCAACAGAACACCGTTTATACGCTGCGAGTGCTGATGACAATTATCCATTCGTATTTCAAGAAAGAAAAACATTCACACAGTCTGACTTCGCAGATATCGCTATTCCGGTCACGATCACTTCTTTTTCTGGCACAATGCTGACAGTTTCTAGCACAACAGGGGCTCAGATTGGTTGGTCTATTGCTCAATTAACGAACGATGGCTCTGGAAACCCAACCGTATTGGCGCGTATTGCCCAAATTACTAATATTGTCGATTCTACCCATATTGTTGTAGATAATACGGTTGTCTGGACAACCGGCGGTGGAGTTTACACAGCTTATGAACAGCCAATTCCTATAGATGTGAAATTCTGCCCATTAATTGGCAATGCGGACAATAACGCACCTAGAGGAAACCCCGGTTGTGTTAAATTTTGGATGGAAATGCAGGCTTTCTTTCAAAATGTCGACTTTAATTTCATTACTTTCCATTTTGCCAGTGATTTTATTGCTTCTTCTGATGCCATTAATCTAGTTCCGCAAGCAGTTTCTGGTGGATGGGGTAATTTCCCATGGAATTCCGTACCTTGGGGCGGTTCTGGGGCTTCTCAAACCCAAACGATCCGTACCTATATCCCCTTATCAGCTAAACGAGCTCATTGGCTTAATATCCAGATGGAATTATCCCAGGCAATGACGCAATTCACCTTTGCCGGTATGATGCTTACATATCGTCCCGTTACGACTCGGACAAAGTAATGATTCTACCTACATATAGACGTATTACTGAAGAAGATTTGAATGATGCTCCTAAAGGCAACTGGAAGAGCAAATTACTTTATGCTATTAATCTTTTCATGCAACAATTGTATTCAGGTTTATCAAACCAGCTCACTCCAGAGCAGAATTGTATTGTGCAAACAAAGACTTTTACTATTATCGGTTCTAGCATAATCGATAATAACACATATAGCTTTGCAACAACCTATAGTTACAATCCTTTGGGTATTGATGTGATTAATATCCAACCAACAGACGGTTCTACAGCTGTTTTTTCTGTTGCTCCTTACGTTTCGTGGAATTGGACCAATGGAACCTTTAATGTATTGGGCATAACCAGTCTTACAGACGATATCCCCTACTCAGTGACAATAAGAGTGTGGTGGCCAGCAGTGGTGAACTAATATGGCATACGTTCAAAATCAATCTGAAGAAGATCAATTAAAGGCTAACCAAGGACCACAATCTCCGACTAGTGGCGGAGTTCAAACTACCGCACCTAGCGGTGTTGGTTCTGCTGGAACTACGGGCGGCCCTAGTCAAACCTCTCAACCCGGAGCCGGAGGGTCTTTTGCGTCTTTAACGAACTATGTTAATGCCAATCAGGGCAATGCCACACCTATCGCACAACAAGTCACGAACCAAGCCAATCAACAATTTCAAACTTTACAGGGACAGAATCAAGAGGCCTTGCAGGGAATTCAAGGACAAGTTGCTGGTGGATATACAAAGAATGACCCAAACCTATTAGCCGCTGAAGCAGCCGATCCTACTAAATTTGCCTCGGATCAAAACAATATCGCATCTTTTCAGAAACTATTAAATGATGTTTATAAAGGACCTCAAAGTGCCGAAGGTACGGCCGGATTTCAGAAACAACAGGCAGCCACTACAAACGCCATTCAACAAGGTCAAAATTTACAAAGCACTGAAGCTGGCAATAAGCAGCTCTTAGGAAATATAGAACACCGCCCTAGTGCCAGTGTTACTGGACTAAATGAAGCAATTCTCTATAATGATCCGAATGCAACCTCTCAAGTTCAACATGCGTATGATCCTTTTTCTAAATTAAATGAGCAATTATCGCAAGGTGCTGGGGATATTAATAAAGCCATTAGTCAGGGACAGAATGAAGCCCAAAATGCCTCTATCGCATCGAATAAACAATTAAATGATCAGTTCCATGGTTTAAATAGTCAAATTACCAATGAAAACCAACAAGCGTTCAATACTGCCAACACTGGTTATCAAAATTTAATGGGCGCATTTAATAAAGTTGCCGGACCTGAACAATCTCTATTAGATGCAGTAAATAAAGTTACAGCAGCTGGTAGCGGACTCGGTGGCACTCAGCAAGCTGTACAAGCTCAAGATGCCCTTAAAGCGGCTATTGCAGCCAACCCTGGGGCACAGGCTTTCACCCCTGACATGCTCAAACAACTGGGGATTAGTTCAGACCAATTGAATCAGTTATTACAAGCTCAACAAAAACTACAAACCCCGGAATTTGTTACAAGTGGCAACGCCGGACAGGGTTCGGCTTGGACTAGAGCACAGAATGTGCCATTAACTAATTGGTTACAGGCGAATGCTCCTACCCAAGCTAATTTCACAGGCGCCACAGCCGATGAGATAGCTAGAGGGAATGCTTTAAACCAGATCTATGGACAAAATCAGTTTGTTGCGCCAGAACAAGGACCAGCCTACCAAGGGCCGGCATTTGATTTCAGTGGAGCTATGAATACTCTGAACCAAGGTTTAGGACAGGTAAGAGGCATGACACAACAGCAGGCTGATGCTATTGCCGCTAATCAATTAGCTCAGTATAACGCTTCTAAAGACAATGGTTTGTTTGGTAGTGGTTTAGGTGGTTTTCTCGGTGCCGCAATTAATCCAGTAGCTTGGATTCCTAATGCTATAAATGCGGTACAAAATAAACCCGTATCCGGTATGAATATGGGACAACAATACATAAAAGGAATTTAATATGGGCTTAGGCGATCTTTTTGGAACCGATGATTCAGAAGCACAGGACTATTTACGGCAGGCACTACAGCAGTATCAAAATGTGTCAGTCCCGACTATTGCGTCTGAGGAAGTTAAAAATTTACCTCAAGAATCTGTGCAGGGAGTTGTGAATCCTGGCCAAATACAGGCCGTCAATCAAGCACCCTCTGCCTACAATAATATTTTATTAGATCCTGCTGCTCGACAGGCCCAAATGAATGCTCTTTCCCAGTATGGGGATATTGCAAACGCTGGTGGGTTAGATGCCGAATCCAAACTCGCAATGCAGCAAGCCGTCGATGCCGCTAATCTCCAATCTCAAGGGGCACAAGGCGCGATTATGAAGAGTGCTCAGGCTATGGGACAAGGTGGGGGCGACTTTGCTCTAACACAACGGGCTTTAGCCGCACAGGGCGCTTCTAATAATGCAGCAAATCAGGGAATGCAAGCGGCTGCAATGGCCGAAGCCAATAGAGAAGCGGCTTTAGCTCAAATGGGACAATTAGGTGGACAGATTAACGCCTCAGATTTTGGTCAACAGGCGCAAGCGGCAAATGCTCAAAATCAAATCAATGCCGCTAACCAAGGATTTCAGAATCAGGCCAATGTAGGTAATGTTACGAATCAAATGGCTGGACAAGAGTTTAACATTGGAAATGCTCAGGGAGTAAATACCCGTAATACCGCCGCTAATCAAGGAAATGTGTATTATAATGCCGGACTTCCTCAACAGCAATTTCAAAACGAACTAGCCAAAGCTGGTGGCATGGCTGGGGTTAATACAAATCAGGCTGGGGTAGCTCAGCAATCACAAGCCAATGCAGCTAATGCAACAGGACAACTTCTTAAAGGTGGTTTAGGTCTTGCTGCCACTGCAATGGGCGGACCAGTTGCGGGAATGCTCACTAGCGGTGCTTTAAACCAAGGTGGAAAATCTATTGGTAATGCTCCGGGAATCGGGCCTATTTCTATTCCAAACAACCCTAATCAATATCGGCCCTTAGGCTATAATGAAGGCGGTATGTGCCAATATTCCCAAGGTGGAGAAGCACACAATCATTATATGTGTATGTTGATGGGCGGGAAAGTACCAGGTGAGCCGATTGTTGAAGGTGATTCGGCTCAAAATGACATTGTTGATGCTAAACTATCTCCTGGAGAAATTGTCATTAAACGATCTAAAGCAATGGACCCCGAAATGGCAGCACAAGAAGCTAAAAAGATATCCATGGAAGCCTTTACGAAGGGCTACAAGAAAAGGAGTAAATAAGATGCCTCTACACAAAGGTAAATCTAAAAAAGTTATCGGTGAAAATATTTCCGAAATGGAAGCTTCGGGTCATCCACATGATCAAGCTGTTGCTGCGGCTTTACACACAGCCCATCCAAAGGGGGGTATGGCAGAAGGCGGTCAAGTTGGAGACGCTTATTTTTCTCAAATTTCTGATGCCTTTAAAAAGGCGATGCATGGACCTGTGATTGAAGATTCAAATTTACAAGGATTTGCTAATTTATTGAAACAAAATGCTGGAACTCCTAGTCCTACCGGCGGGACTGCTGTATTGAATGGAACACCAGAACCTTTAAGACCGGAAGGTGAAGCCAAACTGTTAAATGCTAGTGTTGGTACGCCTAAAGGATACGCTGATGGTGGTGCAGTCGATGATTCGGACTATAAATCTAAATTACAAGCAGTATTACAAGCAATGGGAATGGGGGCAAAAGCGGCTGTAGCTCCCCTTATGCCTTCTGTAGCGGCTCCTACGACCCCGATTCCGGCTGCTTTAAACCCTGTGGGCGTGTCTGCACCAATTACACCACCTCCGGCTCCTGTTGCGGCTCCTGCACCAGTCCAGAGCGCTCCAGTAGAATTACCAAAGTCTCAAATCCCGGTAAATGCCGGTAAAAATCAACCTGTTTTGAATGAAAAACCTAAAGCATTAGATCTTATGGCCCAATTAACTAATGGGGATAGTGAAAAAATGCAGTCTCTCCTGGCTCATTTAAAAGATGAGGATAAAAGGAATAAATTTGCCCAGGCATTAGGTATCATAGGAGATACCCTAGGGAATATCGGTATGGCAAGAGCCGGCCAACATCCTGAAGGATTCACGACTCCCCAAATGCTGCAAGGTATGCATGAAAAAAGTAAACAAGCTCAAATTGAGAATTTGACGCAATCCCTGGCCGCTGATCCTAAATCCCAAACCTCAAAAATGGCTCAAATGACATTAATGCAGTCTATGGGAATAGGTCCTCAAGATCCTAGAGCTAAACAAATTATGAATATGTCTGCTCAGGATATCACTAAATTAATGCCTCAAATGACTGATGCAGTCAAAAACAATATTGAAAAAGAAAAGAATTTGATTAGTGCTAAACACACAGATCTTGAAGCTCAAAATCAACAATTAACAAGACAACAGCATCAAGAAGAATTAAATAGACAGAATCAGGCAGTAAAAACAACAGCCGCTTCTGATATTTTAAAAGAAACGTCTGCATTACGAGATTTTCTACCTGGTCAGGGTATTCGAGATGTCGCTAGAAAGACCCTAGAACAAAATTTAGGCGGAAAACCAGAATTACGCCCAATAACAGCCACTAATAAAATGGGACATCGTATCCAATCGACCGATGGAGGACGCACATGGCACCCGATTCAGTAAATCTTCCAGAAGGTTATCAATTAGATCAACCAGGGGTACCGGAAGGCTACACCATTGATCCAGAAACTTCTGTTCCTGGGGCTTTTGGACGGGGAGCCTTAAATGCTGTGCCATTTGGTACTAAAGGCGCCGCTGCGGTTGAAGCGGGATTAGGTTCTGGCTCCTATAAAGACTATTTGGATGAATTAGATCGATTTATGAAATCTGATGTAGAACAACATCCCATAGCCCACACTACAGGCGAAATCGCAGGTACTGTGGCCCCCTTCCTTATCCCAGGGGTAGGACAGGCCTTGGGTGCAGAAACATTGGTTGGAAGGGCCGGTATTGGGGCTGGATTAGGGGCTCTGCAAGGAGCTTCTAATACAAGACAAGATTTGACGAGCTCGGAAGGGATGAAGGATATAGCTAAAAGTGCTGGTATGGGTGCAATTCTTAACCCTGCTATCGGGGCTGTTGGTGATGTGGTAGGACTAGCTGGATCTAAGTTGGCTGGATCGGTTATTCCAGAACGTTTAGATGCTGCTGCTTTCGCTAAAGCGAATGGCTTTAATCCACTATCTATGAAGAAATTAGCTCAAATGGAAGGGACAAACCCAGAAGCAGCTTTAAAAGATATCTCTTTTAAACTATCGGAGATTGTTCCCGACAACTACTATGCGCCAACAAGTTCTATTAATCAAAAGTACGCAATGTTGCAAGATCTAAAGAAACAAGCTGGTGAGATTATTGGTGCCTCTCGCCAAGGGGCAACTGAAGCAGAAGGATCGGCTTTGGAAGAAGGACAGAAGGCTATCGATGAATTGGTTCATAAAGCAGAGAACTATCAAGATGTAGCAAACCCAGAAGGGGCCAATACAATAAAACAGGCCGCTGCCATGCTCCAATCTCTAAAAGAAAAAGGACAATTAAACTTTGACACCTTGCAAGCGATCAAAAGTAAAGTAGGGGAGAATTATCAGAATCCTGCCAATGTAAAACCCGGTACAGATGAGATTTATTCAACTTTATCAGAACATTTAGATAAAGCACTGGATCGTTTAGCACCTTCTAATCCAAATATCGATCCCCAGGCCTTCCAAAAAGCAAAAACGACCTATTCCCTAACTAGTAAAGTATTACCATTAATGCTTAGGGGAGCAGGACGAGAGGTGCAATCAGCTATAACACCGATGAAGAGTGCTTTCGGGCTTGGCGCTTTGGCCACCGGTCACCCAATGGGAGCTTTGGCTGCCGCAGGTAAAGCTGCTCAAGAAATCGCTGCTCCTGAACTACCGGCAAATCTATACATGGCTGCCAAAGGCCTTAAAACAGGGATTCCCACTCCATCATCCGCCATGATTACTAGCGGAGCAACAAATGCGATGGCAGAGCCCAAGATTCCCCAACAATATATGCCTGTATTTCAAAAAGCTACGCAGGGTCTACAAGATCAAGCTGAAAGACAGAAACAAATGACAGTAACAGACTTTGTTTTACAGTCTAGAGATCCTAACTATGTCAAGGCAAAGGCGGAAATGCCATGAACCTAAAAGAATTGGAACGCTTGTTATTACAGCACTTACAAGAGTCTGGTGAGATTAGAAGCGATCTTAAATGGTTAAAACGAGCCTTTTGGGTTTTGACAAGTGCGGTAGTAATGTCTGGAGTAGGTAGACTATGGTTCCGGTAAACTTTAATGAACTATTTAGAACCTCGCAAGTGCGATTCTTGCAAAATGACTCGGATTCCCGATTCGGAGATTGTTAAAAAAGCTGGTAAACGCTGGCTTATACTGACTTGTCGTGTTTGTAAATTGAAAGATATAGAACCGGCTCCTAAACCCATTAAAATATTTAAAAATGGAAGTTTTGTAGATGATACTGAATTTGACAAGAACCAAGACGACTAGAGACGCTATTATCGGTTTTTTAACTGTCAATGATGTTTGGGAATGTTATACCTTAGAAAACAGAGATTTAGCCATTCCAGTAGGAACTTATGAGATATCGATGTATCTAAGTCCTAAAAACAAATGTGAGGTATTTTTACTAGACGTGCCTGGTAGAGAATATATAGAAATTCATCCAGCTAACTATGCATATCAATTAGAAGGTTGTATAGCCCCTGGCACTGAAACGGATGGAGAAACAGTCTCTTATTCTAGAAATGCATTTAACAAACTAAAACAACTGGTAAAACTTCCTTGTCAAATAGTCATTTCTTAATTTACTATGGTTTATAAGAAATTACTAACTTTCCTAAACTCTATATAACTGTAAAATCCACGGCATATCTTCCTCAATTTCAACACCTACCCATTTCATCTCATTTCGCCTTGATTTAATTCAGAGAACTCAAATCTTTTTTGGGTTCTCTTTTTTAATGATCGGACATGCTCATTAAGGCGTTTATCATATAGATACTCAGCTATCAGAATGCCTACAATCAGCCATTCTGCAATAAACATACTCCATTCTCTAATTTCCTTCAGCACTGAGTAGTTCACTTAAGCGTATCTCCGCCCATTCTCGGTTGTAGCACCACATATAGACATTCCCATTATTTAAGATCCAAAATCCGCCATGTGGTCCCTCTTTGATCTCAAACACTATTTCGTCCCCTCGTGTATATTAGCATTTCCTAAAATCTGAAGCATGATACCCTGCATTTCAGACTGTGCTTGTCTTGCTTTAAGCATTAGGTTGATTTTCTTGGCCGAAACTCCTCCAGCTAGACCAGGGACATGCTCTCCGGGACCTAACCGCCAATCTGTAATGGCCACAATCTCGCCTTTATCATTAAACCATGGACCCCCACTATTGCCGGGATTCACTAAAGCATCGGTTTCTAAATACCCTTGTTCTTCTCCGCTAATAATACCGTGTGTCACAAACCACTGCATACCACCTAGGGCATTCCCCACGACAGTAATAGGCTCTCCAATAGCATAAGTTTCAGTAAAAACAGGGGTTTCACTTACTGTAACAGCGGTAGACAATGTAAGAATCAAGATATCTTCTGCTTGATTGCCACCTTCGACCTTTGCCTTTACCACCTGACCTAATGGATAAGTAAAGACCATGAAATCATCTTTATACGACCGTTCCATATGAAAACACGTTAATACATGAGTAGCATCTAACAAAACTCCAGTGCCCATACCCATTCCAGTAGTACTATTGTTTGTAATAAGTACAGTCATTGATTGTGCCCGTTCTACAGTACTTTTGACTGGAGTTACTTGAGAATAGACAGCAATACCCGTTAGAAATAAGAGGGCGACGATTAGTTTTTTCAAGTTATTTACTCTCCTTTATTCGATCTCCAACAGTCCATCTACCACAATCTAAACAATGAATCTTTGGGTATTTGCCTTTTTTGCTAGTATCATAACCACGTCGTTCCGTGTGTTTAGATCCACAAACAGAGCATACAGTCGGTTCTAGATAAACTTTAGGGGCATTTTGTGGTGCCCATGCTCTAATACGATTATATAGTTCTTCTGTAGATAACACATCATGGATATTGTATTTTTTCATTTCTTCCCAAGCATCATTATTCCCATTTAGACACTCTGTCCATAAAGCCATACCTGGATATTTGCTATGAGACAACTTCTTATATTTTGTACATAGTTTATCTGTTAAATACTCAAGTTTATTAGATGTAAACTGTGCGGCACGTTTAATAATTTGATAAGTATCCAAATGACGATAGGGTTTCGGTGGTATCATTCCATACTGGATGAACCGGGCATTAAGTTTGGGACTATCGAAATTTTGACCGTTTTGGGTAATGACAATATCGGCGCGATTAAGTAAAACCCACAATGCTCCCAGGATTTCTCTTTCTGACCGTTTTCGTGTATCCATATACATCGTTTTAGACGCCGGTTCGCCTAACCATTTGGCTCCCCAAGCCATAACAGACCAGTCCTTTACAATTTGGTTAAGGCCTATATTCTGATCTTTAAGACCCCAAACATACGCTAAAATAGGACGTGTCTCTATATCATAAACTAAAACGGATTGTTTATTTATCATTTTTCTCCCGTTTAACCTTTCGTCTTACTTTGTTTTCTGCTTGAGTTTTGGTGTAATGGCAGTCCCGACAGATAACTTTGAGAGCCTCTGCTGATACGAACATCCGTATTTTGAGACTATCGTAGCCGACAAATCCCACATTTGGTTCAATGACAGGTTCGATATGATCAACCTGTTTTTGTTTTCGTGGGACAATTTTATGACAGCTTTCACATTCATAGAATTCTATTTTTCCTTTTTTATACTTAAACGCTCTTTTTAACGCCTCTCTACGAGCTGGAGACCAACGAAATGTCCGTCTAAAAGCCGCTAATAGATAACGATCTGGAGACCAAACCTTAGTCTTTTTCATTAAAATCAGAAATTCGCACCATTGTCACTGTATGTAATGGAAACCAATTCTCCCAGATATCTTTAGATCCATCTTCCTGATGTTTAACCATTAAGACCCCATCTTGAACCTTACAATTAATCATAAGGCCCGATACTTCACAGTAATCTTTATCAGATGAGGTAAAAACTTGAATATGTTTTAATTTTGCCATGATTGGCTCTCCTGTATACCTTCGAAGTAATATCCATTATATTGGCAATAGATATCTGTTAGTAATGTTGTTAAACAAAAGAACACAGAAAATATAGCTATAATAACAAGGGAATACCAAAGTTGTTTCATAGATTAAATGCTAATTCCGCGTCGAGTTGTTCATAGATCTCATCCACATGGGGTTTGTCAACACCAGTCACTGTTGTTCCACCTAACCACCAAACCTCTCTGTTCTCGCTACTATCGTCATTAAATTCAAATATAATCATGATTTAGCTTCACTCCAATTAGTCCCAATCCCAGAATCTATGGTAAGGGGTACTTTAAGTATAACACAATTAATCATTTTGTCAATGATTAACATGCGCACTTCTTCAATCATTTTTATAGGGGCTTCAAACAATAACTCATCGTAAACTTGCACCAAAAGACCACATGAGGGATATGCACTTATTATATCGATCATAGCCTTCTTCATGATCTCAGCTGCACTACCTTGGGTAATGTTATTGATTAACTGCCTTTCTGCCGCTTCTCTTTTCCACTTATTACCGTCCGTAAGCCCGTCCACTTTAATTCTACGCCCCATGAGGGTTTCACAATAGCCACTCTTTTTCGAGTTAAAGATAAGCGCATCTTGCCATCTACGAAGAGCCGGAAAGAGATTCCACCACTTATTGATTTCATCTTGAGACTCCTTATCACTGCATTTTAATTGACTTGCTACGCTCTTAAACGTGGCCCTGTATCCCACGGAGAGGTTGAGAATTTTGGCCCGATCCCGGGAAATTCCAAGACGTTCAGCAGTATATGCATGGAAGTCAATCTCGTCATTAAACAACTTGCACAAAGTCGGATCTTCGGAAAGGTGCGCCAGGACACGGGGTTCGATCTGTCCAAAATCGCAATCTCCCATAAGCATTCCCGGTCGGGGGACAAACATCCGTCGCACAAGTTTACCATTTTCGGTCCTTTGAGGTATCTGTAAGAGATTCGGGTTCGAGCACGACGGTCTACCAGTGCGAGTACCGGTCTGACTAAAACGTGGATGAACTACTGTTTGTCCTCTTTCAAGATATGAGATAACGAAAGATGTAAGTAAGGTTTCGATTTCTGAAAATCGCAATAAACTATCGACAATCCTGTTTCCTTTAAATCGTTCCAAAGCCCGTTTATCAGTGCTTGGCTTATTTTTGAGTACCGGATAGATCTCTTTCGCATTTAATGCTCTTAGTAACTGTTTTGGACTATTTAGGTTAATCTCCCCTAGTTCAGCCTTTATTTGGGCCTCTAAGGGGGCTTTTTGTGCTTCTAAGGCCTGTTTAAGGCCCTCGAGATAAGTCAGATCTACCGAGACACCTCTATTTTCCATAGTATTGAAAATAACACTACAGGGTTTCTCTAAATCTTCAAAATAATGAGCATCTGGAACTTGGGCCAGTCCTTGATTTCGTTGTTTATCCCATAGTTTATAAGTAACAAAGCAATCCATTGCATTATACATAGCCACAAGCTCTTGGGGTTGTTTATCAAGAGTAAAGCGTTCTTTGCTTTGCTTTAAAGTCCGTTTACCTACTATATCATCATAACTTGGATACTCAATTCCCAATTCTCGCTTCGCCATATCTTTAAGACCATAGGTTTTCAAAGAACTATCAATAATGTGACCAATCAACATCGTGTCCCAAATTAACTGTTTATCTTTAATGTCTATGCCCCAACTTCTCAAGCATTCGAAATCTGTTATACCGTTATGGGCTATGGCATGAACGGTAGAAAGAGCGCAACACTTAAGAACATTAAGATCGGAAAAATAATAAACCCGACTACTATCAAGAACAAGAATGCCACAACCGACGAATCCGCCGGCCTCATCATGCTCGACATCCAATGCGACAGTTTGACCTTTAAAAGAACCAGAGGGGACATAATTAATGACAACCTCAATTTTGTAAGTTTCTAATAGTGTACGAAAGGTCGCTAAGAGCCCGTCCTGCTTTTCTGACAAAGTAGATGGTTGCACAAGTGGTGTAGATTCCAATATAGACTCCTGCAAACACTAGAATCAGTGCCGTATAAAGAAACACATAGCCAATCAATCTACGCACTTGCATAGCTCGTGTTATGCATCTGGACTATGAACATTTTGCACTTGGCTATTGAATATTTTAACTGCCTCTGCATCACTGACCTTTGTGTAATACCGATCATCAGTTCCTACTCCCCGATATTGCCATTCCATCAACATGAGTGCATTATAGCATAAATGCGCTAAATGCGGACAACCTGATTCAGGATCGCTATCTTCTCCCCGGATAAATGCCGTTAGGTGTCGTACGCATGAACCTAAGGTACGCATAAACGCCATTCCGCTCATATAATTCCATTGTCCATACTTACGTGCTCCAAACTCCCCAACAAGAGCAATTTCGTCAAACCCGTGCATCGCCAAGAGATATTGACTCGTTAACTTTCCTGCATCGAAATGCTTTGCTTCATTTTGCATTGAGATATACCCCACCATTCTCTCGACATTTATAATCTTCATAAGGCGCCGCCACACAACGATATAATTCTAATTGGGCACATTGCATCGCTCCAATCACCTCATTTAAAGTATTATAGGAAAGTCCTTTACGTGTTATGTAGTCATCGACCATCTTGCTGATCATGTAATTCAACTCGCCCGGTGCCATAGGCAGACGGCCATCATCCAAACTCGCTTTAACTCCCGAATTAAGGTAGGGCATTAGATTACTCCTTTTAATTCTAATTCTTCTTTTTTCTTTCGCATGATTTGCGACCATAAAACGCCGATGACAAAATCTTTTACTTTCATATCATATAGTTTGGCGTATTTTCTAATCATCTTATTGTCTTTGCCAGTAAATGTCATTATTCGGCCTTTAACTTTAATCACTTTGTGCACTCCTTCTTTAGCCATCGAAAAGCAGTTTTCATATCTTTGAAGACGGGAAATAATACATTACTAAATCCCATGAGCTGACCTTTATGGCGCGCAGGAGCAACCAAAGCAACAGGTAATCCAATAAACTTAGCGTAGTCCTTTTCGAAGTCGGTACCATCACTAGCCTTATCTCCTGTAAGTTTAATGAGTCCATCAGCTCTCCTAATTAACTTCAAGTCTTTTATAACATACTTTTTCATCTTTGTCAAGGTCATACTATCAGATATTCGATATCCTTTCCAATCCGACAACTCCGTATAACCAGGGTCTAGGGGAGCCATTCCCATCTGACGACATAGTTTAGAGGCCTTCTTACGCTCTGCAATAACCTCTTTGGTTATGCGCCCAGCCATTGAACCGGCAAGATAGATCTTCGGTGGTGTTTTCATAGTTCCCTATACCCTGGATTACCGCGATATTCCTTGTCTGCTTCGTAGCAATGTTTATGACATAATGTTTCGTTATCTGCTCCCGTCGGTTGTCCTAAAGCAAAATGGATTTGAGACTTTAGATCGTGATAGGGACCAAACATATAAAGACCAACTTCTTCTCCATGTAGAATTCGCTCATCGCAAATTTGACAAAAGGCGATCATTAGGCCCATCCCATCATCAATGCCACCAATTGTTCAGTGAGACACCGATCCTGTCCTAATTCATCAAACCAAGAAAGATTCCAACGACCGTTGAAATATGAATAATTAATCATATTCTTAGTCCCCAAAGAATTAATTTCTCAATACACCAATCTATGAATTTAACCATGTAAAGTTTCCGCTAGTATTTTAATTAAAGCCATTTCTAATTGATTTACTGTTAAACCTAGATAATCTGCAATGCGCCGTAAGATCTCTTTACCATCGATAGTTTGCGTCCCACAAGGATCGTAACTCATATTGACCTTATCCCATCATGAACACCATCATTGTATCCGATTCTTTTCCCTTCATTAAATCTCTGATTACCAAAGTCTTCTATTTCCGCTTTGACAGCTCCATAAGTAGACTCTGGAATCTCATTTAGTCTATCGAATTTAGTCGGAAGATTGACAAGTGTCATAATACGTTCCATAACTTTTTGAGCTGATTTCATTTAATTTCCTCAATTCTCCAAGGTTGTTTTCGAAGTATGAAGTTTAACTGTCCTTTCTCTCCCCACCGATTCTTGTCCACGATACCCACAATTTCTGTTCCTTCAAGTATAACACGAGTTTCACTTAAAAGCAAGACCTGTGCAGAAACTTCTTCTATTGTTCCGGCCCCCTTAATCATACTTAACCTTGGGGCGACCCTCTCACCATTTTCGACCCAATCGGCGCTACGATTTAGCTGTGCCGCTATAATACCTGGTATATTGAACTTTCTCGCTAAGAATTTAAGACCCTTCATAAACTCACTTAGTTTCTGCTGTTCATCCCCCACATTATTGATGTGGTCAAAGATGAAGACATCGGGCTGTATAAGTTTTAATGCTTCTTCAATTCTTTCTGTATTTGGCGCAAACTCGTCACATATGTAGAACTGATGTTTTGCAAACGATTCTGGATCATCAAGAGTTGCGCGATACCGTGACCAGATCTGATCGAAAGACATTTCTGTTGAGAAGAGCAACACTTTTTTACCTTGTTCACAGAGTGTTCGAGCTGGGCCAATAAGCCAATTTGTTTTACCAACTCCGGTCCTAGCCGCAACTGTAAGTATCTCCGAACGACGGAGTCCGCCGGTGAGCCGGTCGAATAAACTGTAGCCAGTCGGGAATTCAGCCGTTCTGTTCGTTGATGCCATTGCACTGGTGTACTGCTCGACACTGTCTGGGTTGGTTGGAGAATGGATAGTAAGTGCGGACTGATTGCCGTACAATCCGGGTCCGGTCCGTTGTATTTCAACACCGGAATGCATTGAAACTCTTGGTTCATAACGTGACCAGACGTTTTTGATCTTTTCTTCCAAATGTCCAGAAATAGCTCCAACACGTTCCGCATGGGGTTGGAGGAGGACTTTTGCATCAAGTTCGCTATAACCATCATTGCGAAGCCTAGAACAAATCCGGAAAAGAGTTTCATCAATGTTTCCATCTTTCATTTCCTCCAATGCTTTAGCGATCCAGGATTCCTCTTTAACAACCGAAACTATCGTAGTATCCATCATAGAAACAGAGTCCGCAAATATGTTCATTGGGAACACAGGGAGCTTCGTGACACCAAGCACAGGTGTTAGGAAGCTGTACTTGCTTCCGTTTGGGTGCAGACTTGGGGGTGCCACTACATAACCTCCCTCTCCTCTTATATCCACTCCGGGTATCTTCTTTACACTGTTTCGGCATAGGCCCTCCGGATCACTATAATATAACTGTTTGCCATTACCGGTTCGTACAGTAACCGTCGATACAAGTTTTAGCGATGAGCCAGACTTTATACCTTCTGGACCATCGAGGTCTACAACTGCAATACCCGAAACCTTTCCCGTTACTATCCCGATGTTGGCCATTGGGTAGGACTGCCACCAATTCTTTATTTCTTGTTCGGTGGACTTTTTTGTTTGATATTCGCGCCAAGGAATTAAAGGTTCCTTTGATTTTGGACGCAATGGTATTATACAATAACCTAAGTTTAAATACTTCAAAGCCCAGTTTAGCATTAGATCTCCTCATCAGGCTTTCTCCATGGTCCGGTTTCTCGATCATAATCCAATACTTCCCGACATGCTACAAATGCTTTAAAATAATCTTTAAGACCTTTATAATACGTCACTTTAAGTTTCGGCATTTTCAACTTCTTATCGTAATGAACACATACCGCTTGATCAATGATTTGATCTGGATGTTTTTCATTCCAGGCTTGGGCATAAGCGGCCATCTGAACAGTGTACCAATGGCTATTTGTATTAGACGTCTTCCAATCACCAACCCATAAGCCTGTCTCGCCTTCTATCCGGCATATGAAATCTGCCGTGCCATGATAACGATACTTTTGACTGATGACTTTTTGTTCTTGTTTTACAAATTCGGCTACCTTGGGACAGAACTGGTCGTATATTAACTGTGCAGCTGGATTAGCAAGATCCCATGTTTCTAATGCACTATGAACAGCTGTTCCAAATGCACAGCCATCTTCATAGATCTTTTCGCATTTTTTCCAGCCATCAAGTCCAGCTTTATAAACTTCTCGTTTATACCATTCATGTAGAAATGGTTTAGCAACAATTCCGAGAACCTCTGTGACACTGGGCCACTGTTCGCCATTAACGATGAAGTTTGTATGAGGCATTAGTTATCCTTATGGAAATAAACAATCAGATTAAATCCGACTAAGACTCCATTGATTAGAAATAATGGAGCATTGCCGAATCTATAAGACAGGATCATTACTCCTGTCGATAATCCAGCAGCAAATGCATTAATGAATCGGCCGCCCATGATTACTTATCTCCAAAGACAAAAGCAACACCAGCTTCGACAAGCTTAAAGACATCTTCTTTATTAGATGTATCAGTTGAAGGATTCGACCAAAGAGCTTCAAGTAAGGCACAACGAGTCTTTCCCCGAGCTTCTTTATCGAAATCACGAGGAGCTAATGCAGCAGATACCTTTTGGTATGTCGCTACTCCAGGTTTCTCTTTCATCTCTGTCTTAGGGGGTGCTTTTACTTCGCCAACTTGGGCACCGATACTGTTAGCGTACTTTGAACCTTTATCTGAAATGTACAGTTCAATTTCAAGGCTGGCGCCCGGAACAACCTTAAGTTTATCGGTGTCTTTTAAATTCTTAGACCAATTAACATAAGATCCATCCTCTAATTGAAAACCGTATTTTGTGAGTTGCTTGATTTGAACGACTTCATTAACTGTAGTTGCCATTATAATTCTCCTTATATTTAGAATCTTTGTGTGACAAACAAATTGGGACTGTTGTGATCATCGATCCCTAATGAAATGCGCGTCTCATGCCAAACTGTATAAGACAAACATAAAGATATTCGTGGTTTTTCTAAGTCTTTGGTGAGGTCCGTTGCTGAAACACCCAGATCCAAAAGCTTATAATAAAATACATCAACACCAATGCCAAAACGCAAACCATCATTGCTAAAACCGCCACCAACAAATACTCCATGTTCAAACCCCCATTGCGGACTTGTAACAACCACCGAACCGTCTTTCTTAATCTCTATACTACTCGGACGCATGCCCGGTAAAGTTTCTCTTTTAATACCATCGGCTGTAATGATATCAATCCGGTGATTAGACGGATCAATGATAATCTTTTCTTTGTCATCTTTAGGCAATACGGTTGATAAAATGTTTAAATCTTGTTGACGTTGTTTATGAGTTCTCCACCAATAGAACAAACCGAGACTAAGAACAATTAAAAGCATCAATCCAATGTGTTTTATTTTCATATCTTTGGTTTCCCTTTATTGCTCCATGCAAAACAACCGACAGCCGATCCGTACACCATCGCATCTGAAGATGTTAGACCACCATGCGCCACTTTGTAGATAATGACTAATGTGAATAATAACATTAACACATCGCCATTAACGTCAAGTAGATCTTGGATATATTCCCAATAGGATTTAATTATTTCTTTCATTTATTGTCTCCAAAAAATTTAATCTCTTCATCTAAATTGTATACAATATCATTAACGACTTCTTGTACAATATTCATTATTTTTCTAGTTAATTGTAATTTTAATTCATAAGCTCTCGTATCTCTATTCATTTTTCCCATTCCTCACATAATTGCTTACGAACCGTTTCCCAGATCTGGGAAACACGTCCTTGTGTTAATCCTAACTTGAGTGCCGCATCTTTCTGAGTCATTGGCGGCGCCCCTTGCCATCCTGTGAGTAGATTGAATACTTTCCATTCTTGTTTAGACAATTCTTTTTTGGCTTTTTTACAAAGTTCAATTACTCTATTCTGTAATTCTTTATTTTCTTCAATATAATACGGATTGTCTGATTCACAGACTTCGGGTTCGTATTGATTTTCCAATTCCTGATTAATATAACGCTTCAATATGGGTTTTTTGGGGACTTTTTGCCACACAACTAGATGCTTTCTCATATCAACGTCCTTTAACAAGATCCGCCCGTTTAAGTTTAATAAATTTTAAACGATCTTCATATTCTTTCATTTCTGTTTCAAGTGTAGCAATCTGAAGCATGTGCCGTCCAATCATAACATTTAAATGTTCTGCTTCATAATCTAACTCTGCAATTGCCTCTTTAATTGTCATTGACATATGGACTCCTTATCTGACCAATAGAGAATAAAGTATTTGTCATTTTGTTTAACAACGCGCACACCAGAATAAAAGATAAAAAGACGACCAGCATTTAAACAAGCATCTTTTGCGTCTGTGAATATTCGACTATCTAGTGTCCATTGTTTTATCTTTGGTTCAATAATAGCAATCATATTGATGGGGTATATTGTCGACTGATTATATGGGTCAATCCATCCTGAATACCCAACTTCATCAAATATCTCTCCATCATTATCTTCAAAGATAGGATCGTTCATAATTTATTATATCATCCTTTCTTAGATTTGTCAAGACCTTTCTTATCTGTTGGCACATTTTCAATCCATTTATAGTCTTTATCTGTTCCATCTGTTTCTGTATGGCTGTTATCGTAGATAGCTTGCCGTCCTGCGAGATACGCAGCTTTCTTCTCTGCTCTAAGCCACATGAAAGAGGCTAATGTAAGTTGAATGGTTAACCAGATAATGATTATATTCTCTTTATTCATTTCCCTGCCGCTTTGCGCCAAGATTCCCATGCTTCACAACCAGAACAATCCTCACCATGACAAATGTGATCGGCTTGCGTGCCGATGACTTTCTCTGCCGCTTTAAGACGGGCAACGAGAGCGTGTCCATTGGCTGTACTTAGTGGTACATGCGGACTGTATTGTTTTAGATCTTCTTTCAATCGCTTCAAATCATCGTCAGTGAAGGTCATTTATTTCTCCATTCTCCAAGCTTTATTCTTTTAGCATACAATCTTGTGAATAATTTATGGGCCCAAGAGTAACGTAGTAAGTCTAATAATCCTAGACTTTGCATGATACTTCGATAGAACCGGATCTTAACCACCGTGAACACCGCGTTCGCGCTCCTCATTATGAACTTGATTCAACTCTTCAAGTACAGCTTTGCATTGATCACAGATGGCCCAATCAGTCAGATAGTTATGCCAATCAGCATGGCAATAGTCACAATCACAATCTGCCCCACCTTCACATTCTTCTGGATAGCGCAAGTCATAGTTATGGTCTTCTTCACAACCGCTGTGACAAACGTGTGGAAGTCTCGACATTGGCTTATTCCTGAACCCGCGCTAAACGAGCCTCTAAGGCACTTAGCTTCGCGTTTAAGGCCTCAATACGTCGGTCTTCATAGCTAGACCCTAGTTTAAACACAAACCGCCCACCAATCGTTGAATTGTGCCCATTACCAAATACATCCGATCCAGGTGTTGATCCAAACACATAGACATCGTAAACCTGCACTTCAAAGTACTTAGTATCGACTAGACGCACAGCAACATCAGCAGCAAGATCAGTACCATGGAATGCGGCTGAAGTATCTTTACCATCTTTGCCCGGAGTTCCAGCAACACCATTGGAACCATTTTGACCATTAACCCCGTTCTGCCCATTAGTTCCGTTAGAGCCATTCAATCCTGCTTGTCCCTGAGGACCTTGTGGTCCTGTTGGACCGGGTGTGCCTGAACCAGAACAACCGTTACCATTTCCATTGTCATTACCGCAGTTAGCAAAAGCTGTGCCTGTCAGACTGCCTAAAATCAAAAATGTCAATAATTTAATCTTCATATAATAAATCCTCCAAGTTTAGTTTCAATACGTTTAACGATTGCTTTCTTGATCTCTGGGTCAAGTCTAACATAGATTGGTCTTCCTGTCAAGTCCTTTTGTGGTGTCCATGCTAAAACCTTTGTGGTTATTGACTTTTCAGCCATAATATCTTCAAACTGTTCAGCTAAAGACTCTAACAATAGGTTTCTCATAGATCTCCTTTTATGATTCCGATTTCTATTAGACCTTCTAAACTGAATGTGCTAAACTGCCGATTATACCCATTTTTGTCATAGAATGGTGACAAGATTGTCCACATCCTAATCCAACCGCCTTTGAAATCACTTTGCGGTTTTTCGGACTTTAAACGCGGATATTGGTGCACGGCTTGCCGCCATTCGGCTCGTTCTTCTTCAACTGTCATCCATTCAAACGCGTTACTAAACGGACTATGCATTTCTATATTTTTGAATGTGACTTCTGTAAATCTTACATTGCCGCTGAAGTCTTTTTTGATTAGATTATTTGATTGTTTCATACTCATGTATAACCCCAAAAGTATTAAAAGTCAAGGACTAAACACATAAATAACTAAAATGATTGAGAATCAATGGTTATCATTAAAGATAGTTATTGGAATCAGGCTTGCGCACTAATAAAATAGTTAATATGCTGATATCGTAGTATAAAGGACACACACCTATGAAACGTCTAGTTTCCGCCCTTGACGTGTGGGGTCGGTGGGCCACCTGAAAGAGTGGCCAGACCCCTAGCCAGCTTAAGCTAACACTAACGTAAGTTATATTAACGACGTTGAAGTTAAACCTTATATAGTAACTACATTGGATTATGTTAGATTAATATTTTAGGCTGTTTGCTACTATTGTAGTAGAAGGGGTGTATGTCGTGTTTCACATCCGCGCCAATGGCGCTAACAAATCAGAAACAGTTTACTAACCCTTTTATTTATGATCAATAGATTAATCAAATGGCTACGCCCTGTTAAAGAACAAGCCATGGTCACTGTCGTCCGCAGATACATCACTGCGAACGGATTCATTGGTGAGATATACATCGACGGTAAACAAGTCGGTGTGTCTTGTGATAACCTGACCCAGATTCGCGGGCCATTAGCACACAATTGGCCCTGGCGCTCAGTCGGTAATCCGGAATCATTGTTGAAATACGGTGACTTTAAACTTAAAACCCCATTGGGTCAATGTTATATTGCCGCTATCGACGGATCGGATATAATGGATTTAGTATTACAAACAATTAAGAAGTATGATGCACGGCTATTGGTCTTGGCTAGACTATGGCAGGAATCGCAGTAATGAACAAAGGGAGAAAACATCGTATGGTGGAGAAACAAGCTCAGTTGGATAATATGAAGCGTGAATTAGATGTGATTAACAAGATTTGCTCTGTATTGTCATATGGACAGTTTAGTGGTGCATTAGCACAAGATGTCGCTATTTCGCAAATGTATTTGCAAGGATTGGCAAAGCACATGAAAGGCGAATACGAGAAACTAGAACACTCTATTAAAGCTGTTGAACCTACGAATACAGTTACAGTTGTAGATCAAACTCCTGTTGTTGAAGTAATTAAATAAACGTGAGTAATCCTGAGAATCTAACACCTTTTAAAAAAGGTGACAAAAGAAACACAGGAAGACCGAAAGGTTCTAAAGACGTTAAATGGAAGTCTCTACAGTTTTGGTTTGATCAACTTGAAACTGAATTGAATCGAAAGCTTCATATTCGAGAGTCTGATAAAGCCGGCACACTCATTCGAGAATACGATACGTATGCTGTTGATCCGAATACACGAGCCCGTATATTCTTAGATGCAATGAAGATGTTGGTGTCTAAGATGCAAGAGATACCAAAAGATCCAACAGAATCTAATGCTAATGCTTCTAAACTATTAGCAGAGATAAAGGCTTTGGAAACTCAATTTGACCCTAGCAGAGACCAAAAGAGCGATAAGAACAGCCTGGACAATAGGCCGCCTAAGATATAAGTTAAAGCCTCTTCAGAGAGATATTGCCGATCTTTGGGTAAAGTCCAAGACTCATTCGCATCAGTTCCTTGGACATATTGGCAGACAGACAGGTAAGACATTCTTATGGAATGTTACTGCTTGTGAACTTGCCATCCAGAATCCCAATGCCACCATTGTGGTCATTGCCCCTGTGGAGAAGAAGCTAGCAAGCTTCATAAAGCCGATTCTGGCCACTATTTTACTAGACTGCCCCGATGATCTTAAGCCAACATATTTAGAAGCTAAGAATCAACTAACATTCCCGAACGGGGCGATTGTTCATTACTTCGGTTCTCATAACGATAACTATAATGCCATCCGTGGTCTTGGTTCTGTCCATTTCATATTGATCGATGAAGCTGGTTTCATCAGCCATCTGCAAGAGTTGATAGCAGTCGTGGCACCGATGCTGTTAAGAACTAACGGTTATTTAGTGTTTAGTTCGTCGTCACCGGAAGCCGTAGATCACCCATTTGTAGCCCTAATTGAACAAGCCAAGATGGAAGGTTGGTATGTCCTACATCCGACATGGGATGACAAGACTCTAACTAAAGAAGATCTAGACAATCTGGCTAAGCTGTTAGGTGGTAGAGAGACAACTAGGTGGCGTCGTGAAGTGGGATGCGAGCTGATAGTCGAGAAGACTAAGCAGGTTCTACCTGAATGGGATTCGGTTAAATATGTCAGACACATTGAACGAAGCCCAGTGTTTAAATACTTTCACCATATCGTGGCCTTCGATCCCGGTTTCAAAGATCCTAGTTCTGTCACTTTTGGCACATACTTGTTTGGGTCCGGAACATTCTATATTGAAGATGAGATTGTTATTCCGGGAAGAGATATTACAATTGACAAACTTGCAGCCAAGATACAGGCTAAAGTGCTCGAATTGTGGCCAGGTTCAGATCGAATCTCCTATTGGGCTGACCCCAGTAACCAGACGATCTTAGATGAGTTAGGCAAGAAATACCGACTTTATTTCAATTGGACAGCCAAAGATAAAAAGGAGCAAGCACTTGAATCTCTTAGAGCGTTTATCGGTGAAGGACGACTTATCCTCGATCCTAAATGTGTTATTCACAGAACAATGTTTGAAAACACTATCTGGAAAGATGACCATCATGATTTCGAACGATCTGCATCAGGATTCCATGGTGACTGTGTCGATTCCGCTCTCTACGCTTTTAGAAACCTACGATACGACAATCCTGTCCCGGCGCTAGATGGTATTGATTTAGAGAACCATTTCGTTAAGTCCAAGAGTAAAATGGACGAAACTAAAGCAATTGGTGAATGGATTTCGAACGGTTTAGATGAAGCCCTACTGGAAGACCAGACAGGGAAAGACCAAGGATCTTACGATTAATGTCACAAAAACTGCATTGCAAGAGTTGCAATAAGTACCTAAAAATGGTACCTCTCGCCTATAACGTCTGTGGGCGCTGCGCTGAAAAAGCCAAAAATTTAAGGAAAAAACATGGGTCAACAAGATAAACTTTATACATCTGACGTAGACCAGAATTTTGCCACCTTACCAATCGAAGAACTTCTTCCAGAATGTCAACGTAGAGTTGACGATTATGGGGATTACTGTCTCCGGACCGGTAAACTGACCGTCTGGCGCACCAATTGGGAGATGTACAACCGGTCAGAGATGAAGATCGGTGTGCGATTCGGAGGGGATCGTGGTCAATATAAACTGCTTGAATCGAACATCTATCGTTCAATTCTTACGGGTCTTGTATCTGTTATTTGTAATCAGCGACCCGCTTTCCAGCCTGAAGCTATCAACGATGATCATCGGTCTATGTCTCAAGATATCATCTTCGACTCAGTTGCGAACTACTATCTGAAGGTTAAAAAGCTTGAGGATATGTATAAACAAGGCACAATCGTCGCCTTAAACACTGGCGAGGGTTGGCTTTATGAGCATTGGAATGCGAATATCGGTGAAGTGGTCGAAGTGGTCAACGATCCGACTACCGGCAAACCGAACCCAATTAAAGAGGGCGATGTGCAATTCCACATCCTCGGACCCCAAGATGTTGCTCGTGACTATACCCGAATGGATATGGATAATGATTGGTATATTATTCGGCAGTATTTGAGCAAGTGGGATCTGATTGCCCAACGTCCTGATTTAAAAGACGATATAAAAGGTCTTTCCATTCCATACACTCTACAGCGTTACCGTTTTGGTCATATCGTCGATTCTCAAACTTCCAATGACGATTTGATTCCAGTCTATACGCTTTTGCATCGTAAGTCTGCCTCTTGTCCTCAAGGGCGCCTAGTCCAATATGTAGATGAAACCACTTGGATTACTGATACGGGAATGCCATATGATGAGATACCATTGTATCCAATGTTGCCTGAAAATCAACCATTTAATAACTTTGGCATGACTGTTATGACCAGTCTGGTCAAATTAGGGTATGCCTATGATAAAACTCTATCTATTATACTTACTAATCAGCAAGCTTTTGCTATTCAGAATATTGCAGTTGATGATTCGACCCAAACGAAACCGGAACAAGTTATTGAAGGCCTTAACTTTATTAAGACCAATCTCTCCAAAGGCGTTCCAGTGGCTTTGGAGCTATGTAAAACGCCAGCAGAGATCTTTAACTTCCTGAATCTTTTAGAGGCCCAGATGGAGAAGCTAAGTGGCTTGCCATCGATTCTACGAGGCACACCGCCCTCAGGTGAGATGTCTGGCACTGCAATGGCATTCCTTCAAGCACAAGCCTTGGTCTTTAACTCCCCAATTCAGCAGGCCTATATTAGTTTCTTAGAACGGTCTGCGACAGGTTTATTCAATATCTTGAAATCTTTTGCCAATACAAAACGTATGATTGCCATATCTGGTGCAACAAAACGTCAATACATGGAAGAGTTTTCTGGTAAAGATTTAGAAAACATTACCCGCGTCATTGTTTCCGCTGGTAATCCCGCCAGTTCCACCGAGGCCGGTAAGCTTCAGATGGCGCAGGATTTGATGGCTAAAGGCATGGTTGATCTTAAAGAATACTTCCAAGTCATTGAAACTGGTCAAATTGACCCCATGATTGAAGGACCCGAAGCAGAAAACATGTTTATTGTAGAGGAAAATGAGAATTTAAGGAAGGGTATCCCCTGTGTTGTGAGTCCTACAGACAATCATCCACTCCATATCAAACAGCACAATACGATAATGTTCGACACGGATCTCCGCAAAACCCAGAACAACCCTGTTCTTGCAGCTACCATGCAACATATGTTAGCCCATGGACAAGCCATTATACCGGGACTCCAGAACTTGGCCGATCCCCGCTTTTTGGCGGTTCTTGGTATTCAAGTATCAATGGGCGGCGCTCCAGGTCCTCAACAACCGACCCCACAACCAGTTTCTAACCCCATGCCTGCTGGGCATGGTACAGCTCCGGGTAATCCGGTGCCGGTAAGGCGACCTGTGTTGCCTTCAAACACCCCAGCCCCGACCGCGCAAGCGGCGGGTCACAGCAGTCCCTTGTCAGCACATCTACCCTCAGGAGCTAAATAATGGCTAATATGCAAACAGTCCCTTTTGTTGATACACAAACTATTCGTGCAGCCGCTGCTGGTACGAGCACCTTTACATACAATATGCAAGGGATTGATCGGGCCAGTCTTCAGTTGAATTCGACCTTCTCTATTGGCGGATCTACCGATGTGGTTACTCTAAAAATAAGCAATGATGGAGTGCACTTCGTAGGTTTTAGTACCGCTAAAACGGTTACATTTACTGGTGGTACAACCGATTCCGCTATATTCGAATTGGGTGATATTGATTATGTATGGCTTCAAGTCAGTTCTGCGGCTCCTTCTGCCGGAACAGTGGCTTTGCAAGGCGTGTTGTATGGAACTGGTAATTCTCAAACCTGGTAAGTCTTATGCCGGGATTAGAAGAAGCGGTAATTATCGAAGTCGTTGCAGAAGAATTAAGAAAAGAAGGTGTCGGTCTTATACAATCTGAACGGATTGGGAAAGTGGTAGCGAAGGTACTCTTACAACTAAATGGTAGATACACCACCACAGACAGACACATATAATACAGCTCTTGATATCTTTGACAGAACTCATCCATTACGTGTAGATGCTGATGAGAATCTAAAAGTTACAGGGACATTTGTTGTTACTCCAAGTGGAGTACAAGATGTAAATATCGTTGGGACAACAATAACGGTTCCTGTAAGCGGTCCTCTAACAGATGCTGAATTACGTGCCTCCCCGGTATCTGTAACTTTAACATCTGGATCGATAGAGATTGGCACAGTAGATCAGGGAACAGCAGGAACCGATCCTTGGGTAGTAGATGTTACTAATACTGTCAATACAATAGTAACCAATTTTCCCGCGACGCAAGCAGTTAGCGGAACTGTAACCGCGCTTCAAGGAACATCTCCTTGGGTTATTAGTGGGACAGTGACTGCGACCCCCACAGGGACGCAGGATGTAAACATCATTAGTACCATTCCGGTTCCAGTGACCGATAATGGCGGATCTTTGACAATAGACGGGACGGTTGCGGTATCTAACTTTCCAGCCACCCAACCCGTCAGTGGAACAGTAACAGCGAACCAAGGTACGTCACCTTGGGTAGTGAGTGGTTCTATAACCACTTCGCCAGATGTTAATGTCCATGATGGATCTGGGAATGCTATTACTTCTACTTCTGGTTCATTGAATGTCGATGTCACTAATATAGTGCCAGTATCTCAATCAGGAACATGGAATATTAATAATGTTTCTGGTACGATTTCATTGCCAACTGGAGCGGCCACAGAAGTTACTTTATCTGGTATTAAAACAGATACTGATAAATTTACTTTCGCTGCTACTCGTCTAATTGTTGATGGTAGTCAAGTTACTCAACCAATTAGCGGGACTGTTTCTGTGTCTGGGTCTGTGGCAGTTACGGGTCCTTTAACAGATACACAACTAAGAGCATCGCCTGTTCCTATTTCTGGAACTGTAACGGCGAATCTAGGTACAGTAGATGGTTTGGCCCTAGATGCAACTTTAACAAATAGTTCTCAAAAGACACAAATTGTCCAAGGTGGAAATACTGCAGTTGTTGATGCAACAGGCGATTTGCAAGTAGATGTTAATAATTTTCCGGCCACACAAGCGGTAACACAAAGCACGTCCCCATGGGTTGTGTCAGGAACTGTTACGGCCAATGCCGGTACTGGGAATTTTACAGTTGTTCAACCTACTGGAACGAATCTACATACAGTTTTAGATTCTGGAACATTAACCAGTATAACTAACGCACTCCCGTCTGGATCTAATGTCATTGGACATGTCATTACAGATACCGGTTCTACTACAGCTGTTACTGGAAATGTAACTGTAGTTCAACCAACAGGGACCAATTTACACACTGTTATAGATTCTGGTTCTATTACAGTTAATAACGCCGCCGGCGCTTCTGCTGTAAATATTCAAGATGGTGGAAATAGTATTACAGTAGATGGAACCGTTGCCGCAACTCAATCTGGAACATGGACTGTTCAGCCAGGGAATACACCAAATATTTCCCCTTGGTTAATAGAACCCAGAGCGCCATCAATTCTAA
>Ga0134122_10000264_pt1 | contig 33215 bp, 35 predicted proteins | sample KB302_FD_96461 | JGI IMG/M metagenome (GOLD analysis project Ga0134122, IMG submission 96461) | Terrestrial soil microbial communities without Nitrogen fertilizer from Kellogg Biological Station, Michigan, USA - KB3-0-2 | ecosystem: Environmental > Terrestrial > Soil > Unclassified ...
GCCCGAGCCTCTCAGTGGCTTAGCTCGCAACCGGCACCCGTAGATCCTCTAAAACCACCCCTGCGAAAACGTGAATTCTGGCCATTTCTGGACAAGAACTAGCTAGTCACGACCATGCACCCCAACGCGGAGCGGGTCCAGGCCCAGCCGAAGGCGCGCGGAGCTGCCGGCGAGGTCGTCGAGCTGGCCGCCAGCACGCGCACGTCCCAGGAAGCGGCGCCGGCCATCGGCACCACCGTGGCACAGATCGCGAAGAGCCTCGTCTTCCTGGCGGGAGGGCGCCGGCACTCTTGCCTTTTGCCGCTCCCCTGTTCCATAATCGCTTCGACTCCAGTCTATAGCTAAGTGGCAATAGAGGAATCCTTCAATCCGCCGACCGCGGGCTCCACGAGACGGGACTGGCAGGAAGCAATCTCATGAAGGAACTGCTCGAGCATATAAAAGATTTGACGCTCTCCGATGCCAACAATAGCAAGAAATTTGCCGCCACTATCGAGCAGCTCTACTTCCTCTACATCCGCCCTTGGTATAAAGTACTCAGCTCGAGCGAGCCAGTGAAAATCGCGAGTGATCTGGTTCGTCTCGAAACCACTCTCGGGCAGCGCCGGTCAATACAGAAGCTGCGGTTGAAATCGGCCTTCATGAAAGAGAACAGCCTTCTTCTACAACTTCGGTCAAGTCCCAAACTCGAGCAGTATATGATCGACCAGATCTATGATCTAGTCATCGAGCCAAACCGCTTCTATATACCTGCGGCAATGACCGCAGAAATTATCAACAAGGAAAACGCAAAGGACCGCTGGCGCTGGCTGATGACCGTAGTTCTGAGCCTGTTGGCTGGTATTCTTGCGATTATATCGAAGCAACTGGGAGATCTGCTGTGACCAATCAACTCGAAGATTTGGCTGCATTAACTAAATTGAGACCGACGATTAGCGAGATACTCCAAGCTTCTCCTTTCGACACCAACAAAAACATCGGTGGCCTCCTCACCGAATCCGTCTTCTTCAAGCACTTGTTCGTCGAGTCTCAGTCGTTCCGAGATCTTTCGCAACAACTGATGAAGACGCTGAAGGACGATCTCGAGAATATCCAGATGCTTGTCTTGGACGGCTTCAGCGGAACAGGGAAAACCACCTTTATCAAAGGCTTCATCCGCACCAACGATCTCTTTCATTTCATATACATAGATTTCAATGCATTTGCGCGGGCCGTTGAAACCATGCCGCAAAAGCACGTCCTGCCATCCGATGTGCACCAGCGGCTCGATGCTATCGAGGCGAAGCTTTCCTCGATGCAAGACGGCGACGATCCCGCCTTGCACAAAACAATTCATGAACTAAAGGCCGTCATTGATTCTGGAGAGCTCACCACAAATCCGATCGAATCTACAATGAAGGGCTTTTTGGATCGCCACAGCAACCAAGGGCTTATCAATTGCCTCTATTTCGTTTACTCAAAGATAAAACCGCTTTCGGTGTATTTTTCAAAGCGTTTTATCGAGCAAACGGCCATAACTCGGCGGCAAGACATCAGCCAACAGTACCATCTGCTGGTTAATGCTTGTGACTTCAACGATATCTTCATGTTGTTCTTTATCTATTTTCTCCGCGAGGCTCCGCCGGACAAGACGGTTCTCGTTTTCTTCGACAATCTCGACGCGATTAATCTTGCCTATCTTTCTGACTACTTCAAGCAAAGCTTCGGGAGGGTGCTTTACAATGCTACGGCAATGGCTCAGGACAAGAAGGTCTTCGACTCGCCCGTAGACCTTTCGCGCCGCTTCAAATTCGTGTTTTGTCTCCGCGACTCCAATAGCTCGTTAATGAATACCCATATCTCTGACAGCATCAGGCATATACATTTCCATGTCCGCTTCGACGGAGATCTCTATACAGAGATCATCAAGAAAAGGACCACCTTCTTCGAGCAAACCTTCGGCAGCGCCGGCGCTACGACATCGCCCTCGCTGGCCGCCCAGATCATAGAGCGTTTCGCTCACGATAAGTACTTCAAGCAGGTGGTGGTGCCTCTCTTCAACTCTGATTTCAGACGCCTTTCCCTCGCTCTCTTTGACATCGCCAAAAGCTCATTGGCCGGAGATGGCTCCAAGGAGGCAATCCGGCTCGCAAATACCAACCATGAGAATTTCCTGGATCTTTATGGGTTACGCGGAAGCCTGCTCTTTGGTCTCGTTCATTTTCTCCGCGAAGACAACTTTCTGACCAATCAACCTTTTTCTCTCCTTCACGGCGACACCAAAGAAGGTTACTGTATGCCGAGCCGGATGATTCTGACTGTCCTTCTGAACCATAGCAACCTACGTCAGAGCTCCGACATCCTGGATCCGCGAATCAGGTTGTCACCAGTCCCCCTGGCGGACATCTTGAGTGATGCAGCGCCTGTTTATGGAATCAAGGAAACCATCGCGTTGCTGATTGAAGCCTTTCTGCTGCACGAGCGGAATTGGGTTCACCTCGTAACCTTCCGCAACAAGGAAGTGACAAACTCTCGGGCCTTCGACGAGGACATTCTCGACATCGCATTACAAGAAAAGGATTCGCAGGGTGAGCGCGTTTTGGCGCCTCCGGGCCTGGAGAGATTCCGGTCGATCACGGTGACCCTGAATCCTGCCGGATTCGTGTTTCTCAAGAATTTGCTGCCTCATTTTGAGTTCTACTCCGCCATCGCCGGCAACGCAAGACCGCTGTTCTCCTTGGGTTGCGAGCGAACCGAACTGGGTCACAATTACATCTTCGAAAGCTACATAAGCAAGGTTCAGGTGCTCGTGAAACGAAACCTCTCGGCCATGAGGGCTTTTTTCAGGAACATTTTCGAGGGACGACTCAGATGGACACCCGACCAGTACCGGAAATCGAGCTTCTTTTTCAAGCACACACGTGACGGGGTTCCGCCCCCGAGAGGTATCTTCCACTCAGATCGAATCCTTACCGCTCACATCGATTATATCGATAAGTTTAGACTTCATCTCTTGCAGAACGTGCTCGGCAAAGATCGCCAAGCCGTCGAAGGCGCGCAGATCAATCGCTGGCTCATCGGTGCCATCGAGAGTTACATGCAGATGTTCGAGCTCTCGGTCGATGATGATCTACCCGTGATGCGGCAGGCGTTTCGCGACAAGATTCAAAGAATTAGATCTTCGCAGTTCCAGGATTTTACCACGCCCATCGCAGATGTGGGATTCGGTTAGGAGGATAGGAGCGCCGAACCGAACAGTGACACGGCCAGGTCCTTCAATCCTGACGGCGCGAACAGGCGCTGGAGCACGCGCCGGGGGTCCCGGGATCGAGACAACTGCCAGATGAGGTAGCGGTAAGCGAGAGAGCCGGCGCGGCCGAAAACGAACCGATTGATCCAACCGCTCCTCAGATATCCGCCGAGACGGCTCTCCCAGAGCGCGGGGTAACCGTGTGGATTCCCCTCCATCCTTGCCCTGACAGCCAGGTGGCCGGACAGCATGGCATAGCGGATTCCGAATCCCCAGAGTGCGTCCTGAAAGCCGGCGGCCTCGCCGGCCAGGAGAGGACCGGTCGCCGCCGGCCGGGGCCGGAAGAAATTGCCGGCGCCGGAGAAACGGCGTGGATTTTTCATGTTCAGCGGCAGGCGGTTGGCAAAGAACGCGACCGTTCGCTCCAGGTAGCGCTGCGTGCCGGGGAAGTCCTTGAAGATGCACGCCGCCAGAGTGGCCAGCCCCTGGTCGACGAGCAGATATCCATATCCCTTGGGAGCCAGCCGGTCATCGATCACCGCCCAGGAGCCGTCGTCGAGATCGGTCTCGAAGAGATAGCCCGCCGCGATCGCGGTCGCATGCCGCGGGCCCCAAGCCACGATGCTGCTTTCAGGAGGATTGCGCACGGTCTGACCGAAGCGGATCTCGACGCCGGCCGCCAGCGCTTGCTGCTCGAGGGAGCGATCCAGGGTTCCCGGCCCCGGTCCCCTCTGGACGAGGTAATAGAAAGGTTTGGGAGAGCGGAAGACGTGATCCCGGCCGTCCGCGCCGAAAAAATGCTGCTCCCGGAAAGGCGTGGCCCTGAAGGTCGGCTCGATCCCCAGGCCTTGGAGCTCCTCCAGGACGTCCCGCTCCGTCGTCCAGTTCTCCAGCCCCTGAAAGTCGCCATGGAAACGGCTGCCGACGCCGGCGCTTCGCTCGTACACCACAGCGCGATATCCGGCCTTGGCGGCGGTGATGGCCGCCGCCAATCCAGCCGGTCCCGCACCGATGATCTCGAGGGTCTCTGAATCTCTCACGGAGGCGCAGAATATCTCAACGGACAGGAGCTTATCGAGGGACAGCGATGTCCTGGAGCCGCGCCGCCACGCCGCGCAGGTCCTCCACGAACAACGACCGTGCCACCTCGCGCTCGGTCTCCGTCCGCATGCGCAGGATCGCCGAGGGATGATACGTGGCGGTGAGCCAGGGAGCCCACGGCGTCTCGAAGAACTTGCCGCGCTCGACCGTGATCTTGAACTTCGGACCCATCAGGGACTGGGCCGCCGTGGAGCCGAGGCAGACGACGATCTGCGGCTTGATCAGCGAGAGCTCCGTCTCCAGCCACGGCCGGCAAGCCTTGATCTCGCCCATCGAAGGCTTCGCGTGGAGGCGCCGCTTGCCGCGGGGCTCCCACTTGAAGTGCTTGACGGCGTTGGTGACGAAGACCTCCTGCCGCGGGATGCCCGCCTCGGCCAGGGCTTCGTCGAACACGCGGCCGGCCGGACCCACGAAGGGCTTGCCGGCCAGATCCTCCTGGTCCCCCGGCTGCTCGCCGATGAAGAACGCGGCGGCCTCCTTCGGCCCGACTCCGAGGACCGCCTGCGTCGCTCTCTTGTAGAGATCACAGGCCGTGCAACCCTGAGCGGCCTGCCAGAGCTTCGGGAGGGTCGGATGATCCGGAATGAATTCGTGGGCGGAAGGATGAATCGTCCTCGGCATCGGGTCGGCCCCGATGTCTCGGATTTACAAGATACGTGCCACGAAGGGAAGAGAACGGCGGGGGGCGAGCCCCCGCCGTCGGGTTCAGGGCTTCAATACCCGCCGCAACGGCGATGGTGACGGCTATGGCCGTCGCGATAGGAACGCCTGTGCTGGTACTGATACTGGTCGTAGTACGGATAACTGCTGTAGGGCTGGCTGTAGTAGTAGGGCTGACTGTAGTAGGGCTGACTGTAGTAGGGCTGACTGTAGTAGGGCTGGCTGTAGTAGTAGAGCTGGCCATAGGAGTAGGGCCGGCTGTAGGAGTAGCCCCGGTGGTAGGAGTAGCCCCGGTTGTACCGACCCCGATAGGCATAGCCGCGCCGCCCATGGTCTCGAGAGGCGCCGACGGCGGCGCCGATGACACCACCGACGACGGCTCCATTCACGAGCTGACGACCTTCGTCCCTGCCCCGGGCAATCTGGGCGAGGGTGCCGACGGCGGCGCCGATGAGGGAATCCCTGACCACGCGGTCCGAGGAGGAGCGGCGGTGATAGCTGCGGGCCTCGGCCGCCGCCGCGCCAAAGACGAGGAATGCCATCAGGGAGAGGGCGATGAGCCCTTGTCGTCTTACGATCTTGAACATCTCTTGTCTCCTTTCAGACAAATCGGTAAAAGGGCCTCTTCAGCCCTGACGTAGCGGGCCGGACTTGGCTTTGAGAAGGACGTCCACCCGGCGGTTCTTCTGGCGCCCATAGGCGCTGGAGTTGCTCGCCACCGGCGCTCTCTCGCCGAAGCCGATCGCGGTCATGCGTTCGGAATCGACGCCGCGGTTCGCCAGATAGTCTTCAACCGCCCGGGCTCGGCGCTCGGAGAGAGACTGGTTCGACTCCTCGCCGCCGATCGCGTCGGTGTGGCCCTGGACCACGACGGCGGTCTTGCGGTAGTCGTTGATCACGTCCGCCACCTGTTCCAGGGTGGACCGGCCGTCCGCGTCGAGGATGGCCGAGCCCGAGTCGAACAGGACGTCGGAGTTGAAGCGGACGAGGACGGTGTCGTCGCCGATCCGCTCGATGGCGGTGCCGGGAATATGAGCCAGGCGCTCCTGCTGGCAGTCCATGTAGGCGCCGACGGCGCCGCCCACGACGCCGCCGATGGCCGCACCGGCGAGGATCTCGTCGGCCTCCCGCTTGCCCTTGAGGTAGGCGCCGGCGGCGCCGGCCGCGGCGCCCATGACAGCGCCCTTCCACGTCCGGTCGCGCTTGGTGTAGGACTGGGCGCCGGCCGCGGCGCCTGCCAGCAGAGAGGCCATCAGGAAGATGGTAATGAACAGGTGATGTCGTCGCAAGCTGTACATCTCGTCTCCTACTCGACCGTTCCCAGGGGAGCTTTCCCACCAAGAACGGGACTTCGCAGACCCCTTAGTACAAGGGGTATGCCACGGACACCTATCGACGACTCTACATGGATACAAGTTCCCTGAAGGGAGTGGTTTAGGAGGAATTTGGAGGGCTGAGAGGGGGGCTCGTCCCGGGTGTCCTTGGGGGTCTTTTCGTCCTTTTCGGAGGACGGCGCTTCGGACGATCGCGGACAGGCACGGGACGGCCCCACGGACGTGCACCGCTTTTGCTAGCATCCCCCGGACGGGAGGTGACGGATGGGCTTGTTCGATACGCTGTCGCGGTGGCCGGTCTTGCAGCAGATCCGCAGCGGCGACTTCACCGCCCTGGGCGACACCGCCCGCTCGCCGCGCAGCGAGACGCTCCTCCCCCGCACCGAGACAGCCGACCGGGTCGTCCAATCCGTCTGCCCCTATTGCGCCGTCGGCTGCGGCCAGCTCGTCTACGTCAAGGACGAGAAGATCACCGACATCGAGGGCAATCCGGACTCGCCCATCTCCCGCGGTTGCCTGTGCCCCAAAGGAGCGGCCACCTTCCAGCTCGTCGCCGGCTCGCACCGGGTCCAGCGCGTCCTCCACCGCAAGCCCTTCGCCACCGAGTGGGAAGCGGTGCCGCTCGACTGGGCGATGGATCGGGTCGCCGGGCTGGTCCGTAAGACGCGCGAGGAGACCTGGGAGGAGAAGACGGCGGAGGGGCACGTCGTGAACCGCACCCTCGGTATCGCCCATCTCGGCGGAGCGACGCTGGACAACGAGGAGAACTACCTCATCAAGAAGCTGTTCACGGCTCTCGGCATCATTCAGATCGAGAACCAGGCCCGGATATGACACAGCGCCACGGTCCCCAGTCTGGGGACCTCCTTCGGCCGCGGCGGCGCCACGACCTTCCAGCAGGACCTGCAGAACGCGGACTGCATCGTCATTCAGGGATCCAACATGGCCGAGTGCCACCCGGTTGGCTTCCGCTGGGTGATGGCGGCGAAGCAGCGGGGAGCGACCATCATTCACGTCGATCCGCGCTTCACCCGCACCAGCGCCGTGGCGGACCTCCACGTGCCGATCCGCGCCGGCAGCGACATCGCTTTCCTCGGCGGCCTCGTCCGCCACGTGCTGGAGACCGAGCGCTGGTTCAGGGAGTACGTCGTCCACTATACGAACGCGCCGGCGATCCTCCGTGAAGACTTCAAGGACACCGAGGATCTCGACGGATTGTTCAGCGGCTGGGACCGGGAAACCGGCCAGTACGATCCTTCCTCCTGGGCCTACGAGGGAGTCGAGGTAGGAGCGGCGGCCGGCCAGCGGGAGCACTTCACGGGCGAGCCGCATTCGGAACGCGGCACGCAGGCGGGGGCCGAACGCTTCGACTTCACCCTTCAGCACCCGCGCTGCGTCTTCCAGGTCCTCAAGCGCCACTTCTCGCGCTACACGCCGGAGGTGGTGGAGGAGGTCTGCGGCGTGCCGCGCCGGCTGTTCCTCAAGGTGGCGGAGGCGATCTGCGCGAGCTCCGGCCGCGAGCGCACGACGGCCTTCTGCTACGCCGTCGGCTGGACGCAGCATTCGACCGGAGTGCAGTACATCCGCACGGCGGCCATCCTGCAGCTCCTGCTCGGCAACATCGGCCGGCCCGGAGGCGGCATCATGGCCTTGCGTGGCCACGCCTCGATCCAGGGCTCGACGGACATTCCGACGCTCTACAACATCCTGCCCGGCTACCTGCCGATGCCCAAAGACAAGCACGACACGAGCTTCGAGAAATACCTGGAGCTCAACGGCTCGACCTCGGGATGGTGGAGCGAGTTTCCGAAGTACATCGTCTCGCTGCTCAAGGCCTGGTTCGGTGAGGCGGCGACGAAAGAGAACGGCTGGCGGTTCGACGCCCTGCCGCGCCTCTCCGGGGACCATTCGCACATGACCACGGTCGCCGCCATGGCCGACGGCGCGGTCAAGGGCTATTTCCTGATGGGGGAAAACCCCACGGTGGGCTCGATGCACGGCGCCTTGCACCGCGCCGGCATGCGCAAGCTCGACTGGCTGGTGGTGCGCGACTTCGCGCTCACCGAGTCAGCCGATTTCTGGCGCGACGGGCCGGAGATCGCGCGCGGCGAGGTGCGGCCGGAGGAGATCGCGACCGAGGTCTTCTTCTTCCCCTGCGCCGCCCACACCGAGAAGGACGGTGCCTTCACCAACACTCAGCGCCTGCTCCAGTGGCACCACAAGGCGGTGGAGCCACCGGGAGACTGCCGCAGCGAGCTTCACTTCGTCTACCACCTCGGCCGGCGCCTGAAGGAGCTCTACGAGGGGTCCAGGGATGTCAAGGACCAGGGCCTGCTCGCGCTCACCTGGGACTATCCGGTGGAAGGAGAGATCGCAGAGCCTGCAGCCGAGGCGGTGCTGGCCGAGATCAGCGGCTACCGGATGGTGGATCGCAAGCCCGTCGCGGGCTTCATCGAATTGAAGGACGACGGCTCGACGGCCTGCGGCTGCTGGATCTACTCCGGGAGCCGCAAGGACGGGGTCAACCAGCCGGCGCGGCGCAAGCCGGCGGACGAGCAGTCGTGGGTGGCCCCCGAGTGGGGCTGGGCGTGGCCGGCCAACCGGCGCATCCTCTACAACCGCGCCTCGGCGGACCCGCAGGGAAAGCCCTGGTCGGAGCGCAAGCGCTACGTCTGGTGGGACGAGGAGAAGCAGCGCTGGACGGGCCACGACGTGCCGGATTTCATCGCCGACCGGCCGCCTTCCTACCGGCCGCCCGAAGGCGCCAAAGGGATCGACACCCTGGCCGGCGACGATCCCTTCATCATGCAGGCCGACGGCAGGGGATGGATCTTCGCGCCCAACGGGCTGCTGGATGGGCCGCTGCCCACGCACTACGAGCCGCAGGAGGGAATCATCCGCAACCCGCTCTACGGCCAGCAGCACAACCCCAGCCGCATGGAGTGGAAGCGCAAGGACAATCCTTACCACCGGCCGTGGAAGGATCCCCGCTTTCCCTACGTGATCACCACCTACCGCCTGACGGAGCACCACACGGCGGGGGCGATGACGCGCTGGCTCTCGTGGCTCTCGGAGCTGCAGCCGGAGATGTTCTGCGAGATCTCGCCGGAGCTGGCGCGGGAGAAGGGGCTCACCAACGGCGGCTGGGCCACGATCACCACGGCGCGGGGCGAGATCGAGACGCGGGTGCTGGTGACGGAGCGCATGCCGCCGCTGCGGATCCAGGGGAGGGTGATCCACCAGATCGGCCTTCCTTACCATTGGGGATCGAAAGGGCTCGCGCGCGGCGACGCCGCCAACGAGCTGATCTCCTTCGTGGCGGATCCCAACGTCTCCATCCAGGAATCCAAAGCCCTCACCGGCAACATCGAGGCCGGGCGCCGGAGCCGCGGGCGGCGGGTGGTGACCAGCGGTCCGCTGGTGCCGCGGCTGGCGCCGGGCGAGGAAGCCTGAGATGGCCGTCGGCTTCTTCACCGACACGACGATCTGCATCGGCTGCAAGGCCTGCGAGGTGGCGTGCAAGGAGTGGAATCAGCTCCCCGACGACGGCCTCCTCTTCACCGGCATGTCCTACGACAACACCGCCTCGCTCGGCGCGGCGACCTGGCGTCACGTCTCCTTCATCGAGCGGCCGGTGCCGCTGACAGGACAGGAGACGGGGCTCGGCAACTTCTCCTGGCTGCTGATGTCGGACGTCTGCAAGCACTGCCAGCGGGCGGGCTGCCTCGAGGCCTGCCCGACCGGAGCCATCCTGCGCACCGAGTTCGACTCGGTCTACGTGCAGCCGGACATCTGCAACGGCTGCGGCTACTGCGTGACTGCCTGCCCGTTCGGGGTCATCGACCGCCGGCAGGACGACGGCCGGGCCTGGAAGTGCACGCTCTGCTACGACCGCCTGAAGGGAGGCATGGAGCCCGCCTGCGCCAAGGCGTGCCCCACCGATTCCATCCTGTTCGGCGAGCTCGACGATCTCAAGGAGCGGGCGCAGGACCGCCTGGACCGTCTGCACCGGCACGGCATGACCGAGGCCTACCTTTACGGCGCGGACGCCGCCGGCCAGCCGGGAACGGAAGGGCTCAACGCGTTCTTCCTGCTGGTGGACCGGCCCGAGGTCTACAACCTGCCGCCCGACCCCGTGGTCCCCACCAAGATGGCGAAGGCCGCCTGGTCCTCGATGGCCCTCGCCGTCGTGGGGATGGCGGTGGCGGCGATCGGGGCGGTGCTGTCAGCGGGGAGAGAGGGGTGATGAGCGAAGACGACGGCCGCAACATCGCCCCGGATCTCGGCCTGCTCGCCGGCGAGGGCTCGCAGCAGCGAATCGGGACGACCGGCGAGGCCTATCCTTCGAAGACCTTCGTCTGGCGCGACCTGCCCTCCCGGTCGTTCGACGAGAAAGATCCGACCTACTACGAGCGGCCGGTCCTCAAGGAGCCGGTCTGGATCTGGGCCGTCCCCGTCTACTTCTACGTCGGCGGCACCGCCGGCGCGGCGGCGGTGCTCGGCGCGGCGGCCCAGGCGCTGGATGGCCGGCAGTTGCGGGGACTGGTGAGGACGTGCCGCTGGGTGGCGGCCGTGGGCGGCGCCGCCGGCTCGGCGCTGCTGATCTACGATCTCGGGCGGCCGGAGCGCTTCCTTCACATGCTGCGGGTCTTTCGCCCCACCTCGCCGATGAGCGTCGGCTCATGGGTGCTGGCGGGAGCCGCCTCGGCCACCATGGGCTCGGCCCTGCTGGCGAACCGGCGAGGATTCCTGGGCCGGCTGGGCGACGCCGCGGGCATTGCCGCGGCCCTCCTCGGCATGCCGCTCTCCGGCTACACGGCGGTGCTCCTCGGCAACACGGCCGTGCCGGTGTGGCAGGCGGCGCGGAAGAGCCTTCCGCACCTCTTCATCGGCACCTCGGTTTCGGGTCTGGCGTCGCTCTTCGGTCTGCTGCCCGTCGACCTTGCGCCGCGCGAGGAGAAGATCGTCGAGCGCTTCGGAATCGCCGGCAAGGTGGTGGACCTCGCCGCCATGGCGGCCGTCGAGCGCGAAACCAATGAGGCCGAGGCGGTGGGCCGGCCCCTGCGCGAGGGCCTCTCGGGCGCGCTGTGGAGCGCCGCCAAGGTGATGACCGCGGCGAGCCTCGCCCTCTCGCTGCTCCCCGGCCGCTCGCGGACGAAACGAATCGCGGGCGGTCTGCTCGGCACCGCCGGAGCGCTCGCGCTGCGCTTCGCCGTCTTCCACGCCGGCAAGGCTTCCACGCGGGATCCCCGGGCCACGTTCTACCAGCAGCGAAGAGCGTGAGACCGGTTCTCCTGATCGGTTCTCCTTTCGCGCATCCTCCTTGTCCCGCTTTCTCTCATATCCCGCACCTTATCCTTCAAAGACGTATTCCCTTGAAGGCCGTAATTTAGCGAGCGACGGACTCGGGTCCGCCTCGCATGGAGAGGAGAGATCGCCATGACCCGCATTCCCCGTTTTTATCTGGTCCTCGCCGTCGTAGCCGTCCTTGGTCTGAGCTCGGTGCCGTTCGCCAGCGCTCGGCCGCTCGACACCTCGCAAGCCTCTCACCGTAGCGATTCCGGCTGGTTCGAAACCGCCCTGCGGTGGCTGGAGGATCTCACGGGGTTCCATCGCTCGACCGCAGGCCAGGCCCCCGCGCTGCCGGAGCCGGCTCAGAAGGAGAGCGTTCCTCCTACCCCCACCGGCAACTCGTGCATCGATCCTTATGGACATCCGCGGCCCTGGTGCTTGTAATCAGTTGGCCTTCTCGAAGTCTTGAGGTTCCTTTTCGTTGACCGGGAGGCAGAAGATGTTTTCCACTCATCCGACCTTGGAAGATCTTGAGGGGTTCCTGTGGAGCACCTCGCGGTCGGTCTCCCAAGCCAGCAAGACTCTGGTACTACGCCATCTTCTGGCCGACTGCACCGTGTGCCGCGAGCGCTTGAGTGCCCTGCACTGGGACTCGCGGCGCCTGACCCGGCTCGTCCGGCCCGAGGTGGAAGCAGAGCTGGCCGAGGGACCGGCAACGAAGTCAGCTCTCGGATACGACTACGGCAAGGCCTTCTCGGCGGCGGAGCGGGCGGTCTCCGCTCTACTGGCACCGGAGAGAGCGGAGTCTTCCGGCGACTTGCTCGCCGAGCTGGATGCACTGCCACCGGACGAAAGGGTCAAGCGGGTTGGCACCGGGGGACGGTTCGCCAGCCCCGCCTTCGTCAACGTCCTGCTCAACCGCAGCCATGATGCCCGCTTCCAGGACGCGGAAGAGATGCTCCACTTCGCCCACCTGGCGCGGCTCGCCGCAGACGGCTGCTCACCGGTCGATACGGGTAACGAGCTGAGGCTCGCCGACCTCCGGGCACGGGCGTGGGGACAGTACGGCAACGCTCTTCGCGTCTCGGGAAAACCGCGGGAAGCGGAGGAAGCCCTCGCGACCGCTCACCGGCACCGTAAGGGGGGCACCGGAGATCCCATGCTGCGCGCCGCGTTGCTCGCGAGGAGCACGCCGCTGGCCATCTTCCAGGGGCGTTTCGGGGAGGCGATCGAGATGTGCGAAGGGGCGGAGGAGATCTATCGGGAGCTCGGCGAAAGCCATCTCCTCGCCACCACGATGGTGCAGAGGGCCACCGCCACGCTCAACTCGGGCGAGGCTGAGAGCGCGGTCCGAATCCTGAACCAGACGATCCCCCTCATCGACCACGAGGAGGACCCACACCTCCTGCTCGCGGCCTGCCACAATCTGATCCGCTGTTACATCGACCTCGAGCGGCCGGACCAGGCGCTGCAGCTCTATGCCGAGACCAGGGAGCTCTACAAGGAGTTCGAGGATCCCCTGATCCTGCTCCGGGCAACCTGGCAGGAGGGACAGCTCCTGCGTGACCTCGGCCATCTCCGCGCCGCCGAGACCACCCTGCTCCGCGCCCGCAAAGGCTATCTGGAGAGGAAGCTCGCCTATGAGGCGGCGCTCGTCTCGCTCGACCTCGCCACCGTTTATGTCAAGCTGGGGCTCGTAGACAAGCTGAAGCAGACGGTGCTGGAGACCGTACCGATCTTCCATGCGTTGCGCGTGGGGCTGGAGACGCTCGCCGCCCTCCTCCAGCTCCAGCAGGTGGCCGAGCAGGAGCAACAAGCGCTCGATTTGATCCGGGCGCTCAGCGCCCGCATCGAGCCGCTGCGCCGCCAGCGAGTCGAGGAGAGCTGACGGGGCTCAATCCTCGCCGGTCTCCTCCCGCTCCCGCTGCCAAGTGGATCTACGAGCGATTGCGTTCCTGACGACCCGCAGGCTGCGCTCGAAGAGACGGTCCATCGCCCGCTGCTTCGGCGATTCGTCCATGGTGGACAGCGCGAGCTCCTGGCCGGGTGTTCCGTAGAGCCAAGCGAAAAAGTCGGTCGGCGTCGTACCCAGCACGGGGAGGATCTCCAGAACGTCGTCGAAGCTCAACCGCTGGTGGCCGTCGAGCAAAGCCGTCAGCCGGCCCGGCTCCCAGTCGAGACGTTCTTCCACGCTTTCCAGCGTCGTGCCGCCGCGAACGATCAACTCTCGCAGCAGACCCGCGATCCGGCGCTCCTCGGGATACAGATCCATTACAAGGCTCAAATTCTTCGTATTTTAGGTGAATTGGCGGAGAAGGCTAGGGGGTGGGTCTTCACAAAGGGAGCGTGGCGTATCATCGCGCCTCCGGATCCTTCGACCATGGCGCGCCGCCGCTTCCTCCAACTCCTCCTGGCCCCCTTCGCGGATGTCGTACGCGGGCTCGACCGCTGCCTGGACCGCGGTGCCCGGGGCTTGCTCCTCGTCGCCCTGGGTCTCCTCGCGGGATGGTGGATCTATGTGCCCGTGCACGAGCTGCTGCACGCCGCCGCCTGCTGGGCCACCGGGGGCGGAGTGACGCGGTTGGAGATCGACCGCCTCTACGGCGGCGCCGTGCTCGCCCGGATCTTCCCGTTCGTCTCACCGGCGAGCGCCTACGCCGGACGTCTTTCCGGCTTCGACACCCGCGGCAGCGACTGGACCTATCTCGCCACCGACCTCGGCCCTTTCCTGCTGACCCTCTTCCCCGGGGTCTGGGCGCTGCGCCGGGCCGCCGCGGCAGGGAATGCTCCGCTCTTTGGAGCCGCGCTCCCTTTCGCCCTCGCTCCCTTCCTGTCGCTCACCGGGGACGCCTATGAGATCGGCTCCATCCTCGTGACCCGTCTTCCGCCCTGGAGCGAGCCGGCCATGCGGAGCCTGCTGCGTGGCGACGACCTGCTGAAGAAGTGGGGAGAGCTGACGGGCGTTCCGGGCGCTCCTTTCGGAGGCGTCCTCCTCGCCGCCTTCGTTGGAACGCTCTGGGCCTTCCTCACCTACGGCCTGGGAGATGCAGTGGCGCGGGGCTTGGGGCAGCCCTCACCTTCCCGGCCCCTGAGCCGAGGTAATTTCCCTATCCGAGGACTCTGACGGGTTCCAAACTGCTCCTCTGCGGCAGGCGATCGCTCAAACCTGGGGCACCCGCACGGGCGGTGCGCCCGCCGGCGGCCTCTCCGGCAGCGCCAGAGCGTTCAATACGTCTTCGGGCCATGGCTGGATGTCGTAGCCATGGAAGAGCCGGCAGCGGTTGCCGCCGAAGGTCCGGGCTTCGGACAGGGCGGACTCCGCGGCCCCGAGAAGGTCCTCGAGCGTCTCGCCATCCTGCGGGTACCAGGCGGCGCCGACGCTGACGCGCAGGCGAACGCAGGGTCCGCCGGTCTCGAAGGGCGCGGTGAAGACGAGGCGGATGCGCTCCGCCACCATGCGGATGGCCGCCGCGCTGGCCGCCTGGGGGAGCAGCACGGCGAGCTCTCCCTCCCCGAGGCGCCCGAGGCAGTCGGTGCGGCGCGCGCACCAGGTCAAGCGCCGGCCGATCTCCTGCAGCAGGTTGCCGCCGAGCACCGGGCCCAGGCGCTCGCGGATTTCGTTGAAATCTTCCGGCTCCAGCAGCAGGAGGGCCGGCCGCTCCCGGAAGCGCTGAGCGAACGTCAGGGTATCCCGCAGCTTGCGCAGGAACGAGGCGCGGCTGGCGAGCCCCGTCGCCGGGTCGCACGAGGTCCACGACGCGGTCGTATGGCAGCTCCGCCGCAGCTTGGCCAGGATACGGTGGCGGACCGCGGCGTGGCGCAGCGTCCTGCCGAGGTCCTCGGGGATGCCGTGCAGGTAGTCCTGGATGCCCGCCTCCACCGCCCGCAAGCCGAGCTCTTCATCGGGGTAGTCGGTCATCATCACGATCGGAAGGCGCTGTGCGAGCATGCGGGCGCGCAGAAATGTGTCCATGGCGGACTCCCGCGGCAGCGCGAGAGCGATCAGCAGGACGTCGTAGGCCCGCCGCCGCAAGGCCTCGACCGCGAGCTCCAGGCGCGGCACGGCCTCCACCTCGAAGCGGTCGCGGCGCTCGCCCGCCAGGCGCTCGCGAACGGTCTGCGCCGCCGCCGGATCGTCCGCTACCAGCAGGACGCTGTGGCACCAGGGATTTTCGATCGTATCGTAGGTCATGGCGAGACAACCTGTTGTGCAAGGCGGATACCGCGTGCGGGGCTCTGCGAAAACCCTTTCGGCTCAAGCGTTTCGGCCGGAGGACGGCCCGCGGCGGGAGCCAGCTTCCGGCTTCTGGATGGTCTTGTCCGGACTTCGGACGGGAACTGAGCGAGGACTCAGGCGAGGAGCGCCGAGATCTCTTCGGCGAGGCGCGCCAGCGGCTGCGGCTTGGAGAGCAGGCGGTCGACGAGCAGCAGGCGGTGGGGGAGGGTCATCGCTGGAACCGGGAGAGGTCCACTCGGTACTCCTTGATCTTCTGGTAGAGCGTGCTGCGAGGAATGCCGAGGCGCTGGGCGGCGTTGGCCACGCGGCCGCGCTCCTCCTGCAGCACCTTCTCGATCTGCTGCCGCTCGAGGTCCGTCAGGGTCTGGCCGGAGGCCGCCGCCGCCGGCGACTCGGCCAGCGCGGGGGTGAAGCGGAAGTCGGCGGCGCGGATCTCGTCGCCCTCGGCGCGCAGCACGGCCCGCTCGAGCACGTTGCGCAGCTCGCGGACGTTGCCCGGCCAGGCGTAGCTTCGCAGGGCGTCGAGAGCCTCGGCCGCCAGCCGCCTGCCGGGCCGGCCCAGGTCGCGCGCGAGCTGCTCCAGGAGCCGCCGGGCGAGCAGCGGGATGTCCTCGCGCCGCTCCCGCAACGGTGGTACGGCGAGCGGAATGGTGCTGATGCGGAAGTACAGATCGCTGCGGAAGCGCCCGTCGCGCACCAGGCGGGTCAGGTCGTGGTTGGTGGCCGCGATGAGGAAGACGTCGACCTGGCGGTCGGCGACCTCGCCCATGCGGCGGAAGCGCTTTTCCTCGAGAACCTTGAGCACCTTGGGCTGCACGGCCGGATCGAGGTCTCCCATCTCGTCGAGGAAGAGGACGCCGCGGTGAGCCACCTCGAACAGCCCTTTCTTCTCGTTGATCGCGCCGGTGAAGGCGCCGCGAGCGTGGCCGAAGAGCTCGCTCTCCAGGAACTCCCGCGCCAGGCCCGCGCAGTTGAGATCGACGAAGGGCTCTTCGCGGCGCGGTCCCTGCTCGTGCAGCCAGCGCGCCAGCACTCCTTTGCCGCTGCCCGTCTCGCCCTGGATGAGGATGGGGCCCTCGGAGCGCAGCGCCACGGCGGCTTCGCGGGCGAGCTCGCGCACCGCCGGGCTGGTGCCGACGAAGGGATCGGGCTCCTCCCGCGACCGGCTCGACTGCCGGGCCGCCAGGCGGCGGCGGTTGCGCTGGTTCTCGAGGGCGCGGTCGATGATGACCGCCAGCGCCGGCAGCTCCACCGGCTTGGTGAGGAATTGCTCCGCTCCCTCCTTGATCGCCCGCACCGCCAGGTCGATCGAGCCGTGTCCGGTGAGAACGATGACGGGCATCTGCGGATCGGTCTCGTGCAGCTCTTTGAGCAGGTCCAGGGCGTTGCCGTCGGGCAGCAAGTAGTCGAGGACCACGGCGTCGGGGCGCGTCCGCTGGTAGACCGCGCGCGCCTGCTCCAGGCTGGCTGCCTCGTCGACGTCGAAGCCCCGGGACTCCAGGTAGTCGCGGATGCCGAAGCGCACGATGGGCTCGTCCTCCACGACCATGATGCGGTCTCTGGACATCGTTGACGCGCTCACCGGCCTTCCGCCTGACGGATGCAGGGCAATTCGAGATCGACCATGGCTCCTCCCTCCGGATGGTTGGCAATGCGGACGCGGCCGCCATGACCGACCCCCTGACCCTGTAGTTCCGTCGGAAGAGAAACTCCGATCTCCGTAGGCTGTTCAATTCTTGCCGGCATACGCTTTCACCATCCAGGAGTTGAAAAAATGATACTGCAACTGGGACACCATGGCGAGGCCGAGGACAGCGGGATCGGAGCCGTCCGAGCGACTTTGACGGGTCCCTGCCGTCTCAGGCGCCGATCGCTTCCCGCGCCAAACAGAGATTCGCTATTCTTCATTCGTCCATGCGCGTCGCCTATTACAGCCCGCTGCCGCCGATGCGGTCCGGCATCGCCGACTACAGCGCCGAGCTGCTGCCGCACCTCGCCGGATACTGCGACGTCGAGCTGATCGTCGACGAGGGCTTCCGGCCGGTCCCGGAGCTCGCTGGCCGCTTCCCGGTGCACGGCCAGCGGGAGCTCCCCGCGCTGTTCGCGCAGAAGCGCTTCGACGCCGTCCTCTACCAGCTCGGCAACAACCGCGACTATCACGCCGGCATCTACCGCGCGCTGCTCGCGCACCCCGGCGTCGTGGTGTTGCACGAGCTCGTGCAACACCACCTGGTGCGCGATCTCACTCTCCATGCTGGCGATGCCGAGGCCTATGTCCGCGAGATGCGCTACGCCTACGGCCGCACCGGCGAGGCCATGGCCCGCCGCTGCGTGGCGACGGGAGTGCCGCTCGATCCCTGGAGCTACCCGCTGTTCGAGCGGGTGGTGGACGCGAGCCGCGGCCTCATCGTCCACAACCGCTTCACGCGGGACCGCGTGCTGGCGGGCCGGCCGCTCGCCCGCCTCGCCGTCGTCCCCCACCACCTGAGCCTCGGCGCCCTGCCCGAGCCTTCGCCCGAGCGGGCGCGCGCCGCGCTGGGGATCGCGCCGGGTACCTTCGCGGTGGCCACCTTCGGCTTCCTGACCGCCGCCAAGCGGCCCGGGGTCCTGCTGCGCGCCTTCGCCCGCCTGCGCCGGGAAGTGCCCCAGGCCCGGCTGCTGATCGCCGGCGAGGTCTCGCCCCACTTCGACTTCGACTCCGTCTTCGCGCCCGAGCTGCGCGCGGGAGTGGCCGTCACCGGCCGGCTCGACCTCGACCGCTTCCTTCTCCACATGCAGGCCTGTGACGTGGCGGTGAACCTGCGCCATCCCACGGCGGGCGAGACCTCGGGCACGGTGATTCGCCTGCTCGGGGTGGGCAAGCCGCTGATCGTCAGCGACGCCGGCGCCTTCGCCGAGATCCCCGACGACTGCTGCGCCAAGGTCGGCCTCGACGACGCCGAGGAGGACCTGCTCCTCGCCTACCTCCGCCGTCTCGCCGCGGACGAGCCCCTGCGCCGCCGCATGGGCGAGAACGCCCGCCGGCACGCCGAGGCCCATCACGCCATCGCCGGCTCGGCGCGCGGCTATGCCGACTTCCTCCGCGAGACGATCGAGAGCGGGGCTCAGCCTTTCCGCGCCGTGCCTCCCCTCGCTCCGTACCCCGAGGAGGATCTACTCTCCGACCTCGTCCGCGAGACGACCGCCGAAATGGCGGACCTCGGCGTCGAAGAGGCGGACGACGACCTGCTGCGCGAGATGGCGGTGGCGATGGTGGAGCTGGGACTTTGAATGCAAAATGATGAATTCAGAATGATGAAAAAAGAGAGGGTTGCATTCGCCATTCTTGATTCGCCATTCTTCATTCCCTTCCGCCGAGCGCCCGGCGCACGGCTTCCAGCAAGGCAGGAGCGGTGAACGGCTTGGCGAGGACGAGGACGGCCGGCCCGGCGGAGCCCGAGCCCTCGGCCCGCCCGGTCAGGACGGCGGGCACTCCTGCGTGCAGCCGTCCGACCGCCCGCAGCAGCCCCGGACCATCGAGGTACGGGAGATCGGTGGCGGCGACGACGGCGGCGACGGCCTGGGGATCGCGGGCGAAGAGGGCGACCGCCTCGGCGCCGTCCGCAGCGGTCCGGACCTGGTATCCATGCTTCTCCAGGATGCCGGCGATGGCTTCGCGCACGGCGCCGTCGCTCTCCGCCACCAGGATGACCTCGCCGGTTGCCGGCTGAAGGTCCGCCGCGAGGGGCGCCGGCAAGTCCTCCGGGTGGCCGGCCGCCGGCAGATAGACGCGCAGGGCCTGACCGCCGTTCGCTCGCGCGGCGGTCTCGGCGAAGCCGCCGCAGGCTTCGACGGCGGCCGCTGCGGCGGCCGGGAGCGCCGCCTCGCCGGCGCTGGGCGCCACTTCCAGCACCATGTGCGGCCCGGGAGCCAGGCCAGGCCGCTGGGCGGCGGCGATCTCGTCCAGCTCCGTGTTCCAGGCCGCGAGTCTCAACTCGCCGCCGGCGGCGAGGCCCTCGCGCGCGTCGAGGCACAGGTCGAGCACCAGGCGATAGAAGCGAAGGGGGCTGCCGCGCAGCATGAACAGGGCGGCGGGAATGTCGCTCGCCACCGCGACGGAGGCCGGGAAGATCGATCGCGCCGCCTTTTGCAAGTCGCCCAGGAGGTGTCTCGGCTGGAAGAGCGTCTCCTCGTCTTCGCCGCCCTGGGCGATCCAGCGCAACTGCCGCACGAGGGCGACGCCGCGCCGCGCCGTGTCATCGAGAGCGGCGAGCACGGTGCGTTCCCTCTCGCGGGTGCAGCTCCCCTCCAGCAGCTCCACCGTCATCAGGACGGCCGACAGAACGTTGTTGAGGTCGTGCGCGAGACCTGCGGACAAGGCAGCGAGCGCCTCGCTTTTGTCGGCAGGCTCCGGCGCTTCCGTGCCGCTCATTGAATGATTGGGCATATCTTCAATAACAGATTTCTCTCTGGTTGTTCCATTGGTGCGATAAGAGCTTGAAAAGTGATGTTATCATTTTTGCCGATGCGCTCCATTCGCCAGCAGGTCCAATGACCTTGGCGCCCGTACTTCCTGCCGACGAGCGAGAGAGGTTGAATCGCGCTCTTGCCGGCTCGGCGGTCGATCCGTTTTTCATCCTGGTGGAAAACAGCCGCGACGCCGTGTTCATCTCCTCGCCGGAATTGGAGGGTCTCTACGTCAACGCGGCTTGGGAAGAGATCTGGGGTCAGAGCCGGGAGAGCCTCGCCGATCGGCCCGCGGCCTGGATGGAAGCGATCCATCCCGAGGACCGCGCCTGGCTGCTCGACAGCGCGGCGAAGGCCGCCACGCAGTGGTCCGTGGAGTTCCGCGTCATCCGGCCCGATGGCTCGATGCGTTGGATCCGCTCGCGCGGCTTTCCCATCCCGGATGCGCAGGGCAGGCTGCAACGGGTGGTCGGCTTCGCCGAGGACGTCACCGAATGGAAGCGGCGGGAAGAGTCCCTGCTGGAAGCCAAGGATGCCGCCGAGCGGGCCAGCCGGGCCAAGAGCGAGTTCCTGGCCAACATGAGCCACGAGCTGCGCACGCCCCTCAACTCGATCATCGGCTTCTCCGAAATCCTCGCCGACGGCGACTTCGGGGTCCTCAACGAGCGGCAGGCCGTGTACGTCGAGAACGTCCTGGCGAGCGGCCGGCACCTGCTGGAGCTGATCAACGATCTGCTCGACCTGTCGCGGATCGAGGCGGACCGGGCGGACCTAGCCGTCGGCGTTCGACCTGGCGTCGCTCATCCTCGAGATCCTCCCGTCGCTGGCGCCCGCCGCCGAGCAGGCGGGGATCCGTCTGGCCCTGGACCTGCAGGAGGGGATGCCGGTGGCCTGCGCCGACCCGCGCCGGATCCAGCAGGTCGTCTACAACCTGCTTTCCAACGCCCTCAAGTTCACTCCCCGGGATGGACAGGTGACCGTCCGCGCCCGCTGGCTGCCCGGAGAGGGGAGCACTGCCGGTGCCGGATCCCGCTTCCGCATCGCCGTCGAGGATGACGGCATCGGCATCCGGCCCGAGGACCAGGGACGCCTGTTCCAGGTCTTCGAGCAGGTCGACTCCTCCTACACGCGCACCAAGCGCGGCACGGGCCTGGGGCTCGCGCTCTGCCGCCGGCTGGTGGAGATGCACGGCGGCCGCATCTGGCTGGAGAGCGCGGGCGAAGGCCAGGGCAGCACCTTCCTTTTTGAGATTCCCGGCGGAACGGCATGAGCGGCACGAAACAGATCCTGGTGGTGGACGACGTCGACCACAACCGCATGCTGCTGGAGACCATGGTGGAGGCGCTCGGCTATGGGGTGGAGACGGCGCGCGACGGCCTGGACGCGCTGGCCAAGCTGCCGCTCGACATCGATCTCATCCTGCTCGACGTGATGATGCCCGGCATCGACGGCTACGAGGTGGCGCGGCGGGTGCGCGCGGACGCGAGCTATGGCCACCTGCCGATCATCATGGTGACGGCGCTCGACAGCCGCGAGGACCGGGTGCGCGCCGTGCAGGCCGGCGCCAACGACTTCATCGCCAAACCGGTCGACAAGACCGAGCTGGCGGTGCGGATCGGCTCGCAGCTCCGCCTCAAGGAGGCCCAGGATGAGCTCAAGCGGCATCAGGCCGAGCTCGAGCACCGGGTCGACCAGCGGACGGATGCGTTGCGCCGCGCTCTGGAGACCGTCGCCGACGCGCAAGCGAAGACCTATGAGGCCCACATCGACACCATACAGCGTCTGGTGCTGGCGGCGGAGTACAAGGACCGCGAGACGGCGGAGCACATCCAGCGCATGAGCCTCTTCGGCCTCGTCCTGGCGCAGGCCGTCCACCTGCCTCCGGGTGAGATCGAGGTCCTGCGCCACGCCATCCCCATGCATGACGTCGGCAAGATCGGCATCCCCGACTCCATCCTGCTCAAGCCCGGCAAGCTGACGGCCGAGGAGCGGGAGATCATGAGCTCCCATACCCTGATCGGTGGGCGCATCCTCGCCGGCTCGCCCTCGAACCTGCTGCAGATGGGCGAGGTCATCGCCCTCAGCCATCACGAGTGGTGGGACGGCCATGGCTACCCGAAGGGTCTGCAAGGAGAGGGCATCCCGCTTCCGGGCCGGATCTGCGCCCTCGCCGACGTCTTCGACGCGCTCACCTCGGACCGCCCCTACCGGGCGGCGCTGACCAACGAGCAGGCCCTGGAGCTGATGGGGCAGGGCCGCGGCACCCAGTTCGATCCCACTCTCTTCGATCTCTTCCTCGCCGAGCTCGACGAGATCTTCAGGGTGCAGGCGAGCTTCCGGAAAGAGGCGGCACGGGCATAGGCTCGCGCGACCTCACCCCCTGGCCCCCTCTCCTGAAGGAGAGGGGGAAACGAATCTTTCAGAGCCCCTCTCCTTCAGGAGAGGGGTTGGGGTGAGGTCGAGGCGGCAATCCGGCGATAAAAAAAGACCGGCTGGAAGGCCGGTCGAAAACTACAGGGGGAAAACCACCTCTCCGGGGAGAGGTTCGCGCGCCTACTTGCGGGTGCGGATGCGCACCACGTTGCTCGAGCCGGCCACCGCGCTGCCGGAGCGGAGGGCGGTGACGCGGAGGGTGAGGGTCTGGTTCGGCTTGAGGCCGCTCACCGTCGCGGCTTCGTCGCTGCCCGCCGCCGTCTTCAGCACCTTGAAGGAGCCGTTCTTCTGCTGGCTCTCCACCAGGAAACTGTCGACGCCGGTGAAGGAGCTCGTCCAGGCGAGCTGGATCTCCGTCCGCGTGGCGCTCGCCGCCAGCGTGAGGGACGCCGCGGGCGGCGGGGGCGGGGGAGGCTGGGCCGGCTGGTACGAGCCGTCGCCGTAGTACGCGGAAGCGCCCATCCGCTCGTCGTCGCTGAGGCGGGCGCCGCGGCCGTCGTTGTGCGCCCTCGCGTACATCAGCGCCTCCGTTTCCGTCGTATGCCCGAAGCCGAGGGTGTGGCCCAGCTCGTGGGCGAAGACCTCTTCCGCCCCCTTCGGGTTGTTGCGGAAGAAGCACTCGGTGCCGTCGTTGGTGACCACGTCGGCTTCGATGGTCTCGTGGAAAGGCTGGCTGCGGTAGTTGCGGGTGGCGGCGGTGTAGTAGGAGCCGCCCATGGCCACGACGCCGCCGGTCGAGCAATCGTACGTGCCGGGCACTTGGCCTTTCGGATCGTTGAACAGGATGGCGTTGACGTGGTCGCTGGTGCCGAGCCCGCCGGTGGCGCCGGTCTGCCCGGCGTAGACGTACTGAATGGGGCTGGTGGGATCGTCCGTCCATGCTGCGAGCGCCGCCTGGAAGCTGGCGATGGTCTGGTTCAGATCGAGGCCCGGCTGGCCCGTCGAATTCACATTCCACGCAACGTTCTTCCCCGCGTCGAAGCTGAACCAGCGGGCGGGCACGTTGTCCACCGTCGGATTCGCCGTGTAGCTCTTGGCCGGCGGGCTCACGCCGGCGGCCGGCCGCTCGACCCAGTAGTTCGCGTCCCGCTCGAGACCAGCCGCGCGGTCGGCGAGCCACGCCGTGAACCGGTCGAGGTCTCGCACGGCCGTCCCGGCGCTGTCGGGGCCCAGGCGGTGCGCTTCCGAGAGGTCCTGCTCCGCCAGCTTGACGCTGCCGGCGGAACGGGCGTGAAAGGCGCCGAGCATCAGGTGGAGGATGCCGTAGGTGCCGTCCGCTCCGGGCTGCAGGAAGAGCACGGCTTCCTCTCCCGGCTCGAATTCGGGAGCGCTCCAGATCTTCAGGCCCACGCCGTCCGCCCGCACGCCGCCGGGCACCCGCACCACGATGGTGCTGCCTTGCAGGTAGCCCTGGATCAGCTCGTCCACCTCGACGAGGTAGTCGGTCGCCGGAGCGCGGTTCGCCGGTCCGGGCTCGGCGCTGATCACTCGCACACGGGCGATCGCGGCGGCCTGGTCGGCGAGGTTGGAATCCGAGACCGGAACGTAGGTGGTGGCCGAGGCCAGCGTGGCGGCGGCGAGCATCAGGGCGGTGAAGGTGGCGGCGATCTTCGTGGTTTTCATGGCTTTCCCTTTCGCGTTTGTCGTCTCTTGCCAGCCGCTTGGGGCAAGAGCGATGCCCGCCTGTAAGACCTTTGTTTCCAATGGGAAAGCCGATTAGCCTTCTCTGGTGTTCAGAAATCGTCCAGACTCTGGACGGACGCCTCGCGAGGAGGAAAGCAGGGGGAGGGAGCCGCTTCGAGCTCCCTCCCCGGGAATTCAAGGCATCAGGATTTGGAGAGCTTCAGCTCGGTGACTCGAAACCCACGACCGGCTTCTTGCTCGAACGAGCGCGCTTCGGTTACGCGAAAAAAACGTAGGTGAGCGCCCCGCGCGTCTAACTTGAGCGGAAAATTAAAGTCAGATGCCGGAAGCCAGAGCTTTTTGCTGGTTTCGGCTACAGAAGGAGCGGAAGTTCTCTGCGGAATCCCTCCACGGCTGTACTTGAGTATTTATTGTCGAGCGGGAGTATGGCCAACCCGCGGCGAGCCGCGGTGGAGGAGAGGACGGAGGAGAGGAAGAAGCTGGAGGAAGGACTCGAAGCTCAGAAGCTCGTCAGGCGCTCCGGGCGCTCAACGCCGCCCGCATCCGCCGCAGGTCGAGCTCATCGGGGAGATCCCCTCGCTGCCAGTCTTTTTGCAGCCGCGACAGGGCTCTCGTCGACACGGCATACCGCAGATCGTCTTCGGCGTTCTCCAACTCGCGGATGGCCGCTTGGAGGATTCCCAGCAGGTGAGCTTCGGCGCTGACGGGGCGCTCGCCGTTCGCCATCTCCGCCAGCTCCTCCGGCGAGGGAGCCGGAAGGTCCGCCTGCACCTGCTCGAGGACCGTGCGCACCGCCCTCAGCCGGCCGGCCTCGCGCCGCACCTGCCGCACCGCCTCCTCCCCGGTCATACCGTTTCGGATTCCTCCTCATTGGGCTCGGCGGTATAGCCGGCGGCCGCGCGCAGATCGTCGATCGCCGGCCGCAGCGTGTCCTGGAGGACGCAGGCAATGACCGCCTGCAGCTCCTCTGCGAGGGAAATCCTCTCCGGATCTCCCGCCGGGGCCCGAGAAAGTCCCGCGGCCAGGATCTCCAACCGGTCCCCGAGGTCTTCCAGATCCTGCGCGTATCCCCGCAGGATCTCTTGGGCGATGCTCTCCAACGAAGCGGCCGCCGCGCTCATTCTCGGATCCCACTTCTTCGGCCTGCCCCGCCGCCGGCGTGCGGCCAGCCGTGTCTTCGGATTCGCCAGCATCTCGATCAGGGAGATCGGTTGTCTCGATCCGGGGCTCCAAAGGCTGGCCGTGATGCCGCGGCACTTGTCACAGCCGGCCAGCAGGTGGTGGACGACCGCTTGCCTTTCGGCGTCCTCGAGCTCGAAGCGCATGAAGCGCTCGAGCTGGGCCGGAGAGGGATGGGCCTGGCGCGCATCGGAGCCTTCGGGCTCCATTTCGCGATCGTCGCTGGGCACGGCGACATCGTAAGAGAGCATGAACGGTCCCGAAGCGAAACAACTTAGAATCTCTTGAGCTATGCTCGCGAAGTCGCTTTTCGATGTCACCAAAAGGCGCGGTCCGGCAACATAGCTAAGAGGAGGCCGCATGCCGCTCAAGATTCCCCCAGCGCTCGGCATGGCCCTGTCGTGGCTGCGCAGCGCCATAGGCTGGAACAGGCCGCGGCTGGCCCGCGGGGCGGCGATCACCGTCTCCCATCTCAGGCGGCTCGAGAACGGCGACAGGACCCTGAGCCGCGACTACCTGGATTGGCTTCTCGCTTTTCTCCCGCGGCGGTACCCGCCGGAAGCCGTGGACGTGCTGGTCTTCGCCCACCACCTGATCTTTCCTGAATTGGTGGAGGCCGCCTCGCCGGTGTCGCTGACCCCGGAGGAGCAGCAAAAGATCGACCGCGCCGTCCTGGCCGCGGGCTGGATCGCCATCGAGGAGCTCCACGCCGAGGCGATCCGCGCCAAGAAGGCGGAGAAGGCGGAGGCGGCGCGCCGGCAGGCCGAAGAGCTGTGGCCGCAGCTCGTGCCCGGCACGCGCCAGGAGCGGCGCGAGCGGGTCACGAGGCTGCCGGAGCTCCGGACCTGGGCCGTGGCGTTGCGGGTTTGTGAGGCCAGCGTGCGGGCGGCGGCCAATAGCGCCCAGCAGGCGTTGGAGCTGGCGGAGCTGGCCCTGTTCATCGCCGGGCGGGTGCCGGAAGCGGCGAGCTTCCGCCTGCGGCTCGAGGGCTACTGCTGGGCTCACATCGCCAACTCCCGCAGGATCGCCGAAGACTTCGACGGCGCCGACGAGGCGTTCATCCGGGTCTGGGATCTCTGGCGCGCCGGAGCCGAATCCGATTCCGAGCTGCTCCCGGAGTGGCGATTGCTGGATCTCGAGGCCTCCTTGCGGCGAGAGCAGCACCAGTTCCCACAAGCCCTTGACCTGCTGGACCGGGCTCGGGCCTCCGCCGGAGAGGATCCGATCGCAACCGGGCGGATCCTCTTGAACAAGGAGAATGTCTTCAACCAGATGGGAGACATTCAAGGCGCGCTCGCGACGCTGGTGGAGGCGGTCCCGTTCGTCGAAGCCTCGCAAGATCCTCACCTGCTACTCAGGCTTCGCTTCAACTTGACGGACGACCTCTGCCATTTGGAGCGTTATGCGGAGGCGGCGAGACTGCTGCCGCAGGTGCGCGACTTGGCGATCGATCAGGCCAACGACCTGGACCTCATCCGCGTGGTCTGGCTGGACGCAAGGATCGCCGCCGGGCAGGGACGGCTGGAAGATGCAGTGGCCGGCCTGACGCAGGTGCGAGAGGACTTCGCCGCCCGTGAGCTGCCCTACGACGCGGCCCTTGCTTCGCTCGATCTCGCCGTGCTCTGGCTGCGGGCCGGGCGTGCGGCGGAGGTGCGCGAGCTGGCGGTCGCCATGGGTTGGATCTTCAGGGCCAAGGGGATTCACCGCGAAGCTCTGGCGGCTCTCAGGCTGTTCTGCGAGGCCGCGAAAGGCGAGAGGGCCACGGTGGAGCTGGCGCGGCGCGTCATCTCCGACATCGAAAGGGCGAGGCGCTCGGCCCCTCCAGCGAAATAAGGAGCCGGGGTGAAGATTAACGCACGCAGAGTCCGTTCGGGTCGAGGTGACAGCCCTCTTTCGCCTGTGGAGGAGGCTGAACCGTGCCGGTAGGGCAGAGGCCGTTCGGGTCGAGGTGACAGCCCGTTTTCGTCTGGGGCGGCGGCTGAGCCGTGCCGGTCGAGCAGAGGCCGTCCGGGTCGATATGGCAGTTCGACTTGCTCCAGGCGCTCCGGAGAAAGCTCCAGAGGTGGTCCAGGACCTCCAGCGTGGACAGCTCGCCGGCGTGGGCCGGGCCGGCGTTCTCGGTCCGTGGACCGGCGGCCGAAGCCCATGGCGTGGCGAGCACCGCGAGGAGCAGAAAGAGGATGGTCTTGCGGCGGAACGAGGCGGTGAGCATGGCGGCTCCCTGGAGAGCGCTCCTCCGCGGTCCCCATGGCCGCGCGGGCGGCCCTCCGCGAAAAAGAGGACCAGAGAAACATACCCTATGTCCGGCACGGAGGGAAAATGGGCACACCGAAGCGCGGTGACGCGAACGTACTGCGGCTGGTGGTGATCTTTCTGCGCTATCTGACGAGAATGACCCAGAGCGAGTTCAGCAAGGCCTCCAGGGTGGACCAAGGCCTTCTCTCCCGGTATGAGGCGGGCAAGCAGCCGCCGCCGGAGGACTCTCTGCGCCGCATGGCCGAGGCCGCGAAGGTCCCCTGGCCTTTGGTGATGCTGCTCCTCCGCTTTGTCGAGGTCTTCCTGGCTGCGCGGGCTCGCCGGAGATCGACTTCCCCGACGATCGATCGCGCGGTCCTGGACCCGGCGCTGCAGGCATTCACCTCGCACCTGATGGAGGACGCGGAGGAGGCGTAGCGGGGGCCGCGTTCGGGAATCCGCTGCGCGGCGAATCTCGCCGACGCGCCGTCGGCGCGCCGCCGGGACCGGCTAGGGAAGCGGGACCGGCAAAGTGCGATGGACCGGGCCTGGAAGTCGAATCTGGCGCGTCACGCTTGCGCGTTCTCAAGGGTTCGAATTCTCGCTCTGTCTATCTTATGAGTCTAAGCCGGACATCTTGCCTTCTTTGAGCGGGCTCTTGTAGAATAGAGAAATAGCATATTCTGCTTATCCTGAGCAGGCATTACAGGAGGAGCCATGAAAACGAAATCGCTGTGTCGCCTCGTTGGGGCCGTGCTCGTCGTGGCTGTCACTTTGGTTCTCGCCCGGCCCGGCCTCGCTTTCCACGGAATTTATTGCTCGAGCTACCAATACATCGACAGGGGGCCGGACATGGTCTGCGTTATCGAATGCGTTTACTGCGAAAACGAAGCTGGAGAAGTCGTTGGCGAAGATTGTCGCGAAAAGTCCTGTTGGTTCCGTGAGGTGTGAGGTGCTCACCATGACCGTCAGATTGCTTATCGCCGCGCTTCTCCTCCTGACTCCGGCTTCTCGGGCGGAGGAAGCTTCTTCGCAAGAGTACAAGAAGGTCCTCGCTCACGAGCTATCCGGTCCTTCAGAGGCGTGGCCGGGCCGGCAGTTCGTTCAAGCCGACAAACAGGGCCGGGTCTTCGTTCTAAGAGACACTCTCGATCTGTATCAGATTTCTCCTGTCGGTCGACTCATCCTCAAGGGGCGGTTCACCGACGATCACACCTCCAAAGATCGGCCGCCGATCACCGCCGCGGCCATGAGCCTCACCGGGAGCGTCTGGGTGTTGTTCTCCTTTCCGAACCATCTCGACATTTTTCGGGGGGAGAAGAGGACGGAGCACCTCGAGGCCCCTTGGATGGTGTCCGCAGTTTCGGCGGGCCAAGGAGAGCCGATCATTGCGGTCATGCCTGCGGAGATGGGTACAGCGGCGCCGACCTCGCTCCGACTCGACTCGCCACCCCTTCTTCAGGAGTGGGACGGAAAACAGTGGAACAACCTCGCCGAGGGGCAATTTGCCGGCCGCAGGCCGGACGGGGTAACCCGTCCTGAGCACCTGAGAGGAAACTCCGATGTGCTTCTCGCCCCCACTCCCGAGCGTCATCTCTGGATGGTTGACGAGCATGCCTACCGGCTGCGGCATTTCTCGCCGTCCGGAATGCTGAAAGACGAGTTGACGGTCGGCGGAGGGCAGGTCACATGGAAAGAACGCACGCCTGAAGAATGGGCCAAGGCCGAGTCAACAGCCAAGCGAGCCGGGATCGCTTTCAGCCGGAGCTCCCTGAGTGCAGTGCATGCCTTGACGGTCATTCGCGCAATGGCCATCGGCCGCGACGGTGCGATCTACCTCATCGTCGAGGCGGAAAAGGGACTGGCCCTCGACCGTTTTGATCCTGGACTGCTTACCCTTGATCGGGTGATCCTGGCCGGACTCGACCCCGGCTCTGGGCGACTCACGATGGCTGCCGGCCGGCAAGGCCTCTACATCTCTGGAGGTTCGCATCTCTGGCAGATCGACTCCGATGCTCTCGAGAAGGTCGAATGGCGGCCAATCCAAGACGCCATGCTCAACGGGCAACAGCTCGTTCCGGAGGTGAAATAGGAACCGGCTGTTGAGACGGCGCGCACTCTGAGACATCGGCGCTGCTGCCGCGGGTGCGCGAGCTAGCCTTGGAGGAACGAAATGAGCTGGGCCTCCTCCGTGTCGTCTGGAAAGAGGTGGTCCAGGACCTCCAGCGTGGACAGCTCGGCAGCTTTGGCCGGGCCGCCGTTCTAGGTCCGTGGCCCGGCGTAGCGGGCCGAGCGGCGCAAGCTGCAGGCCGCGTCTGGTGACCTGCAGGCCGCAAGACGAGACCTGGGGTCGCGCCGCGTGACCCGGGAATCGCGCGGCGAGACCTGCGGGTCGCGGCCCGTGACCTTCAGGTCGCGCCACAGGACCCGCGGGTCGCGTGCCGTGACCCGAAGGTCTTGCCACGCGACCTGAAGGTCGAGCGCCGTGCATTCGGGTCGCGGCCCGTGACCCGCGGGTCGCGCGCTGTGACCTTCGGGTCATGCCACGTGACCCAAAGGTCTAACGCCGCGACCTCGGGCGCCCCTTGTCGATCGTCATAGGGGGAAACCTCCATCATAGGGGACCTCTGAGCTGCCAGTCGACGAGGCCATGCCGTGCCGCCAAGCGCACCGCCGCCCTCAGCGCCGAGATTCGGTGCCGTACCGTACTTTCCGTGAAGCCCCTCTCCAACAGCGCCGCCCGATAGCGGGAAACAGTTTCTTGCGCGGCCTGTTGCCCTGCGCTCAACAAATCCGCCACGGCTGCATCAACGTTCTCTGATCCCAGCCAACCGGCGAAGGCTCTCAAGCCGCTGAGGTAGAGTCGTCTGGTCCCCGGGTTTCGATAAGACCAGCAGAGGAGCGACAACATTTTTTCTGAATCGGGGTGCAACGGCCGGCGGCTGCCTCCGCCGGCGGGTGTTCCGCCTCCGAGCTGCATGGCCAGCTTGACCATGCCTCGTCGTTCGAGCTTGTGGACTGTCCCTGTGTGGTGGCCCATCTGACCGGCAATCTCCGATAGCCGATAACCCATCGCGCGAAGGATGACAACCGTCCGAAGCTTCGGCGGCAGGACGGCAAGGGCTCCGGCCAGATCCACACACAGGTCCAGTCCAGTAGGCGCGGGTGGGCTGGGGGAATCGCACCGTTGCAGCGCTTCAAGCCTCCGACGCTTCTTTCGAATATTGGCGAGGCAGAGGTACCGCGCCGTCGCGGGCAGCCAGGAATCCAGGATTTCGATCCCCTGGAGCTTCTGGATAGCGAGCACGATCAGATCCTGTAAGAGGTCTTCCGCTTCGTGCTTTGGCAGATGGAAGGAAGCTAAGATCTGCTTCAGCCGCGGCCGGCATCGCTCCAGCGCTTCGAGCAGCCGCTCGGGTTGGTCGCTCCGCTTCTCGACGAGAGGCTCAGTCATGGGGCTCGTTCTCCCTCTGCCTTGTCATCTCCAGCAGCAGTCGGGGTCTCACTTTCCAGCGGTACCACATCTGGCGCTCCTCGGTGCAGGTCTCCCGCGAAGTATAGCGGCAACTTGTTACATGATGGACACCGCCTCCGGGGTCGTGGGTTGCGGCTCGTCCGCGGGGCCGCGGACGGAGGCGGTACGCTTCTTGCCTCCCCTCGAAGGTGCCGCCTTCGCGGCCGCCGAGAGAGAGGAGGTTTGGAGATGGAACCTGTTTATGTCCGCCGGTCTTCAGGTGGCGGCAAGGGCCGCCTGATCATTGCCGTCGTCATGGCCCTGGTGGCGATCGCCGGGTACTACGGCACGCGCAGCTTCAACCCCGTCACCCAGGAAACGCAGCACGTCGACATCTCGCCGGAGCAGGAGGTGGCCATCGGGCTGCAGGCCGCGCCCGAGATGGCGCAGCAGTTCGGCGGTCTGCATCCGGACCAGCAGGCGCAGCAGCTCGTCGACCGCGTCTGCCGGGAGCTGATCACCCGCAGCGACGCCAAGGACACGCCCTATCAATTCGACTGCCACGTGCTCGCCGACGAGCAGACGATCAACGCCTTCGCGCTGCCGGGCGGACAGGTGTTCATCACCGCGGGGCTGATGGGCAAGCTCAAGACCGAAGGCCAGCTCGCCGGCGTGCTCGGCCACGAGATCGGCCACGTGGTGGCGCGGCACGGCGCCGAGCACATCGCCAAGGCCCGGCTCACCGAGGGCTTGACCGGCGCGGCCGTCATCGCCTCCTACGACCCGAACGATCCGTCGAGCCGGCGCAACGCGGCGGTGGCGGCGCTCGTCGGCCAGTTGGTGAACATGCGCTTCGGCCGCCAGGACGAGCTGGAATCGGACCGCCTCGGCGTGCGCTTCATGTCGGAGGCGGGATACGACCCGCGCGCCATGGTCGAGCTGATGCGCATTCTGGAGGAGTCCGCCGGCGGCGCCCGCCAGCCGGAGTTCTTCAGCACCCACCCCAATCCGGCCAACCGCATCGCCATCATCGAGGAGGCGATCCAGCAGCGGTTCCCGGAGGGTGTGCCGGACGGGCTGAAGCCGTAGAGGCTCCGCAAAAAGACGACAAGGACGACAGGGACAGCAAGTTCAACGAAGGGCACGAAGGCTCACCCGAACCGTATCTGTCCTTGGTGTCTTTGCTGTCCCTGTCGGGCCTCGGACATGCTCGGGGTCGCGCCGGCCGGCATCACGCCTTGTCGAACTTCGCCGGGAACTGGGCGATGATCCCGCTGCTCAAGGTATCGGCCATGTGCAGGATGTGATCGACGATGGCGTCGTAGTCCTTGATGTCCTGGTCGAACTTTCCTCCCAGCCGGTGGGTCGCCTCGTCGAGCGTCTGATCGAGGTGCGTCTTCATGGCCGATTGGAGCGCGGCCAGCGGCCAGTGGTCGGGGTTCGCCTTGTGCAGGAAGCCGGCGATGTCATCGGCGTTGGCGTACCAGCGCTTCTTGGCGTCGGCGACCTTGGTCTGGTCTCCCGCCTTGGCCGCTCCCACCAGGTCCGCGGCGATCAGGATGTGGTCCTTGAGCAGCGCCGTGAGCTGGTCGGCCGCCGGGCGGCCGTAGAAGTCGGCGACGGCGTTGCCGATGTCGGTCTGATTGCGCAGCAGCCGTTCCGCGTTGAGCTTGGCGTCCGGAAGGTTGCCTGCGACGCTGATGATATAGAGCCGGGTCCACGCAACGTGGTCCTCCCAGAGCTTGCGCATGTCGTCTTGAAAGGCGCTCTTCGAGTGCGCCCAGGCGGCGCTCGCTCCGGCGAGCCAGACAGCGAGCACGGCGAGGATGAGCTTGGATGGGCGATACATTGGAAGCCTCCTGGTGAGCGGGTGAAGGCGGCACGCTCTATCGTGCCCCATCGATTCATTTTTGCAAGAAACGCACCGGGGAGGGCCAGAAAAAAACCCGGGAGCTTCCCGCTCCCGGGTAA
>Ga0134122_10000265_pt1 | contig 33149 bp, 59 predicted proteins | sample KB302_FD_96461 | JGI IMG/M metagenome (GOLD analysis project Ga0134122, IMG submission 96461) | Terrestrial soil microbial communities without Nitrogen fertilizer from Kellogg Biological Station, Michigan, USA - KB3-0-2 | ecosystem: Environmental > Terrestrial > Soil > Unclassified ...
CCGCAGGAATCAGTCACGGTGCCGGCGAGCGAAATCATCCACGACATCATGTGCGCGCTCTACCATCCGCTCATCGGCGTGACGCCGATCTACGCCGCCGGGATGGCCGCCGCGCAGGGACTCGCGATTCAGAACAACTCCACCAAGTTTTTCGGCGTGGGCTCGGCGCCGAGCGGCATCCTCACCGCGCCAGGATCGATCAGCGACGAGACCGCCGCCCGGCTCAAGGCGTACTTCGAAACGAATTTCGCGGGCGACAACATCGGGAAGGTCGCTGTCGCCGGGGACGGCCTCAAGTACGAACAACTGACGATGAAAGCGATCGACGCGCAACTCATCGAGCAGTTGAAGTGGACGGCCGATACGGTGTGCTCCTGCTTCCATGTGCCGCCCTACATGATCGGCGTCGGGCCGCCGCCGCCGTACGCGAACGTCGAACCGCTGGTGAAGCAGTACTACGCGCAGTGCTTGCAATCGCTCATCACCGCTCTGGAATCCACGCTCGATGAAGGACTCGCGCTCGGGCCGCAGTTCGGGAACCGGTACGGCACCGAATTCGATCCCGATGACCTCATTTGGCTCGACACGCAGACCAAGAGCGCCGCGGCGCGCGATGGTGTCGGCGGGGCAATGTCCCCGAACGAAGCGCGGAAGAAGTACTACGGCCTCGGCCCGGTCAAGGGCGGGGAAGTGCCGATCCTCCAGCAGCAGTACTGGCCGATCGATCAGCTCGCCGAGCGGCAGACACCGGGGATCCCGGCGGCGCCGACTGTCACGCCACCGAATGACGAGCCACCGGATGACGCTGCGGACACGGAGGACATGACCGCGAGCTTATCCGCGGCGCTCTTCCGCAAGGCGAGCGAGGAACTCTATGCCGCTTGATCCGGAGCGGCTCGCCGCCGATGTCGTGACGATCGTCAAGGGCGCGCTCGCGCCGATGCAGACGCGCGTGAAGGATCTCGAAACGAAGGTCGCCGCGATCCCCGCGCCGGTCGTCGAGGACGAACCGGACGCCCTCGCGGCGAGTTTCACCGGGTTGCTACAGAACGAACTCACGGCGCTGGAATTGGCGGCGCCGACGCAGAAACGAGTCGTTCGGGATGCCCAGGGCCAGATTGCCCGGGTGGTTGAGGAGCCGGTCGCAGAACCGTAGGAGTGCGGCGAAGGGCGACGCCGGACCCGTCGAAATCGGGTTCGGGATTTATCGCCCAACGTCGCGTGAAGGGTACTCACGCCAGCGGTTGAACGTCGCCCGGAGGGATTGTCCGGGACACACCGCCTCGGCGTCTGTCGGACAGGGGCGGACAGATGGCGATTACCGCCGCCGTATGCAACTCGTACAAGCAGGAGATTCTTGCCGGCGTCCATCTCTCAGGCGATACCTACAAGATCGCGCTCTACACGTCTGCCGCGACGCTGTCGAAGGCGACGACGGCCTACAGCGCGACCAACGAAGTCTCTGGCGCCGGCTATACCGCCGGTGGCGCGACGCTCACCGGGTTTGCCAACGGCCTCGATACCGATACGGCGACGCTCGACTTTGCCGATGCGAGCTGGCCGAGCGCGACCATCACCGCCCGCGGCGCGCTCATCTACAACTCGAGCCGGTCGAACAAGGCGGTCTGTGTCCTGGACTTCGGGGCCGACATCACGAGCACGAACGGGACATTTACAGTGACCTTCCCGGCCGCGACCGCAGGGGCCGCGACGGTGCGGATTACGTAGATGGCCGCCCCCGTCGCCAGCAAGATCATCCTCCCGGTCGATACGGGCAACAGCGGCCCGAAGGTCCGCACCCAGACGCGGGTCGTCGGCGCGGACACCGTCCACGAACATTTCTTCATCCCGGAAACGCGACGCTCGCGGCTGGGGATTTACTACGCCGCCTCGGGCACGCTGACGATTCCCACGAGCGCGCAGAACGGGACCACGACGGGCCTGTTCTGGATCTACAACCCCGTGGGCTCGTCGGTGAAGATGGCGATTCGCCGCTTCGCGACGCAGATCCAGTTTGCCGTGACGAGCGCGATCGACGTCTCGATCCCGCGCCTCGCGTTCTCGCTCTTCACGTTCACGGGCACGGGATCGGGCGCACAGGTGACGCCGGCCAAGCGCTCCTCGGGCGACGCGAGTCCGGTCGGCAATCTGCGCACCGCGTCGACCGGCTTGACGGTGACGCTCGGCGCGATGATCAAAAGCGATTTCCCCGGCATCAACGCGACCGCCTCCAGTACGACGGTGCAATCGAACTTTCTGCCGGCGATTTCCAACGACTGGGATCCGCCCGAAGAGGAGCAGCCGGTCCTCCTGGCCGGCGAGGGCATCGTCTGCTGGGCTGCCGACGCGTCGACCACATCCAACCGGCGCACGTCGACGGATCTCATCTGGGAAGAGTACGAGTAGATGGCTGAGAACGCCTGGCTGCTGAACGACGTCGCGCCGGTCCCGCTGGCGCAGGAGTTTGCAGCGGCGGAAGCGCCGTCGACTGCGGTGTATTGGGGCGGGCCAGCCTCGATGGAATTCGCCGCGGGCGGCGCGGATGCGACTGCGACACCGTCCGGCGTCTCCGGCGTCACCGCCGTCGGCACCGTCAGCGCGAGCGGATCAGCCGCCACGACGCCGACCGGACAAGCCGCAACCGCCGCCATCGGCACGGCGACCGCCGGCGTCTCCGTCACGGCCCTCCCGTCCGGTGTCTCAGCCACCAGCGCGAACGGGTCACCCGTCGCGTCAGGCGCCGCGCTGACGCCGCCATCCGGGGTGCCGGCGGCGAGTGCCGTCGGGGCGCCCGCGTCCACGGGCGGGGCGGGTAGCCAGCCGGTAGGGGTGCCTGGGGCGAGCGCGGTCGGATCGGCCTCAGGCGTCGGCGATGCGCGCTCGGCGCCGTCCGGCGTCTCGGCGACGTCCGCCGTCGGCACGGCCTCGGCGACCGGTGGAAACGCCGGCGACACCGACGCGCTGCCGTCGGGTGTCTCGGCCGTGGTGGCGGTGGGTAGCCCGCAAGCGATCGGGGATGCGCAGGCGGAACCCGCCGGCGTCAGCGCCTTCAGCTTCGTCGGGCGCGTGTTCGAACCCGTCGAAAGTCCACAGGACGCGGTCGTGGGCTGGGGCTACGCCTTCACGGTCCGCTCAACACCGTCGATCGCCGCTACGGCCCAACCGCGCGGCGTCACGGCCCGGGCCTCGGTGGGCCGCGTCACGGTCGATACGACCGCCCAGGCGATACCGGCCGGCCTCTCGGCGCACGCCGAGGCAGGAACACCCACCGCGACCGGGGATGTGCGGCTGGACGTGGTCGGGGCCTCCCTCCGAACCGCCAGCGGCGACGCCGACGCGTGGGACGTGCACGTGATCCCAGTCCGGCCCTATACGCCCGCCGAACGGCCTGGGACAGCGACGCCGACCGGCGTGATCGCCCGCACCGCGTCCGGGCACGTCTGGGCAGAACCGGACGCCATCGATCGGGCCTGGACCGCGCTGCAGCAGGCGACGCCGACGCTCGTCATCGATGACGAAGACGAGCTGCTCCATGACTGTGGAGCCTTCAAATGACCGTGAAAGATCTGGCGCTTCTCGCGAAGGGTCTGGCGCCGGTGCTCTGGGATCTCAAGCAGCGCCTCCTCGCGGTCGAACGGAAGGAACGCGGGCTGGACGGCAAGGACGGGCCGACCGGACCACCCGGACCACCAGGACCGCCGGGACGGGATGGGCGCGACGGCGTGCCGGGCGCGCCAGGGATCCCCGGCGAGAAAGGCGTCGACGGGCGGCACGGGCAGGACGGCCTCGGCTTCGATGACTTGGCCGTACTCCACGACGGCGCGCGCGGGGTGACGTTCCGGTTCATCAAGGGCGACCGAATCAAGGAATTCCACGTCACCATCCCGGCGGTCATCTATCGCGGCGTCTATACCGATGGGAAGACCTACGACGTCGGGGATACCACGACGTGGGGCGGATCGCTCTGGCACTGCAACGAACCAACGACGACCAAGCCCGGCGAAGGATCGAAGGCGTGGACGCTGACGGTCAAGCGCGGTCGGGATGGGAAAGATGGGCAGGACGCGCCGAGCCTGCCGGTGGTGAAGGTGCGATGAGCCTGCAACTCTGGCAAATCGTGACGGCCGTCATCACTGTTGCGGCTGTCCTGACACTCCTCTTTGGAATCGAAGCGCGCGCAGAACGCCGCGTGCGCCGCGAGAACGAGCGGCGAGAGCGTGAGTATCAACACGCCGTTGAACAGGCGCGACGGGATCGCACGCAGCCGCCGGTCCCGCCGAATCGGGTGGTGCGTCGATGATGCCCGCCGCCGCTGTCACGCCGCCGCCCGCCGTTGTCGAGCAGCGCTGGCCGGGATCCACGATCACGATCCTTGGCGGCGGGCCGAGCCTGACCGAAGAGGACGTGCGCTACGTCGGCGAGCGCCCGCACCTCACGCGCACGATCGCCATCAAAGACGCCTATCTGCTCGCGCCGTGGGCCGATGTGCTCTACGCGTGCGACGTCTCCTGGTGGCGCTACTTCAACGGGGCGCCGACGTTTCGCGGGCTCAAGTACACGCTCGAAGCGCCGTATCCAGGCGTGGTGCAGCTCCGGAATACCGGCATGGAAGGCCTTGAACTCGATCCCTCCGGGCTGCGCACGGGACAGAACTCCGGCTATCAGGCGATCAACCTTGCCGTCCACTTGGGCGCGACCCGCGTGTTGTTGCTGGGATACGACTGCTGGCCGGCGCCCGATGGACGGCAAAACTGGTTCCCGAAACAGCGGCCACATCTTGACTCGCCGTATCCGATCTTCCTGCAACTGTTCGGGACGATTGTCGATCCGCTCAGGGCGGCGGGCGTCGAGGTGATCAACTGCTCCCGGACGACGCTGCTCCGGGCGTTTCCGCGGATGCCGCTCGAAGAGGTGCTGCTGTGAGCCGAGTCGGATTCGTCACGGCCCAGACGCATCCGATGGCGAAGGTGCGACTCGATGGCGTCGACGTGTCGGCGCGAAGTTTCGCGGCCGACGACATCGAAGGATTCGTCGACGTCTACAAGATCAATCAGGACGGGAAGAAGTATCTGGTTGAAGGGCCAGACGGTCAGCGGGTCGTGGCACAAGAGCGACTGCGCGGCGTAGTCGAGATCGAGCTTCCAGAGAAGGTGCGCGCGTGATCCCCGTCTCCTACTACGCGCCGGACGAACTCACCTCGCCGAAGTTCGCCTACGCCTTCGCCAAGGGCTGTCACGGCAGCATGACGACCGCCGACGTGTTACCGGAGCATCTGCGGATCGATGGCCGTCGGTTAGGCGCGGCCCCGGTGGCCTTCTTCGGCTCGCCCTCGCAGTGGCCGGTGTTGCGAAAAGCGCAAGCGGTCGGGCGCGACTGGTACTACGGCGATCACGCGTACTTCGGGCGGAAGACGTTTTACCGGATCACGAAGAACGCCTACCAGCACGACGGGACGGGCGACGCCGGCCCGGAACGCTTCGCCGCCTTCGGCCGCGAGGTGCAACCGTGGCGCGCGACCGGCCGCCACGTTCTCGTTTGCCCGAACAGCAACATCCATTTCGCCCTGCACGGGGAGGACGGCGACCTCTGGCTGAAGCAGGTCATCGCGACGCTGCGCACCGTGACGGATCGCCCGGTGCGTGTCCGGTGGAAGCGCGGCAACCGCGTCCGCATCATCGAAGACCTGAAAGACGCCTGGGCGGTCGTGGTCTACAGCAGCGCCGCGGCGCTCGACGCGCTCATCGCCGGTGTCCCGGTCTTCGTCACCGCGCCCTTCGCGGCGGCGTACCGCATGGGCCTCGCGGATGTGCAGTCCATCGAGTCGCCGATCTATCCCGACGGCCGCGAGCCGTTCCTCTGGAACCTCGCGGCGCACCAGTGGACGCTCTCGGAAATCTATCGCGGGATGGCGTGGCGATCGTTGACGGCGGAGGTGCCCCTTGCTGCTTGATCCCCCCTATCGGCTCTTCATCGGCGCGGATGCGCACGAAGACCGCGCGGTCGCCGTGGCGCTGGCGTCGATGGCCCAGTACACCAATCCGCACGACGTCGAGGTGACGCACCTCAATCGCCAGATGCTCGGCGCGCTCTATCACCGCCCGACGACCACCATGCCGAACGGGCAGTTGTTCGACGACATCTCCGACGCGCCGATGTCGACCGATCACGCCATCGCCCGATTCTTTGTCCCGTATCTGTGCGGGTATCAGGGCTGGGCCGTGTTCGTCGATGGGGACGTGCTGTTCCGGGAGGATCTCCGGCGGCTGTTTCAGATGGCCGATCCGCGCTACGCCGTGAAAGTAGTGCAGCACCCGCCGTTGCTCGTGGAAGGGGCGAAGAAAGCCGGGCATGTCCAGCAGGTGTATCCCCGGAAGAACTGGTCGAGCGTGGTGCTCTGGCACTGCGGCCATCCGGCCAATCGGGCTTTGACGATCGATGTGCTCAACACCTGGCCGGGGCGCGATCTGCACGCGTTCAGTTGGCTCCCCGACGACCGGCTCATCGCCAGCTTGCCCGACCGGTGGAATTACCTACTGGGCGTCTCCCAGCCGAATCGGCTGCCGGCCTTGGTGCATTTCACCTTGGGCACGCCGGACCTGCGGGAGTACGAGGAACCGGAACACTTCTGGTGTGACCAGTGGCACGCGGTCGCACGACGGATCGAACAGGAGGCGGTACGGGCTACGGTGACGAAATAGTCGCGGCGGGACAGGCGCAGCGGATTCACGACACGTACGGGTCGAGAGTTCAGATCTGCGGCCTCGACGGCACACCTCGGTGGCACCCGATCTGGGAGGGCAATCCCATCATCGCGCGCCCAGAGGAGCCGTTTGTCCACGGCCAATTCCTGGAGAGTGGACCGGGCTGCCGGCCGTACATCGTGTATCCGTTCGATGAACGGACCGGCTGGACGTTCAATAAAGACTTCAAATGCCGGGACCACATCGCGAAGCTGTACCTCACCGATCCGGAACGACAGCGCGGCGAGCAGGCGCGCGCGCGCTACGGGCCGCATGTGCTCATCGAGCCCTACACCAAGCATCAGAACTTCCGCTGGCCGATCGAGCGGTGGGATGCGCTCGTGAAGGCGTGCCCGGACCTGACGTTTGTGCAGCACACGCACCGGGAGTCGATTCCGGTGATGGGCGCGCATCAGGAACCCGCGACCTTCCGTGAGGCGTGCGGGCTGCTGACCGGCTGCGACCTCTACGTGCGATCGGAAAGCGGCCTCTGTCACGCCGCGGCCGCGCTCGGGATTCCCCAGGTGACGCTCTTCGGCGGCTGCATGGATCCGGACGTCATGGGCTACTACCCGCAGCAGACCGTGATCGCCGATACCGGCGAGGGGTCGCCCTGCGGGCGGTGGTTGCCCTGCGCGCATTGTCATGAGGCGATGCGGCGGATCACGGTGGAGCAGGTGGTCGAGGCGATGCGTCAGCAGCTCGCGCAGCGGAGGGCCGCATGAATCGGCGCGAAGCCATCGCGGCGCTCGTCGCGCTGCCGGAAGTGGCTCGCATCTCCGCGGTGCCAGCCAGCGCCGATGACGTGATCGTCGTGGAATGCGATGGCGTGTTGGCTTCAGAAAGCGTCGCGCGCATCAAGGCGCAACTGGAGCAGGTGTGGCCTGACCGGACAATCGTGGTGCTGTCCGGCGAACTGCGGATCAAGGTGGCTCCGAAATAATGGCCGCGCTCGTCACCCTCACCGAAGCGTATACGCACCTGCGATTGTCGTTCGTCCTGAACACGTCACCGGTGGATCCGCGGCAGACCGACCTCGACGCCAAGCGGCTGCAGGCGTCCGACATCGTGCTCGATTACCTGAAGGGCCGGCCGATTCCGCTCACCTCCATCACGAGCAGTGGGGGCATTGCGACGGTGACCACGCCTTATCCGCACGGCCTGACGACCAACGATGTCGTGCGGGTCATCGGGACGGCGGAGCCGGAATACAGCGGCTCGTTCGTCTCGACGGTGACGAGCACGACGACCTTCACCGTCCCGATCAGCGGCTCGCCCGCGAGTCCTGCGACTGGCGGACGGCTGTTTGCGAATTTCACCTGGACGGACGTGACGGTGCCGACGCCGGTGAAGGCGGCGATCCTGCTGGTCCTCACGCATCTCTGGGATCACCGCGGCGAGGACATGGCCGCCGACGAGAACCTGTGGAATGCCGTCGGGCGCCTGCTCGCCCGGATGCGGGATCCGGCGGTGGCCTGATGGGGCGCAGCGACTATCGCCACCTCGTGACGTTGCAGGGGCCGACGACGACGGTGCCCGATGGACAGGGCGGGTATACGCAGACGCCGACGGCATTCACCCCGCCCACCTGGTACTGCTCGATTCGTCCGGCCTCGCAGCGCGATCTCGAGCGGGTGACTTCTGGGACCGCGCTCACGGTCGCGACGCACATCGTCGAGGGCGACTGGCGGGCGGATATCACCACCGCGACGCAGATCGTCTTTGGGACGCGCACGCTCTACGTCAACGACGTCAAGAATCCGGAAGAGCGGAACATCACGCTGGTCCTGCTGTGTAACGAGGTGGTGTCGCCATGAGCCTGCTCGAAATCCTGATCGTCATCCTGCTGGTCGCGTGGCTGTTCGGGGGCGTCATCTTCCCGGTCGGCACGTCGCTCGTGCATCTGATTCTCGTCGTCATCCTCATCCTGATCGTGGTGCGGTTGCTGCAGGGCCGATCGCTATGAGCACGAGCGTGACATGGACCGGGATTGACGAGTTTCGCGAGTGGCTGCGCAGTCTGCCCGTGGATGCCCCGCGCGAGGCGGAGAAGATCATCCAGGGCGAAGCCAATGCGGCGGCCTTCGCGATTCGCTCGCGCTATCCGGCCCGCACAGGAAACCTCCGCAGCAAGGTCGTCGTGCAGCGGCGGGTCAATCGCGCGGGCGTCGTGTCCTACGTCGTGAAGAACACCGCGAAGCACGCAGCGATCTTCGAGTACGGGACGCAGGCCCGGCACACGCGCATCGGCGCGAACCGTGGCTCGATGCCGTCTGGGCATGTCTTCATTCCGATTGTGCTGCAACGGCGGCGCACGATGTTTCTGCTCCTGAAGGATCTGCTGGTGCGGTTCGGGTTCACGCGGGTGTTTGGCGATGCCTGATTCGCAGGACATCGACACGGCGCTGCTGACAAAACTCAGTAGCGATGCGACGCTGCTGTCCTATGTTCCGAACGGCGTCTACTTCGATGAAGCGCCGCCGAACTCGACACAGTTTGTGATCATCAGCCTGGTCGACGAGGCGGACGACGCGATTTTCGGCGGGCGCAAATTTGAGGACGGGCACTATCTGATTAAGGCGGTGGCGCGCACGACCGCCATCAACGCCGCGTCGAACGTCCGCAGCGCCGCGGCCAGGATCGATGCGCTGCTCGAGGACACGACGCTCACCGTGAGCGGCTATACGACGTTTGAAGTCTCGCGCGAGTCGCGGATTCGGATCACGGAAGTGGACGACGCCGATCCCACGATTCGCTGGTATCACCGCGGCGGGCAGTACCGCGTGCAGATGACGCTGACCTAACCGGGCTGACGAAGGAGAAGACCACATGGCGATTAAGACGGGACGCTACGGGCGGGTGCGGTACAACGCGGCCGGTGCGGTATCTCCGCCCGCGCTCGTGGCCATCATCGGCCTCAACGCGTGGACGCTGAGTCTCAAGCAGGACTACGAAGAGGTGACGCAGTTCGGCGACACGAACAAGGTGTATGTGCCGGGGATGCAGGACATTCAGGGCACGCTCGCCGGGCACTACGACGGCACCGACACGACGCTCGTCGCCGCGTCTCATGCCGCCACGCCGGGGATGCTGGAGCTCGCCTACAACACGACCGACACGCTCGGCAGTCCCGCGGCGGCGCAGACCTTCTCCGGGCTCGCCTATCTCGACGCGGAGATCAACGCGGCCGTGGCGAACGCGCCGAAAGTCTCGGCGACGTTCCGAGCGGCCGGCAGTTGGACGTTGCCTGCGTAAGGCATGTTTGACCGGCTCACGCTGCGCGGGGCGCGAGCCTCGATTGTCTGGGGCTATCGCACGGCGGCGGCGCTCTCGTCGTGGTCGATTTCCAAGGAAGCGACGGGCTGGGTGCTGCGGGCGACGTGTGAAGGCGCGATCGATCGGTTCATGCTGCGGCAGACCCAGCCGACGCTGATCTTCACCGCGCCGCGGCACTACGGGCAGTCCTGCTGGCCGATTGTGGGGGCTGTGCAGGTGGGAGACACGACACTGGTTGCCACGCTCGGGCCGCCCGAGCAATGAGGAGACGAGTCGATGGGGATTCGGTTTGTCGTGCCGGAGACGATCACGTTGCCCCTGAGCGACGGGGATGCTATCCAGGTGAAAAAGCGGCTCTCCCACGGCGAGCGTGACGCGATGTTCAAGCTCGCCCGGGAGTCCGGCAATCTGCGCAGCGCGGAGCTCGTCGCCTACGTGGTGGGGTGGTCCTCCGCGACGCCCTACACGCTGGCGATGTCCGAGCGGGAACGGCTGGACATCATCAACGGGCTCGACCCGGACAGCTTCGACGAAATGCAGGCGGCGCTGCTCGCGCATCTCGAGGCACAAGCCCAGGAAAAAAAACGCCGGAATGGCGCGAGCGCGTCCGAGCCGACCTCCGACTCGCGGCCCGTTTTGGTTGGCGCTACGAGTGGGTGAGGGCGCTCGATGCGGACGTGCATGACGTGGCGGTGGAGTTGATTCTCACAGGCGAACTGTAGATGGCGATCCAGGGCATCTTCCTCGCGGACTTCTCGCAGTACAACGCCGCCGTCGACCAGGCGGATGCGAAACTGCGCAAGTTCACGTCCGCGACGACGACACATGATGCCGCGGTCACGCAGTTCACCCACGGCACGGCGACCGCGACCAACGCCTTCGGCTCGCTCTCGACCGGCCTCGCGGCGGCGGACAAGACGCTCGCGGCCTTCGGCGTTCACATCGGGCCGGAGATTCACGCGCTCGAGGAAATGTCGCAGGCCGCCGGCAAGACGGCCAGCCAGATCGGCCTGATCGGCACGGCCAGTCTCACGGCCGCGGCGGCGCTCGGGGGCTTCGAGATCGGGAAACTGATCAACCAGTTCACCGGGTTGGACGAGGCGGTGTCGCGCTGGATCGACCGCACGTTTGATCTCGCGGTCGCCCAACAGGAAGCAGGCGCGAAGCAGGACGTGATCAATCGGGCGATCAAAAACGGGGCGGACTCGACCATCACCTATACCGAAGCGGTCCAGTTCAACATCGAGGCGGAGAAGAAGCGCATCGAGACGCTCGGCGAGAGTGCGAAGGCGCAGAAGAAAGCCGCGGACGAACAAGCGGCGGCGCTGGAAAAAGAGCGCGCGGCGACGGAAGCCTACGCCAAGAAACTCAGCGACATTGAAGCCCGCTTGTTCGGCGGCGACGCCATCGCGAAGGCCAAAGATTACATGGCCACGCTGATCGACGTGAAGAACGTCACCGGCCTGAACACCGACGCGCTCGCCGAGTTGAACACGGTCCTGACAGAAGGCTTCGGCCGGTTGGTCGAGCAGGGCGGCGCGGCGACCGACCTGGCGACCAAGATGAACGAATGGCGGCTGGCCGTCCTCGCCGCCCAGCAGACGCACACGGTGGCCACGACCCAGATGGAATCCGACGAAGCGCGGCTCGCGCGCGAATCCGACGAACTCGCGCGGGCGATGAAAGAGAACTTCGTCATCATCGGCCAGTCCGCCCAGGAGGCGGCACAGAAGACGGCCATGTCGTGGAATGACGCGATGGCGGCGGTGCGCGCGGGACAGGGCACGCTGGGCGGCTCTTTTCAGAGCGTGGCCCCTGGCACCGCGGGATCGTCCATTCGGTACGACGACTACGGCAACCCATACGGCTACATCCCGGGCGTGAACCTGCCTGGCCGGACGTCGCCCAGCGGCGGCCATAACATCTTCGTCGACGCGCGGGAATCGATGTTCGACACGCCAGCCGGGATGCAGCGGTTGGCGGAGAAAGTGGTCACCGCGCTCGGGACGCAGTCCGCCAGCCGAGGGGGCCGCTGATGCTGCGCGAAGCCCGGCTCGGCATCGCGCGGCTCGGGGCCACGCGGCTCGGGGATTACCGGCCGTATGTGTTCCTGTCGGTCGATGGCGTGGCGAGGCGGTTGCGGATCGATCACCTGACGGTGCGGGACACCGAAGGCGGCATCCCGAATACCGCGACGATGCGCGTGTCGGGGTTCGACCCGCAAGAAGGGCAGGCCGTCCGGCTCGGGCTCGGGGCGCTCGATGCGGCGCATTCGATCTTCGCCGGACACATCCTCAAGACGTCGCGCATCTACGAAGCGGACAACGTCGAGAACGTCGCCTACGACTTGACGTGCATCTCGTACGAGTGGCGGCTCAATCGGCACAAGGTGAACGCGCGGTTCATGAGCCAGTCGGCGACGACGATCGCGACGAGCCTCATCGCGAGTTACGCGCCGGACTTCACCGTGGCGAACGTCGCGGCCGGCTTGCCGTCGCTCGAGGAATTCACGCTGACCAATGAAGACCTCACCGATGCGCTCGACCGCTTGACCGACCGGATCGGCGGGGCGTGGTACGTGGACGAGTCGAAAGACCTGCATCTCTTCCTCAGCGAAACCCTCACGGCGACGGCGATTGACGATACGCACCGGGGCGCGAGTCAGGTGCGGTGGGACCGGGATCTCTCCCCGGTGCGGACCCGCGTGGTCGTAGAAGGCGGCGGGTCGACGGCGCTCACTTCTGTCGTGGCCGGGGAAACCATGCTGCCCGTCGATGACAGCACATGGTATGAGCCGAGTGGCGGGACGGTCGTCTCCGGTCCGCAGCGCATAACCTACACCGGCGTGCAGACCGGGGCGGGCGGCGGGCTGGTGGGGCCTGGTGCGGCTCCGTCCGGCACGCCGACGTTGGCCCTGGCGGCCGGGTCTGGCGTCGAGAGCGGCAGCCACGGATACGCCGTCACCTTTGTAACCGCGGCAGGCGAATCGATTGCGGGACCGACCGCCAGTATCACCGTCGGGCTAACGTCGGCTCCGGGCGCAGCGCCCACGGCCGGGAGTGCGACCGCGGGCGGCAGTGTCGACGCCGGCGCGCACGATTACGAAGTCACCTTCGTCACCGCGAGCGGGGAAACCACGCCCGGGCCGACCAGTAATCAAGTGACCGCGACGGCGGCACTCTCAACGCCGTCATCGGCGATTGGTGCCACCTCGACACTCACAGCGGGTTCGATGGCTGCCGGTCATTACTGGTACATCACGACGTTTCTCAGCGCGACGGGCGAAACAGAATTCTCCAACGCGCACGTGGCGGACTTCTTTGTGATTTCAGGTCATAGTGCATTAGATCTCAACAGCATCCCGACTGGGCCATCAGGCGTGACGGGACGCCGAGTGTACCGCACGTTTGTCGATGGCCCCACGGGCGCGAGCGCCGCCACAGACTTCTGGCTCCTCACGACGATCAACAACAACACGACCACGACGTATACCGATACCAAAGCGGACGGGAGTCTCGGCGGACATCCGCCGACATCAAACACCACGGCGGCACAGACGATTCCGCTGACGGCGATCCCTCTTGGCGGCACGCTCGTCACGGGACGCAAACTGTATCGGCGATTCAATGGAGCCGGCACCTATAAGCTCGTCACGACCATTGCCAACAATACGGCCACGACGTACAGCGATACCGCCGCGAATGCGAGCTTAGGGGCCGACGCGCCCTCCAGCAACACCGCCACCGCGAACCAAGTCGCGCTCTCGGCGATTCCGATCGGCGGCGCGAGCGTCACGCAGCGCAAGATTTACCGCACGACGGCCGGCGGCAGCCAACTCAAGTTGCAGTCCACCATCGCCGACAACACGACAACGACCGCCACCGACAGCACGGCCGATGCGAGCCTCGGCGCGAACGTCCCGACGTCCGACACGTCCGGGTTGGCGCAGCCAGCGGGTCAGGTCACGGCTGGGAGTACGTCGCTCATCATTGCGGGGCTCAGCGCGTTTGCCTCGGGCGGGGGCTGGGCGGTCATCGGCAACGGGCAACAGGTGATTCGCTATACCGGGCTCACCAGTACCGCGCTGACCGGCATCCCCGCAACCGGGGTTGGAGCCATCGAAGCGAGCATCAGCTACAACTCCACGGTCACGCCCGCGTCGGCGCTGACCGGCATCCCGGCGAATGGGGCGGGATCGATCCTCTACGACATCACGACCGGTGACGACGTGAACCTGCTCGTCACGGTGGACGATGCCGGCGCGCAGGCGACACTGGCGGCGCTGGTCGGTGGGGACGGCGTCATCGAGGAGTACATCCAAGACCGCCGGCTGTCCTCGACGGAAGCGACGGCGCGCGCCCAGGCGCAACTGGACCTCGTCAAGGATCCGCTCGTCTCCGTGCGCTATGAGACGCGGGATCGCCACACCCGCGCCGGGCGCGAAGTCACGTTCACATCGACCCTGCTCGGCCTGACCGGCACCTTCAAGATCCAGAGCGTGACGATTAGTGACTTCGACGGCCTGCAGCGCACCTGGCCCCGGCGCCAGGTGGACGCCAGCTCGCGCCGGTTTACGTTTGAAGCCTTGCTGAGACAGGGAAGGGCCTAATGGCGCTCAGTCGCACCTACTACAACACGCTTGTCGACGACACCGGCGTGGGCGACGGCACGCCCGTCGACAAGGCGATGATCGACGCGATCTATGACGACGTCGACAACGTCCTCGATGCGATTGACGACAACGGCGCCCTGAGTTTCGCGGCGTCCACCGAACTCACGATCGCCTCCGATGCCGTCACGCTCACCGCCGGGAAGAACGTCTACAGCATCGACACGGAAGCCAACGCCGCCTCCGACAATCTCGCCACGATCACGCTGGACAGCGGCGGACGGGAAGCGCGATTCCTGATCCTGAAAGCAGAAAACGTCGCGCGCGTCGTGACGGTGAAGCACGGCACCGGGAACATCCATCTTAAGGGCGGCGACTTCGCGATGAGCGATGCCGACCACCGGCTGATGCTCTACCGGGACGGGACAACGTGGTACGAACTCGCGCGCAGCAGCGCGGCCGCGGCGGGTGGCGGGACCGTAGACCCGGCGACCAACGGGTTCCGCCTGACGCTGACCACCAACGTCCCGGTGACCGACTCGGACGTCACGGGCGCCGGCACGCTCTACCTCACGCCGTTCAAGGGCAACGCCATCGCGCTCTACGACGGCGCCGCGTGGAACGTGCGGCAAGCCGCGCAGCAGTCGCTGGCCCTGACGCTCACGAGCGGCAAGCCCTACGACGTCTTCGTCTACGACAGCAGCGGCACACCGACCCTCGAAGTCCTGGTCTGGACCAACGACACGACACGGGCGACGGCGTTGGTGCTGCAAGATGGCGTGCTCGTGAAGTCCGGCGCGACGACGCGGCGCTATGTGGGCTCGCTCTATGCGAGCGGCACGAACACGACTGAGGATTCAGCGGCGAAGCGGTATCTCTTCAACTACTACCACCAGGCGCCCCGGCATCTGCGACGGATCGACACGACCGACTCGTGGACGTACACGACGGCGACGTGGCGGCAGGCGAACAACTCCACCGCGAACCAAGTCGAGATCATGAACGGCTACATCGTCGGCAGCGTCGATGTGATGCTGTTTACCTATGTCTCGAATTCCTCGGGGAATGTGAATCTCTATTGCGGGATCGGGGAAGACACGGTTTCGGCGCCGACCGGCACCGGCTCGACGCAGGTCGGGAATCAGGTCGCCAAGTCCGCCGCGAGTCCGGCGACACAGCTCCTGCAGGCGATCTCGCGGTTGCACAAGACACCCGCGGTCGGGCGGCACTACTACGCGGCGCTTGAGAACAGCGGCGCCGTCGGGACGACAACGTGGTATGGCGACAACGGCGGCGAGCTGGGCTCGGGGCTGGTCGGGATGTGGCACTGCTGAAGGGACGGCGTATGGCACTCGCAGAATGGCTCGACCGCAAACTGAAAGCCTCCGGTGTCGCGATTACCGGCGTGGCGATCGGGAACCCCAGCGACAAGACGACCTGGAAGGTCTCGCCCGTCTCTCTGCAGCCGCAGGCGCAACCGATCATCGACGCGTTCGATCCGAACGACCCGACCAACGTCGACACCGATCTTGATAGCGAAGTGAAACAGGCGCTAGATACCGAGCGGCTCATCTCGGCGGTCGTCTGGGCGATCATCGACACCTACAGTGCCCCGGCGAGTAAGGCGAAGTACGGCACGGCGCGACAGAAAATCATCGACGCGTACAAGGCGCGTCCGTGGATCTGATCGGATGCGGGCGAGGACGGACGGTGCGCGACCGTGGGGGCGGGCTGAGTCGTGACGGACGCCACGATTCAGGCCATTGTGGTGGCTGCCTTGACGGCCTTGCCGCCAACGATCGTGGCGTGGGGGGCCTTGCGGCAGGGGCAGAGCAATGGCCGAAAAGTGGATCAGGCCGCGAGCAGCGCGGACGCTGCCGCGATGAAGGCGGAGACGGCCGCCACGCACGCGAGCGACACCGCCGCCAAGGTGGAAGCCGTCCGCATGGCGACGCAGGACATCTCGACGCAGAGCGACAAGATCGCCGCGCAGACCAATGGCCATCTGACGAAACTGACCGACGAAGTGAACCAATTGATGGCCCGGAACGAGGGCCTTGAAAAGACCGTGACCACGCTCGTCAACATCCTCACGGCCACACGCGTGCTCGAGGCGAGTGCGGACCGGAAGGAAACGATTACGGTCCCGGCGGTCCGGACGGAAGACCTCAATCAAGTCATTGACACCATCCAGTCGATTCATGACAAGAATGCCGACGGCGAGCGGCCGAAGGATTCCTGACGATGCCGCTCGTCACGACCCCGGACGGTCGCTACACGCACGCCATCACCACCGAAGGGGAAGGTGACGGGAACGACGTCGTGTACGACAACTGGATCGTGCCGGGGCAGATGACGCCGGTGTGGGATAAGTTCTCCTATGAAGCTGGGCTCGGGGCGAGCCGGCCGCCCGTGGTGCTGCCGCCGGTGGAGCCACGGCCACCGGCCCCGGTGCCTGAGCCGCCGGCCCCCGGGCCCGCCTCGTCAGCCACGCCGCGAGTCATCCGCGTCACCGATGCCAGCGATGGGGACTTCGTCCCTCGCATGTACAGCTACTGGAGCAACGCCTGGATCCACGGCAATGCCGCCTACGTCTTCGCGGGGCACGTCGACGGCTTGCCGCGCTTCTTCAAGGTCGACCTGACGACCGGCGCGGTAGAACGGCTCGGCCCGATGCTCGGCTTTGTCGGCACGACCGAAGGGTGGTACTGGGACGCCAACGGCTGGATCTATCTTCTCGACGGGACGCGGCTGATGCGCGTGAGTCCCTTCACCAACGAAGCGCGCGTCGTGTTCGATCTCGCGGACACGCATCCCGGCTGCATCCTCTGGCAAGCGCACAGTTCCGATGACGGGCAGACGCACTCGGCGACGGTGAAACGGGTGGTCAGCGACGGGGCCTATCCCGCGCTCGGTACGGTCGTCTTCCGCAAGGGACGCCAGGAATACTTCCCAGCGCAAGGCGAACTCGATGAATCCCAGGTGACACCGGACGGCGGCTGGCTGGTCATCAAGGAAGACGACGACAACCGCGTCATCAACCTGGACACCCGGCACACGCAGATCCTGCGCGACGCCGACGGCGCGGTGGGGCATTCCGACTGCGGGCCGCATCTGCTGGTCGGCGAAGACAACATCCACGGCGCGTGCGTCCTCTGGGATCTCACTCAGCCGCTCACGCCCGGGCGGCGGCGGGATTTGTTCCCGACGTGGAATATGGGCTACGTATCGATCCGCGGCGGGCGGTGTCTCCATAGCGGCGAGACGCACTTGAATCTCGTGGCGCTCGACGGGTCCGGGGAGACGCCGCTCATTGACCACGGCGTGCGGAGCAACGACTACGACGCCCGCGTCAAAGCGAATCTCGATCCGAGCGGGCGCGTCGCGACCTACATGGTCGACGGGCAGGTGTATCTGTTGGTGCTCCCGGCATGATCGATCACATCCACCGCTTCACGGTGCCGGCGGCCTACGCGCTCCTCCCGCCGGCGATGGCGTCGGATCGCGCGACAGCGATGCTCCTCGCCATCGGCTTGCATGAAGGCGACGGCTTCACCGCCCGGAAGCAGTACCACGGCGGACCGGCACATAGTTTCTGGCAGCTCGAGCCGGTGGCCGTGCGCGAAGTGCTCGAGCACGCGCGCACGAAAGCCGCGGCGGACAGCGTGGTCGATGCGCTCTGCTACCGGGTGCCGAAGGCGACGATCGCGAGACAGACGCTGGAACTCTGGGAAGCGATGACGCACAACGATACGTTGGCGTACTGCCTGGCGCGGCTGAACCTGTGGACGTTTCCCCCGGCGCTGGCGGGTCCGGACAATCCCGACTTGGCGTGGCGGCAATACCTCGCCATTTGGAAACCAGGGGCCTATACCCGAGGGACCGAAGAGCAGCGGCAGCAACTGCGGACCGCCTGGAATCACCACTACGCGGAAGCGTGGAGCCGCGTGCAGGCCGGCACCGCCGCGGATGCTACATGACCGGCGTCGTCTTCAACCAGCCGCCCGACCATCTCATCCCCGACATCGCGGCGTCGATTCAGCGAGCCGTGGCCGCCTTACCGCAGGGCAAGTCCGGGGCGATCGTGGGCGTGGCGACCGATGCCGGCGTCAACGCCGCCGTCGTTGCCAAACTGAACGAGACGTGGACCGTCCAGGCCTGGGTGGGGAAGACCTGGGGCGGGTCGGTGACCGGCGGCGCGCAGATCCTGGCGACCTGGTGACGGATCACAGCGAGGAGACGAGAATCTCGACGCGGCCGGCGGCGCGCGTGCTGCCATCCTGAAGTTTTGCCGTCGCCGTCACGACGTAGACGCCATTCTGCTGGTAGTGATGCGTCACCGCCGAGGCGGGACCGTTGATGAGCCCGGCGCTGCCATCGCCGAAGTCCCAGGTGATCGAGGAGACGGGGCCGACGGTCGTGGGCGTGAACGTCCACCGTTGCACGCCGCCTTCCGGCACGGCTGACGCCACGGCAATATCCACCGAGACGAGATCCGTCACGACGATCGGCGGCTCGACGTGCAGGGGCAATTGCGCGCTGGTCGTCACGCCGTTCTGCGCTTCGACCACCGCCCGCACGACGACATCTCCGGCGGTGGCCCACCGACAACTGAAGCGGATATCGGAGCCGATCCCGGCGCCCAGATTGATCACGGTGCCGTTGCCGCAGTCCACCAGCACGCGGCTCGGCGTCGTGATGAGCGCGCCTTCGTGCGGCAGGACGGAGAGGAAGCCCAGCCAGGCGCTATCGGCAATCGCGAAGGTGGTGCCGTTGCGCAGCGTCACGTCAAAGGCGGTGAATTGGGGCAGGCGCGGCCCCGTGGAGGGCGCTCCCGGTGTCGTCGCGGACGGGGCGACCGGTGTTAGTTGCTCGGCGTTGCAGCCGGCAAGGAACAGGGCGACGGCCAAGGGGATGAATTTCGCCATACCTAATCACTGTATCGGACGGTGCAAGATAAATCGTGTGCTGTCAGACGATCGCGGACAAGAATTGCGCGTCTCGGAGAACAATTACGATCTCCGCTCTTGCGCTCAGTAAAGTGGGCCCACTAGTATGCCCGCGCCGTACGGACCTCGGCCCCACACGAGGATGAAATTACGCATGGCGCGCGTGCTCCCGTTCACGCTGACGGCGACGGTTACTTCGGACGCTTCCGCCCGCGTGCTGGAGCGTGAGTTGTTGGCCCACTTCCGCGGACTAGGCTCGACAGATCGTCAAGGTTTGGCGCTTCTGGCGCGTGCGCTCCACGCGGACCGGCAATGTGCATCACATGGACCCACCGGCGGATCTGCGCCTGCTGGTCGTCTCCCAGGTCCCGGAACTCCTCTAAAAGTCCGACCTCCTCGGGTAGCACGCCGACCAAATACTCGGTGAGGGTGACCAGGTAATCCTGAATCACCGGGGGCAACAGGCGCAGTGCGCGAACGAGGCGCGCCTCTGACGGCCGTAAATCGTATAGCTCGTCGCCCCGCCGTATCAGGTCGCCGGCGGTCGTGCGCAGGTGAAACGCCGCACGGTCCAAGTCTTCTAACTGCAGGGCATTACGCCCATCCTTGATCGCGTTGATCCAGCCGTCCTTGTAGCCCATCTTCCGCGCGAAGGCTCGGGCGTTCATGCCTAACTCGTCGAGGCGTTCCTTGATCCGTTGGCTGACTCGCTCTTTGGCCGTCGCGTCGGAGGCGGTCATGGGATACCCGTATATCACTGGTTTTACTGCTACTTTCACGTTTCTGCCGCGCGTATACAGAAAGCACTTGATCCGTTCACTCTTAGTGATATAGTTCCGATTCGTGAAGCGAAGACGACCCTATACCTCACTGCAAGATTGGATGGAGCGGACCGGCACAAACGGTCTTACGCTCCTGGCGCTGGTCAAGGCGCAGACCGGCCATGTCATTTCCCAGTCCTTGCTCTCAATGATCCTGAGCCGCTCGCGGCGATGCTCACGCGTCAACGCGTACGCGCTCCACATGGTGACCGGCGTGGACATGGACGTCTTGACCCGCTGGGATGACGCGCGGATTTCACGAATACAAGAGACTTTCAGGCGCACGACCAAGGCTCGGCGCAGAATGGTTCGGGAAAATGCCAACGTCGTATAGTAGATGTTCCACTAACGTCACAAACCGTGAAACATCGTCTGATTTCACGACAGCGGACGCGCGTCGATTCTGGTCCAGGGTGGACCGCGGCGTCGGCCGTGACGACTGCTGGGCCTGGCTCGGATCGAAGAACGGGCCAGACGGCTATGGCGGCATCAATGTAACACGCACCGCCCGCGACGGACGTCGTTACCGCGGGCCGGAATACACCCATCGTTACGCCTACCTGTTGACGCATGGCGCGATCCCTGACGGGATGAGCGTCCTGCATCGCTGCGACAACCCTATCTGCGTCAATCCATCGCACCTGTTTCTCGGCACGCAGGCCGACAACATGAAGGACGCGGCGGCGAAGGGGCGGCTCCACGTCCCGCGCCCGCGCGGTCAGAAGTTGTCCGCCGCCCAGTTGCGTGAGATCGACGCCCTCTATGCCGGCGGGGCGACACAGGTCGCCATCGCCACGCACCTCGGCGTATCGAAAGGATTTGTCTCGCTCTACCTGCGCGGAGAGCGGCGGCAGCTGGCCCAGAAGCACGCGGCGGCCTAAGTCCATGTCCAAGTCTCAACTGAACCTGCCGCCGTCGCTAGTTGCGAATCCTTCGGGCAAGGCGACGTCACGAACATCTTTAGAGAGCGAGCGCGCCGGCCGAACAAAAGATTCGCAGCCGGACGCCACGACCATCCTCGCGTCTGAATTGTTCGACCGCGCGCTGGATGACGCCCGCGTGACGAGCGCTGAAGCCGCGCATCTGGTCGGCGTCTCCGAATCGCTCATCAACCGGATGCGCTCGCCGAACTACCGCGAGTGCGTCTCCCTCGTGCAACTCCTGCGCTGCGGACCCGTGGTGGTGTGGAAGTTCCACGTCGCGCTGCATCACAAAGAACAGTTCGGTCAGCGGGCGTTGCGGGAAGCGATGCAGGCGTTGAGTCTGATCGCGGTGGGGATCGATTGATGAAGCTCTCAGAAGCGATCCGACTTGGTTCGATGATGAAGCCGCAAGCGTTCGATGGCACGTCCGTTATTGCCAGTTGCGCGCTCAGGGCTGCGTGTGAGGCCACTGGGATCTGGTGCTGGGGCTCGGGCATCAACTACCACGGGTTGCAGCAGTCATGGCCGTTCTTAACGGCTTCGGTTCCGATGCCGACTGATGGTGTTGCTGTCACGCTTTTACAGGCCATCTTCACGCTCAACGACGAGCATCGCTGGACCCGCGAGCGGATTGCCGATTGGGTTGAGTCCATCGAACAGCAACAAGAGCGCGATGCCGTGCAGTCGCTGAGCCTGCTGGCGGTGGGGATCGAATGATGTATCGCCTCGGCACCTTGCACGAACGGCGGACTGATGCGCAGCAGGCGCGGCGCGTGCGGAAGGTTCAGCGTCGAGAGATTCGCCGCGCTCCGCGCGTGGTACGTGACGAGTCCCGCGTCTCGCTTGTGACACGCGCCAAGGCGTGGTTCGCCAGCCTGCGCATTCAGCAGCCGCAGATCAAGATCGCGCCGCGCTGCCAGTTCGTCGTCGAGCCCTCAAAAAAGAATCCGCAACCAGCCCCGTGTGGTGGACGGCTGCGACGAGTCAACGTGACCGTAGACGGCCGCATCGTCGTTCAGCACGAGTGCAAGACCTGCGGCCGGAGGGTTGCTGCGTGACGACGCTCTTCCACGCGCTCGAGCACGTCTCCGCGCTCATCGGCTTGCTCGTCCTGCTGGTCTTTGCTTGGGCCCTCGTGAAGTTACGCCATCATCGGCTGAGCGAAGCCGAACGCGACCGCCTGCGTCGTGACTACGCCGCGCGCCGGCCGATGTGGACCACCCCCGGCGATTCTGATGAGGAGTATCCCCGTGTCCAATAACCTGCCGTACCTGATGCTGGCCGTCGCCATCCTGCTGTCCCTGTGGCTCGTCTCGCCGATCGTCGCCGACATTCGCGCCGCGTTCATCAAGCGCCGTCTGCGGCGACGCATCCACCAGGAGCAGATTGCATGGCCAGAGCGGCGCGCGCGACGGATGCGCGAGGCGCTCCGGTGAATCGGTGGACGTGGCTGTGGGTGAATCTCGCGACGCGGTGGAACGAGCGGACCGATCGGCGCCGCCTGCTCGGCGATCAGTTGCTCGACGCGATTCGAAACCGCTGGGACACGTCAGCGCGCCAGCGGTCATGACTGGCGGCGTGCTGCAGATCGTCGACCCGAACCAGTACGCGCGCGATCTGCGGCAGATGCGGATCGGCGAGGGGGAAGAGCTCGAGATTCGCGTAAGCCGTGCGGCGGACGCGAAGCAGTACTGGCAACTCAAATGGTACTTCGGCTGGATCGTCCGTCCGTGCTGTGAAGCGACCGGCTATTCACTCCGCGAGATGGACGCGATCTTCCGCACCGAGTGCTTATCGCCGGGCGTGGTGACGCTCTCGGACACCACCTATGAGGAGATGCGCGACTTTCTCCAGGCCTGTGAGGTCTACGCGGCGCAGACGATCGGCGTCGTGATCACCGGGCCGGAGGAGCTTCGGAAGAAAGCGGCGTAAACACACGAAAGGCCGCACGCGGTGAACGTGCGGCCCTGTTGGCGGACTCAGAAATGGAGTCGAACCAGTGACACCCAAGGATACACCGAAACCACTCCCCGTGATCCCCTACGACGACGATCCCCTCCTGGCGGGTCTGCGGATCGGCAATGCCATCTGGCGCACGGTCTACGGGACGCCGCCGCTCTCGGAGCGCGAGGTGCCGGAGCCGTTGCGGATCTCACGCACGCTGAAAGCGATCAAGGGAGGTCGCTCATGAAAATCATCAAGGCGACCGAACCCATCACCGTCGAGCACCCCGTGTTCCTCATCTTCGGCCAGCCGGGCATCTGTAAAAGTTCGCTCGGCTACTCGACGAAGGATGGGTTGACGCTCGACTTCGACAAGGGCGCGCACCGGGCGGCCAACCGGAAAGACACGCTCGTCATCGACAAGTGGGCCGACGTCATCGAGTTGATGGAGTCACCGGACGTGCTCGAGCCCTACGCCTCGCTCACGGTCGACACCGTCGGGCGCTGTCTCGACGTGATGATCGCGCACCTGGCGTCGGCCGATCCGAAGAAGTTCCCCGGCGGCAATCCCAGCCAGCAGGGCTGGGGGCAGTTGAAGAACACCTTCCGGACGTGGATGTCGAACCTTCGCGCGAAAGGCAAGGACGTCCTGCTCATCGCGCACGACAAGGAAGACAAGGACGGCGACACGCGCGTGGTACGACCGGAGATCGTCGGCGGCAGCTACGCCGAAGTCATGAAGGTCAGCGACTTCGTCGGCTACTGCTACATGAACGGGCGGGAGCGGGTGCTCGATTTCAACCCGACGGACCGGTGGATCGGCAAGAACCCGGCGGGGTGGAAGCCGCTCGTCGTCCCGCCGGTGGCGAAGGCGCAGACGTTTATGGCGGACCTGTTCGACCACGGGCGGATGGCGCTCGGGGCGATCTCCGAGGAGAGCGCGGCGATCACGGCAGCGGTCGCGGACTGGCGCACGAAGATCGAGAACTGCTCGAAGGCGGACGAATGCACGGCGCTGGTGGAGCCGATCAACGCGGTCGGCAAGCCGCTCATCGTCGCGCCAGTCAAGGGCCTCCTGCGGGACCGGGCCAAAGCGCTCGGGCTGACCTATGACACGGCGAAGAAAGCGTTTGTGAAGGCGCCGAAGACGGCCGCGGAGCCGGCGGCGGTGGGGGCGTAGGTCATGGCGGTCAACGTGAGCGTGGGCCTCTACGACGCGAAGGACGCGCAGCCGGAGGCGGTCATGCGGCAGATGGCCAACGAAGGGCCCGACGGCGGCAAGCGTTTCATCGTGCTGCGCCTGGGCACCGACGTGTCCATCTTCCTGCCGGGATTCGATGCGGAGTCGGTCGCGTACGCCCGGGCCTTGGCCGATGCGCTGATCACGGTCATCACCACGATGGAGGGCCTTGTCATCGTGGCGGGTGATCGGCCGTGAGGATCTCGACCACGGTCCTCGAATCCTTCCGGCTGTTCATGGAGCCCGAGCAGGAATGGATGGAAGAGTCGGAACTCCTCGACACCATCTGCAATCGGTGGACACCGAATCACTTAGTGAACATTGGCCAAGCCTTCGGTCTTGTCCTGCGCGACCCGGAACGTTTCAAGGTATCCGGTGGCTATCGCGTGACCCCGCGTGGCACGACGGACGTCATCGAGCTGGACGATGACGTGATGGATCCGGCGCTCGCATTGATCGACCGCGCGCACGCCGTGTTCGAACCCAAGGCGGTGGGCGTCTACGCCGGACACGACGTGGTCACGAAGGCAGATCAACTGGTGGGGGCGCAAATCATCGAGACGAAGGCGCGGCTGTCGTCGTTCGACTTTGACAAGTATGCAGCGAGTTGTCAGTGGCGTTACCTGCTCGATACCTTCCAAGCGAAGGCGCTCACCTACCAGGTGTACTGCTTGCACGAAGCCACCAACAACGTCATCAGCCTCAACAGCATCGAGACGTTCACGCTGTATCCCTACGCTGGGATGCGGCAGGACTGCGAGCGGTTGGTGCGTGACTTCGATGCCTACGTGACGGCCAAGGGGCTCAAGGACGCGTTGGATGCGCGGCAGGTCGAATTGGCTGGGGCCTTCTGATGCCGGCCGTCTATCGGAAAGCGATCTGTGACCGCTGCGGCAAGGCGAAGGACGACTGCATCTGGGTGCGTCCGGAGGCGGACGGCCGACGCGACGAGGAGTGGTGTCTGTGCGGCAGCTGCCGGACGCGGGCGGTCGCGATGGGCCTGACGCTCACCAATATCGATGTCGATTTCCCGAGCGTGGCCGTCGCATGACTGAGCCTGACGGCGGCCCCGCGTTTCCGTGCGAGCGAACTAAGCGTGTGCGGTATGTCGCTGAGGGTGTGTTTGAGCCAGACGATCCGCGAAACTTTGCCACAGCCGAAGCGAGGCATAGCGGCATGTCGCTGCGTGACTACTTCGCCGGGCAAGCGCTCGTCGGATTCCTGCTGGTGAGCGATTGCCGCGACAACCCGGCGAAGGCTGCGGCGTGGTCGTATGAGCAAGCCGACGCCATGTTGAAAGCGAGAGAGCCATGACGGCTGCTCACCGTTTACGGCTGGAGCACATCGCACACGGCCATCCCTGCGCCTCAGACCCGACACCAGCCGACATTCGTGTGCTGCTGGTGGAGATTGCACGGCTCGAGGCGGCACTGGATGCGGCGGTCAAGACCGCGGCCGATCAGATCTGCGAGCGGCTCTTGGAGAGACGGTTGTAATGGCGACTCCAGCAGGTCCGACGGCGCGAGCGCGGCGCGCCAAGCGTGCGAAACGCCAGCGCGTGTATCGGGCTGTCTGTGCGGAGATTGATCGTGAGCACGGCGAGAACGGCTACGTCGAGTGCGCCACGTGCGGCCGGTGGGTCACGGGCATTCACCACGATCACATCAGGCCGCGGTCATTAGCTCCGGAGTTGCGCACGGTGAAGGCGAACATTCAGCCGCTCTGCGCCGATTGCCATCTGGCCGAGCATGCCTCACAGGATTGGTCGAGGGGTCATGTAGTGCGCGTGACAGACAGGATCGAGCGGGAATGAGGTGCCAACGGATCCGCCGCGATTCCGGTGCTGCTATTGCCATCAGCCACTCGCGGACCGCGAGGACATTCCACGGCATGAAGCGAAATGCGAATTGAAAGAAGCGAAACGGGTGCTCTGGAATCTGATGATCCACGTCGCGTATGCGCGGGAACGAAGCAACGGAAAGACGAAGTGAGATGACCATCAACGACCTGATCGAGCAATTGCAGCGATTGCCGATGAAGGACCGGCCGATCTACATCGAGCGGTTCGAGCGCAGCGCCCAGTGGGGCCTCGCGACTCATCCCTGCCATCTGGAAGCGGCCATTGATGAGGGTCCGCACGCTGTCATTCGGCCACGCGACAGATGGATGGCGCGCGACTAATGGATCGCAATCTCTTCGGCGACGTCGTGACGCCAGCGCCAGAGAAGATGCCGCTCGAAGTAGCGCTCGCTCGTTGGGTGATGCGCTGGGTGCCACGCGTGCAGCAGGCGAGCGCGTTGCGCGAACTTGACGAGTTACTGAAGCCGCACCGATGAAACAACAGGCCCTGATCGACACGGAGCATCTCGCGGAGATCGATCCCGACGCCGCCGCGCTCGATGCCGCCTATCGCCGGATGCACGACGACCCGCGCGTCCAGCATGAGCACTGGGCCATCGAGCGCGTGACGACGGACGACGCGTGCGCGGCGCGGCTCAATGAGATCGCGCGGATGCCCCACGCGCACGTCGAGGCCATTCAACTGATCGAACCCGACACCTACGTCCTGCTCTGGTACCGCTACGTGACGACGGAGGCGACGCGATGACGACCGGCTTGATTCAACGGCTCTACACGGAGAAAGGCTTCGGCTTCCTGCGCAATCCCGACACGGGGGAAGAATTCTTCTTCCATCGATCGGTCGTGAAAGGCGCGCGGTTCGATGACCTGCGAGAACAGCAGACGGTGCAGTTTGAAGCCGGGCAGGGGCCGAAAGGGCCGCGCGCGGACTCGGTGTACGTGGCGTAGCAAAGGCGGCAACTGATGGCGGAAGCGGAGAAAGCGAGTCCGGCCTTTCAGTTCTACCCGAAGGAATTTCTGTCTTCGTCGAAAGTGATGGCGATGAGTCTCACCGAGCGCGGGGCCTACATCACGCTGCTGTCGGTCGAATGGTTGGACGGGAGTCTCCCGAATAGTCCGGGCGGCCTGGCCCGCATCCTCGGCCTTTCAGAGCCGCGCTTTCGGAAGCTGTGGGGCGGCGTCCTCTCGGCCTGTTTCATCGAGCGCGACGGCCGGCTCGTCAACGCGCGGTTGGAGGACGAGCGGCGCAAACAGATTGCCTTTCGGCAGCGCCAGTCGGAGAACGGAAAGAAGGGTGGCCGGCTAACCCAACCCCTAAGCCAGATCGAAGCCACTGGTAGCCCACCGCTTAACCCGCGCGTAATGGAGAGTGCAGATAGCAGACTGCAAAGCTCTTTCAAAGAAAAAGAGAACGACGTCGCGTTTGCGGAATTTCGGGACGCGTATCCGCGGTCGCGGCGCAAAGGCGGTCCGCTGGTCGAGCAGAACTTCTTGCGCGCGCTCGACTTAGCGGGAGGGTTCGCCGCCTTGATGGCAGCGCTGGAAAATCATCTTGTGTCTGAGCAGTGGGCCAATCCCCGCATGATTCCGGGCATGGACGTCTGGTTCGAGGAGGAACGCTGGCGACAGGAATTACCAGCGGCGGCGGCGCCCGCGCGCAAGGCTCCGTGGCCGTCGCGGCTGGCCGAGTGGCAGCAGTTGGAAGCCGCCCGCGCGGGGAAGGCCAAGCCGTGACGGCGGCCCATTGCGACCAGCAGATCGACCGGTTGCGCGTGCTGCGCGGCGTCCCTGGTGACGTGGTCGAGTATTTCGCGGCGCTCCAAGACGTGCCGGACGATCTGTTTTCCCGCGCCGTGAACCACGCCATCCGGACCCGGCAGTGGTTTCCGACGCCGGCGGAGTTGCGCGCCGATTGCGACGCCGTCAACACGCTGCCCCTGCCGCTGCCCGAGCCGCACGTCGAAGACCTGGTCGGCCGCGGACGCGAGCTCGTCCTGACTAATCCGGCGAGCGGGATCGACATCCGGATCCCGATTACCAGGCTCTGGCGGTTCGACTGTGCGACGTGCGGGGACAGCGGCTGGCACCCGCGGGCGTGTCCGGTCGAGCCGTGCGGCCGAGACTTCGAGCACGCGGCGCACGAATGGGTCGAACCCTGTGCCTGTCGATCGTGGAACCCAACGCTGCGGCGACGCCGCGAGGCAAATGCGAAGTACGCGCAGCCACCGGAGAAGGTGGGCACGTGAGGCGAGACGTATTCGTCTACCTCTCCGGGCCGATGACGGCGAAGCATGGCTTCACCGTCGAAGAGAACGTCGCCGCTGGTCTGCGTGTGTTTCTCGATGCGCTGAAGCGCGGGATCCCAGTGTTCTGCCCGCATCTGTCGGGTGCCTTTCCGTCCGCGTGGTCGGATGTGCCGTGGGATCGCTGGCTCGACTACGACCTCGCGGTGATCGATCGCTGCACCCACGTCCTGATGTTGCCGCGCTGGGAGACGAGTGCCGGTGCGCTCAAGGAACGAGAGTACGCCGTGTCGATCGGCAAGCCGATCATCACATCGCTCGATGACCTCGCGTCGTGACAAGTTGGGCCTGGTGGGAGAACAAGGACGGCCATGAGCAGTGGGTGTCAGGTCCGGCCGACTCAGGGGAGACGGCGGAGGGAGACTCTCATCAGGCCCGTGAAATGAAAAGAGCCGCAGTCCCGTTGGCGATTCAATGCCGGCTGGCCGCCTTGCCGGAGCCGACTGCGGAGTACAGGTTTGCCCCTCCGCGGCGCTGGCGATTCGATTACGCGTGGCCGAAGGTCGAACCGCCAGTCGCGCTCGAGGTGGAAGGGGGCGTGTTCGTGGCGGGGCGGCATTCACGAGGCGCGGGGATGGTCAACGACATGGAGAAGTACAACACGGCGACGCTCGCCGGGTGGAAAGTGCTGCGGGTGACGCCGAAGCAGATCGCGGATGGCTCGGCGTTGACGCTCGTCGAGCAGGCGATTAAGGGCATCGTATGAACAGCGCATACGTCTCTGATCGGGCGACGTGTCAAGCGAGGGCGAGTCAATTGCAGCCGATGTCCAGTTTCGCCATGGCGACGTCGGCGAGTGGGGATTGTCTGTGAAATACGACGTGGTGCCGCTGCCGCTGGCCGAAGCCAACGCCTTCGTGCAGCAGCACCATCGGCATCATGGGCGCGTCGTTGGCCATCGGTTCTCGCTTGGCGTCGCTGACGTCACGCGGGAGATTCGCGGCGTCGCCATCATCGGCCGTCCCGTGGCGCGGCATCTCGACGACGGGCTGACACTGGAGATTACGCGCGTGGCGACAGACGGCAGTAAGGACGCGTGTTCGGCGCTCTACGGGGCCGCGAGGCGTGCGGCATTCGCGCTTGGCTATAAGCGGCTCGTGACCTACACGCTGCCGTCAGAGAGCGGCGCAAGCCTCCGTGGAGCTGGGTATCGGTGCGTCGGTGAGGCTGGGGGCGGATCATGGAACAAGCCCAGTCGGCCGCGAGTGGACAAGCATCCGACGCAAACGAAACTGCGATGGGAAGCCGCGTGATCGTGGAGTCATCGAGTGGAGAGGTCTCCTGAAGCAGGCAGAGGAAGAAGAACGACGAAGAGGATGCGCGCGGGCGTACCCAGTGGTGACTCGTGGCGACAGGAACTACCGCGCAGTAATCAGAAAGCTGATTCGTGGCACGTAATTCGGAGGACGGACGTTGACGGAGTGGCGGGTGATCGTCGGTGACGTGCGCGAGAAGCTGGCTGAATTGCCGGACGGCTCCGTGCAGTGCTGCGTCACGTCGCCGCCGTATTGGGGTCTGCGCGATTACGGCACGCGCGGGCAGCTCGGCGTCGAGCAGACGCCGGCGGCGTACGTCGCCGCGATGGTCGATGTATTCGCCTCCGTCCGCCGCACGCTTCGCGCTGACGGCACGTTGTGGTTGAACCTTGGCGACTCCTACCAGAACGCGAAGGGGCAGGCGCATGGCATTGATCCGAAACAGCCGGCTCGCCGGCACGGCCTGCGACCACAGGATGTATCCGTGCCGGGGCTGAAGCCGAAAGACCTGGTGGGGATTCCGTGGATGGTGGCGTTCGCCCTCCGCGCCGATGGGTGGTATCTCCGCGCTGACATCATTTGGTCGAAACCAAACCCGATGCCTGAATCAGTGCAGGACCGGCCGACGAAGGCGCACGAATACATCTTCCTGCTGTCGAAGCGGCGGCGGTACTTCTACGACGCGCCCGCCATCCGCGAGATGTATGCGGCTTCAACGCTCCGCGAATTCAGCGACGGCTACGACGGCAAGGCGCGCAAGGCGTACGCGGGCACTGGCGCGCAGAACGCCAGCGATGTGAAGCGGCGCATCTGCGACAAGCAGCGCGGCCACGGACGCCGCCACGCAGGATTTAATGACCGGTGGGACGCGATGCCGAAGGATGAGCAGCGGATGGGCGGTTCGAATTGCCGGAGCGTATGGTCATTCGCGCCGGCTCAGTATCCCGAGGCGCACTTTGCCACGTTCCCAGAAGCGATTCCTGAACGCTGTATCAAGGCTGGCTCGAGACTCGGTAATACCGTGCTCGATCCGTTCTGCGGCAGCGGCACCACTGGCCAGGTAGCGATTCAGTGCGGGCGGTCGTTTGTCGGGATTGAACTGAATCCGGCGTATGCGGAGCTGGCCCGCCGGCGGATTGGGACTGCCGCGCCGCTCTTTGCGACAGAAGCCGCGAGTTAGGGAGACTCACATCGATGGGAACCAGCCACGTCGTGTTTTACGCGGAGATCGATGAGCACCTCGCACGTCAGGCGGTGGGACTCGCGACTGATCTCCTGTCATTTCTTTGACTTCCAGGATCGATCCGATGACGCAGGAACGCCAAGAGAAGGACAAAACCAAATGACCTATGGACGGTGGATTCTGGCCGCGCTCATCGCCGCCCTGGTGCTGTCGAGCGTGTCCGTCATGCTTCACGCGTGGTTGTTGTTGGCCACCCGATGACCTCTCAGGATCGCTCCGTGAAGGCCGAGATCGAACGGCTGACTACAAGATTGCGAGCGTTAGCTGCGCAGCGTCAAACGGAATCGCGTGAAGCGAATCATGCTGGCAATCAAGAGATGGACGCCTATCGAGACGGGCAGTGCATGGCGTTGAAGGATTGCATTTACGAACTCGAATCCCTCCTCTCCGCCCTGATCGCCGAGGCACCGAGCCAACAGGAATTAGCGGAGGAGTTGGTGGAAGCGAGAGAGCAGCGGGACGAGGCGGAGGCGAATGCCATCGAATCGGTCGTGTCGCACTGGTTTATTCAAGGCGGCGCATCGCAGTTTGGGCCCATCGATGAACCCGACACGCCGTCAAGTCCTGACGAGGTGATCGCCGCAATCCTTAGAGTCGTGCGCGCGCAGGCGTCTCCCCGTTCAGCGCCAGCGACCGCAGAAATGAAGTTGTGTCAAATCTGTGGCGTCGTGCAGCCGTGTCATGTGCATGGGCGCACTCCGGTGACGGCGGAGGATTTTGCGGAACTGTCGCGCGAAGTGAGCGAAGCTCTGACTGTACAGGAGGAACAAGGCAACGAGCGGCAGATATTTGAGCGGTTGTCTCAGGTATTAACGGGCGGCAATGCGGCCACCTGGGATCAGGTGATTGATGCGGCTGAACGACTCGCCGAGGTTCATTCACCAGCGCCAGCGACCGCAGAGGAGTAGACATGAAGGAAGAGGATACGCGCGTGGACACGATGGGCGAAGGGAGCCATATCCCTACCGCATCGACGGTTCAGGCCGGTAGCGGAGAGCCGATTACTCCCACATCCGCCCTCACCCTCCACGACCACCTGATGAGCGGATACGCGACGACCGAGGTAGTTCGGTTCGCGGCCAACCGCCTGCGCCGATTTGGAGAAACGATTGACGCCCTGCGGGCGGACCTGTGGAACATCGCCGGCACCATCGTGGCAGCGTGCGACAGCCAGAAGGAGCACATCGCCTCCGTCGCCTGCATGGAAGGCTCGCCGCTGGTCGATCATGCGCGTGCGGTGATTCGACGCTACGACCTCCGCAACGAGACGGCAGGTGGCGGGAACCAGCAACTAAGCGATTTACGCGGAGATCCAGGGGCACCCCGTACTGTGAATGGTGAGGCTCGCGACAAGTCCGCGTCCGCAGAAGGAAGAATAGTTGGGCCGCATCCTGCTCGGCGGTTGTCCTCTGCCCGTGTATCTTGCATATCCCCTAAGGTGAAGGGAGAACGACATGGCTGATCCGAATCCGACCAATCCGACACCACGACCACCGTCTACTCCTCAGCCGCAGGGGAATCCGCAGCCTCAGACGGGTACCAACATCCCGACGCAGCCGAAGCGCTGAAGGGAATCATCGGACTGTCAGGATGTCCATCGCTCCACTTCGCCCCTGTCCTGGCAGTCCGACGTGTCCGCACCGCGTACGGTCAGGGATGTGTCCTGACCACGCACGCCAGCAGGAACGCACGCGCTACAACAGAGACGTCCGGAAGTGGTACTACACCGAACGGTGGAAAGCCCTGAGACGTCAGGTCATGCTCGACCAGCACTACACCTGCGCAGAACCGGGATGTGCACACGTCGAGTTGTCCTTAGACATCGACCACATCGAGCCGCACCGTGGAGATCCGGCCAAGTTCTGGAATCGGGCCAATCTCCGAGGACTCTGTCATTCCTGTCACGCGCGAAAAACTGGGCGCGGCGCCTGACCGATACTCCGAGGGGGGATATGTGAATGTTCCTCGTAAGTGACAGGAGCCAAAC
>Ga0134122_10000266_pt1 | contig 33142 bp, 18 predicted proteins | sample KB302_FD_96461 | JGI IMG/M metagenome (GOLD analysis project Ga0134122, IMG submission 96461) | Terrestrial soil microbial communities without Nitrogen fertilizer from Kellogg Biological Station, Michigan, USA - KB3-0-2 | ecosystem: Environmental > Terrestrial > Soil > Unclassified ...
ATCCCGGCCCTTGGGAGGGCGAGCTCAGGAACATGTGGCGACCGACGCAGCAGGAGGCGCTCTGGTTCCACGGCGGCAACCTGCAGCAGTCGCGGTTTTTCTCCCTCCAGCTTGCCCTGCAGATCAAGGCGCGGGCGGCGGGGATCGTCACCCCCGTCTACGGCCTACAGCGGGTGTATCACCGGCGCTGATTTGCCGAGGCCTCGCAGCGGCTCCCCGATTGCCCTCCCCGATTACCCTGCCTGATTGCTTGGGCGCGGCGGCAATGCCATGCTTGCCCTTGATTGAGCACGCAGGAGGAGACACCCCATGAGCACGGCCGATCCCAACAAGGTGGTCCTGACCGGAGAGAACCCGTTCATTCGGTTGAGCCCCGTTGACAGCGACGACTACACGACCAATGCCAGCTATTGGCGCATCATCTTTTCGCCGGCGGGACCGGGGCACGTGCTCTACGTCAAGAGCGAGCTCACGGAAAAGCGCTGGCGCATCTATACGGACAACATCGCCATGGCGCGCTGGCTGCAGACGACGGTGCAGGGCATGCTCAATGCCGAGCTCCTCGACACCTCTATTCCCCTCGTCGATGCCGAATTCAGCAAGCTGGGCGATCCGCGCTATTTCTGGACCGAAAAGATCGCCGCCGGCGGCGAAGAGATCACGCTCACCTGGTTCGATCTGGGCGACCCCCTGTTGATCCACACGCAGCCCAAGGCGCTGCCCAACCGCCCCTACGGCGTGTGCACCGTGCTGGTGCCGGCGCTCGGCACCCGCCTTGCCCGCAACGGGGTGGAGGCCGCGGGCCGGTCCTGGAAGCGGGAGCGCGAGGGGCGGCCGTTCAGCACCTCGGCGCTCGCCTTTTCGGAAAGCTGGACCGACCTGCGCTAGGGCGTCTCCGTCAGCCCAAGCAATTGTGGCTTGCGCGCCAAGCCGTTGGCGGCTAGCCCGAGGTTCGTGCGCTCGCTGTTTGTTGCTGCCGTCGGGATCCTGATGACCGAAGCCCTGCCCTTCAAGACGACGATGACCTTCACCTACGGCGAGCCGCGTCAGCTCGCCCCGGGGGTGGTGCGGATCGTCGCCAACAACCCCAACCATTTCACCTTCAAGGGCACCAACACCTATCTCATCGGCACCGATCCCGTCGCCCTGATCGACCCGGGTCCCGACGATCCGGCGCATCTGGCGGCAATCCTGCGGGCGCTCGGCGGACGGCGTCTATCTCACATTCTCGTCACCCACACCCACCACGATCACGTCGACGGCCTGCCGGCGCTGATTGCAGCCACGGCTGCGCAAACGGTGGGCTATGGCCGCAAGGCTAAAAACCGTGGCGCCAAGCGCACCAGCGCCGCGGGAGGCGAGTACGTGGAAGAGGATTTCGTGCCCGACCTTGCCATGAAGGGAGGCGATCGGCTGGCAGGAGAGGGTTGGTCGTTTGAGGCCGTCTTTACGCCCGGGCATGCACCGGACCATCTGTGCTTTGCGCTGGTGGGAACCGACATCTTGTTTTCCGGCGACCACGTGATGGGATGGAACACATCCGTGGTGGCGCCTCCAGAAGGCAATATGGGGGCCTACATCCGTTCCCTCGGGCTGCTGACGGCGCGCTCCGAGCGCACCTACTTTCCGGGCCACGGTGGCCAAGTCGAGGAGCCGCAGCGCCTGGTCAAGGCCTACCTCCTGCATCGCCGCATGCGCGAGCACGCCATTCTCGACTGCATTCGTCAGGGCCACAACACGGCACAGGCGATCGTACCGGTCGTCTACCGCGGCCTCGACCCCAAGCTCCTCAACGCTGCTGCTCTTTCGGTCCTCGCTCACGTTGAGCACTTGAAGGAGCGCGGTCTCGTGGCGTACGAGGCGCCACTTTCGGAGACTCGCGTTCTTTCAGCCGTTTGACCATAGCCGCGGCACGGGTGGTGCGCAGCCGCCGTCGGCCGGCCACCGTGGTCGGCAATGTAGCATCGACTTGTGCCTGCACTTCCCCATAGAAGCGTCGGATGCGCGTCGCGTTCTGGCCGAAGTCAAAATCGCCGTAGCGCGAGGCGGAGCGAATGTCGATGCGCGAGCGCGCGTTGGTGCCGGTGACGCGGATGGCGATGTCGTCGGGAAAGCCCAACAGCAGCGTTGGATCGGTGGCCTCGATAGTGCCGGGGCGCCCGGCTTTGGGGGTCGGCGCCTCGGAGGCAGCTACCTTCCACTTGAGCTTGCGCACGGCCTCTTCCACGAGCTCGAAGGTTTCTTCCGCCGAGCGCTCGAGCGTGATGCCGCGCAGGTCCGGATAGGCGGCCTGCTGCAAAAGGGCAATCTGCTCACCCGGGTAGGCAGTGGGCTTGGCGCCGGCGGCGCGCTGCGTCGCCAAGGCCTCGAAGCGCGGCGGCGACGACAGGTCGGTGCTGACGTCGTTGATCCGCGGCAGCTTGAACAGCGCTGGCAGATAGGTCAACGGCCAAGCGAGAAAGAGGAGCGCCAGGAACATCCCGAGAAAAGCCGTGCCCGCGCCGGCGTAGCCCTTGCGCCAGATCCCGATCAGCGACAAAAGGCCGAGCAGGGAGGCGAGCGCCAGCCCCAGGGCGCTCAAGGCGAACAGATTGATCGCCACCGGCGTTGGAAACGACGCCAGCCGGTGCAGCGCCACGCCCGTGACGGCCAGCCCGGCCGCGAATAGCGCCATGCGGCCCGACCAGCGCGCCAGACGCGAATGGATTTTATGCCCGTGGTCGATCATAGCGCCGCCATCTGCTAACCTCGGCTCATAGCAATGTTGGGGCAAGACTGCCAGGGCTCGCCCCCTGGCCGCCTCCTGGCCGCCTCCTGGCCGCCCCCTGGCCGCAATGGCGGCCCTCGGCTAGGTTGCCGGAAAGGCCCCGAGAAAGGTCCCGTCAGGACCAAAGGTCATGAGCACCGCCCCACCAGACCCTCCCGGCGGGGAGGACAACGAGACCGCCGCCTTCGGCTTCCGCCAGGTTGCAGCCCAAACGCGGCAGGGCCTTGTCAACGAGGTCTTTTCCACGGTTGCGGCCCGTTACGACCTCATGAACGACCTGATGTCGGGGGGGCTGCACCGGCTCTGGAAAGACGATCTCATCACCTGGCTGAACCCGCCCCGGTCGCAACGGCCCTTCGAGCTGATCGATGTCGCCGCCGGCACCGGCGACGTTGCCCTCAAGGCGCTCCGCGGCGGCGGCACGGGTTGCCGGGCGACCCTGTGCGACATCAGTCCGGCCATGCTCGAGGTGGGCCGGGACCGCCTGCGCCAGGCCGGTCTGGCCGACCGGGCCGGCTTCGCCATCGGCAACGCCGAGGCGCTCCCCTTTGCCGACCAGCGGTTCGATGCCTTTACCATCGCCTTTGGCATCCGCAACGTCACGCGGATTGACAGGGCGCTGGCCGAGGCGCGCCGGGTGCTCAAGCGCGGCGGGCGCTTTTTGTGCCTAGAATTTTCCTGCTGCGAGGTGCCCGTACTCGACCGGCTCTACGATTTTCATTCCTTCGAGGTCATCCCGCGGCTCGGCGCCTTGGCGGCCGGCGCGGCCGAACCCTATCGCTACCTGGTCGAAAGCATTCGCAAGTTCCCCGACCAGCGCCGCTTTGCCACCATGATCGGCGGCTGCGGATTTCAGCGCGTCAGCTTTCGCAATTTGACGGGCGGCATCGCCGCCATCCACTCGGGCTGGCGGCTCTAGGCGCCCCTGCCCAAGGGTGGGCTCCAAGGCTGGGCCAGGGGTGAGCCCAGGGTTGAGCCGAGGGATGAGCCGAGGGGCGGGTCGGCGCAAACTATAGGACCCCCTTGCCGCTTGACCTGCGGCCCGCCTGGGGCAATGTCGCCCAACCCCTTGCCTCTCTTTCCACCAGGATCGCCCAGTCACGATGGCCACGGCACTCGGCAACATCTTCCGGCTCAGCCGCGCCGGCGCGGTGCTGGCCCAGCACGGTGTGCGCTTCGTGCCGCAAGGCACGCGCGTGCCCTTTATGTTGCAGGTGGCACGCGCGGCGACGCTGCCCATCCGCATCCTGGCTTGGCCGCTTAGGGGTTCTGAGGCGAAGGAAACGCGGGTGGCCGACGCCCTGACGAGGCTGGGCCCCAGTTACATCAAGCTCGGGCAATTCTTGGCGACGCGCGCCGATCTGATCGGTCCCGAGCTCGCCCAGGATTTGCGCCACCTGCAGGACAAGCTGCCGCCCTTTGCCATGAGCGAAGCGCGCGCGGCCGTGGCGGAAGCGCTGGGCGGCAGGATCGAGGATCATTTTGCCGAGTTCGGGCCACCCATTGCGGCAGCGTCGATCGCCCAGGTGCACAAAGCGGTGGTGATCGATGGCGAGGGCCGTCGCAACGTCGCCGTCAAGATCCTGCGGCCCGGCATCGAAAAGCGCTTCCGCCGCGACCTCGCCAGCTACCGCTTCGCCGCCCGGCAGATCGAGCGCTTCCATCCGCCCTCGCGCCGGCTGCGGCCGGTCGCCGTCGTCGAGACCCTGGCGCACTCCGTCGAAATCGAAATGGACCTGCGGCTCGAGGCCGCCGCCATGTCCGAGATGGTGGACAACATCAAAGGCGATGAAGTGCTCGCCGATGGGGGCTTCCGCGTCCCCGCCGTCGACTGGCGCCGCACCTCCAAACGCGTGCTCACGACAGAATGGGTGGATGGGATCCCGATCGCCGATCATGCCGCGCTGCGCGCGGCCGGATTGGACTTCGGGCACCTGGGTCTCACGCTCTTGCGCTCGTTTCTGCGCCACGCCATGCGCGACGGCTTTTTCCACGCCGACCTGCATCAGGGCAATCTCTTGGTCGACGCGGCCGGCCAAATCGTCGCCGTCGACTTCGGCATCATGGGTCGTTTGGGGCCCAAGGAGCGCCGATTCCTGGCCGAGATCCTGCACGGCCTCATCACGCGCGACTACCGCCGCACCGCGCTTGTCCACTTTGAGGCGGGCTATGTGCCGCCACACCAACCCGTGGAGCTCTTCGCTCAGGCCATGCGGGCGATCGGCGAGCCGATCCATGGTCGCACCGCCGCGGAGATTTCGATCGCCGATCTCTTGGGCCAGCTGTTCGCCTACACGGAAGTGTTCGACATGCGCACCCGCCCGGAGCTCCTGCTGCTGCAGAAGACCATGGTGGTGGTGGAAGGGGTCGCTCGCTCGCTCGATCCCGAGCTCAACATCTGGAACGCGGCCGAACCTATTGCCAAGGCGTGGGTGGAAGCCAACTACGGCATGGCCGGCCGCTTGAAGGAGGCGGGCGAAGGCGCCGAACTGATGGGCAAGATCGTGGCGGAGGTCCCGCGCCTTCTCGAGCAGGGCGAGCGGGTAGCCCAGGCGCTGGCCGAGACGGCGCGGGCGGGCATCAGGCTCGACGAGGAGACGATCGAGCGGCTGGCGGCGGCGCAGGCACGTCACGACCGCTGGAGCCGGCGCGCCCTATGGGCGGCAGCGGCGGCGCTGTTGGCGATCGCGGCCTGGCTGTTGACCCCGCTGGGCTAAGAGGCGCCGCTCAAGCCGAGAGCGGGCTGCGCTTCGGCGATCGGCGTCGTCCAAGCATTGTAGCCATAAACCCAGCTTGGATCGCCGGCCTGCTTGCCCCAAGTGTTCTGCCGCGAGGTGAGCTGGATGCGCGCCGTGCGCTCAAGCCGGGTGGCTTCGTAGCGCCGGAAGGCGATCGCCGGCTCGGCGGCCGCAAGGCAGCGCGACAGCACGGCGGCGTCTTCGAGCGCGTTGGCGGCCCCCTGCGCCATGTAGGGCGTCATCGGATGACAGGCGTCCCCTAGCAGCACGATCGCGCCAGCGCTCCAGCGCGGTAAGGGATCGCGCTCGAACAGCGCCCATTTGTGGACCTGCGGACAGGCCGCCAGCAGGCGCTGCACGTCCTGGTGGAAGCCGGCGAGCGCCGCTATCACTTCGGCCATCTCGCCGCGCTGGGACCAGGACTCCACGTCCCACTGGGGATCCGGCACGCTGGTGACGAAGTAGATTTCGTCGCGCCGCGGATTGACGGGATAGACGACGATATGCCGGTCCGGGCCCCACCACTTCGTGCAGGTATCGACGGCAAAATCGCCGAGTAGGGCAGCGGGGAAGACCGTGCGGTGGGCGACGCGGCCGGTGAAAAGAGGACGCTCGGGCCCGAGCAGGATTTCGCGCACCCGCGAGTGCACGCCATCGGCACCGACCACGCCGTCGGCCCTGGCCCGGCTGCCGTCGGCAAAGATGAGTTCGACGGCGGACGCGCTGGGGATGATGTCGAGGAGCTTTTTGTTGAAGCGGATCACGCTCGTCGGCACGGCGGAGAGGATGGCGGCGTGCAGGTCGCCGCGGTGCAGCAACAGATAGGGTGCGCCGTAGCGCTGTTCGGCCTCGGCGCCGAAGGCGAGATCGGCAAGGTGCTCGCCCGTGTCCCAGACACGGTGGGTCCAGGCGGGCGGCTGAAAGGCCATTTGGCGCAACAGCGGCTCTAGCCCCAGCGCGCGCAGCACGTGCACGGCGTTGGGGCTCATTTGAATGCCCGCGCCAAGGCGCTCGAACGCCGTCGCCTGTTCGTAGACCGTTACTTTGGCGCCCTGGCGCGCCAGCAGGCCAGCCAGCGCCAGCCCACCGATCCCGGCACCAATGATGGCAATCTCAGGCCGGCTTTGCATCCGTCGATCCCTCGTGCCCTCGCCGAACGATGAGCACTCGGCCAGGCCGCGTCAAGCCGAGCGCTTTGAGTGCTCGTCTCCAGAATTGGCGCGTTTCCAGACGGACATCGGGCGTCCGGCGCGTAGCAACAGCCAAGGACCAATTGGGCGGCCTGCCGCCCGAGGTCCGGGCGGCGCCACGGGCGGCGCGGGGTACTCCCGGTGCGGAATCACCACCCCCCAAGGTGCGGGAACAGCCGGATGGAACCGGGGCAACCATCGAGGGTTAGATGCTTAAGCTCTGTCGCTGTTAATAGGCCTCCCGAGCACAACCGCCCCTGTCGGTCGCGGAGGCGCTTTTTTTCGAGGGACACGTCCGAGGGACAAGTATGAGCGCGCGAAAATCGGCTCCCGCCAAACATCATCGAGGCGGGAACGGGCAGGATGCCGCCGCAAGGCAAGGTCAGCGCATCCAGGCCCAGATCGATGCCCAGGACCGCAAGAAAGATCGCAAGAGCGCCCAGAAGAAAGCGGCGGGCGCCATGCAAGCGGGCACGCGTGCTTACCCCGATACCTTTCCGGCCCAGCACCTGAAAAAGCCCGGCCTAGAAGCCGACCTCAAACTGGCGCCGATGTATCAGGCCTCCGGCTACAAGGGCTCAGGCAAGCTTGAGAACATGGCGGCCATCGTCACGGGAGGCGACTCCGGCATCGGGCGCGCCGTTGCCGTGGTCTACGCCCGCGAAGGGGCGGACGTTGCCATTGTCTACCTCAACGAGCACGAGGATGCGCAAGAGACCAAGCGCGGCGTCGAAGCGGAGGGCCGACGCTGCATTCTGATCCCGGGAGACGTGGCAGAGCCCAGCTTTTGTGCCGGTGCCGTCAAGCAGACCCTGGCGGCATTTGGCAGGGTCGACATCCTCGTTAACAATGCGGCCTTCCAGGAGCACGCCGGCGACATCCTCGACATCAGCGATGCGCACTTCGATCGCACCCTAAAAACCAACCTGTGCGGTTATTTCTATATGGCCCGCGCCGTCGTGCCGCACATGCGCCCCGACAGCGCCACTGTGATGACGGGCTCGGTCGCGGGGCTCCTCGGCAGCGGACAGCTCATCGACTATGCCATGACCAAGGGTGGCATTCATGCCTTCACGCGATTGCTCGCCTCCAACCTGATCGACCGCGGCATCAGGGTAAATGCCATCGCGCCGGGGCCGGTCTGGACGCCGCTCAATTCGGCCGACCGTCCCGCGGACAAGGTAAAGAATTTTGGCGCGGACACGCCCATGAAGCGGGCAGCCCAGCCCGAGGAGATCGCGCCCGCGTTTGTCTTTATGGCCGCACCCAGCTGCTCGAGCTACATCACGGGGGAAATTCTGCCGATCATTGGCGGCTACAGCGGCGGCTGAGGTCACAAGGCTTTGGAAAATCAAGCGGAGAAACGACGATGATGCAGCAAGGGCACACCTTACGCGACAGAGTGATGACACCTGCAGGTGCCGATATTTTCTCAAGGCGGTCGCCGTCCTCGCGGCGCATTCCCAAGGGATGGTCGCCGGCGCTAACCACGACCCAGGGGAACCCGGCGACGCTGAAGGCTCTTTAAATTAAATTTGCTAGCAAATTGGCGTGCGCAACGTGTCAAGTTTTCTAAAGCTCGATCGGCAAGACCAGATGAAACAGAACGGTAAAAGAGTAGGTGTCACTGCCGCGCTGCTGGCGCTCACGATGGTGGCGAGCGCACCGGCACAGGCGAAAAACCGCGAGGGGCGAGACGCGGAAGAGCTTTCCCGCCCTGTGGGCGGCCCCCCGGTAATGGCGGTCGTGGCGCTCAGCGAGCAGCACGTCACCATCTACGACGCGGACGGCAAGATCCTGCGCGCGCCCGTCTCGACCGGACAAAGCGGATACGAAACGCCGGCCGGCATCTACAGCATTCTCGAGAAGAACCGCGAGCACTATTCCAACCTCTACGATGATGCCTCGATGCCCTTCATGCAGCGCATCACCTGGTCGGGGATTGCGCTCCATGCCGGTCAATTGCCGGGCTATCCCGCCTCGCACGGCTGCATCCGGCTGCCGACCGGCTTTGCCGAGCGCTTGTTCGACAGCACTAAGCTTGGCATGCGCGTCGTCATCGTGCGCGACGACATGCGCCCCATTTCCTTTAGCCACCCCGCCCTGTTCAAACCGGGTCCCATCGTCTCCGACGTTGCCACGCCGGCAGAGACCTCCTCGATTACGCCCGAGCCGATCGCCATGCATTTGAACGCGAGGGCGCCCGATGGCACCGCGGCCAAGCCGCGCACGTGGCGCTCGATCGCCGTCGCCAAAAAGGCCGAGGCCGAGGCCGCGGCGAAGGCCGCTGAAGACGCGCGCCGCGCCGTCGTCAGCGCCAACGGCGAAGTGGCACGGGTCGCCAAGGCGTTGCGCATGGCCGAAGCGACACAGCGCAAAGCCCAAGAACAGCTGCAAGATATCGAAAGCGCGCTCAGCAGCGAGCCGGAGCGCCTCTCCGACGAGCGCAAGGCGAAATTGGACGAGGCCAAGGAGAAGGCGCAGGCCAAGTTGCAAGACGCGCAAGCCCGCCTCGATGCTGCCCAGCTAGAGGGCAACGCCAAAATGGTGGCCGCGAACGCGGCCAAAGACGCGGTCAAGGCGGCGTTGGACGCGAAGGACGCTGCCGCCAAGGAAGCGCGCTTGGCGCAAAACAAGACCGCACCGGTCTCGGTCTTCATTTCCCGCAAGACCCAACGGCTCTATGTGCGCCAAGGGCTCCAGCCCATGTTCGAGAGTGAGGTGACGATCCGCGATCCGCAGGCGACGCTCGGCACCTTCGTATTCAGCGCGCTCGACTATACCAGCAACGACGCCACCGACCTGCGCTGGACGGCGCTGGCGATGTATCCCAATCCAACCGATCCGGGCACCGCGCCCTCGCGGCACGGCGGCCGGCGCGGTGGCGAGCCGAGGGCGACGGACGCCAAGGCGGCTAAAGCGGCGCTGGAACGCATTTCCATTCCGCAGGACACCATCGACCGCATCCGCGAAGTCGCCTCGCCGGGCTCGGCGGTGATCGTCTCTGACGAAGCCTTGAGCAACGAGACGGGCAAGGGCACCGATTTTGTGGTGCTCATGAGCGGGGAGCTGCAGGGCGGCATCAAGATCCGCAAGCGCAACAACGACGCGCCGTCGGCCTGGCGCCGAGATCGAGATCCCTACGGCGACTACGGCTATCGCCGCCCCTACTACCAGCGCTCCTCCCCCTACTATTCCGGCGGCAGCGGGCCGTTCGGCTGGTGGTGAGACCGACCATCTAACGGCCGCCGAAACTATAACTTGAGGTTCTTGCGAAGTCGCTCTCAGGGGCGGCTTCGCTTAGCTTTTGGTCCGCTTGCGCAACCGGTTTTGACTGCGTTTGCGTCCGCTCAGCGACACTGAATTGCCCACGCAGTTTTGAGCCGGTGTCGTGCTTGCCGCAACGAAGCTTTTGAGGCGTCTGCCCTTTCAGCGCTCCCCTTACTATGGGCGCAGCCCGTTCGGCTGGCGGTGAGCCCATCGAGCCAGCCGCTATTCGCGGCGCGACGTTCTGGACCAACCGTTTTTCGCCTAATCCTTCGAAAACTCAATAAAACAAGGCCTATCCGAAGGTTTGGCATTTGGCCACTTGGACACAGACCCTTGTCCCTAGGTCGTGTCCCATCGTCAGGGATGCCAAGGCTTCAGTCCGTCTAGCTGTTTGCAGGCCGTTCCCTCAGCATCCATCGCAATCGAATTTTGCGTGCGGATGGGAGAGCTACATGGTCACCTTTATCAAATCGGATCTCGAATTCATTCTCGAGCAAATCCTTATTGCACAAGCGGGCGGCCAAACCGGCGCAAATCTCATCAATGTTCTCCCCAACGTGCAGGTGCCGTTTGGCCTCAGGACGGTTGGCGGCGAATTCAACAACCTCGTCACGGGCCAGAGCGAATTTGGCTCAGCCGATGACACCTTTCCGCGCCTGACAGATCCGGTGTTCCGCACCGCCGAAGGTATCGGCGCTGACTTTTTTGGTCCGGGCAGCCCTGCGATCCCATCGTCGTCCTATACGCAGACCAGCGGGTTCGTGTTCGATTCGCAGCCGCGGATCATTTCCAACCTGATTGTCGATCAGACTCCGAACAATCCGGCTGCAGCGGCGGCAAGCGCCGGCACGCCAGGTGGTGAGCTCATTACGAGCCCCGGCCTGGACGGCATTTTTGCCGATGATCCGCTAACACTAATCGATGAGTCTGCAGACAATACGCCCGTGTTTTTCATCCCGAACGTGACGCCGGACGCGGGCTTGTCCATGCCGTTCAACGCGTGGATGACTTTCTTCGGCCAGTTCTTCGACCATGGCCTCGATCTGGTGACCAAGGGCGGTAGTGGCACCATCTTCATTCCGCTGCAGCCAGATGATCCACTTTTTGTTCCGGGTTCACCCACCAATTTTATGGTGCTGACGCGAGCCACCAATCAGCCCGGCCCTGACGGTGTCCTCGGCACCGCCGACGACCTCCACGAGCATGAGAACACCACGTCTCCATTCGTGGACCAAAACCAAACCTACACCTCACATCCATCGCATCAGGTGTTCTTGCGCGCCTATGAGCTCCTCGACACGGATGCGACCGCGGGCGTTAGCCTGAGACCATTTGCGACAGGCAAGCTGATTGAGAATCGTGACCTTGGCGCCGATGGCCACTTCGGCGGTATTGGTGCCGACGCCGATACCGAGATCGGCGGTATGGCGACATGGGCCGTGCTGAAAGCGCAGGCGCGCGATATTCTGGGCATCAACTTGACGGATGCGGACTTCGACAACGTGCCGCTGTTGGCGACCGACGCCTACGGCAATTTCATCCCGGGGGCCCATGGCTTCCCGCAGGTTGTGATGGTGGGCAACGTCCTTGTCGAGGGTGACCCCACGGCCAATGGCGGCCTAGGCATCGACCTCACAAACGCTCTGCGCACTGGCCATCAATTCCTAATCGACGTCGCACACAACGCCGTGCCAGTTTTTGTTGATGATGACAACGATCCGGCCACTCCTAAAGTGCTCGCGCCTGACACCGACACCGACACCGGCAACGCGCAGCTAACCGATCCGTTCGGAAACAATCTCACGTACGATGACGAACTGCTGGATGCGCACTACATCGCCGGTGACGGCCGTGTGAACGAGAACATCGGCCTCACCGCGGTTCACGCCATCTTCCATTCTGAGCACAATCGCCTCGTCGATCACACTCAGACCGTTCTTCTCGACGACGCCGCTAAAATGCTTGCCGCTGGGGCGACCCAGGCCGAGGCCGTTGCATTCCTCAATCAATGGCTGCTGAGCGATGTAACGTCCGTACCGACAGATCCTACCGCTATCGCCAACCTCGTGTGGGACGGCGAGCGGCTGTTCCAGGCGGCGAAGTTCGGCACCGAAATGCAGTATCAACACCTCGTTTTTGAGGAGTTTGCGCGCACGGTGCAGCCGATGGTCGATGAGTTCTTAGCACCGTCCGGCTACGACACCACCATTGATGCCTCGATCGTCGCGGAATTTGCGCACACGGTCTACCGCTTCGGCCACTCGATGCTGACGGAACAGTTCGACCGTTTCGATCCCAACTTCAACAAAACGGAGGTGGGACTCATCGCAGCGTTCCTGAACCCGCTCGCTTATGTTGCGAGCGGCCCAACGCCCGAAGAAGCTACTGGCGCCATCGTGCGCGGCTTGACTCGTCAAGTCGGCAACGAGATCGACGAGTTCGTCACCGAGGCTGTCCGCAACAATCTCTTGGGCCTGCCGCTTGACTTGGCGGCAATCAACATCACGCGCGGTCGTGACGCAGGGATTCCGTCTCTCAACGCCGCCCGCAAGCAATTCTTCGACATGACCGGCGACGGCCAGCTCAAAGCTTACATCAGCTGGGTCGACTTCGCGATGCATCTGAAGCATCCCGAGTCGCTGATCAACTTCATTGCCGCCTATGGCACGCATCCATTGATCACGGGCGCCGACACGCTCGCCGAAAAGCGTGCAGCGGCGACCGTCATCGTGCTCGGCGGTACCGTCGTGGTCGACCCGGATGGGATCCCAGGAAACGCCGATGACGTCACGTTTTCCGCACCTGCAGATCGCCTCGACTTCCTCAACAGCACAGGCGACTGGGCAAACGACAGCTCGGTGCACACCGCCAAGGACTTGGATGGCGTTACGACCACCGGTCTTGGCACCATCGACTTTTGGGTCGGTGGTCTTGCGGAAGAGCAGATGCCATTCGGTGGCCTATTGGGCTCGAGCTTTAACTTCGTGTTCGAAACGCAGCTCGAGAGCCTGCAGAACGGGGATCGCTTCTACTACCTTTCTCGTACTGCGGGCCTGCACTTCGGCACGGAGCTGGAGCAGAACTCGTTCGCTAAGCTGGTGATGGCCAATACCGATGTAACGCATCTGCCAGACGCGATCTTCGCCACTCCGACTTGGATCCTCGAGGTCGACCCGACGAAGCAGCACACTGGCTTGGGTGCCTCGGGACGCGAAGACCCCACGGGCGGCATCGAGATCAATGGCATCGAAATAACCCCGCTGGTCATCCGCGATAACCCAGCTACAGCAGGCGATGACGACAATTATCTGCAGTATACCGGTGAAGATCATGTCGTGCTCGGCGGCACGGCTGGCAACGACATCATTGTCTCTGGCGATGGCGACGACACGCTCTACGGCGATGCCGGCGACGACCGTCTTGAGGGCGGCTTTGGCAACGACGTCCTGCTCGGCGGTGACGGCGACGACATCATCCAGGATCAGGGTGGCGACGACAACATTCAGGGCGGCGCGGGCAACGACGTCATCCAAGCCGGCAATATGTCGACGTTGGCGATCGGCAATTTGATCCTCGGTGGAGATGGTCAGGACTTCGTTATCACCACAGAAGACGTCTCGACGACCTTCGGTGGCCTCGGCAACGACTTTATTCTTGGGGCCAAGACAAATCTTCCTCCCACAGGCAACGAAGGTGACGACTGGATCGAGATGGGCACCCAAGACGGCGCCCCCGGTGACAACTTCGCCCCGTTCCTCGCAGATGACGTGCCCGGCAACGATATCTTTATCGGTGGTGGCGGCTTCGACGAAATGATCGGCGAAGGCGGTGATGATATCTTTATCGGCAGTGATGCCCAGGACAAAATGGACGGCATGTCCGGCTTCGACTGGATGAGCTACAAGAACGATATTTTCGGCGTTACTGCGGACCTGGACCTCGCGATTTTCGGCGGCGTTGGCGAAATAGGCGACCACATTGCGCTGCCGTTCGCGGCCTCGCCGAGCTCAATTCTCGACCGCTTCGCGGAAGTCGAGGGGCTTTCGGGCACGTCCTTCACCGACATTCTGCGTGGTGACAATGTTGATGCGGTCACCATCCTCAATCACGGTGGCGCCACGGGTGGAGCCCTCACCAACGTTGCGCTGATCAATGGCTTGGCCGAGCTGCTGGGCGCAGCCGACCTGCCCATTACGGGCTTTGCAACGGGCAACATCATTCTCGGTGGCGGCGGTGGCGACATCATCGAAGGCCGTGGCGGCGACGATCTGATCGACGGCGACAAGTGGCTCAACGTCCGCATCAGCGTGCGCGCGAATAAGGACGGGACCGGTCCCGAGATCGCCAGCTTCGACAGCATGACCGAGATGATCCCGAAGATGCTGGCGGGCACCTATAATCCCGGTCAGCTGGTGGCGATTCGCGAGATCAAAGATGGCGGCTTTGGCTTCGATACCGCTGTGTTCTCAGGCAATCGGGCCGATTACAGCGTCGTCATCGACAACAATGGGACGGCGCTCGATTTCAGTGATGACATCGTTACGGTCACCGACAACATCGCGGGTCGCGACGGCACGGACAGGCTGACGCACATCGAGCGGCTGCAGTTCGCCGATACCTTCGACGTGGTGGTCCCTGACCTCAACGCTGAACCGGTGGGTGCACCGACAATCAACAATACGACGCCGACTGAGGGTGACCTCTTGACCGTGTCGGCTGCTGGGATCACCGACGCCGACAACATAACCCCCACCAATGCGACGGGGGCGATTACGGGCCAGGTGGCTTATGTATGGCAAGTCGAGAGAGACCCAGGTACCGGGGTCTTTGAAGATATCATCATCCTACCAGGCGGTGATCTGGCGTTCCAAAGCGCGAACGGCACCAGCTTCCGGGTGACCCCGGATCTGGCCGGCCTATCGTTGCGCGTCAAGGCGATCTATCAGGACGCAAATGGTGTACCGGAGATCGTCTTCTCTAATGCGACGGCGCCAGTGATCGACGTGCCCGATGCACCGCCGGTCACGCCTACCACTTTGACCGAACCCACGGTCGGCGGCGAAGGCATCCATCTCGCGGTTTCCGACCTCCAATTCATCCTCGACCAGATCAGGGTCGCTGAAGCGAATGCCGCAGGCGCAGACCTGCTCTCGCTGGTGCCAAACGTGCGCGCACCAATCGGGCTGCGGACCGTCGATGGCTCGTTCAACAATCTGGTAAACTTCGGCGGCGTCAATCAGAGCGAATTCGGCGCAGCGGACAACGTTTTCCCGCGGCTGACGCCCCCCGTCTTCAATACCGCGGAGGCTCCGCCCCCAGGGTTTGGGCCGCCCATTCCGACCTCCTACCAGCAGACCAGTGGCTTGGTGTTTGATTCTCAGCCGCGGACGATCAGCAATCTTGTTGTCGACCAGACCGCCAATAATCCGGCAGCTTACGCCACGGCGTACGATCCGGGAGTGGACGGTCAACTGCACACCGCAGACGATGTGTTGAAAGACGGCGTCCACATCGTCACTAGCCCTGGCCTCGATGGTCAATTCGGCAGCCCCGATGATCGTGAGGTCTTCCTTTTTGACAACGTCGCGCCCGACGCCGGTCTATCGGCACCTTTCAACGCCTGGATGACGTTCTTTGGCCAGTTCTTCGATCACGGCCTCGACCTCGTCACCAAAGGCGGTAGCGGCACGGTCTTCATTCCGCTCAAGGCAGACGACCCACTGGTCGCCGGAGCGAACGGGATATTTGGCGACGCGGATGATCTGGATCCGGGTCTCCGCTTCATGGTCCTGACACGGGCCACCAATCGGCCCGGACCTGATGGAGTGCTGGGTACGACCGACGACATCCATGAGCACGAAAATACGACTTCTCCGTTTGTCGATCAGAACCAGACTTACAGCTCCCATCCCTCGCATCAGGTGTTCCTGCGGGGCTATACGCTCAACGCCGATGGCGAGCCGGTTGCCACAGGCAGACTGATCACCAATCGCAGCCTCGGCGATGACGGCCAATTCGGCACCGGCGACGATGCAGAAATTGGCGGCATGGCCACTTGGGCTGTGGTTAAAGCACAGGCGCGTGACATTCTCGGCATCAATTTGACCGATGCAAACGTCTTCAACGTTCCGCTCCTGGCGACGGATGCCTACGGCAACTTCATCAAGGGACCGAACGGCTTCCCACAAGTCGTCATGAAGGGTGCTGACGGCATCGCTGGCACCGCGGACGATTTCCTTGTCGAAGGCAATCCGGCCGCCAACGGTGGGCTTGGAATCAGCCTCGCCAATGCGGTGGGAACCGGTCACGCTTTCCTCAACGACATTGCCCACAGTGCCGATCCCACAGGCGGGCTCATTCGCGAAGAAGACGGCATTATCGGCAATACGCCCTTGCCCGGCCACTACGACGGCGACCTGCTGGACGCGCACTACATCGCTGGCGACGGTCGTGTGAACGAGAACATCGGCCTCACGACAGTTCACGCCATTTTCCACTCCGAGCACAACCGATTGGTCGCACAGACCATGGACACGGTTTTGGGGACAGGCGACCTCGCCTTCCTCAGCGAGTGGCTGATGCCAGGAACGGCTCCCGCGACTTTCCCGACACTCCCGGCGGACATCGCTGCCCTGCAGTGGAACGGCGAGCGCCTGTTCCAGGCCGCGAAGTTCGGCACCGAAATGCAGTATCAGCATTTGGTGTTCGAGGAATTCGCGCGGACCATCCAGCCAAATGTCGATGCCTTCTTTGCACCGACCCAGGTCTACGATGTCAATCTCGACGCCTCGATCGTCGCGGAGTTCGCGCATACGGTCTACCGCTTCGGCCACTCCATGCTGACCGAGACGGTCGATCGCTTCGATCCGGACTTCAATGTCGTCGGCGACCCAAACTCCATCGATCCCGATCAACAGCAACTCGGCCTCATCGCAGCCTTCCTCAATCCGCTTGCTTACGCGGCCAGCGGTCCGACGCCGGAGCAAGCGACGGGCGCCATCGTGCGCGGCGTGACGCGCACTGTTGGCAACGAGATCGACGAGTTCGTCACCGAAGCCCTGCGCAACAACCTCCTCGGCTTGCCGCTCGACCTACCCGCTATCAATCTCGCGCGCGGCCGTGACGCCGGAATTCCGAGTCTGAATTCGGTCCGCCGCACCATCTACGACCAGACCGGCGACAGCCAGCTCAAGCCTTACACGAGCTGGGCCGACCTGGTGCAGCACCTGAAACACCCCGAATCGGTCATCAACTTCATCGCCGCCTACGGTACGCATGCCGCGCTAATGGCGGCTGACGTGGACACATTGGCGGAGAAGCGCGCCGTAGCGACGGCTCTGGTCCTTGGCGGCTCCGCAATCATAAATGCCGGTGGCATCGGGGGTACTGAGCATACCTTCACGACCACTGAGACTGACCGCCTGGCGTTCCTAAACAGCACAGGCAGCTATGCGAGCCTTGCGAACGGTGTCACCACCACCGGCGTCGATGCCATAGACCTGTGGATCGGCGGTCTTGCCGAGGAGAAGATGCCCTTCGGCGGCATGCTGGGCTCGACCTTCAATTTCGTGTTCGAGAACCAGCTCGAGAAACTGCAGGACGGCGACCGCTTCTACTACCTGGAACGCACGGCCGGCCTCGCCTTCAATGCGGAACTGGAAGGCAACTCCTTCGCCAAGTTGATCATGGCGAATAGCGACGTCACGCACTTGCCCGGCATTGTCTTCACCACGCCAGCCTTCACGCTCGAGGTTGATCCAACGAAGCAGTACACCGGCCTGGGAGCCGGACGTGACGACCCGTCGAACGGTGATCCGCTCCTGCCGCTTGTTATTCGCGACAACCCGGACACCCCAATCTCCGACACGAATTACCTCCGGTATACCGGCGAGGACCACATCGTGCTCGGCGGCACCGCCGGCAACGACATCATGATCGCCAGCGTGGGCGACGACACCATCTGGGGTGATGAGGGCAACGATACCATCGACGGTGGCTACGGCAACGACCAGCTTCGCGGCGGCGCCGGCGATGACATCATCACCGACCTCGGCGGCGACGATAATATCCAGGGCCTCGATGGCAACGACGTCATCCACGGTGGCAACGGTGTCAACCTCATCATCGGCGGCTTCGGCCAAGACTTCATCGTCACCGGTGAGGACGCCAATGAGTCCTTCGGCGGCCAAGGCAACGACTTCATCCTCGGCACCAAGGCCGACGAACAAAACATGGGCAACGAGGGTGACGATTGGATCGAACACGGCACCTCCGACGGCGCGCCTGGCGACAATTTCGACCCGCTTGGTAACGATCCGATCGCCGGCAACGATGTCTACATCGGCAGCGGCGAGATGGATAAGTTCAACGCCGAAGGCGGCGACGATATCATGGTCGGCAGCCCCGGCACCGGCGACCGCTATATCGGTGCCTCGGGCTTCGATTGGGCCACCTTCAAGAACGACACGCTTGGCGTCACCATCGATATCTCCGATCGGTTCTTCGACCAGCCCGTCGTACCCGGATCTGGCGCATCCGTCCTTAGCCGGTTCGATGCGGTGGAAGGTTTGTCCGGATCATCGAAAGCTGACTACCTTGCGGGTGATGACGCCGATGCAACGGCGATCGCAGGGGCGGGCGCCAGAGGCAGCGTGCTGACCAACATCGGCCTGATCGATGGGTTGCAGGAGTTCCTGAACGACCTGACGCCCGGTCCAGCTCCTGTAACCTTCTTTGATGCCGGCAACATCATCCTCGGCGGCGATGGCAGCGACATCATCGAAGGCCGTGGCGGCAATGATCTCATCGACGGCGATGCCTGGCTCAACGTGCGCATCGGTGTGTACGCGGCTTCGGACGTGAATCACACAGGGGACCCAATCACTAGCTTCGACAGCATGGAGCCGATGATATCTCACATGCTGAGCGGCGAGTGGAATCCCGCCCAGCTCGGCATCATTCGCGAAATCAACTATGCCGATGGCCCGGACTTCGACACGGCGAAGTTCTCGGCCGCTCTAGTGAATCTCGGTGCCGATGGCCTGATTGGGGGCGGCGACGATGTTGCCCAGTACGCCATCGCCATCAATGGAATTGATGTCGGAGATCTTGCTGATCCGCTTGTTCGTGCCACCGCTTTTGATGGATTAGCGCCAGACGACGTCATTACCGTCACAGACCTTGTCGGTACCGATGGCATCGACACGCTGAGACACATCGAACGGCTCCAGTTCACGGATCAGTCCCTCGTTCTCGGTGGGCTGAACCACGAGCCCGTCGGTTCTCTGACAATCACCGGCATCTTCGAGGAAGATCAGCTTCTAACCGTGTCGACCGCTGGTGTGACCGATGCGGACAACGCAAATGGGGGTGTCATTCCTCCGCCGATCGCTTACTTCTGGCAGGTCGAAACGGCACCTGGCAGCGGCGTGTTCACAGATATACTGAGCGACTTCACCGCGGGTGAAGTGGCCCGCACCTATGGACCAACCTTCACCCCGACCGACGCCGAAGCCAATTTGGCCATTCGGGTTCGTGGCGTCTACAAGGATGCCCTCGGCGTCCTTGAGGAAGTCTACTCCGATCCGCAGGTGGTCGCGAACGTCAATGATGCGCCGGTCGGCACGGTGCTGATCTCCGACACCAGCCCAACGGAAACACTCACCATCCAAGCCACCAATGCCTTCACGGATGCCGATGGTCTGACCGGCGCAGTGTTCACCTACCAGTGGGAGCAGTCGGCGGTAGGTGGAGGTGCCGTGTTCACTGCCATCACTGGCGCCACCGCGGCGTCCTTCACGCCCACCCAGGCTCAGGTCAATCGCCAACTGCGCGTGGTGGTGACCTATACGGACGATCACGGTACGACAGAGACGGTCACGTCAGCAGCGACCACCGTGGTCGGCGACTTCATCCCAGCCAACGCCGCGTCACAAACCTTGACCGGAAACGCCGGTGATGACCTGATCCTCGGCGGTGCCGGCAATGACACGCTCAATGGTCTTGGCGGTGGCGATACGCTTGACGGCGGCGCCGGTACCGACACGCTGAACGGCGGTGACGGTAACGACAGCCTCAGCGGCGGCGCTGCTGTCGACAACCTCAACGGCGGTACCGGCAACGATACGCTCGTCGGTGGCGCAGGCAACGATGTCATCAACGCCGGGGCCGACAATGACACCATCAACTACACGATTGGCGATGGTAACGATGCCGTCAATGGCGGGATCGGTACCGACACCCTGAACGTCAGCGGCACAGTCGGCAGCGACACGCTCAATGTCCTCTTCAACGGCACGCTGCTGACCGGAGTTGGAACCGGCACGCTCGCCGACGTCGAAATCTTCAATGCCGATTTAGGCGACGGCAGCGATACGTTGAGCTACGGTAATGCCACGACCGCGGGCGTCACCGTCAACCTGGCGGCCCACAGCGCCTCCGGTTTTGGCACCATCACCGGCATCGAGAATGTCACCGGCGGTTCCGGAGGCGACAGCCTAACGGGTGACGCGCTGGGCAACGCCCTCAACGGCAACGGCGGCAACGACACGCTTAATGGTGGCCTGGGCGAAGATACACTGACGGGCGCGGGTGGTACCGACACGGCTTCCTATGCCGGCGAAAGCAATGCCATGTTCATCAATCTTGCCACCGGCAGCGCGCGCCGCGGCTCGGCGGGCGCGCCGGTCGAGGATACCTTGGTGACGATTGAGAACGTGATCGGCGGCGACGGCAACGACAGCATCACCGGCGGCACGGGAGCCAATCGGCTAGAGGGCGGGTTCGGTAACGACACACTCGTTGGCGGCACTGGCAACGACACGCTTATCGGCGGCGACGGCAACGACACCTTCACGTACGCCTTCGGCGATGGTGCGGACAGCGTGGACGGCGGGGCCGGCATCGATACCCTCAACATCATTGGGACCGCGGCGGCCAATACGCTGGACGTCATCTGGAACGGCACGTCCCTCACCAGCTTCGAGGGCGGGACATTGACCAGCGTCGATTCAGTGGTCAATCTGGGCGGTGGCACGGACACGCTGACTTACGCCGGCTCGGCTTCCGGGGTGATAGTGAACCTGGCAACCGCGGCGGCCTCGGGCTTCAGCTCCGTCACCGGGGTCGAAAACGTGACCGGCGGCGACGGCAACGACACGCTAACTGGCACCAATCTGGCCAACAGCCTCAGTGGCGGCGTGGGCAACGATACCCTCGATGGCAATGGCGGTACCGACCTGCTGGTAGGCGGAGCCGGTAACGACACCTATATCACCGACGGTGGCGACACCCTCACTGAAGGCAACAATGCGGGTATCGACACGGTGGTGAGCTCGGTCACTTTCACGCTCGCCAATAACTTCGAGAACCTAACGTTGAGCGGCGCGGGTAACATCAATGCCACCGGCAATGGTGCGAATAACGTGATCATCGGCAACGCTGGCGACAACATCATCACTGGTGGAACCGGCGCGGACATCATGGACGGCGGAGCCGGCAACGACACCTTCGACTTCAATGCGCTAAATGAATCGAGTGGTGCCAACGTTGACACAATCAACGGTTTCCAAGGCCCAGGAGTGCTAGGTGGAGACGTGATCGACCTGTCGACAATCGATGCCATCAACGGCGGCGCCGATCAGGCCTTCAATTTCATCGGCTCAGCGGCGTTCTCAGCTGCCGGTCAGCTGCGGGCACAGATCGACGTCATCAATAATGTAACCATCATCCAGGGCAACACTAACGCCAATACGGGAACCGTCGAGTTCGAGCTACGGCTCAGCGGGCAACATTCGCTCTTTACTGGCGACTTCATCCTATAAAGACGACACAAGTCTTGATGGAAGCCAAGGAGCTTCCATCAAGACGCTGGGGCTCTGCTAGCCCCAGGCGTCGCAAAGCCCGGCCCGACCGGATGCCTTGCGGGGGTCGGCGTGTTTCTACCGGCGCCGAAGCCGGTAGAGCGGGGAAGCATTGGTCGGTTTGCCGCTCCACCGACCTGCACTATAGGTCTGTACTTTAAGGCAATAGCATTGGACTTAGGGACGATTTGCGAATCTCTTTGGTTGGCCTAATGTTGCAGAATGCTAGCCGTGAGTATTGCCCGCTGGTGCCTCCTCCCCGCCCGACAGTTCATGTCGCGATGGGCGGGCCGCGGCTTTCTACATCGCACCGTCGTCATTGCATCGGCCGTGCTGCTGTGCGCCACGGCCTTCATAGCGGCCTCTGTCAGCGGCAAAATCGGCACCGCGATCGTTGATCGCTACGGGGCCGAAGTCGCCCTCTTCACCGATAGTTTCGTGGCCCCACGGGTGCAGGAACTCGCCGGACAGTCGACCCTCTCCGAACACAAGAAGAAGGAACTGGACGGCCTGTTCGCGCCAACCGCGATCGGTCGTCCCATTATCGCCTTTCGCATCTGGTTGGACGATCAGATCATCTACAGTAATAGCCGCGACATGATCGGTCGCCGCTTTCCCTTGTCCCCCGCCAGATCCCGCGCCTGGCAAGGCGGTGTCACCACCGAATTGAGCCACCTCGACGGTGACGATGAGGTCCAGATCCGGGCTCTCGGCGTGCATGTCCTCGAAGTCTATGCCCCCCTGCGTCAGGCCGGAACCGGTCGCATCATTGCGCTGGCGGAAACCTACGAGGTCGCCGCCGAGCTCTACTACGAGGTGCGAGCGGTCCAGGCCCTGGTCTGGCTGGTCTTCTTCGGCAGCGCCGTAGGTTTCATCGCTTTGCTCCTTTTCTTGGCGCGCCGGGGGGCCAATGAGGTTTCGCGTGCGAACCAGGAAAAGGACGAGTTCCGCTTGCGCGTGGGAAATGCCAATCGCCGTGTCTCGGACATGAACGAGATGCATATGCGCCGCGTGGGTACCGAGCTTATTAGAGGACCCGTGCAGCTCGTGGGTGTGGCCTTGCTGAAGCTCGATTCGCTTCGCGCCTTGCTGACTAAGGTCGACCTGTCAGCCCACGCCAAGAGCGAAGATGTCGAGGCAATCCGCGGCGCGCTCAACGACGCGCTCGAAGACATCAGGAACCTGTCGGAAAGTCTGGTGCCATCCAAGCTCTACGAGCTGTCGCTCGCCGACACGATCACCACGGCAGTACGGCGGCATGAACGCCGTGCCGGCAGTTCGGTGGCCTGTGACCTGGCGAGCCTCCCATCGGAAGTGCCCTTTTCCGTCAAGACTTGCCTCTACCGCTTCGTGCGCGAGGCGCTGGACCAGGGGTCGGGACCCCAGGCGGTGCGGGCCGAATGCGGTGGCGATGTGCTGCAAGTCGAAGTGAGACGCGCGGCGCCTTCGCTGTCCCCCGACCCACAGTGGTTGCGTACCTTTCACGACCGCGTGGAATCGATTGGCGGCGAACTTCTGATCAAGACCTATCCCAACGCCGTGTCCTACACGGCACAATTCAAAATCGCTGAGCTGGAGGCTCCCCTTGGCTGACCGCATTCGTGTTGCACTGTTGGACAACCACCCGCTGTATCGGCGCGGCATTCATGACGCGCTGGACGGCACCAAACTTTCGATCGTCGCCGAAGGCGAGGCCACCGAGGATGCCGCCCAAGCCGCTTTCAAGAAGAAGCCGGAGATTGTCCTGATGGACATCGACGGCGAGGGCGAAGGCATCCGACTGGCCGAGCGCATCCTTCTCACCCTCACGAGCGGCAAGGTCGTGATCCTGACGGCGTCCAGCGACGAGGAAGATATCGCCGAGGCGCTGCGCATCGGCGTCCACGGCTACATTCTCAAGGGCGTCGGCGCCGTCGAACTCGTGGCCGCGCTCGAAGGCATCTTTGATGGCCAGCCCTACATCACCCCCGCCTTGGCCACTCGCTTGCTCTTGCGCGACAAGGGTCAGTCGCTCCGGCCCAGCAAGGACAAGGAACTGGTGTTCACGGCGCGCGACAAGCAGGTGCTGGGCCACCTCGCCGAAGGCCTCACCAACGAGGAGATTGCCGATCGCTTGGGCCTCAACACCCGCACCATCAAGCACTACTTGACCGGCGTCTTCCGCAAAATGCGCGTGCGCAATCGCGTCGAGGCCGTGGTGCGCGCCAAAGCCATGGGCATCTGTAACTAAGGCCCCCGCTGGCCTTGAAAAATCGGCGCGCGGGGACGGCATCTTCAGTCCGCGTATACCCGGCATACCCGCGCCCTTGCTTGACCCTGCCCCCTCTGGCGCTGCACCCTAAGGGCCGGGGCCGGCAACGGCCTGTCCCCCGACAAATGCTATTGGGGCAGAAATGCCCGGAGGAAACACTCTATGATCTCGAAGGTGCTAAGCGCTGCGCTGGGTGCGGCGCTGATGATGGCTGGGCTCGGTTCCGCCCAGGCGCAGGAAACGTTAAAAATCGGCGGCGTCGGCCCGCTCTCCGGCGGGGGAACGGCCTGGGGTCTGGCGGCCCAGCGCGGCATGGAGATCGCCATCGAAGAGATCAATGCGGCTGGTGGCGTCAAGGCCGAGGGCAAGACCCACAAGCTCCAGCTCGTGATGTACGATGACCAGTACACCGGCGCCGGCGGCAAGGCTGCGGCCGAACGGCTGGTCAATCAGGACAAGGTCAAGTTCATTATCGGCCCCGTGGGCTCCCCGCCCGCGCTCGGCGTCATCAGTGTGACCAACCCGGCCAAGGTGATTGCGCTCACCAATGGATACGCCCCGCAGATCCTGAAGAACGACACCAAGGATCCCTATAACTTCCGCATCTATCCAACCAACATCGAATTCGGGCCGCCGCTCATCAAGTGGCTGAAGGAGAACGCCCCCGAGGTGAAGAAGGTGGGCATGCTGGCGCCCAACGACGCGGTCGGCCAATCGGTCGCCGGCGCGCTGGCCGAGGACTACCGCAAACAGGGCTTCGAGGTCAGCCTCGAGCTGTTCGAGCGCGGCATCAAGGAGTTCACACCGCTGATCTTGCGCATGATGGCCCAGAAGGTCGATGCCTTCGAATTCGACGGCAATTCGCCCGGCGACGCCGGCCTGATGCTCAAGCAGATCCGCCAAGCCGGCTTCAAAGGCAAGGTGATCCAGATCGGCGGCCCTGGCTCCGACGAGATCATCGAAATCGCCGGCGCCGCGGCCGAGGGCTTCCTGTCCTACGGCGTATTCGATTGGGATACGCCGGCGGGTAAAAAACTACGTCCGATCTACGAACAAAAGTACGGCAAGGGCATCATCAACCAGTTCATGCCGGCCTTCTATCACACCGTGTTCCTGCTGGTGGATGCCATCAAGCGTGCCGATTCCACCGACACCGATAAAGTGCGTGATGCGCTCGATGCCATGAACGGCTTCGATGCCGGCGTCTACGGCCCCGTCAAATGGGCGGGCAAGGATAGCTACGGCGTCAATCGGCAGTTGATGTTCACCTACTACCTAGCCGAAGTGAAGGACGGCAAACTCGTGACCAAGGCGAAATTCGTGCCCTAACGCTTTGATACCCCCGCGCCGCTGCGAGCCGGGCACGAAAAGGACAAAGGCCCACCTTGTTCAACGCCACCATCCTCGGTCAGGTGTTCGTCAATGGTGTTGGGCTGAGCGCGATCTATATCCTGGTCGCGCTCGGCTTTACGCTGCTGTTTGGCATCATGCGGGTCGTCAATTTCGCGCACGGCGAATTCGCCATGCTCGGCGCCTTCGCCCTCTTCCATCTCATCAAGGACTGGCATTGGCCCTGGCTCCTCGCCCTGCCCGTGGGCGTCGTGACCGTGGCGCTTGCCTCCCTGGTGCTGGAGTGGCTGGTGTTTCGCTGGTTCTACCAGCGCATGTTCGAGAGCATGATCGGGCTGCTCGGCCTCAACATGATGATGATGTTCGGTGCGATTCTTATATGGGACGTGCACGAACGCAACATCCCACCGGTCTCGAGCGAGATCCTGATGCTGGGCGACATTATTGTGCCCGTCGACCGGCTGATCGTCGTCGTCATTGCGCTCACCGCGCTGGCGGCGTTTTATGCCTTCATTCGTGGCACGCGCTCAGGCTTGGCTATGCGCGCCGCCGCCCAGGACCTGGAAATTGCCGAAACCCAGGGCGTCAATACCCGCCGCATTTACAAAATCGCCTTCTTCGTCGCGATCCTGCTGGCGGCCCTTGCCGGGGCGCTTTGGGGCCAGATTTACGCGGTGTCACCGCTGCTTGGCGAGCGGCCGCTCTTGATGGCCTTCATCGTCGTCATCCTGGGGGGCATGGGCTCGATCCCCGGCGCCGCGCTGGGTGGCCTGCTGCTTGGCTTCACCGAGAGTTTTGTTGGCACCTTCTATGGCGCGGCCGCTTCCGCCTTCCTGTCGTTCGGCGTCGTGATCGGGCTCCTGATCGTGCGCCCCTGGGGCATCCTTGGAACGCCGGAAACCTGAGATGACCCAGTCTATTGCCACCCCTCAACGGCTCGCCTGGACCATCGCCGCCATCATTCTCCTCGGCTGGCCCTGGCTGACCGAGGACAAATTCCTGCACCACGTCGGCGTCTTGATCCTGATCACCTCGATTGCGGCTGCCTCGCTGCACCTTATTATTCGCACGGGCCACGTGAGTTTGTGCCACACGGCGTTCATGGGCTTCGGTGCCTACGGCTCCGCCATTACGGTGATGCGCTTCGACATGCCCTGGCCGGTCGGCCTCCTGGTCGGCACCGCACTGGCCGCCGCCGTCGCCGCCCTGATCGGACCCATCGTGCTGCGCCTGACGGGCAAATACTTCGTGCTCATCACCTTCCTGATGGGGGAGGTCGTGCGCATGGCCATTGTCGAGAATTCCTCAATAACGGGCGGCTCCAACGGCATCTTCTCGGTTCCCCCGCCCTACCCGTTCTTGCTCTCCAATCGCGCCTATTATTATTTTGCCCTGACCTTTGCCGCCTTCGGCGTCGGCCTCTGCGCGCGCCTGCTCACATCCGAGTTCGGGCGCGCCATGGACTCAGTGCGCGAAGCCGAGCGGCTGGCCGAATGCTCAGGCGTACCGGTGATCCGGCTGAAAGTGACGGTCTTCATCATCGCCTGCGCGCTCGCCGGCATGGCGGGTTCGCTGCAGGCCCACTACATCCGCTTCGTCGGACCGGAAGCCTACTCGGGCTTCCAATCGCTGAACCTCGTGGTCATGAACGTGATCGGCGGCATGTCGAGCCTCTATGGGGCGATGCTGGGCACGGTCTTTATGGTAACGCTGCCCGAGCTCTTGCGCGGCTACGTCAACCTGCAGCAGATCATGTTCGGCGCCATCTTGTTTGCCACCATGGCCTTCCTGCCCGGCGGCCTGATCGAGGCGGGTCGCCGCCTCAAGGCGTTGCTGGTTAGCCGCCGGTCGAGCGCGGCCACATGACCCAGCTCCTCTCCGTTGCCGGCCTGTGCAAGAGGTTCGGTGGTCTTGAGGCCGTCTCGGACCTGAGCTTCGCCGTCGGCGACGGCGAGATCTTGGGCATCATCGGCCCCAACGGCGCCGGTAAGACCACGGCCGTCAACCTGATCTCAGGCGTTATCAAGCCCAGCAGTGGGCAGGTGCTGCTGGCCGGCACCGATGCGACGGGGTTGGCGCCGCACGCCCTGGTCGAGCGCGGCCTGGTGCGCACCTTTCAGGCGACCACGGTTTACGCCAATCGCAGCGTGCGCGAGAATCTGTTGCGCGGGGCCTACCGCGACATCTACCCGGGCTTCTTCGCCACGCTGTTCAACACCGCCACGGCACGCGACGCCGCGCTGCGCACCGACCAGCACATCGACGAGGTCATGCAGTGGCTCGATCTCAAGCGCGTCGAGGGCCAAGTGGCAAGCAACCTGCCCTACGGTTTCCAGAAGGTGCTGGGCATGGGCATCGGCCTTGCCGCCCGGCCGCGCCTGATCTTGCTCGATGAACCTGCGGCCGGGCTCTCGGCGGAAGAAACCGACCATGTGCGCGACACCATTCGGCTGGTGCGGAAACGCGGCATTTCGGTGGTCGTCATCGACCACAACATGCGCTTCATTTCGGACCTATGCGACCGGGTGCTGGTGATGGCGCAGGGCCGGGAGCTCGCCCAAGGCACCCCCAACGAGGTGCTGCGCCACCCCGCAGTGATAGAGGCCTATCTCGGCAAGCGCTATGTCCAAGCTGCTCATTGAGGACCTCCGCGTCACCTACGGGCCCATCGTCGGCACCGACGGCGTCACGCTGCGGCTCAACCAGGGAGAGACGGTGGCGCTGATCGGTGCCAACGGCGCCGGCAAGTCGAGCACGCTGAAGGCCATCATGGGCATGGCGCACTACGCCCGTGGCCGCATCGTGCTCGATGGCGCCGACCTCAAGGACTTGAAGCCCTCGCTGGTCGTGCGCCGCGGTGTCGGCTACTCGCCCGAGGGCCGGCGCGTCTTCCCCGACCTCTCCGTGCTGGATAATCTCAAGGTCGGCGGCATCTCGAGGCCGCGGGGCGAGTTGGCGATGCGGATCAACCAGATCTATGGCTATTTTCCCCGCCTCGGCGAGCGCGCCAAGCAGCGGGCCGGCAGCCTCTCGGGTGGCGAGCAACAGATGCTGGCGATCGGTCGCGCGCTGATGTCGAAGCCAACCCTGCTCATGCTCGATGAGCCCTCGCTGGGCCTCGCGCCCGTGCTCGTTGAGCGCATCGGCGAGATTTTGGGCGAAATCCAAAAAGCGGAAGGGCTCGCCGTGCTGCTGGCGGAGCAGAATGCCACCTGGGCGCTGTCGCTTGCCGATCGCGGCGTCATTTTGGATCTCGGCCGCATGCGCATGTCGGGCAACGCGGCCGAGCTTCTCAACAATGAGGACGTGCGCAAGGCCTATCTCGGCGTCTAGCGTCTGTCAGCGGCCTGGCACCATGCCGTCAGTCGCCGGCGAGGCCATGCGCCTCGGCGAAATAAAGATCCTTCCAGCTCTCGGGCTTGGTCTTGAGCGCGCCGATCTGGTGCATGAACTCGGCGAACCTGAAGGTCTTCTTCGGCACCTTGGTGAAATCGAAGCCCGGCGCGGAGATGATCGCCACCACACTCGTCTTCCGTCAGTTTCTTCTCCTTCGTCATCTCCATGTAGAGCTTGGCGACGCGACGCTCGGCGGCGTTTTACCGCATTATGGAACCTGCCGCGCCGACCGCATCGGCCTATTGGGCTTGCGGAGATGACGCGCCGGTGAGTGGCCGCGGCACCAGGACTAGACCTACGGCGTGTCAAGAAAAGCCGATCCACAACTTTCGGTGGGCGCCACGTGACGCCCCATGGAAGGGCGGGCACGCACCCTGCTATCAGGGGTCGCCGGTTCTCGGACGCTGACAAGTGAGCTGTGCCCGCGGATGGAGCGATGCTGGTTTTCGGACTTGTAGACATAGCGCGCAGCATCGAGCTCGCCACCCTTGCTCGGGGCCGCATCGTGCATGCCCGCGGGCAGGTCATCGACGTCGATGTCAACGACGGCGGCACTGTTATCGTCGGACGCGTGCGCGGCAGCGAGCCCCGACCCTACCAGCTGATGATTTCGCTGCGGCCGAGCAACAATGGCGTCATTATCCAGGGTACCTGCAGCTGCCCCATGCGTTCCAACTGCAAGCACGTTGCTGCCGTGCTGATCGAGGCCGAGCTGCGCTCGTCGCCTCCTTGCGTGGCGACAGCCGTGCCGTCGCGGCCCATCGCAAGTAGCCTTGGGCGGAGCCTGTCGCCGCAATTGCAGCTCTGGCTCGGCGAACTCGACGAGGCCTGCGCGGCCAGCCCGACGGCCAACGACTATCCGCCGGAGATCAAACAGCGGCTCCTCTACGTGCTCAACCTCGAGCCGGGCCGCAACGGCTTTCCCTCACGCGCCAGCCTCACGCCGATGGTCGCCAGTCTGCTACAGAGTGGCAAATTCGGCAGCAGCAGAACCTATAGCCCCAGCAATATCTACAACTACCAACCGGCCAAGCATTTGCGCCCCGTCGATCACGAGATCTTGGGCGAGCTGGACTGGTTGCTGCGCCGCACTCCTGGCACGGGGCTGGGCAGCCTGCCTCTCACCCCTAACCCAATGATCGCGCGGATGCTGTCCAGCATCCTGAGCACGGGGCGCTGCCGGTGGCGCGAGGTCAACGGGCCCGTATTGACCGCCGGCCCCGTACGCCGCGCCGTGCCCCGCTGGCAGCTCGACCCCGGCGCCCGCCAGCGCCTGGTGATCGAGCTCGAGCCGGAGACGGTTGGTGGCCCTGCCCCGCCGCTCGACGCCGTGCTGGGGCTAGTGCCCCCCTACTACGTCGACGTCACCGCCGGTCTGGCCGGTCCGCTCGACCTCGGCCTACCCGAAACGATCGCCGCGCGGCTTGCGGCGGCTCCCACGGTGAGCGCGACCGAGGCCGCCGCTGTAGCCGTTGCACTTGAGCAGCGACTGAAGGCGATAAGGCTTGAGGATCGCGTGCCGCTGCCGAAGCCGGCGCAGAAAACCGAGTTGCGCGCCATCGCGCCTGTGCCGCGGCTCGAGCTGCTGCTAGCGCCAGTGCGTATCAAGCCGCAATATTCTTGGTACGCGCGCGAGGCGCGCAATCGCGGCTCATTCCAGTTGCCGCTGGCGCGCCTCGCCTTCGACTACGCAGGCGAGGTTGTACCGGCGCACGCAGCCGCACAAATGCTGGAGCGGCTGGAAGGCGAGCTGCTGGTCATAACCCCTCGCGACGGCAAGCTTGAGTGTGCGGCGCTCGAGCGGTTGGGCACGCTCGGACTCAAAGGCGTCAAGGACGGCCTACTCGATACTAGCAGCGAGTATGCCAACGACATGCTTATCGCGCCTAGCAGAGAAGAAAGCCTTTACGAAGCGCTCGCAAGCCTCGACGACCCCGCCCGCTTCATCGCCTTCTCGGCAGAAGCTGTCCCGCTGTTGCGCTCCGAGGGTTGGCAGGTCGCCTATTCCGACGACTACCCCTATCGGGTGGCCGAGGGCGAGATCGCCTGGTGGGCCGAGCTCGGTGAGGGCTCGGGCATCGACTGGTTCTCCTTCGAGCTCGGCATCGAATTCGAGGGCCAACGAATCAGCCTCGCCCCGCAGCTCGCCAGCGTGCTGTCGCGGCTGCCGGCCGAGGTGAGCCGGCTCGCGCTCTCTGCGGACCGCACCGCCGCGACGGAGCTGATGAAACGCTGCGAGCAGCTGAAGCTCTACCACACCCTGCCCGACGGCCGCCTGCTGCCCCTGCCGGGCGACAGGATGGCCCCGATCCTCAAGGGTCTGATCGAGCTGATCGGTCCGCGCAGTGATGCCATCGATAACGGCCGGGTCAAGCTGCACCGCGCCGAGGCAGCCGCACTCGCGGCTTGGGCAGACGAGCTGGGCTCGGGCGTGGCATGGGGGGCCAGCACCGAGCGGCTGATCGCGCTCGGGCGGGAACTAAAGCGCGGGCGCCGCTTGAAGGAAGTCACGCCGCCGCCCTCGTTCAGGGCGGAGCTGCGGCCCTATCAGGCCCTGGGGCTTTCCTGGCTCGACTTCCTGCGGGAGACGGGCTTCGGCGGCGTGTTGGCCGACGACATGGGCCTCGGCAAGACCGTGCAGGCGCTGGCCTTCCTGGCGCTGGAGAAGATTGAAGGCCGGCTCGACCGCCCCGCGCTTATCGTCGCCCCCACCAGCGTACTGCCGAACTGGCAGGCTGAGGCTGAGCGCTTCGTGCCGACGCTCGACGTGCTGGCGCTGCGGGGGCTGGACCGCAAGCAGCTGTTCGGCGACATCGTTCACCACGATCTGGTCCTGACCACGTATCCACTGCTGATGCGCGACCACGCCGTGCTGCTCGATCACGAGTTCCACGTCGCCATCCTGGATGAGGCGCAGGCCATCAAGAACCCGCGCGCCACCGTGTCCGGGCTCGCCCACCGCATTAACGCCCGCCACCGCCTTGCCCTCACCGGCACGCCGCTGGAGAATAACCTTGGCGAGGTGTGGAGCCTGTTTGAGTTCCTCTCCCCCGGCCTGCTCGGCGACGAGACGACGTTCCGGCGCACCTTCCGCACGCCCATCGAGAAGCACGGAGACGCGGCGGCCCAGGCATTCCTGACACGGCGCCTCAAACCGTTCATGCTTCGTCGGACGAAGCAGGAGGTGGCCAAGGAGTTGCCCGCCAAGACAGAGATCGTCGAGCGCGTACGGCTCGATGGTTCGCAGCGCGACCTTTATGAGACGGTGCGGGTACTCATGCACGAGAAGGTGCGCCACGAGAGTGCGAGAAAGGGCCTGGCGAAGAGCCACATTGTCTTTCTCGACGCGCTGCTGAAGCTGCGCCAGATCTGCTGCGACCCGCGCCTCTTGAAAATGCCCCAGGCCAGGAAGGTCAAGCACTCGGCTAAGCTCGAGCGGCTGATGGAGATGATCCCCGTGATGGTCGCCGAGGGGCGGCGCGTTCTTCTCTTCTCGCAGTTCACCAGTATGCTCGAGTTGATCGAGGTGGAGCTCGAGGCCCTCGACATCCCTTATCTGACACTGACCGGCGACACCGTGGACCGCGCCAAACCGGTGCAGGCCTTCCAGTCGGGCACGGCGCCGCTGTTGCTGCTGAGCCTCAAGGCCGGCGGCACCGGCCTCAACCTGACCGCCGCCGATACGGTCATCCACTACGATCCCTGGTGGAACCCGGCGGTGGAGAACCAGGCAACCGCCCGCGCCCATCGGATCGGCCAGGCCAAGCCGGTGTTTGTCTACAAGCTGATCGTCGACGAGGGCATCGAGGAGGCAATCCAGCTGCTTAAGGCTCGCAAGGCGGCGCTGGCCGAGGCGCTGTTCGAGGGCGTCTCTAAGTCGGGTCTTGATTTCACCGAGGCTGACATCTCCGCCCTCTTCGCCCCACTCGATCGCGGAAGGAGTCGCCGCGCCGCGTGAGGCGATGCAACGCCGGCTAGCCAAGTTCGGCGCAGGGACGCCTAGCAGCACGTTTCAGTCGATCGGGCCGGCTTTCCAGCTCCTTGCCACGAAAGCAAGGGGACGTCACGCATGCGCACGTCGGGCAACACGGCCCGAGCTTCTCAACACTAAGGACGTGCGCAAGGCCTATCTCGGCGTCTAGAGCCTGCCCAAGGCCTGGCACCATGCCGTCAGTCGCCGGCGAGGCCATGCGCCTCGGCGAAATAAAGATCCTTCCAGCTCTCGGGTTTGGTCTTGAGCGCACCGATCTGGTGCATGAACTCGGCGAACCTGAAGGTCTTCTTCGGCACCTTGGTGAAATCGAAGCCCGGTGCGGAAA